>Ga0193751_1001223_pt1 | contig 16815 bp, 17 predicted proteins | sample L1c2metaG_FD_143050 | JGI IMG/M metagenome (GOLD analysis project Ga0193751, IMG submission 143050) | Soil microbial communities from a riparian zone of the East river system, Colorado, United States - L1c2 | ecosystem: Environmental > Terrestrial > Soil > Riparian zone | place: USA: East River... | reverse complement strand
ATGTCGTCATCGAAGTCGCATTCACCGCACTCTTCATCGGCGCGCTGGTGGCCTTCATCCGCCGTCCACACCGCCTGCAACTCGACGTCCTTCTCGTCTTCGGGGCGGTGGCCGTGGTCTTCGCCGCATCGACGGTCCAGCTGATTGGGATCAAGCTGCCGACCGTCGTCGCCCTGCTCAGCGTCAGTGCCTTCATTGCCCATGCTCCCCTGAGCCTTCGGCTGGCCGGCGACCTGGCGCCGGTGCCGCGGTGGATGCGGGTCGCCTCGTGGCTGGCCTTCCTCGTCATTGCCGTGGGGCTGGCGACGGTCGTCACCTCGCTCCCGGTCATCGCGCTGGTCGCCATCGGCTACTTCTTCGTCGTCGACGCGGCGGCCGCCTTCTTCATGGCTGGCGGAGCCCTGCGACGTGGCGGCGCGGCCCAGATCCGGCTCTGGGCGGCCGCGGCCGGAACCGGGCTGATCGCGCTGACCCTTCTCCTGCTCAGCGGAACCCTGGCCAAAGGCGACGTCGGGCGACTGGCCACCAGCGCCGCGGAGGCCGGCGCACTCGGGTCCGCAGTCGCCTACCTGGCAGCCTTCCTGCCGCCGCGCTGGCTACGCGGACTCTGGCAATCGCGCAGCGCCCTGAAGGGCACACAGCGCCTCGTGGAGAGCGCCCCCGGCGCCGACGGCAGCGCCTGGTCGACCTTTGCCGACCTCGCGGTCGAGCTGTCGGGAGCCGATGGCGCCGTCGTCTTCGTCGGCCGCGATGGCGGGGGCGGGACACGGGTCGCAGCGGCGGGCGTCGTGGCCAGCGAGCCGATCTTGATCCCGGGAGAGGCCTGGACGGCGGCGCTCGCGCTTCCCGCGAGCCGGCGCGATGACGCCTTGGCGAGCCTGCCGGATGCCTTCCAGGCGCTTGCCAGCGATGGTCGGACCGCGGCGGCCACGGTCCTGCCGATCCCGACCTCCGGCCATGAGCGCGCGGTGGCGGTGCTCCTGCATCGGTACCAGAGCCTCTTCGGGGACGACGAGCAGGCGCTTCTCCTCTTGCTTGGCAGCCAGGCGGCGACGCTCGCGGAGCGTGCCGACGCGCTCGCCAGGGCGGGCGCCCTCTCCGAGCGGTTGAGTCACACCGTCGACGCGCTGCGGAGCGCCAGCCAGGCGAAGAGCGACTTCTTGGCGAGCATGAGCCACGAGCTGCGCACCCCGCTCAACGCGATCCTCGGCTTCAGCGACCTCATGCGCAGCGAGCCTGCGGAGGATGACCGGCGGACGGTGCCGGTGGAGTGGATCGACCACGTGAACAGCGCCGGGCGCCACCTGCTCGACCTCATCAACGACGTCCTCGATCTGTCGAAGGTCGAGGCTGGCAGGATCGAGCTGCATCCATCGCCGCTCGACCTCAAGCTCGCCGTCGGGGAGGCGGTCGCCGGCCTGCGGCCGCTCGCGGACCGCAAGCAACTGACGCTGACCAGCGACCTCGACGCGGAGCACGTCGTCGCCGACCCGGGCCGCTTCCGCCAGATCCTCTACAACCTCCTCTCGAACGCCATCAAGTACACACCCGACGGTGGATCGGTGACGGTCACCTCTACCTCCGTCGGCCACATCGGGTCCGCGGAGCTGCATCTGGCCGTCGCCGACACCGGGGTTGGCATCTCTCCAGAAGACGCGACGCGCGTCTTCGAGGAGTTCACCCAGGTCGGGGACGTGGAGACGCGGCAGGAGGGGACCGGACTGGGCCTTGCCCTGACCAGGCGCCTGGTGGAGGCTCATGGCGGCCGCATCGGGCTGCGTTCGGAGGTCGGGCGCGGCAGTACGTTCACCGTCGTCCTGCCGGTGCGCGAGCTCGTGCTGCCGGCGGGTGAGAATGCCTCGCGCCCCGCCGTCGCGTCGTCGACTGACGCCGATGGCGCTCGAGACGTGCTCCTCATCGAGGACGACCTCCAGGCGGTCGACCTCATCACTCGCTACCTGGAGCCAACCGGATACCACCTCGTCTCGGCGACCAGCGGGATCGACGGGATCGCCGCCGCGCGGCGTATCCAACCGCGAGCGATCCTGCTCGACGTGCTGCTGCCCGATATCGACGGCTGGGAGGTCCTGCGCCGCATGAAGGCGGATCCCGAGCTGCGCGACATCCCCGTCGTGGTCGTGACTGTCGTCGACGAGCGCGAGCTGGGCCTGGCGCTCGGGGCGGCCGACTACCTCCTCAAGCCGGTTGACCGCGAGGCGCTCGTCGACGCGCTCGACCGATGCCTCACCACCAGCCGCAGCGCGGCCAGAATCCTGGCGATCGACGACGATCCGGCGACCTTGAGCTTCCTGCGGGCGGTGCTCGAGCCGGATGTCGCGACCCTGCTCACCGCCTCGGGCGGGCGAGACGGCCTCAAGCTCGCGCAGCCGGGTGGGCTCGACCTGGTGATCTGCGACCTCATCATGCCCGAGATCGATGGCTTCGAGGTCATCGCGCAGCTCAAGGCGAGCCCCACCACCGCCGAAACGCCGATCCTGGTCCTGACCGGCCACACCCTGAGCGAATCGGAGAAGGAGCGCCTCAACGGCCGGGTGGCCGGGTACTGCCAGAAGGGGCCGAACGCCGGCGCGGCCCTGCGCCAGTGGCTCGCGGAGGCCATCGTCAGCGGGCCTCACGGGACGCTCGCGCCTTCCCTCAATGCTTGATCGTGCGGCGCGGTTCCTCCTCCTCGAGGACGAGCCGCTCAATCGTGCGCTCGTCCGCGCCACGCTGAGCCGAGCGGACGACCTGCGCCTGCGCAACGCCGAGGTCGTCGAGGCCGCCACCATCGGCGAGGCGAAGAGCGCGCTCGCGTCGCGGGAGTTCGACCTACTGATGCTCGACGTGCGCCTGCCCGATGGCAACGGGCTCGAGCTGGCAAGGAGCCTCGATCGGCCGCGGCCGCTCATGGTGGCGCTGACCGCCAGCGTGGTGCCCAGCCCGCGGGACCAGGCTGAGCGTGCCGGGTGCGACGGGTTCCTCGAGAAGCCGTTCCAGCCGGATCAGCTGCGCGAGCTGCTCAGTCGCCTGCTCGACGGGCCGCACACCGCCTGACTTCCGCCCTTCCCGGCGAAGGCCGCACCCCGCGGCCGATGTACACTCCGCGACCAGATGCGTGCCGCGACGCAGGGCTGGATCCGGGCTGGCGCCCCTCGTCGATCGTGCGCGGGCGCGATCGCCCTCCTCCTTCTCGCCAGCTTGGTGGCGGCCTGCAGCCAGGCGCCGCTCACTCAGCCAACCTGGCCGGCGCCATCGGATCCCATGAGCCTGGCGCAGAAGGCCGGCTTTACCCCGACCGACCGCGAATATCTGACCACCCACACGCACGTGCACCTCGACGTTTACGTCGACGGGACGGCGGTGCCCGTGCCGGCGGGGATCGGCATCGATACCACGGCCAAGGGCGTGAACGAGTCGCCGACGCCGGATGGCACCGGCAAGGACTTCCAGGTGACGCAATGCGACGTGCCGTGCCTCTCCGAGCTGCACACCCACGACCCGGACGGCATCATCCACAGCGAGTCGAGGGTCTTCGACAACCCATCCGCGACGCTCGGCCAGTTCTTCACCGAGTGGGGGGTCCGCATGGACGGGTCGTGCATCGGCGACTACTGCTCGTCGAACACGTCGATCGCCGTCTACGTGAACGGCAAGAAGGCCGATGGCAACCCGGCCAACATCAAGCTCGACTCGCACCTCGAGATCGCGGTCGTCATCGGCAAGGCACCCGACTTCATCCCCGACAGCTGGGACTTCCTGCCGGGTCAGTAGCGCTTCGCCCAGGGGGCAGACCGCGGGTGCATGCTCCTATCGGGTCCGGTTCCGACGATCGCGCGTCGCCTTGGGTGCCGGCGGAGCGCTGGCGATCGCCTCGCCAACGGCATCGAGGGTCGGGAACGGGCCCTGGATGCGCGGGAGGCCCAGGTCATCGGTCAGCGATGTGTCCCGCAGGTACCAGCTCGTCCCCTCGTCCTCGACCGCGAACCGCCCATCCGGGCTGTGGTAGCGCCCTGCCGCGTCCCTGACCAGGCCCTTGGCCATGCTTCACCGTCCTCCGCTACCCTGTTGCCTCCATGTCGCGAACGATGATCCTCGCCGAAGGCCTGCACAAGCACTTCGGGAAGACGCACGCCCTCCGCGGCCTCGACGTCGACGCGTCCGAAGGCATGATCCTCGCCATGCTCGGGCCGAATGGCGCGGGCAAGACGACGGCAGTGCGCATCCTCACCACGCTCACCCGCTCTGACGCGGGGCGGGCAGAGGTGGCAGGCATCGACGTGGCACGCCATCCGGCAGCGGTCAGGAAGCAGATAGGAGTGGCGGGGCAGACCGCGTCGCTCGACGACCTGCTCACCGGCCGCGAGAACCTCGCGATGGTTGGCCGGCTCTACCGCCTCGATCGGTCCGATGCAAGCCGACGCGCCGCCGACCTGCTGGCCCGATTCGACCTCGACGACGCGGCCGATCGGACCGTGAAGACCTACTCGGGTGGGATGCGCCGCCGGCTCGACCTGGCTGCCGCGCTCATCGACTCGCCCCCGGTCCTCTTCCTCGACGAACCGACCACTGGGCTCGATCCGCGCAGCCGCCTCGATATGTGGAGCCTCATCCAAGAGCTCGCCAAGAGCGGGCATTCGATCCTGATGACGACGCAATACCTCGAGGAGGCCGACCAGCTGGCCGATGACATCGCGGTCGTCGACCATGGCCGAGTCATCGCCCGCGGCACGGCTATCGAGCTCAAGCGACGGGTCGGCGGGGAGCGCCTCGAGGTCGAGATCGCAGAGGACCAGAGCCTCGACCGTGCGGCTGAGGTGCTCGCCGCGCTCGGCGAGGAGGCTGCGCGCGTCGACGTGGACCACCGACGAGTGAGCGTGCCGATCGTCGCGCACGATGGCGTGCTGACCCGCGCAGTGCGGGCCCTCGACGAGGCCGGCGTCCGCGCCGACGATATCGGCTTCCGACGGCCGACGCTTGACGAGGTCTTCTTGGCGCTCACCGGCCAGCCGATCGACGGCGAGCCGAATCCGGAGGCACCGGCATGAGCCTGCGCTGGTGGCTGACCGATTCCTTCGAGATGGTGCGGCGCAACCTGCTCCACATTCGCCGCACGCCCGAGCTGCTGCTCGACGTCACCGTCCAGCCGATCATGTTCGTGCTCCTCTTCCGCTACGTCTTCGGCGGGGCGATCCCGATCCAGGGCACGAGCTACGTGAACTACCTGATGGCCGGCATCTTCGTGCAGACCATCGCCTTCGCCACGATCTACACCGGCGTGCTGCTCGCCAACGACCTGACCAAGGGGATGATCGACCGCTTCCGATCGCTGCCGATGTCGCAATCGGCGGTGATCACCGGCCGCACCTTCACCGACCTGCTGCGCGGGATGCTCGCAATCGCGGTGATGACGGTGCTCGGCCTGTTCGTCGGCTTCTCCCCCCAGGGAAGTCCGGCCGGCTGGCTCGGCGCGGTGGGTATCCTGCTGCTGTTCGGCTTCGCGCTGTCGTGGGTCGGGGTTGCGGCCGGTGCACTGGTACGCACTCCGGAAGCCGTACAAGGTCTCGTCTTCACCGCCGTCTTCCCGCTCACGTTCGCCAGCAGCGCATTCGTCCAGACCTCGACGATGCCAAGCTGGCTGCGCGCTTTCGCCGAGCATCAGCCAATGACGTACGTCATCAACGCTGTCCGCGGGCTCGTCCTGGGTCAGCCCAACGTCCCGGACCTGGCCCCGGCACTTCTCTGGGGCATCGGCCTCCTCGTCATCTTCTTCCCGCTGGGCCTCTGGCTCTACCAGCGCCGCACCACCCAGTAGAGGGCAACTCCCGCACTACGTCTGTCGCCTGCGTGCGCCGATGTGATGCCCTCGTCACGTAACTCCCATCGAGGCTCGACAGTTGGCGCCGCATGACAGGCTTGGGCGTCAAATGTGACCGCCCGTGCACGATCCGCCGGGCGGAGCGACGGAAGTTGTAAGTTGCGTGACGTGGCGCGCACATCTCACCAGACAGACCTCGACCTGCAATCGTGACCGATACCGGCAGGCTCGAAACGTTTGCCGATGGCGTCTTTGCCATCGCCATCACGCTGCTCGTGCTGGGCATTGCGATCCCGAAGGCCACCGAGGACCTGGGAGCCGCCCTCGTGCGCCAATGGCCGGAGTTCGCCGCCTACGCGGTCAGCTTCCTGACCATCGGGATCATGTGGGTCCAGCACCATCGGCTCTTCACGCTCATCGGCCGCTCGAACCCGACCTTCGCCATGATCAACGTGGTCTTCCTCATGTTCCTGGCCTTCGTCCCCTACCCGACCGGCGTCCTGGCCCAGCAACTGGGGAGCGGCCACGACGCGGAGCTGGCCACGCTGCTCTACGGCGGAACGATGGTCTGCATCGCGATCATGTACAACGCGATCTGGCGCTACGCCGCGTCCCGTGACGGGCACCTGCTGCGCCACGCGCCGTCCGCGGCACAGCGAGCGGAGGCCCGCGGCTACCGCTACGGACCGCCGATCTACCTCCTCATCACCCTTGTCGGTGTGGTCAGCCCGGTCCTCGCGCTGGTCGGCTTCGGGGCGTACGCGGCCTACTGGGCACTGCCGATCAGCGGTGCGTCTGGCCCGGAGTAGCTCGGCGGATTCCCGCCACGCTCACCAGCGGCCGACGCCAGACGAAGGCGTCAGCGGGCAGGCGGCGCAAGTGGCGCAGCGCTTCTCGTCGGAGCCGATGGCGGCGCGCAAAGCCGAGATTCGCGAACAGGTCGGTTTCGACCCAGTGCTCGAGCACCGCGAGATAGCTCTCCGGCGTGTACCGATGCTCCAACCACTCCGTCCGGGCGCTCACCCGCTCGAACCCGGCGCGGCGCACCTCCGTGGCGGCCGCCTGAGGTGAGGTGTACGGGCGCGTGTCCCCGCCGAGGAGTGGCGCGTCGATGGCCAGCTCGTCCACGGCATCCATGAACGCGTCGTCCGGCTCGAAGATGAGCTCGTCGGCCTGCCAGGTGAGCATCGCGATGGGAGCGCCTGGCCGCAGGACGCGGGCGATCTCGCGCAGGGCGGCGGTTCGGCTCGGAACGAGCTGAATGACGAACGAGCTGACCGCCGCGTCGGCGGAGGCATCGGCCAGGGGCAGACGGTCTGCGGCGCCCACTGCCAGGCGGAACCGTTCGGCCAGCTCGGGGCTTATCCGGCGCGCCTCCGCCCCGGCGAGCTCGAGCATGCGCGCCGCCGGATCCACGCCGATCGCACGGGCCAGCGGCCAGCGCTCGAGGGCGGCGATCGCCAGCGACCCGGTCCCCGTGCCGACATCGACGAGCTCGAAGGAGCGCCCGTCGAGCCTGCCGTCGGCCAGCCGGTCCAGCAGGCGCACCGCGGATGGCGCGAGGACCGGGCCCCACCAGTCGCGGTAGGCCTCCGCCCAGGTGTCGTACGGCTCATCGGTCGGTTCAAACGCCATCGGGCGAGGGTACAGCCTGCCGGCCCACGCGACTCACAGCCCGAACCGGTTCCTGTTGACAGATCACCTATCGTTCACAGATTGATGAATGCTGTGACACCCGTGAATATGCCCGCGCCCGAGACGCCCGAGAAGGTGCTTCCCGCACCTCCTCCCGAGCTGGTGATCACCGACCCCGAGCAGCTCAAGGCGCTGGGCGACGCGCTCCGTCTTGAGCTCCTGGAGGTCATGGGCCGCCGCGCTCGGCATGCCTGGAGCGTGAAGGAGCTTGCCGAGGTCACCGGCCAGCCCAAGACCAAGCTCTACCACCACGTCAACCTGCTCGAGGCCCGCGGGCTGCTCCGCGTGGCGAGCACCCAGCTCGTCTCCGGCATCGTCGAGCGCCGCTACCAGGTGGCGGCGCAGACCTTCCGCGTCAAGCGCTCGCTCCTGACCGGCACGGATGGTCAGGCCGCCATCGGGCAGCTGCTGGATGTAACCCTGGATGACACCCGCAGCCAGATCATGGCCAGCGTCGCCTCCGGCCGGATCGATCCCTCCGACGAGCGGCCCGGCCACCGTCTCCTGATCGCCCGGAACCGGCTTCGCCTGCGACCCAACCAGGTGGAGGCGTTGACCGCGCGCCTCGAGGAGCTGCTCGCGGAGGGGGCCTGGGACGGCGGCGATGGACCCGATACGGTTACGCACGGGCTCCTCGTCGCGTTCTACCCGGTTGCGGACGAGCGATCCAGCGAGCCATGAGCGCGTCCGCGCCGCAGCGACTCGGCATCCGTGACGTCCTCGGAATCCCGGACTATCGACGGGTCTGGATGGCGCAGGCGATCTCCGACGTCGGCGACGGAACGACCACGCTGCTCCTCCTGCTGGTCGTCAACGCGCTGACCCACTCGACCACGGCCCTGGCGATCATGTCGATCGCCCTCGTGGCGCCCAAGTTCACGGTCGGCCTGCTGGCCGGCGTCTACGTCGACCGATGGGACCGCCGCCGGGTCATGCTCGCCGCCGACCTCGCGCGTGTCGTGATCGTGCTTGGCTTCGCGATCGGCCAGACCGCAGCGCTCGTCCCGCTGCTTGTGCTGCTTGGCCTTGTCGAATCGAGCGTGGGGTCGTTCTTCACGCCCGCACGCGGAGCACTCCTGCCGCACATCGTGCCGGCACACGGCCTGCCCGCCGCGAACTCGCTCAGCCAGGCGACGATGATGGTGGCGATGGTCGTGGGGTCCGGTATTGCCGGGCTGCTCTTCGGCGTCTACCACACCGCCTGGCCGGGTTACGTGATCGACGCGGCGACGTTCGGCCTCTCGTTCCTGCTCGTACTGCGGGTCTCACCCGCCGCCGGACGGATCCTGCGCGGCGACGAGCACCATCCCGCACCCAGCGGGGTCTTCCGCTCGCTCGCCGATGGGCTCGCCATCGTGCGGCGCTCGCGGCTGCTGATGGGCACACTGCTGGGCGCCGCCACGACGATGCTCGGCCTCGGGGCGGTCAACGTCCTCTTCGTTCCGCTCCTCGTCAACGACCTCCACGTTGCTCCGGCCTGGATGGCCGCCGTCGATGGCGCGCAGGCCACGGCGATGGTCATGGCCGCGACGGTGGTTGCCTGGGTCATGTCCCGCCTCAGCGCGCAGACGATCATCACCGCCGCTCTCGCCGGGCTCGCCGTCTTCACCCTGGCGCTCGCCGGCGTCTCGTCGATCTGGCAGGTGATCGCGTTGCTCTACGCAGCGGGCTGGCTCGTGACGCCGCTCCAGGCGGCGATGGCCACCGTCGTCCAGACCTCGGTCGCCGACTCGGTACGAGGCCGCATCGGGTCGCTCCTCTCGGCATCGATGTCGACCGCGAACGTCACGTCCATGGCGCTTGCCGGGATCTTCGCCGACCTGCTCACCACCCGCACCGTGTACGTCCTCGCCGCTGCCATCTGCGGTGCGGCGTCTGTCGTGGCGTTCCTCATCTTCCGCGGGATCGGCAGCGCGGAGGCGCCCTCCCTCATCCCCCAGCGCGACTCCATCGATCTGGCCTGACGAAGCTGCCGACGGCGTTGCCGTTGACATCGATGCAGAGAGCGCACAGGCTCGTAATTGACCTCCAGACCCGATGAAGGACATGCCTGAGCAGCGACCCGAAACGCCTCCCCGAGCGTGGCCGCGACCACGGCCGGCCCTGGTCGCTGGAGCGATCGGACTGCTCGTCATCGCCGCGATCGTCTCCCTGGCGCACCCCTTCGGAACTGGCACCGCTGGCGGCACCCTGAACGCCGGCGCGTCCCAGCTCGGCGCGCGCTGCAGCGGGGCCCCGGGTCCTTCGCTTCGCGTCGACTACCCCACCCGTGGGGGACGCGCGACCTGGGCCGTCGCCCAACAGGTTGGCGAGTCGACCTCCTGCCCCAACGACGACGCGCGAAGCTACTGAACGGTGACGCCGTCGTAGCCGCGCCGCAGCTCCTCGATATCGAACTTGCCGAAGACCTTGAGCATCGCCTCGTTGACGCGCCGGGCCTTCTCGGGATCGGGATCGGTCAGCATCTCGGTGAGCGCGGTCGGCACGACCTGCCAGGAGAGGCCGAATCGGTCCTTCAACCAGCCGCAAGGTGCCGGCTCGCCGCCGTCGACCAGCTTGTCCCACAGGTCGTCAATCTCGGCCTGTGACTCGCGCTCGACGACGAACGAGATCGCCTCGCTGAAGTGGAACTCCGGGCCGCCGTTGAGGGCCACGAAGCGCTGGCCGTCGAGCTCGTAGTCGACGGTCATCACCGTTCCTTCCTGCCCCGGACCGGCCGGCCCGTAATGCGCGACCTGGTTGACCTTGGAGTTCGGGAAGATCGAGACGTAGTGGTTGGCGGCTTCTTCGGCCTCGCTATCGAACCAGAGCATCGGGTAGATCGTCCGCATCAAGACCTCCTCACGCGATCGGTGACATCGCCACCCGGTGGCGCACGGTCCGTGCCGTACCATCCAATCCGTGCCCGAACTCCCGACCGGAACCGTCACCTTTCTCTTTACCGATGTCGAGGGATCGACGCGCCTGGTGCAGGAGCTCGGTGACCGGTTCTCCGGCGTGCTGGCCATCCACCACGACATCCTCCGCCGGGCGATCGCGGCCCATCACGGCACCGAAGTATCGACCGAGGGCGATGCGTTCTTCGCCGTCTTCCCCACGGCGATCGACGCCGTAGAGGCGACAGTCCAGGCACAACGCGACCTGGCAGGGACAGACTGGCCGGACGGAGCGGAGATTCGCGTACGGATGGGCCTCCATACCGGGAACGCCGAGCTTGGTGGCGACAACTACGTCGGCGTCGACGTCAACCGTGCCGCCCGCATCTCCGCGGCCGGGCACGGGGGCCAGGTCCTCCTCTCGGATGCCACACGCGCGCTCGCCGAGCCCTCGCTTCCGGGGGCCGTGACGCTCCGTGACCTGGGTCGGCATCGCCTCAAGGACCTCCGCGCTCCGGAGCACCTGCAACAGCTGGTCATCACCGGGCTGCCGGCCGAATTCCCCGCCCTCAAGACGCTCGATGCCTCGCCCACGAACCTGGTCGAACCGGCAACCGCGCTCATCGGCCGAGAGCGGGAGGTCGGTGAGATCCTGACACTCCTGGAGGCGAACCGACTCCTGACCCTGACCGGGCCGGGTGGCACCGGGAAGACCCGTCTCGCCCACGAGGTCGGCGTTCGTGCGCGCGGCGACTTCGCTGATGGCGTCTTCTTCGTGCCCCTCGAGACGTTCACCGAGCGGCCCCCGGTCGCAAGCGCCATGGCGCAGGCGCTCAGCCTGAGAGTGGCTGGCGCGCAGGATCCCGAGGAGGTGCTCCTCGAGCAGCTCGCGAGCCGGCACCTCCTGCTCATCCTCGACAACTTCGAGCAGGTGACCGTTGCGGCCCCGCTCGTGGCACGGCTCCTCGCCGCCGCCGCAGCGCTGCGCGTGATCGCCACCAGCCGCATCCCGCTCCATGTCTCCGGAGAGCAGGAGTTTCCGGTGCCACCCCTCGCCGTCCCCGACACGGGCCGGGGCGCTGGCGTCGACGAGGCAAGGCAGTTCGAGGCGGTGAACCTCTTCGTCGAGCGCGCGCGGCGGGTCCAGCCGGCGTTTGAGCTCACCGATCGCAACGTCGGCGCCGTGGTGGCGATCAGCCAGCGACTTGACGGGCTGCCGCTGGCGATCGAGCTCGCCGCAGCACGAATGAAGCTCTTCCCGCCGGACGCCATCCTCGCGCGACTCGAGCAGGCGCTGCCGATGCTGGGCGGCGGAAGCGTCGACCTGCCCGCTCGGCAGCAGACGCTGCGCGGGGCGATCGAGTGGAGCTATCGGCTCCTCGACCCTCCAGGACAGGGCCTCTTCTGCCGCCTGAGCGTCTTCGCCGGCGGCTGGACGGTCGACGCGGCCGAGCAAGTGGTGGCAGCGAACGGCGAGCAGCCGGATCTCCTCGACGGCCTCGCAGCCCTCGTCGACCAGAGCCTTGCGCGGCCGTCCGCACGCGCCGAGGACGGAGAGCCGAGGTTCGAGATGCTCCAGCTCATCCGCGAATACGGCGCCGAGCGCCTAGCCGCATCAGGGGACGAGCCGGCCATGAGACGGCGGCACGCGGCGTGGGCGCTGGCGATGGCCGAGGAGGCCGCCCCGGTGCTCGAGCGAGGCATGGACGACGGGGGGCTCGATCGGCTGGCGCACGAGCATGACAACCTCCGTGCTGCGCTCCGCTGGCTGATCGACTCGGGTGAGCGTGAGCAGGGCCTGCGCTTGGCGAGCGCCATCTGGCGCTTCTGGCAGCTGCGAGGGCACGTCCACGAGGGCCGCATGTGGTTCGGCCAGCTCATGCCTGCCGACCCGAGAGATGAATCGCTGGACCCGGTCGTTCTCGCGGCCGCACACACGGCGGCCGGCGGGCTCGCGTACTGGGCCAATGCCGTCGACGACGCCGAGGGCAACTACCAGGCCGCGATCGAGATCGACCGCGCCAATGGGCTCCAGGATCGCCTCGGAGATGACACTTACAACCTGGCCTTTGTCCCTCTGGTGCGCGGAGACCTGGATCTGGCCAGGCCACGCCTCCTCGAGGCGGCTGATCTGTTCGCGGCGGCGGGGCAGACGGGACGGCTCGCCGACACGACGGCCGCGCGAGGAGCGGTCGAGATGCGCGCCCGCAACCTGGTCGAGGCGCGGGCCCTCATGGAGGAAGGCCGGCGCCTCAATCTGCAGGCGGGCAACCTCCGCCGGGCGACAGATAACGGCATGGTCCTGACCAACATCCACCTCGGCTTGAGGGAGGCAGAGGCCGCGCGCAACTGCCTGTTGACGAGCATTCGCGAGACGCAAGAGCTCGGCGACCTCTCACGGTGGCCGGCGATCCTCGAGCTCGGCGCAGCCGTGCTCCAGGCTGCTGGCCGCTCCACCGATGCGCTGCGTATGGGCGGGGCGTCCGAGCGTCGCCGGGCCGACCTGGGCGGCGGCCCACCCAGCTTCATCGTCAGCGACTTCGCTGGGATCGTGGCCGACGCTCGTGCCGCGGTCGATGGGCAGGAGGGACCGGGAGCCGCAGATCGCGCATGGGCCGATGGCGCCGAGCTCGACGAGGAGGCTCTTGTCGAGGTGCTCAGCAGGGACGTTTTGCGACGGGGTAACCTCTGACTGCCCGAGCCCCAGACAGGACCTCAGCGCGTCATTACGCTCTGCCCGACCTCGATGAGGTGGCCATCGGGATCGCGGATGTAGGCCCGGATCTCTCGCCCGTGGTCCTTCGGCTCGGTCAGGAACTCGGCCCCCTTCGCCGACCATTCGCGGTACGCCTTCTCGATGTTGCCGACCCGCACATTGAGGAACGCGCTCGTCCGATTTGGGTCCCGCGGCGTCTCGAGGGTGACCGTCGGCTTGTCATCGGTTGGGCCGCCACCTTCGTTCAGGATGAGCCAGCTGTTGGCCACCTTCATGATCACGGGGTCGCGCTCGAAGAGCACCTTCCCGTCGAAGATCGACCGATAGAACTCTCGCGATCGATCCTGGTCCGAGACGACGAGGAAATGGGTCAGGACGAAGCCATCGCCCTGCGGCGCCGGGAAGTCATCGGGATTCATCATCGGCGCATCTTGCGCCCATACCCAACCTCCCTCAACAAGGCCGGATTCAGGTCCTCAGGGCGGTGCGATTCGCGTGTACGGGACGAGGTTGAAGAAGGCTGAGTTGGCGATGCGCTCGTCGGCGCCGCAGCTGTTCATTTCGATGGTCCCGAACATCACGCGATCACCGTCGAAGCTGACGGGCGCCTTCACGAAACACCCGAGGTCGGCCCACGAAAGTCGCCCGTCGTCGAGGACCTGGTATGGACCGATGCTGTCGCGCGAGAACGCGGCGCCGTCCGGCGACTCGCTCACAGTGAGGGTTCCGTCGGCAAACGTGAGCTCGTAGACGACGTCGACATTCATCGGGCTGTGGATCAGGAACGCGTCGATGTCGTCGACGTTGTGTCCCATGGCCAGCAGGCGACTTCTCCAGTCCGCCTTCGCGATCGGGGCGGTCTTCCAGTCGCCGATGAGCTGTCGCGCAACCAGGGCCGGATCGGCCGGCGCCCCCCTGCCGGCAGGATTGCGCAGGATGCCAATGCCAAGCCCCACGACGATCCCAATCACGAGGGCCACGGTCACCAGCGTGGCACCGACAGCCATCGACCATCGGTTGCGGGGCCTGTGGAAGCTGCCCGCGACGTACCGCGGCTCATGTGGCGGTCCTTCGCGAAGGGCCTGCTCGATCCGTTCGCGGTTCATCGCAGCTCCTCGATCTCATCGGCCAAACGCCGGCGGAGGGTAACCATCGCCTGGGCTGCGTGGCTGCGGACGGCGCTCGAGGTGATGCCGAGCACCTGGCCAACCTCCTCGTGCGAGAGTTCGGCGCGATATCGGAGGTAGATGACGCTCCGCTGACGTTCCGTCAGCCGCTCCACTTCGGCCCACACTGCAATCCGGTCTGCGAGCTCGGGGCGGCGCTGTGGCTCCCGATCGGCAAGACGGGTCAACAAGCCGGTGATGCGGCGCCGAAGCCGGTATTGGTCCATGGCAAGCCGGTAGATCGAGCGAAATGCCCACGCCCGCGGATTGAGGATGATCGTGTCCGCGCGGAGCTCGTCGAGGAGGCGAACAAGCACGTCCTGCACGGCGTCATCCGCCTGTTCATCGGTCAGTCCGAGGCGGCGGACGAACCCGAACAGCGCCTGCGAATCCTGCGAACCGAGCTCTGTGACGACCGAATCCGAGGCGCGCGTGGCACCCGCGTCAGCACGGCCGGACTCCGGCTCGAACCGGCTATCGAGCACCCACGCGCGCGAGGTCATGTTCGTGACGGTCGCCGCGCGAAACTACGGGCAGCCGTCGACGCGCAGGACCTCTCGATCGACCACAACCTGGCCATTCACCTCGGTGAAGACGGTCTGGGTATGGATGGTGATCGTTCCGGGGAAATCGTGGAACTCGTCGTTGTAGGTCACGGTCTGGCCACGAGTCATGTTGAAGACGAATGCATCGGTGGACTGGGACTGGTAGCTAGGAATCGAAGGATCGTCAAAGACCGTCGTGTATGTCCCTGTCTCACCGTGCGTGAAGTGGTAGCCATCCCCCTGATCGGTCCAGTGCGTGTGCGATGTCAAGACGAACGTGGTCCATCCGGCGCGCGGGCCGCAGATGTCGTCCGGGAAATATTCGGTCGTGACCTGTTTCAGGACGAAGTCATGACCGGTCGTCACCTGGGTGGCGGCAGCCGCCGGCCCAACGGCCAGAATGGTGCCAACCAACGCGAATGCCAGGGCCGCTGATCGAGTGCGCATCCGGATCCTCCGTATGGATGAGGTCAGTCGGCCTCACCCAGTACGACGAGTTTGCACCTGAAAACGCTCAGATTCGGAGCTGCCGAGCAGCGTAGAGTGAACCCGATGTCGAACAACGCACGGCATGTGCCCCACGAGGAGCTCGAGCTCCTCAGCGGGAAGGTGACGAACGACGGCGGCGAGCTGCGGCAGCTGTCGGGCTCGGACCACGGCCTCCAGACCTCGATCATGCACGCGCGGGTTGCCCCCGGGAGCGGGCCGCGGCGCCATGGGCATCCACACGCAGAGATCTTCGTCCTGGATGCCGGCGAGGGGCGATTCGAGGTCGAGGGCGAGTTCATCGACGCGATCGCGGGAGACGTCGTCATCATCCCGCCCGATCGCTTGCACAGCTTCGTGAACACCGGCGCGGAGCCGCTCCGCTTGACCGCCATTCACGAAAATCGGCGGGCTGTCACTCTCTTCGAGGACGGCTCCCGCCGCGACTAGCCCGCAACGCCGGACGTGCCGATTGGTGGTGACCCCCGCGGCGCCGCAAGTCATCGGGATTCATCATCGGCGCATCTTGCGCCGATCCCCGGGCTTGACCAATGCTCAGACGTCCGCCGCGAAGATGCGCCATTCCCCGGGCACCCCTTTGAGCTCGTGGCTGCCGCGGTCGTCGAACACGAGGCCCGATCCAGCGACCAGGTCCCGGACCGTGCTCGACACGAGGATCTCGCCTTCGTTCGCCATTGCGGAGATGCGGGCACCGATGTGGACGGCGAGGCCCGCAATGTCGTCTCCCTGGATCTCGATCTCGCCAGTGTGCAGCCCCGCCCGCAGGCCAAGGCCAAGCGCTCGGCCGTCCTCGCGGATCGACGCCGCGGACCTGATGGCGCGCGCCGGTCCATCGAAGGTGGCGACGATACCGTCGCCGACGGTCTTTACCTCTCGGCCACCGAATCGGTCCAGCTGGCGTCGAGCCACGAGGAAATGCTCGGCGAGGAGCTCCCGCCATCGGTCGTCCCCCATCTCGGCCGCGAGTCGGGTCGACGCGACAATGTCGGTAAATAGGACCGTGGCGAGGACGCGATTCGCTGTTGGTGACGGGCGCACCCCGGTCACGAAGTCCTGGATCTCCGCGAGGATCGCCTCTGTGTCACCCGCCCAGATGAACTTGTCGGCACCTGGCAGCTCGAGATACCGGGCTCCCTGGATGCGCTCGACGAGGTAGCGCCCCTGCGGCGCCGGGAAGCGACCTCCAGCCCGCTGGATCACAAGGGTTGGAACTCGAATCGCTGACAGGACGTTCCGGACGTCGCCCTCGCCGATGTACCGGATGACAGCCTTCAGGCTGCCGGGACTCGTCGCTTGCCGCTCGTAACGCGACCAGGCACGCCGCACGACCGGATCATCGGCCAGGCTCGGCGCGAACAGGTCGAGCAACACCCCGCGGCCCGCGCCCGACTCGACCTCGTCAATCGCGTTCGCGAAGAATTCCGGCGTCTCGCCTATCGGAAAGTCGCCTCGCCTCTGCGCGCGAGCGAAGGAGTCGACAAGGATGAGGCTTGAG
>Ga0193751_1001222_pt1 | contig 16817 bp, 14 predicted proteins | sample L1c2metaG_FD_143050 | JGI IMG/M metagenome (GOLD analysis project Ga0193751, IMG submission 143050) | Soil microbial communities from a riparian zone of the East river system, Colorado, United States - L1c2 | ecosystem: Environmental > Terrestrial > Soil > Riparian zone | place: USA: East River... | reverse complement strand
ATTCGACCTCGATACGCGGCGTCGTCTTGCTGTTGGACACGGCGGCGGTCTCAATTGCTTCGACGACGCCCCGTCGCTTGCTTTCTCTCACTTAAGTCGCGCCAACATCATCGCCGAGTCTGCGCATGAAGTCCTCGCACGCGGCGAGTTGCTCGACCGAAATCCATTCGTTGGGCTGATGCGCCTGTTCGATGTGGCCCGGGCCGCAAATAATGGTCGCGATGTTCGCGTTGTGAAAAAGCGCTGCCTCCGTGCCGAACGAGACCTTGGCGTAGTCGTTTTCGCCGGCGCACGCACGGCCGAGCTCGGCAATCTTGCTTCCGCCATGCGTATCGAACCCCGGCGTGCTCGAGAGGGATTCGAATTCGATGTAGGTTGCGGGGTCGACGGCGTGCATCTCGGGGATGAGCGTCGCCGCAAATCGCTTGACGTCGGCAAACAGCGCGTCCGGATCGTCGAAGGGAAGGTGGCGGAACTCGAAATCGAACGTACAGTCGCGCGGCACGATATTGAGCGCCGTCCCACCATGAATCACGCCTGTATGCACGGTCGTATAGGGAATGTCATAGGCGGCATCGAAGCCGCCGCGATCGCGAAAGCGGCGGGCAATCTGGGTCAGAAAGGTCACGATCTCGCATGCGATCTGGACGGCATTGACGCCTCGCGGAGTCAACGCCGAATGAGCTTCGTGGCCGCGCACGCGGCAACGGAAACTGCGCTTGCCCTTGTTCGCTATGACGAGTCGCATGCCCGTAGGCTCGCCGACAATGCAGCCGGAGGGCCTGATACCGCGTCGTGCGATGTCCGCGATCAGTCGACGCACGCCAATGCATCCGACTTCCTCGTCGTAGGACAATGCAAAGTGAAGCGGCCGCGAGAGACCGCGGCCGATAAACTCGGGAACGAAGGCAAGTCCGATCGCCGAGAAGCTCTTCATGTCGGCGACACCGCGCCCGTACAATTTGTCGCCTCGCAGCGTGGCGGTGAACGGATCGGTCTCCCACGGCTGTCCGTCGACTGGGACCACATCGGTATGGCCGGAAAGCACGACGCCGTCGGTCGTGGCGTTGCCGTCACGGGCGGGAAGGGTTGCGAAAAGGTTTGCCTTGCGGCCGTCGTCGTTCGTGGTCAATTGCGAATCGATCCCGTGCCCGGCGAGGTAGTCTCTGACCCAGTCGATAAGCGCCATATTGGAACCGCGACTGGTCGTGTCGAAACCGACCAGGGTCCGGATCAATTCCAAACTTCGAAGGCGGGGAGAAATCTCGGTGGCGGCGGGGGAGCTCATCGCGCTGCGTAGGAGCCGTGCAGGGAACAGGATAGGAAGCGCCGAAGTCTATGTCAATGCCGTCGAGAGGAAAGCAACTGCGCACATCCCACGGAGCGTCTCGAATGTCTCGACTTATCACCATGCTGTTTGCAACGATTTTTGCCTCCGTCGCGCTGGCGCAGCGCGCTGCATTGCCGCTGGAGACGATCAAGCTGCCGCCCGGCTTCGTGATCGAATTGTTCGCGCGGGTCGACAACGCCCGTGGCATGGCGCTGGGCACACAGGGGACCTTGTTCGTTGGCTCGATGCAGGCGGGCAAAGTCTATGCTGTTCGAGTCAAGCCGGGTGCCGCGCCCGAAATCTTGACGATCGCGTCCGGCCTCAGCCTCCCGGTGGGCGTTGCATTTCGCGACGGCGCGCTTTATGTGTCTTCGATCGATCGCATACTGCGCTACGACAACATCGAGCAGCGATTGGCCAGCCCGCCGGCCCCGGTGATCGTGAGCGACAAATTCCCGAAGGATACGCATCACGGCTGGAAATTCATCGCCTTCGGCCCGGATGGCAAGCTCTATGTCCCGGTGGGCGCGCCCTGCAATATCTGCGAGCCGGACCCGAACCGCTACGCCAACATCACGCGGATGAACGCCGATGGGTCCGGGCTCGAGGTCTATGCCCGCGGCGTTCGCAACTCGGTGGGCTTCGACTGGGATCCGCGTACGCGCGAGCTATGGTTCACCGACAACGGTCGCGACTGGCTCGGCGATGATTCCCCGCCCGACGAGCTCAATCACGCAGCCACTGCGGGATTGCATTTTGGGTACCCGTACTGCCACGGAGGAACGATCGCCGACCCCGAATACGGGCATCGCCACCCATGCAGCGAATTCGCGCCCCCCGCGCAGAACCTGGGTGCTCACGTCGCGGCGCTTGGCATGCGGTTTTATACCGGGTCGCAGTTTCCACCCGAATACCGCAACCAGATCTTCATCGCCGAGCACGGCTCGTGGAACCGCAGCGTGAAAACCGGATATCGCGTTGCGATAGTTCGGGTCGAAAATGGAAAAGCCGTGGCGTACGAATCATTCGCCAGCGGCTGGCTGCAGGGGGGAAAGGTCTGGGGCCGTCCGGCGGACGTGCTGGTCCTGCCGGACGGCGCCTTATTGGTCTCCGACGATTACGCCGGAGCGATCTACAGGATCAGTTATACGGCTCGCCGTTAGCGGTCTTTAGTACCGGCCGCGCCAGTAGCGGCCGTGATAGTAGTGTGGCCGGTAATAGCTCACATATGGCCTTGCGTAATAACGGGGGCCATAAACGCCGTAGACCACCGGCGCATCATAGTAGGTGACAGGCGGTGCGTAGACGACCGGTGGCGCGTAGTACCCATACCCATACCCCGGAGTCGCGTATCCGACCGCGAAACCCGGCGCGCCAATGGAAACGCTGAACGAATCCCGGGCCGACGCCGTCGTGGCTACCGTTGCACCGCCGGCAAGCAGGACCGCCGCTGCGGCGATCATGGCAATGCGACGTTTCATGTGCATCTCCTCATCTGAAGTCGCGAATGGCGCGACACCACTCCAACGTTAGCATAGACCGCTGGGTTGACACCAAGTTTCGATTTCAGAACAGCCAGTTACAATCGGTTACGTTTGCGCTATGCTGGGTTCCCAGCGCGCCGAGCGAACCTTGGGGAGTCCATGTTGCGGTCGCTTTTCCTCGCTTTTTGGCTGGTCCTGTATGTGGCTGGATATGCTGTTGGCGCGAACGCGGCCGGAACCGAGCTGACCATCGGCATTGGCGCCGACGTTACCGCGATCGACCCGCACTATCACAACCTCACGCCAAACAGCAACGTTGCGGCGCACATATTCGACTATCTGGTGCTGCGCGATGAACGGCAGAAGCCTATTCCGGGACTCGCGGAATCCTGGCGGACCGTCGATCCCTTGACCTGGGAGTTCAAGCTTCGCAGGGGGGTGAAGTTCCACGATGGCAGCGACTTCACCGCGGCTGACGTGGTCGCTTCGCTGGAGCGCGTTCCGGAGGTTCCCAACAGCCCATCGCCGTTCACCGTTTATACCAAGCAGATCAAGGAAACGACGGTGGTCGACACGTACACCATCCGCTTCAAGACGGCCGCGCCGTATCCCCTCATGCCGACCGACCTGACGCAGGTGGCGATCATTTCCAAGAACGCGCGCAAGGCATCGACCGAGGATTTCAACAGCGGCAGGGCGGCCATCGGCACGGGGCCCTACAAGCTGGTCCGCTACGCCAAAGGGGACCGCATCGAGCTCGCGCGCCACGACGGGTACTGGGGAGGCAAAACGCCGTGGGAGAAAGTTACGTTGCGCCTGCTTCCCAACGACGCCTCGCGCGTCGCCGCGCTGCTCGCAGGCGACGTTCAGGCGATCGAGTACGTCCCGACTTCCGACGTGGCAAAGATAAGAGCCGATAAGCAGCTCACGGTATACAAGATCATCGCCGACCGGCTGATCTATTTACACATGGACAGCGATCGCGAAACATCGCCGTACGTCACCGACAAGCAGGGAAAGCCGCTTTCGAGAAATCCCCTCAGGGATCCACGCGTGCGCAAGGCGCTGTCCAAGGCGATCAACCGCAACGCGATCGTCGACAAGGTCATGGAGGGCGAAGCCGTGCCGGCAGGGCAGCTGCTTGCCGATGGAATGTTCGGTACGACGCGAAATCTCAAGGTCGAGGCCTACGATCCGGACGGCGCGAAGAAATTGCTCACCGATGCGGGATACCCCGACGGATTCGGGATCACCATACATGCGCCCAACAATCGCTATGTGAACGACGCCAAGATCGCTCAAGCCGTGGCGCAGATGCTTACCCGTATTGGAATTGCAACCCGGGTCGAGGCGATGCCGTCCGCGACGTATTTTCCCCAGGCGACCGATCTGAAATTCAGCTTTATGCTGCTGGGCTGGAGCTCTGGGACCGGCGAGGCGTCGAGCCCGCTCAAGGCGCTGCTGGCAACATATAGCAAGGACAAGGGGTTCGGCACGGCGAACCGCGGCCGCTATTCCAACCCGAAGGTCGATGCTCTGCTCGAGGAGGCGCTTGCCACGGTCGACGACGCGCGTCGCGAAGCGGTCCTGCAGCGCGCGACGGAAGTCGCGATCGACGATACCGCGATCATCCCGCTGCATTTCCAGGTAAATTTGTGGGCGACGCGAAACGGCATCACATATACGCCGCGGACCGACGAGAACACGCTCGCGCACAAATTTCGTCCGGTAGGCCCGAAGTAATTCCGAGGCGCCGTCTCCTGCGTAATTCGGAAGACGCGGGAAGGTGAGGCTCGCCTAGTCCGCGCGAACGATCAGCTTCTCGAGCTCGGCAAGGATCGGGACCGCCGGGCCCGTCCCGATGCGCTTGACCAGCGCCTGTGCAAAGTCGGGCAGGAGATCGTGCAGATCACGGAGATTCTCCGCGCGCTGGAGGCGCAGCATCATCAAATACCCGCGGAAACCGAGGTGCCGATGGATGGCATCGTTCATTTTCTGGTTTGCGGCGATGAAGCGCTTGACCTCGCTTTCGCTCCGCGGTGCGGTCGATCTGTCAGCCTCCTGGGCAGTAGGCGCTCCGAAGCGCTTGGCGATCAGACCTGCATTTTCCAATTCGGCAAGCGCTGTCTTGTCGAGGTGCAGTGCTCGTGCCCGCTGCAGAATCTCCGCTACGGTGCGAGTGCCGTCCACCATGATGAGAAGACCACGCAGCGTAACGGGGAGGCCGCGCTTGCGTTCCTTGAGCTCGCGCAAGCCTTCTTCGGTTTTGGCGTAAATCTCGCCTGGATCCATTCTGTGCCGTATCGCGCCGCGGCAGGCCGCCGGCCGCTGCTTCCCGTCGGGGCTATTATAGATGAGGCATCCGGTGTGCTGCGGCGAAACTCGGTGTTGTTGGAAGCCATGCTTCGCGTACTACGCAGCGGGGCTTTGTGGAATAATCGATCTGCAACGTCTTGTCCATGCTCGATCCAAACGTGCTCGCCGCGCTCGGCGAAATTCTTCCCTCGTCCGCGATGCTGACCGCCGCGGAGGATACCCGCCCCTACGAGTGCGATGGTCTGACGCTGTTCCGTGAACAGCCGCAGGCGGTATTGCTCCCCGAAGACGAGGCGCAGGTCGTCGCGATACTGCGAGTCTGCCACGCCGCCAACCTTCCGGTGGTCGCTCGCGGCGCAGGCACGGGGCTATCCGGCGGCGCCAAGCCGGATCGAGCCGGCGTCGTTTTATCGCTTGCGAAATTCATGCGAATCATCGCCATCGATCCGCTCGCGTGCACCGCGGTGGTTCAGCCGGGCGTACGCAACCTGGCCATCTCGGAGGCAGCCGCGCCGCACGGGCTCCACTATGCGCCCGACCCGTCGTCACAAATCGCGTGCACGATCGGCGGCAACGTGGCGGAGAATTCCGGGGGCGTGCATTGCCTGAAATACGGGCTGACCGTTCACAACGTTCGGCGCGTGCGCGGCGTGCTTGTCACGGGAGAGATCGTCGAGTTCGGCAGTGAAGCATTGGACTCGGCCGGGTACGATTTTTTGGCGCTGATCAATGGCTCGGAAGGATTGCTCGCGGTGATCACCGAGGTGACGGTCAAGCTCACTCCCAAGCCGCAGGAGGCGAAATGCATACTCGCGGCGTTCGACGACCTCGGCAAGGCCGGGCAGGCGGTCGCCGCGATCATCGGCGCCGGGATCATTCCCGCGGGCCTGGAAATGATGGACAAGCTCACCATCTGCGCGGTGGAGCCTTTTGTAAACGCGGGGTATCCGATGGACGCCGAGGCCATTCTGCTCTGCGAGTCCGACGGCACGGCCGACGAAGTCGCCGCCGAAGTGGGTCGGATGCGCGCGGTCCTGGATGCTTGCGGCTCGACGCTGATCGAAGTCTCACAAGGCGAAGAGCAGCGCCAGCGCTTCTGGTCGGGCCGCAAAGCGGCGTTTCCCGCCGCGGGCCGCATCTCGCCCGACTACTATTGTATCGACGGAACGATTCCCCGTCGTGCGTTGGCGCCGGTGTTGAAGCGGATCGCCGAGCTGTCGACCGAGTTCGGGCTGCGCTGCATGAACGTGTTCCATGCCGGTGACGGCAATCTGCACCCGTTGATCCTGTTCGACGCGAACCTTCCGGGCGACGCCGAAAAGACCGTGGCTTTCGGCGCGAAAATCCTCGAGTTGTGCATCGAAGTAGGCGGGACGATCACAGGAGAACACGGCGTCGGAGTCGAGAAGATCGATCAGATGTGCGCGCAGTTCGCTTCTGCCGAGATCGAACGCTTCCACGCGATCAAGCACGCCTTCGACGTGAAAGGGCTGCTGAATCCCGGAAAGGCCGTTCCGACGCTTCACCGCTGCGCCGAGATGGGGCGCATGCATGTGCATCGCGGTCGCTTGCCTTTTCCGGATTTGCCGCGATTCTAAAGCTCGGGAAAGGGCGATAGCCATGCATACCATGATCCGCCCCACAGCAGGCGTCGTCGCCGAAATCGTGTCGCATTTGTCGGGGCAGTTCGGCGCTCGCGCGGTGACTTCGCGCGCCGTGCGCGAGCATCACAGCCATGGCGAGGGTCTCGCAGATCCCGCCTTGCCCGACGTCGTCGTGTATCCGCATTCCAACGACGAGGTCGCGGCGATCGTTCGCTTGTGCCATCTGGCACGCGTTCCGGTGATCGCATTTGGCGTCGGAACGTCTCTGGAAGGCCACGTCGCGGCGCTCTACGGGGGAGTGTGCCTCGATCTCTCACAAATGAATCGCGTGCTCGAGATCAATGCGGGCGATCTCGATTGTCGCGTCGAAGCAGGAGTGACGCGCGAGCAGCTCAACGCGGAGCTCAAGGGGACGGGGCTGTTCTTCCCGATCGATCCCGGCGCGAATGCAACCATCGGCGGAATGTCGGCAACGCGCGCGTCCGGGACCAACGCGGTGCGTTACGGCACGATGCGCGAGAACGTGATGGGACTGACCGTCGTTACGTCCGACGGTCGCATCATCCGCACCGGCGGACGCGCGCGTAAATCGAGCGCGGGCTACGATCTTACACGCGTTTTCATCGGTGCCGAGGGAACGCTGGGCGTAATCACCGAAATCCAACTGCGTCTCTACGGAGTGCCCGAGGCGATCTCCGCGGCAGTGTGCCAGTTTCCGGATCTTGCGAGCGCGGTCAATGCGGTGATAGTCGCGATGCAGTCGGGTATCCCGATGGCACGCATCGAGCTTCTCGACGATGTGCAGATGGAGGCCAGCATTCGCTACTCCAAGCTCGAGGGATTCGCCATCAAGCCGACCCTGTTCTTCGAATTTCACGGGTCCGAGGCAGGGGTGCGCGAGCAATCCGCCGCGATGGAGTCGATCAGCGACGAATTCGGAGGCAGCGCGTTTCAATGGGCGACCCGGCCCGAAGAGCGCACGCGCTTATGGAAGGCGCGCCACGACGCGTACTACGCCGCGCTTGCGCTCAAGCCCGGCATGACCGCCTTCGCTACCGACGCGTGCGTTCCCATATCGCGACTGGCCGACTGCATCCTCGAAACCAAGGCGGACGTCGAGAAAAGCGGGCTTGTTGCGCCGATTCTGGGCCATGTAGGCGACGGCAACTTTCACCTTGTCGTTTTGTTCGATCCCGCGGAAAGCGGCGCACGGGATCGTGCCGAAGCGCTGGCGCAAGCGGTGAGCATGCGTGCCATCGCGATGGGCGGCACCTGCACCGGGGAGCACGGCATCGGCTGGCACAAACTCGACTTACTGGCGCAGGAGCACGGTGAAGCCGTCGATCTGATGCGCGCGATCAAGCGTGCGCTGGATCCTCACAACATCATGAACCCCGGCAAGACGGTTCCGCTTTGAGGCTTGCGATTGGCGCCTCTGTCGCGTGAGAGTTCGGGAATCAAGAGAAACAGGTTGCCGATCGGGTTCCGTACGCTTTGCGTCGAGAACAGCGTCGCGCGCTGCACCTCGACGATCCCCCGGACGGCGTCGCATAGCGGATGAGTGATCTCGTCGAAAGCTGGAGGGAGCGCGTGCGCGCGGCCGCACAATCGCAGTCCCCCCTTCGAATCGTTGGCGGCGGCAGCAAGGATTTCTACGGCCAGGAGCTTTACGGCGAAATATTTCGCACGGGCGCGAACGCGGGGATCATCGACTACGATCCAACCGAGCTGGTCGTGACCGCGCGCTGCGGAACGCGCTTGAGCGAGCTCGAGCGGACTTTGGGGGAAGGTGGCCAGATGCTCGCATTCGAGCCGCCGCATTTCGGCGATGCTGCGACCCTGGGCGGCTGTATCGCATGCGGTCTGTCCGGTCCGCGGCGACCGTATGCCGGAGCGGTGCGCGATGTCGTGCTTGGCATCCGGTTACTCGACGGCCGTGGCGACGATCTGTCCTTTGGCGGACGAGTGATGAAAAATGTGGCTGGATTCGACGTTTCGCGGCTTATCGCGGGTTCGTTGGGGACGCTGGGCGTGATTCTCGAGGCGTCGCTCAAGTGTTTGCCTTTGCCGCAAGCGGAAACGACGCTTGCGTTCGAGCTCGATCCACACGAGGCTTTGAGCAAGATCAATGAATGGTCGGCGGCACCAAATCCGCTGTCGGGAAGCTGCTGGCACGCGGGCGTGCTTCACGTCAGGCTTTCCGGTGCAGAGGTTGCGGTCACCGCTGCGGTACGACGGCTCGGTGGTGAAGCATGCGCTGGCTTAGGAGAATTCTGGCGGACGGTACGCGAGCAAACGCATCGCTTCTTTACGATAGCGGAGGGAGGATCTCTGTGGCGCTTGTCGGTCCGTTCCACCGCGCCGCACGAGGAGCTCGGAAGCGGGCAATTGATCGAATGGGGCGGCGCATTGCGCTGGATCGACGCCCGCGAGGGATGCGACGCAAGCTCGCTACGAGCGTGGGCCGAGCGCCATGGCGGGCACGCCACGCTTTTTCGCGCTGCCGACAAGTCGCCGGGCGCCTTCCATCCGCTGCCTCTCGCGCTGCTGGAACTGCACAAGCGCGTCAAGAAAGCGCTCGATCCGGTCGGTATCTTCAACCCGCGTCGCATGTACGCGGAGTTTTGACATGGAAACTCGTCTTGCGGATTTCATCAAGGACACACCCGAGGGTCGCGAAGCCGACACGATCCTGCGCGCCTGCGTGCATTGCGGCTTTTGCACGGCGACGTGCCCGACGTATCAATTGCTCGGAGACGAGCTCGACGGCCCGCGCGGTCGTATCTATCTCATCAAGCAAATGCTCGAGGGCGATCAGGTCAGCAGGAAAACTCAGTTGCACCTCGATCGCTGCCTTACCTGCCGCAGTTGCGAAACCACCTGCCCCTCCGGAGTGCGCTATGGACGCCTCGTTGATATCGGGCGCCGAGTGCTCGAGCGCGAGGTCCCGAGACATGCAGCGGATCGCCTGCGTCGATGGGTGCTCAGGCAGGGTCTCACGCGCGGTCCATGGTTTCCGATGGCGCTGTCCCTGGGGCGATGGACAAGGCCATTGCTGCCGAGGGCGCTGGCCGCCAGAGTGCCTGCAAAGACCCAGGCAAAGCAGTGGCCGCATCGGCGACACACGCGGCGGATGCTCTCGCTCGGAGGCTGCGTGCAGCCGCACCTTGCGCCTGGAATCGACGCGGCTCTGGCGCGTGCTCTCGACCGCATCGGCATTTCGCTCGTTCAAGCGTCGCGAGCGGGCTGCTGCGGCGCGCTGAGCGAGCACCTCGGGGCGCATGACGAGGCGCTGCGATTCGCCCGGCGCAACATCGATGCCTGGTGGCCGCACATCGAGCGCGGCGCCGAGGCCATCATAACGAGCGCGAGCGGCTGCGGCGCGGTGATCAAGGAGTACGGCCACTTGCTGCGCGACGATCCCGCGTATGCGGCAAAAGCGCGCCGCGTCGCCGAGCTGTCGAGGGATCCGGTCGAAGTCATCGCCGGCGAATGGAAACGCTTTGCGCCGCTGGTCGCGATGGATCACGGCCCGCTGCGCGTCGCTTTTCAGTCACCTTGCACACTGCAGCATGGCCTGAAGCTCGCCGGCCGCGTCGAGGAGATACTCGAAGCGATAGGATCAGAGCTCACTCCGGTGGCTGATTCGCATTTATGCTGCGGGTCGGCGGGAGTCTATTCCATCCTGCAATCCGCGCTCTCGCAGCGGCTCAGGGTGAACAAGCTTGCCGCGCTCGAAGCCGGCGAACCGCAAGTGATTGCGACGGCAAACATCGGCTGTCTGGTCCATCTCGCACAGGGAACCCGATTGCCCGTTCGGCACTGGCTCGAGGTGTTCGAGGCGCGCTTGCGCGACGGCTAGCCATGGCCGTCTCCGACGCCGTCTCCCGCGGCTACTATCGCCGCTTTCTCGCCATTCCCACGCGCTGGATGGACAACGACACCTACGGTCACGTCAACAATGTCGTTTTCTACGCGTATTTCGACACGGCCGTAAACGAGCATCTGATTCGCGAAGGCGGCCTGGACATGCGCAACGCACCCGCCATCGGCGTGGTGGTAGAGACCGCGTGTCGTTTTATGCATCCTCTGTCGTTTCCGGAAATCATCGACGCAGGTCTGCGTGTGGCGAAGCTGGGCAACTCGTCGGTGGCCTACGACATCGGGTTGTTTAGCCAGGGGCGGGACGAAGCAGCGGCGACGGGGCGCTTCGTGCACGTCTGGGTCGATCGATTGACGCGACGTCCGACGCCGCTGCCACCGACGATTCGCGCAGCGCTTGAAGAGCTCGTGCACACCGAATGAGCACGGCCGCGGACTTGAGCTTTGCGCCCATGGGCCCGTCCACGCAAGATGCGGCCGGCGAGCTTCTTGGCGCTTTTCTCGCCGACGATCGGCATTATCGGGCGTCGAGCGCCGCGTATGGCGACGGGGGCATGCCTGCGCTTCATCGCGCTCTCGGGCTTTTTCTCGCTCGTCCGGAAATCGGCTGCGTCTGGCTCGCGCATCGAAAAGGTGTTGCCGTCGGTGCGTGCGTGGTGTGTTACGCGATCTCGACATCTCGCGGAACACTCGTAGCCAAGCTCGACGACGTCACGGTGCGCGCCGATGCGCAACGCCAGGGCGTGGGCGCCGCAATGCTCGAATCGCTCGCGCGTTGGCTGCGGGCGAGGGGCGTCACCCGAATCGATAGCGCCTGTCATCGAGCCAACGCCGGCGCCTGGCGCTTCTATCAGCAGCTGGGCTTCGTTCCGCTCGACGAGGAAAGAATCGCGTTGACGCTGGACTAGTGCCGTTCCAACTATTCTCGGCAATTTGAAGATGGCAATCCATCACATGCGTTGTTGTGTGGAAAAGGAGGATCTCTCGTTTCCACGATTTCTTGTCGTTAGGCACGACAAGTTGGAACGGCACCAGTGCGGCGAATCAAAGGTCCGGCGAATATTTCTTAGTCGTCACTGCCGGGGCCCCTTGCCAAGGGGAATCACGACACGCGCGAGCGCACCTCCGCCCTCGCGCGGGAGCAGGTCGAAGCTGCCGCCGTGCATCCGGGCGATTCGATCGACGATGGCGAGTCCCAGCCCGGCGCCCGCGGCGCCCGAGCGCGCCGGTTCGCCCCGCGTGAACGGGCGCTTCAGCCGCTCGACCTGGTCCGCCGGTACGCCCGGGCCGCGGTCCGAGATCTCGAGTACGATCGCGTCCGGCGCGCTGCGCGTCGTGACGTCCACCGGCGGCGCGGCGTAGCGCAGCGCATTGTCGATCAGGTTGACGATCAAGCGCGACATCGCCGTTGGACGCAACGCCAGCATCGGGATCTCTCCGGGCGCGAAGCGCACATCCCCTCCGCCACGCCGATAACGTTCCACGACATCCGCAACGATGTCGTTCAATTCCCGGGGTTCGAGCGGCGCGTCGCGTTGATCGCGTGCAAAGTCGAGAAACTGGCCGATGATCTTGTCTATTTCCTCGATGTCGCCCACCATCGCCGCCCGCTCGTGCTCGTCTCGTGTGCCCACCTCGACAGCAAGGCGCAACCGCGATAACGGCGTTCGCAGATCGTGCGATACGCCGGCCAGCAGCAAAGCGCGGTCCTGTTCGGCTTGATGCAGGCTCGCGAGCATCTGATTGAACCCGCGATTCAAGCTGACGATCTCCGAGGGACCCGTTTCGGGCAGAGGCGCCGGTGATTGGCCTCTGCCGACATTGGACACCGCGTCGTTGAGCTGCCGCAGCGGCCTGGCGAGGTATCGCGCAAAAACAAACGCGCTCGCGAGCAATACGGCGAGAGCGATCAGGCTCCATTCCACCGCGCGCGATTGCGCGTCGTCACCCGGCCGCGGCGGGAGCTGGAAGCCGGCCCAATAGGCCTGTTCTCCCGCCTGCAGCTTGATCCACAGGAGCTGCAGACGCGGCTGGATGCGCACCTCGGTTTGCGGACCCAGCTCGGCCTTCAGCCGCTCCTGCAGCTCGAGCAGCACGCGGTTTTGCGGTTGACCTCCGAATCTACGCTCGTCGGCGGGCACGATTCGCGCTTGGTATGCCTCGCCGAACTGCGCAAGCGTCGCGCTGGTTGCATTGGGGGCGGCCGCTGCAAGGCCTGCCCGGAGCGCCTTGAGCTGAACGATCTTGGTGTCGCTGAATTGGCGCGCGAGCAGCGCCGCGCGGTCCTGGCGGAACAGATAGATCGCGGTCGCCTGACTGACGAGAATGACCAGAAGAAGCAGGAGAGCGAGCCGGCCGAACAGCGACCGCGGCCAGAGTCTGATCGTCAACTTCCGGTTGCGTCCGTCGCCGGCGCCTCGGTTGCCACTTCGTCGGGCACGAAGACATATCCGAATCCCCACACGGTCTGGATATAGCGCGGAGCGGATGGATCGGGCTCGATCAGCTTGCGCAGGCGTGAAACCTGCACATCGATGGCTCGATCGAACACATCGTGATCGCGCCCACGGGCGAGCAGCATCAACTTCTCGCGCGCCAGCGGCTGTCGCGGATGCATCGCGAGCACCTTCAACAGGCCGAATTCGCCGGTCGTCAATGCGACACTCGTATCACCTCGCGTGAGCGTGCGCGTCGCGAGGTCGAGCCGATACGGGCCGAACGAAATCTTGCCGTCGGCAGCAGGTGCGCCGGGCGCGAGCCGCTCGGTTTGACGCCGCAAAACCGCGTGGATGCGCGCGACCAGCTCGCGTGGATTGAACGGCTTGGGAAGGTAATCGTCGGCGCCCATTTCCAGCCCCACGATTCGGTCGATGTCCTCGCCCTTCGCGGTGAGCATGATCACAGGAACCGTCTCGCCGGATCCGCGCAAACGTCGGCAAATCGCCAGCCCGTCCTCGCCGGGGAGCATCAGATCGAGCACCAGCAAGTGCGGTGGATCGCGCTGCAGTTTTTTGTCGAGATCCTTCCCGTCAGCGAGCGCCTGGACCTGGAAGCCCTGATCGCTCAGGTAGCGCACCAGGAGATCGCGCAACCGCGCATCATCGTCGATCACGAGGATCTTGGGATTGACCTGTTTCATGTTTTTCATCGTACCGCTCGGGCACCATAGGCCCGACCCGCGTTGTGACGAATTGTAACGCCGCCCATGCGGCGCAACGATTCGTTACACACCCGGGCCGGGATTTGCGAATGAATGCGACCATAATGCGTTCAAACGACTGCATGCCCCTGTTGCCGATCGTCCGGCGAGCGCTGATGGAGTGTTACAAAGAATCCCTTCCCGGCAATGATTGCGCAACACGCGTGCGCTATTGTCGAACTGTCCGCCACGCCATCGAGCGAGGCGCCACCGACGGATTAATTTGATCGAAAGGTAGATTCAATGAAACGCATTCTATTTTCAGGACTCTCTGAGCTGCTGCTTATCGCTACGACGGTCGCTGCCCTCGCCATCGGGGTCTTGGGCGTGGCGTCCTCCGCATTGGCGCAGGCCCCTCGCGGCGCGGGGATGCACGCCTTCGGCGATCCTTTCGCGGCGATCGCGGCAGTGAAGACGCAGCTCGCTCTGAACGATGCGCAACAAGCACAATGGGACAGCGCCGTCGCGCAAAGCAAGGCAGCACATCAAACGGCACGCGCCAACTTTGCTCAGCTTAAGACCGCGACGCAGGCGGAGCTTGCGAAGCCGGCGCCGGACCTGGCCGCGCTCGCCGCGCTCGCCGACGACGTGCAGCAGCAAAACACGGCCGCGCGCAAAACGGCAAGGAACGCCTGGCTTGCGCTTTACTCGACGTTCACGCCGGAGCAGAAAACCATTGCGCGCGATGCTATTCAGGCCAAGCTCGATCGCATCGCTGCGTTCCGCGCCCAGCTCCGAGAGCGGCTCGCGCACTGACAGCAGGAGCAACGCAATCCTCCGCCGGCCTTGGCAGTTTCCGGCGATCCCCGCCCGGCCTTCACGGCCGGGTTTTTTTAATCCCTTCGGATCAGGCGGTTGCACCGTTGGGCGCGACTTGCTGCGCGCGCCCAGGAGGCCTTACCGGCCGACGAACGGCATTGCGCTCGCTCCGGCCAGGGTGAATAATGCTGTTGTCATAACACCGCCAGGTTCGGCCGGACACCGAACACCGTCTCTCCGACGTTGGGATGTGATTGCAGACCGGGTTTACCCCCGACCTTTACGGGTCATCCCAAATCCGGTTTGTCCTCCAAGCGCCCTCTCCATGGGGCGCTTTTTTTGTCTCCGGCTTTTGATATGCGGCCATCGGCGATATTGCCGCGTTCGTCCAGCGGGGAGCGACAGCCGCGGGAGCGAAGAACCGGGTTGTAAGGCCGCGTCGCATCCTCGGCGACGTTTATCGATCAGTCTTCACTGCCGGCAATCTTCCACGGAGGTCACGGCGGGACGCACGCGAACACTTTTGTATTCCCATCGCCTTCGAATATCCACCCGGCATCGGTCATTTGATTGAAGACCGCTAAGCTCGTTGTATAGCGATGGTTAGGCGCTCCGCCCATCCCGTTGTTGTAGAGCCTGTACAGCGGAATAGTTCCCGCGGGGCAAAATCCGTTGGTGTCCGCCAGCTGAATATAGAAGGCAATAGCCTCGTACTGCCAAGCCGATTCGGTCTTGACGATCGCACATTCGGAGGCGAACGGCGTGTAGAAGTGCGAGCTTTTCGGCGTGAAGGCCGTGCTGAAAAATCGGCACGCTGCCGACGCAGACCCCGTGGCTTGCGGCCAGACTTTGAATGTCTGCCCGGTGCGCTTCCAAGCGCCGCCAAAGGCGCCCCCATCCAATGCGGCAATCTCGTCCGCGAACGACGTCTCGAAGTAGAAATTCCAGACGTCGTAATAGTATTCAACCGCAGCAACGGTCGGCGTCGGCGGCTGAAGCGGCTCGGTCAGTGCCGCCTGAATGTGGGGGTAGAGGTTGTCCAAGCGAGAGTAGTAGGTTGTGGCACCGTTTGTTGTGCACGTAAGGTCGCCACCGGTCAGCGTTCCTCTCAAATAAAACAAATTCGTGACGGGGTCAAAACTCAAAAGACCCGATCCACTGCTTCCGTGCTCGACACTGCCCAGTTGCCAACTGACAACGTAGAACGTTCCAGCTGGAAACACGTCCTCGATATCAAACTGAATCGGCTTATCATTTATGCCCAGCTCCGTGCCAAAACTCGCCTTTTTCACGTCACCGCTCGGATGGTGTAGCGCAAGAATTGTCGTGCCGGGCTGCATCGTCGATGCGTCCCATCCCGTGAAGGTGGCCCGTACCGGGGGCATCTGATTTAGCAGCACCAATGCGGCATCGAGCGCCTGGCTGCGAAATATGGCAATCGCGCCCCCCGCTACCTGCGTCGTAACGGTAGTAGGCGGTCCGCTGCGACAGGCAACACGATTAAAGAACCAGATCGTAGTGAGGGATTCAAGTGACTGAGCGTCACTCAAGCAATGAAAGGCAGTGAGAAATAGGGGGCTTGGAAAACTCGCGGTGTTGATCAGCGTGCCCGTGCACAGGTAACTGAACCCGTCTGCTTTGGTGAACGACATCAACGCAACACCAAAATTGGCGTCTACCAGTCCGGGCTGCATTACAGTCGGTGCTACTTCATACACGCAAGCAACATCGACTTGGCACAGCTGTGAGTCTCCGAAATTCTCCGGGCTCGCGTCCCTTGCCCGGTATAACGGGCTGTCAAAGTGAGAAATTAGCGGGACGTCAAGACCCCAGGGTCCAGTCGATTCGCCCATTTGCTCCACGACGACAATCTGAGCATTCCCGTCAGTGACCGGCGTCCATACGGTCTGAAGCGCTTCTGATGCGCTACCGTTCTTTCTGTACAACGTTACCGCGCGTGTTTCATCGCCGGGGCGAAATGCCGTTATTCGGTATTGGGCGGCATCGGTAAACCTTAGCGCGACCCGGAGATGGATCGCGTTTGCGGATGTGACCAAGAACTTGATCGCGGATTCACCGGGGCTCGCAGTGACCCTGGATGCATTGACATCGGTGGGGCGACCAAACGCAACGTATCGCTTCTCGTTGGGATATGCGGCTGCACGCTTTTCGAATTCAAGTGCCGACGGCTCGCCTAGCCCAATCGTCTGAGCCAGACGCAGATTCGACAGCCACAGCGGGTC
>Ga0193751_1001221_pt1 | contig 16821 bp, 15 predicted proteins | sample L1c2metaG_FD_143050 | JGI IMG/M metagenome (GOLD analysis project Ga0193751, IMG submission 143050) | Soil microbial communities from a riparian zone of the East river system, Colorado, United States - L1c2 | ecosystem: Environmental > Terrestrial > Soil > Riparian zone | place: USA: East River... | reverse complement strand
CTGCCGGCATTTTCTTCGCGCGATCAGCGAGCTGCGCCTTGACGTTGCGAATGGTTTTCACCGCATCGTTGGCCTGGCTCGTCCGGGTGTGGATCCGCATCAACAAATCGAATTGCTCCCGCAAGTCGGCATCCGTTGCGCGTGCGCGGGGGTCTCTTACGACAGTGATTGGCTGTGTGAACGTCTTTCCGTTCACGCTCATGCGAACGGAATAAGTGCCCGGCAAAACTACGGGGCCCGAAAGTCCGCCTGCCCAGAAAATCATGTTGTCGAAGCTCGACGCATCCGGATATCGCAGGTTCCACGCGAACATGTTGAGACCCACTTTGTTCGCGACCCTCGGTGGGGGCGGCCGGCGAGGTGGCGGCTCATCGCCGAGACTCTCTTCACTGCGCGCTTCAGTTTTCGTGGCCGTGTCTGGCGCGGGGCCTGCGCGTCGGAGACTATCATTGCGCGCGGTCCGAACGCTGTCACCGCGCACCGAGTCCGCCGCGACGCTACGGTCCTGTTGACTAGTGAAACTGCGGATCACCTTGCCCTGTGGGTCGAGAAAATCCATGGTGACGGTTTGCCTGGGCTGAGCGAGCCAGTAGTAGACAATTCCGCCAGATGGGGGATTGGCGCCCGTTGGATGATCTCCCGCGGCGCCATTACCACCACCGCCGCCGAACCCCGCGCGATAGACTTTTGCCGGCTTGAACAAGTACGCCGTGGAGCGCGGGATCTCGGGACGCAGCTGCCTCAATACAGACAGATCGTCGAGGATCCAGAACGATCGACCGTGAGTCGCTGCGATGAGATCTCCTTCCTTGATGGCGAGGTCGTGTACGGGCACGATCGGCAGATTGCGACGCAGCGTCTGCCAGCTCGCGCCGTCGTCAAACGACACCCATACACCGCGCTCGGTGCCGGCGTAGAGGAGTCCGGCGCGCTCGGGATCTTCGCGCAGCACGCGAGTGAATTCGGTGGCTGGAATCCCGTTCGTGATCGCAGTCCAGGTCGCGCCGAAATCGGTGGTCTTGTACAGATACGGCTTCATGTCGTCGAGCTGATACCTGTTCCCAGCGAGGTATGCGGTTCCCGCGGCAAAATGAGATGCGTCGATCATCGAGATGCGCGTCCACTCAGGCAATCCCGCGGGTGTCACATTCTTCCATGTCTTTCCACCATCGCGCGTGACGTGCACGAGGCCGTCGTCCGAGCCGGCCCATATCACGCCGGCCGTGCGCGGCGATTCTGCGATGGTGAAGACCGTCGCATAGTACTCGACCGACGTCTGGTCCTTGGTGATTGGGCCGCCGGACGCGCCGAGCGTGCGCGGATCGTGTCGCGTGAGGTCGGGGCTGATCGCTTTGTAAGTCTGCCCTTCGTCATCTGATTGGAAGATCACGCTGCTACCGACGTACATCCTGCCCGGATTGTGCGGCGACAGGACGATCGGATAGGTCCACTGAAACCGGTATTTCGCGTCAGCCGCGTCGTGACCCATTGGGTTGTTCGGCCACGGATTGACGTCGCGCTCGAACCCCGTCTTGATGTCTTTGTGGGTGAGAAGTCCACCGTATGATCCAGCGAATACCACGTCCGGCGAATCGGCGCGCACCGCGACGTATCCGCTTTCCCCACCGCCAACGTCATACCAGTCGCTGATGTCGATTCCACCATTTTGTCTGCTTGGTCCGCACAACGTGGAATTGTCCTGCTGAGCACCGCAGACACGATAGGGAAAGTGATTTGTTGTAACGACGTGATAGAATTGCGCCGTCGCCTGATCCTGCTCCGTCCACGACTTTCCGCCGTTGAACGAGACGTTGGCGCCGCCGTCATTCGACTCGATCATGCGCTGCGCATCGTTGGGCGCGATCCACAGATCGTGGTTGTCACCGTGGGGAACCGGGATGTTGCGAAAAGTTTTGCCGTTGTCGGTGGACCGGTACATTCCGGTGTTGAGCACGTAGGCCGAATTCTCGTCCTTCGTGTCCGCGAAAATTCGCGTGTAGTACCACGCGCGCTGGCGCAGACGCCGATCGCTGTTCGTTTGCGTCCACGTCGCTCCGCCATCCATCGATCGGAAGACGCCCCCAGAATCCGCTTCGACGAGAGCCCAGACGTGACTCGGATTTATAGGAGATACAGCGAGTCCGATGTTTCCGATCACACCGTGTGGCAACCCGGGGTTCCGGGTTATCTCGGTCCAATGCGCGCCACCGTCCGTGGTCTTGAAGATTCCGCTTCCTGCTCCGCCCGACACGAGCTGCCATGGAGTGCGCCAGGCCTGCCAGAACGCCGCGTAAAGTGTCTCTGGGTCCTTCGCGTCCATGACGAGATCGGTGATGCCCGTCGAGTCATTGCGATAGAGGATTCGCTTCCAGCTCTTGCCGCCGTCCGTCGTCTTGTAGACGCCGCGCTCCTGACTCGGACCAAAAACGTGACCCTGAGCGCCGACATAAGCGATGTCGGGGTTGGTGGGGTGCACTCGCACGCGTGAGATCTGACGCGTATCGGTGAGCCCGAGCGAAGTCCAGGTTTTCCCCGCGTCGGTGGTCCGCCAGACTCCATCGCCGTGCGATACGTTGCCGCGAATGGGATATTCACCGCCGCCGACGTACACGATGTCTGGATTGGATTCGCTGATACCGATTGCGCCGATCGTCCCGCCGAAATACTTGTCTGTCACGGGCGCCCAGGTTACACCACCGTCGGTGGTCTTGAACACACCCCCGCCAGTCGTGCCGAAGTAGTACTCGTTGGGTCGCTTGCTCGAACCGGCCACCGCCACCGATCTCCCGCCACGATAAGGCCCGATCTCTCTCCACTTCAGCGCAGTAAATACAGTGGTGTCATATGGCTTCGGCGCGCCCTGTGAGGGCAACAGTGAAGGGATGAGAAACGCGGCTGTCAGCGCTGCGCAGGCGAAGTGGCGGAACGCGACAACTTTCACGAATGGATTCTCCAGGGGGCGATTGTTGGGTCGCTACTATGTAGCAGGCGCGCTCCCCAAACGGCAAGTGCGCCGGGGCCACTGCCGCTCGGGCTGGCATCAAGGACGGAAGGTTCATCCGGATGCCGCGGATGGAGCGGATTGTACGGATCGCTCCGTGAGGCGTTATAGCTCCTCTTCGCGGGCAGGGATTTTTTTTTTTGGAACTGCCGCTCGGGCGGGCATCGGGACGCACACAGAACTTTCAATTCAAAAAACAAAAAACACTACTAAGAGGTCTATACGCCGCATTGGAGCGATCCGCGGCATCCGCTCCATCCGCGGCATCCGGATGAACCTTCAGTCCTTGATGCTTGAATGCCATGTCCGAGATGTCTGCATGGATCGCAGGCGCTTTCTTAGTAACGATGACGGGCCTCGACGGAGCTAGCGAAATGTCGCAGCTTTTACGCCGCTATCACGGGACTTGCAGATCATTACTGCAACCCAACAAATGTGGAGGATGGATGAGACACGAATCCTATGAGGAGCAACAGGAGGATCTCGACCCGCATCGGCGCGAGGAACAGGACGCCGCGGCACTCGAGATCGAGGGACGTCTTCGGCAAAAGGCAGTGCTCCTCACTGGAATGGAGACAAGCGCGCAGCTTGACGATTTGCTCACTGCTGTCGATCGTTTCGAGGCTGCCGTAATCTCGCGGGGCGGCGATCTGTTCGTGAACTCTCCCACCTCCCATCCGCCGGAAGATCCGGATTTCGTGATTCCGCAACGCGTGCCCCGCGAGGATGCCGAGTCATACGCCGCTCGGATCAACGCCGCAGCCGAGCGCTTGGAGAAACCTGACCTCTAGGAACTTCGAGGCGCGGTGAGCGACGCGACGGACAGGAGCATCCGCTGGGCGCAGGCCGGCCTGCTGACGAACGCGGTGCTCGTGCTCGTCAAGTTCGTCGCGGGAATCGTCGGACACGCCAACGCTCTCGTCGCCGACGCGGTCGAGTCGTCGGCAGACATTTTTTCCTCGCTGATCGTGTGGATGGGCCTGAGCATCGCGGCCCGTCCTGCGGACGAGGACCATCCTTACGGGCACGGCAAGGCCGAGCCGCTGGCGGCGGCGGTGGTGTCGCTGATGCTGCTTGGAGCGGCAATCGGAATCTCCATCATCGCGATTCGGGAGATCCTGACGCCCCACCACCTCCCGGCGCCCTTCACGCTTTTCGTCGCAGCCGGCGTGATCATCATCAAGGAGATTCTGTACCGCCGCGTGTCCAAGGTGGCAAAGGAAGTCGGCGGCACCGTAGTGGCGGCGGACGCGTGGCATCACCGCGCGGATGCCGTCAGCTCGCTCGCGGCGTTCATTGGAATCAGTATCGCGCTCATTGGAGGCCGCGGATGGGAGGCTGCGGACGACTGGGCCGCGCTGGTCGCGGCGATTGTCGTCGCGATTAACGGCATTCGAACTCTGCGGCCGGCAATCTCCGGCTTGATGGACGAGGCTCCCGATCGCAGTGTGAAAGAGCGCGCAATACAGGCGGCGTCAGAGATCGATGGAGTGCGCACCGTCGAGAATCTCAACGTCCGCAGCTCGGGACTTGGCTTCTACGTGGATCTCCACGTGAAGGCTGATGGTGGGATCTCGCTCGAGGCGGCGCATGAGATAGCCGCCAAGGTGAAGTACGCGATTCTCGAAGCCATACCGAACGTGGTCAGCGTGCTCGTGCACATGGAGCCCTACCGCGAGGGCCAGTCGCCGCTCTTGCCCCCGCGTTTTTCCGTGAGCTGAATTCCGGAGATCACCATCGCGCGGTCCAGTGCCTTCGCCATGTCGTAAATCGTGAGCAGGGCGACGGCGGCGGCGGTGAGGGCTTCCATTTCGACGCCAGTAGGACCGGTCGTGGATGCCCACGATGATACTCGCAACCCTGGCAGGTTTTGGTCGATCTCGATATCGACGCCGACGTCTGTCAGCGCGAGCGGGTGACAGAGCGGAATCAAGTCCGCGGTTTTCTTCGCCGCCATGATCCCAGCAATGCGCGCGGTTGCAATCACGTCGCCCTTGGCTACAGCGTTTCGCTCGACCGCCCCCAGAGCTTCGGCGCTCATCGTGATGGTGCCGGCCGCGCGAGCGGTACGCGCCGTCGTCGGCTTTGCGCTGACATCTACCATTCGCGCGCGGCCAGCTTTGTCTGTGTGGGTGAGATCGCTCATGGTGACTTGACGGACCACATCATCTCAGTGTGGTGGAGAGATCGCGAATCAGCTTCGCGGTGATGACTTGCGGACTCACGTTACCGCTCGCGTAAGTCTGCGCCTGCAAGACCGCGTCGACTGCTTTACTAGCAGAAGCAGCAGCGCGGTCGTCCTTTCGATGCAACGCTTCTCTGACTCTTTCGCCCAACAAATCCACTAGGGCGTCGAGCGTATCCGTAAATGCGCCGCGCGCACCGGCGGCGCCCTGCGACAGGGCGGCGGAGTAGTGAAGCGTACGGCGAGCGCTCGTCGCGGCATCGATGATCTTGCGAGCGCTGAGTACGGCTTTCGCATCGCTTCCTCCGGAGAGCAAACGTCCGGGAGCGCCTGCTGCCGTCCGCACTCGCTCAGCGCTGCTCGCCCGCGAATGCTTGTCCAGGATTTTCTTCACCTGTAGGTTCTCGACGAACGCCCGCACCGCGTCATCCGGCACGAGCGGAGCCCGCACCGACACGACGCGGGATCGAATTGTGGGGAGCAGCGCACCTGGCTCGCTGGACGTGAGAATAATGGTTGTGTCCGCCGGCGGTTCTTCGAGGAGCTTGAGAAACGCATTCGCCGCCTGCTCGGCTCCTTCCTGCGGCACCATCCGCTCTGCGTCGCCGACGATAAAGATCTTTCGCTGTCCCATCGCCGGAGACAATGCAGCTCGACGCACGAGCGACCTCACCGTCGCGACATAAATGCCTTCGCTCCCCGATGGGGCAGGGTACAGTCCAAAGTTCGCCACGCGCTCCGCTATCGCCTCGGCGTAATCATCTCGCACCTGTTCCTGATCCGGGTCTGCGTCCTTGAGGCGTGGGCGCGGAAATACCCAATGCAGGTCGGGATGCGTGAGCTCACGAACGTAGCGGCAAGTCGTGCACTCTGTGCACGGCGCATTTTTTTCCGTGCAGAGCAGACGCGCGGCGAGCCAGAGCGCGAGGCGCTGCTTGCCAACTCCGCGCGGACCTTGGAAGAGCAAGCTGGAGGGAAGTGTTCCCGCTGCCGCGCTTTCGGAGAGCCGCTTGCGGAGCGGCTCGTGTCCATAGAGGTCGATAATAGGCACGTCGAAATATGGGCAGCGGAGACCCGCCGGTCAGTGGGTTGACCCTGTTGGTCGCTGGCACATTTTCTGACTTGAATACAGCTGTCGATTCGACGGAACCGCAACAGGAGTTTGCAATGGCAGAACAGCTCAAGGGTCGCAAGGTCGCTTTCCTAGCCACGGACGGCGTAGAGCAGGTGGAATTCACCGCGCCATGGAATGCGCTCAAGCAGGCTGGGGCCAATGTCACCCTGCTGTCAGACAAGACCGGCGAGATTCAAGGGATGAACCACGACGAGAAAGGCGAGCGGTTCACCGTCGATTCAGAGGTCGCGACCGCGAGCGCGCGGGACTTCGACGCCCTCGTCATTCCGGGAGGCGTCGCGAACCCGGACAAGCTCCGCACCAACAAGGACGCGGTGAATTTCGTCCGTGAGTTCATGGAGGCGGACAAACCGGTGGCTGCGATCTGTCACGGGCCGTGGCTATTGGTGGAAGCCGACGCGGTGAGGGGCAGGACGATTACGTCATGGCCCAGCCTCGAGACCGACGTGAGGAACGCGGGCGGAGCATGGGTCGACAAGCAGGTGCAGCTCGATCAAAAGCTTCTCACCAGTCGCAAGCCGGACGATCTCCCGGCGTTTTGCGCGAAGCTCGTCGAGCTCCTCACCACAGCCATAGACGAGCGTCGTCTTGACAAAATGGTGGAGCAGAGCTTCCCGGCGAGTGACCCGTTGCCCGGACCGATCGCTTTGGGGTAGTACCTGCAAAACAATGCGATGGCTGGCATTTGCTTTGCATTGCAAAGTACTTGACACTTATTGGTACCATCCCTAACTTCGACATATGGCATCCGTAACACCGCTCCACCGGGAACCGACCACTGAGCCTCCGGCGCTTCACGCGCGGGCAATGGACAATCTCGCGTTCATTCGCGACACCATGGAAGCTGCGGGTGCTTTTACAGCGGTGTCTGGTTGGGGAATGGTCGCGGTCGGGGTGATCGCCACGATGGCCGCCGTGATCGCTTCCGCTCGGCACTCCGTCCCGCAGTCGCTCTACGTTTGGCTTGCTGCTGCTGTTCTCGCCCCGATCGTGATGCTGTGGGCGATTGTGCGGAAGGCGCGCAGGGCGCGTATGCCGCTCTGGTCCGGACCTGGGCGCAAGTTCGTTCTGAGCTTCTCGCCGCCCATGCTCGTTGGCGCGCTGCTCACGATCGTTCTTTATCGCGCTGGTCTGATGGGGACGATCCCCGGGATGTGGCTTCTTCTATATGGAACCGCGGTTGTCGCCGGTGGCGCGTTTTCCGTCAAGATCGTACCGGTGATGGGGATCTGCTTCATGCTTGCCGGAACTCTGGCGGTGTTCACGCCGCCTTCATGGAACGACTGGATAATGGCCGCGGCATTTGGCGGTCTGCACATCGGATTCGGAATCCCAATCGCACGGAGGCACGGTGGCTAAGCACGGAACGGCGCGCGACGACCGCCGGCCGAGCGTCGGCGATTTGCGGACGATGCGTACTAAATCGGATGGAGCGTCGCCTTCCTCGGCCCGCGCGGATGCCCTCGACCGGCTCATTCACGAACGCCTGCGCCTTGGTATCGTGAGCGCTTTGGCCGTGAACGACTCTCTCAGCTTCAGCGATCTCAAGAAGCTGATGAAGACGACAGACGGAAATCTGAGCGTCCACGCCCGGAAGCTCGAAGAGGCCGAATACATCACGTGCAGCAAGTCGTTCGAGGGGCGGATGCCCAAGACGCAATATCGTCTTACCGCCGTGGGGCGTCGCGCGCTCGAGCGGTACCTCGATCACATGGAAGCGCTCATCCGCGCAACTCGGGAGCGCTGAGCACGTGTCCAATTCTCATCACGCGGTGAAGCACGTTCACACGCGAACCAATCAGCCGACTCGCGCCGAGTCGGGCATTCACGTCGCCATCATCATGGACGGCAATGGCCGCTGGGCCAACGCCCGCGGCAGGCCACGCACTGCCGGACATATCGCTGGCGCGCGAGTGGTGCGCAAGATCGTCGAAGCCGCTCCGGATTGCGGAATCGGAATGCTGACTCTCTACGCGTTCTCAGCCGACAACTGGGCGCGTCCTTCACGCGAAGTGGCGCTGCTGATGCGGCTGTTCAGGCGCTACCTAGTCGCCGAGACCGAGCGTTGCGTTACGAACGACGTTCGAATGAGGATCATCGGCCGCCGGGATCGCATCCCCGCCGAGCTGCTGCGCGCGATCAACGCGGCCGAGGACGCGACAAAAGACGGAACGCGGTTGGATCTCCGGATAGCGGTCGATTATTCCGCTCGCGACGCAATGCTACGCGCGGCCCAGCGTTTGCGTGGCGTCGACAACATTTCCCGCGAGGATCTTGCGCGCGCGATGTGCGATGTCGACCACTGGACGGGAGAGGTCCGCGACGTCGACCTCTTGATTCGCACCGGAGGCGAGCAGCGGCTCAGCGACTTCCTTCTATGGGAGTGCGCCTACGCCGAGCTGATCTTCACGGATCGCCGCTGGCCGGACTTCTCGCCCGCCGACTTGGAGCACGCGGTGGCAGAGTTCCACTCCCGCGAGCGTAGATTCGGTGCGGTTCCTGAGGCTGCGGCGGGGTAGCAACTATTCGCGGCTAGAGATCTATTCGCAGGGCTCCTGAGACAGGCCACAATGACCCAAGGGTTACGCGGAAAACGCGGATGGGGCGGACACAACGCGGAGACTGCATTCGCCGCATAGATCTCTTCGATTTGTTTTTTGTTATTTGGAATTGAGAGTTCCGTGTGCGTCCCGATACCAGCCCGAGCGGCAGTTCCCAAAAAATCCCGGCCCGCCAAGAGGAGCTCCTACGCCGTTAGGAGTTATCCGCATTTGTCCGCCTTATCCGCGTTTTCCGCGTAACCCCTCCGTCATTGTAGCCAGCCCGAGCGGTAGTTAGGAGTCCCACGAAGCCCTCAAAGCCGCCCCTTAACGCCAGAAAACACGTGTCGTCTAACTGTACAGCCCGGACGCACATCCGCGTGCGGGCCAATACAGTTGTGGAGGTCTTTCTAGAAATGTCGACAATTCGTACCCTGGCGCTTGGCGCCTTGATGGTCGTTGGAGTGGCGGGCGTCTCCGCAGCTCAGTCAGCAGCGGCCCCCCGCGTTCGCGCTGACAGTGGTCATTACGCCCGTCGTGGCCCAAGTGGCCGTGAAGGGTTTGGACGCGATCTCAATCTGACCGAAGCGCAAAAGACTCAGATCAAAGCAATTCGCGCGAAGTACAAGCCGCAGAACGAAGCGCTCCGCACCCAGGCGAAGCCGTACATGGAAGCGGCAAGAGCCGCTCGCCAGAAGGGTGACACGGTCGCGTTCCGCAGCAACATGGAGAAGGCGCGCCAGATCTCGCAGGGCGCTTCTTTCCGGACTCAGGAGCAGGCGGACATTCGCGCCATCCTGACGCCCGCGCAGCAGGCAAAGTGGGACGCTCAACAGAAGGCAGCGGCAACTCGCCGCGCTGAGGGTGGGAAGAAAGGTTGGGGCCGGAAGCACGCTGGTGCCGCGCCCGCAGCCAAGTCGTAATAAGTAGAATAACTCGCAGAATCGAAGAGCCTCCGGCGCCCATGGCGTCGGAGGCTCTTTGCATCTGTCCACCAGACTACCCGCACACTCCATCGAAAACTAACTTTGCCTTGTCAGCTCTTCCCGCACGCTTACGCGCCGAGCGCGAGGTATTTGTCAGATGGCAACTGAAGTCGTCCAGCTCACCCGCCGCGGATTCGGCCAGACAATGCGACGCGACGCCTGGTGGGTTCAGCCCGTCGTCGTCTTCGTAATTCTCGCCACCTTTCTCGTTTACGCCACCTGGGCCGCGTTCCAGAACAAGTACTTCGCTTGGGGCAACTATCTCTCGCCATTCTATTCGCCCCTCCTTTTCTCGGATTCCCCTCACGCCTGGATCCACGGCGGCCGCCCTTCCTGGATTCCGAGCTTTCTGCCGTTTTCGCCCGCGCTCCTCATCCTTCCTTTTCCCGCCGGGTTCCGACTCACCTGCTACTACTATAGGGGAGCGTACTACAAGAGCTTCTGGGCCGATCCACCGAACTGCAGCGTCGGCGAGCCGCGCAAGAGCTACCGCGGCGAGCGATACATGCCGCTCGTTATCCAGAACGTCCATCGCTACTTCCTCTACGCCGCGCTTGTCTTCCTCGTCATTCTCGCCAGCGACGCATACAAAGCGATGTGGTTTTTTGATCCGACTACCGGCCGGCAGAATTTCGGAATTGGAATTGGAACGCTCGTTCTCGTCACGAACGTTGTCCTACTCGGCGGATACACACTTGGCTGCCATTCGCTTCGACATCTAGTCGGCGGCTACATCGATCAACTCTCGCGCAAGCCAATACGAAAGACGACGTACGATTGCGTGAGCTGCCTGAATCGTGGACATATGCGATGGGCATGGCTCAGTCTGTTCTGGGTCGCCTTCTCGGACATCTATATTCGGCTGCTGGCGATGGGAATCTGGCACGATGTGAGGCTCTTCTAAGTGCCGGAATACCAGACTCACGAGCACGATGTGCTCGTGATTGGCGCCGGAGGGGCAGGACTTCGCGCCGCGATTGAAGCCGCCCACGCCGGGGCATCGGTTGGTCTGATCTGCAAATCTCTCCTCGGGAAGGCGCATACAGTAATGGCTGAGGGTGGTGTTGCCGCCGCGCTTGCAAACGTGGATGACCGCGACAACTGGCGCGTTCACTTCGCCGACACAATGCGTGGCGGACAGTATCTCAACAACTGGAGGATGGCCGAGCTCCACGCGAAGGAAGCGCCCGATCGGGTGCGCGAGCTCGAGGCGTGGGGCGCGGTGTTCGACCGCACGCCCGACGGCCGGATACTGCAGCGAAATTTCGGCGGACACAAATATCCGAGGCTCGCACACGTCGGCGATCGCACCGGCCTCGAGATGATCCGCACGCTCCAGGACCACGCTGTCTATCAGCCGATCGATGTGCACATGGAGTGCACGATCGTCTCACTCCTAAAGGACGGAAATCGCGTCGCCGGTGCACTCGGCTACGATCGCGAGCGCGGACGATTCAAGCTGTTCGCCGCGAAAGCTGTCGTTCTCGCCACGGGTGGGATTGGAAGAGCGTTCAGCGTCACGAGCAACAGCTGGGAGTACACGGGCGATGGTCACGCGCTCGCGTACAATGCGGGCGCCGCGCTCCAGGACATGGAGTTCGTGCAGTTTCACCCGACCGGGATGGTGTGGCCGCCCAGCGTGCGGGGAATCCTCGTCACGGAGGGCGTGCGTGGCGAAGGCGGAATTCTCGTCAATCGAGAGGGTCGTCGATTCATGTTCGACGACATTCCGGAGAACTACAGGAATCAGACAGCCGACAATGAAGAAGAAGGTTGGCGCTATACCCAGGGCGACAAGAACGCCCGGCGGCCCCCTGAGCTGTTGACGCGCGACCACGTTGCCCGCGCGATCATGAAAGAGGTTCGAGAAGGACGTGGGAGCCCGCACGGCGGAGTGTTTCTCGACATATCATGGATCAAGTCCAAGCTCTCGAACGGTGAGGAACACATCCGGAAAAAACTTCCGAGCATGTACCACCAGTTCAAGCAGCTTGCCGACATCGACATCACGAAGGAGCCGATGGAAGTCGGTCCGACCACCCATTACGTCATGGGCGGCGTGCGCGTCGACGGCGACACACAGATGTCCACCGTGCCCGGGCTATTCGCCGCGGGCGAAGTCGGCGCCGGTCTGCACGGCGCGAATCGACTCGGCGGCAATTCCCTGTCCGACCTGCTGGTGTTCGGAAAGCGCGCTGGCCAATACGCCGCGGAGTTTGCGGGCAGACAATCGTCGCCGAGGATGGATCAACAGCAGGTCGATGCCATTGCTCGCGCGGCAATCGAGCCGTTCGACCGGGGCAAGTCAGGGGAAAACCCTTATCAGGTCGAGCACGATCTTCAGACCATGATGCAGGATCTCGTTGGCATTGTGAGAAAGGAAGGAGAGATTCGCCGCGCGCTCGATTCACTCAAGGTTCTGCGCAACAGGGCGGGGAAGGTATCGGTAACCGGAAACCGCGAGTACAATCCGGGGTGGCACACAGCTCTCGATCTCCAGAATCTGCTCACCGTCTCAGAGATCGTCGCGCGCGCGGCACTGGAGAGGAAGGAGAGTCGGGGCGGCCACTTCCGCGACGACTTCCCGGAGAAGGATCCAAGCTACGGGAAATTCAACATCGTGATTCGAAAAGGATCGACTGGCGAGATGCAGGTTACGCATGAGCCGATTCCCGACATGCGCCCCGATCTCAAACAGATCGTAGAGGAGAACAAATAGTGGCTTCCTCTCAGACCTTCACGCGGAATATCGCCGAGAGCGGAACACGGGCGGCGGCGCGGTCGAACACGAGCGCAGGCGCGACGACGCGCAGCGCGAGCTTCAAGGTATGGAGAGGCTCGGGATCCACCGGACAGCTCGAGACATATTCGACCAGCGTCTCTGAGGGCATGGTCGTGCTGGACGCGATTCACCAGATCCAGGCGGAAAGCGCATCGGATCTGGCGGTGCGCTGGAATTGCAAAGCAGGGAAGTGCGGGTCGTGCTCGGCGGAGATCAACGGATCGCCTCGACTGATGTGCATGACACGCCTCAGCGAGCTCGACCTGTCGAAACCAGTCACAGTCGAGCCGATGCGCGCGTTTCCGCTGTTGCGGGATCTGGTCACGGATGTGTCGTCCAACTTCAGAGCCAAGAAGCGCATTCGGAAGTTTTCGCCGCGACCTCCCGATGCACCCGATGGAACCTGGCGGATGCAGCAGTCGGACGCCGATCGTGTTCAGGAATTCAGGAAATGCATCGAGTGCTTCCTCTGCCAGGACGTGTGTCACGTTCTGCGCGACCACCATCTTCACGAGCAATTCGTCGGGCCGCGGCTGCTCGTCCACGTTGCGCAGCTCGAGATGCATCCGCTGGACTCACTCGATCGCACCACCGATCTCAAGGAGAGTCACGGCATCGGCTACTGCAACATCACCAAATGCTGCACCAAGGTCTGTCCTGAGCACATAACTATCACCGACAACGCCATCATTCCCCTCAAGGAACGGGTCGTCGATCGGCACTACGATCCGCTGGGGAAACTGGTTCGGCTTATCCGGGGTAACAAAAACGGGACGTCGGACCGGAAGGCGAGCTCAGGCGTAGGAGAATGAGAGAAGACTTCAAGCTCAAGCCGATCTCAGAGGAGGCGATTCCGCGCGCGATTCAGAAGGCGGAGCGGTATCGTCTCATCAATCAATCGTGGGCTGCCGAGAGCATCTGCCGCGACATTCTGGAGATCGATCCAACGAACCAACAGGTGCTCGTGATGTTCGTCCTCGCGCTGACAGATCAGCTCGCAGAAGGACACGCGCACGCGATGATGACTGTAAGAGAAACACTGCCCCGAATCACAGATGAGTATCGGCGCGCGTATTACACCGGGATCGCCTCGGAGCGAAGCGGACAGGCGTTGCTGCACCGTGGTGGGATGGGGAGCGGAGCGATGGCGTACGAAGCGTTTCGAGAGGCCATGACCTGGTACGAGCGCGCGGAAGCGATTCGTCCGCCCGGTAACGACGACGCGATTCTTCGTTGGAATACATGCGTGCGCCTGATCAGCGGAAACAGCCACCTGGCACCGCAAACGGAAACCGCTTACGAACCCGCACTGGAAGATTGATGAGCGTTAGAAACTCACTTCGATTGCCGCTGGCAATTGCTACAATTGCTACTCTTGCGATTGCTTCTCCGCTTGCGGCGCAGAAGAAAGCACCGCCTGTTGCAGCGGACACCGGTCGGACCGGGAAAGGAGAGATCGCGGGCGTCGTTCTCGATAGTCTGAATGGACGCTACCTCACTGGCGCCGAGGTGATCATTCAGGGAGCGAAGACCGCGCTCGTCACTGACTCACTGGGTAAATTCCACATCGAGAACCTTCCCCCGGGCACGTATCAGGTGGGAGTCTTCCATCCTCTGCTCGATACTCTTGGACTGTCTCTCGCGACCAAGCCGTTTCACCTTGGCGCCGACAGCGCGACGTACATGATCCTGTCGGTCCCATCTGCTGCGACGATCATACGCGGCGCCTGCCCCCCGCGTCCGCGCTCGCAAGGCACCTCGGCGGTGATGGGGCACGTCAACGATCCCGAAACGCTCGAACCTGTGGCGGGTGCAGATGTCTCGATAGCCTGGACTGAGATCGAAGTCTCGAAGGAGATCGGTGTGAGACGGACGCCACGCGTGATACGCGACGTGACCGACGCAACCGGCGCCTACCATCTCTGTGGATTGCCGAACTCCATGCAGGCAACTCTTCAAGCAAAGCGCGGCAACTCGGTGACGGCGGAGGTTCCGATTGCTCTCGGCGATGAGGCTACGGAGCTGTTTACGCGGACGCTGTTGCTGTCGCGCGCCGACTCGGACGCTAAAGAAGGCAATGCTTCAGTTTCCGGAAAAGTAGTGCTGGAAGGCAGCCCGGTCGCCGCGGGGACCAGAGTGGAGCTGGTGGGCACGGACAAGATTGCGCTTACGAACGAACAGGGTGAGTTCAGTTTGTCGAAGCTTCCCTCTGGCAGTCACGTTCTGCTCGCGAGACACCTCGGATTTGGAGCGCAGGCGGTCGCCGTTGATCTCACGTCGCGCGCACCACAGCGCGTGACGGTCAAGCTGCCGAAGTTCGTCGCGACTCTGGAGCCGGTGGTCGTCAAGGCCAAACGCCAGGGGAGTCTCGAGAAAGTTGGCTTCAGCCAGCGACAGAAGTCGGGTATGGGATATTACATCGGGCCCGACCAGCTGGCGAACATGCATCCACAGTACGTCAGCGATGTGCTCCGCCGAGTGCCCGGCCTGCAGGTCTCGAGCTCGGGTCAGGGCCCGGACGTCGTGTCGAGCTCGCGCGGTGTATCCAGCATCAGCGGCGGCGACTGCGTGCAGTACTATCTAGACGACATGCCGTGGATGTCAGCCGAGCCCGGAGACATAAATAATTTCGTCAATGGCAGCGAGATTGCGGCTGTCGAGGTGTATCAGCCGGCGAATGTGCCCGCTGAGTATACTCGCGCTGGGAGCGGGTGCACGACGATAGTTCTATGGACCCACTTCAAGATTCGCGACAAGTAGAGCAGCTCGAATAACCTCTGCGCTGGAGTTGACATGAAGAAGCCAAGCAGCTTGCTGTTCTTGACCGCCGTCACCACTATTGCGCTCTCCATCGGGTGTTCGACGTTTCAGCGAATGGGCAACTCGGTGGCTGCCGCGACCGCCATCATGTACGACATCAATGGCTCCGCGATTGGGACCGCTCAATTGTCGCAGGATCCGAACGGTGTCGTGAGCGTCGACATTGCCAGCATCTCGCTCCCGGCCGGAACGCACGGAATACACTTTCATCAGGTGGGAAAGTGCGAAGGCGGTACGACGGCTTTCTCGACCGCCGGTGGGCACTTCAATCCGCTCGGCAGGGAGCACGGGCTCAGCAATCCGAACGGCCCGCACGCCGGGGACGCGCCGAACATCGTGATTCCGGCGAGTGGAGTTGGAAGAGTTTCGTTCACGACGAATAGGGTTACGCTAACTGCCGGTCCGATCTCGCTGTTCGATGCCGATGGCAGTGCGATCGTGGTGCACGCCAACGCCGACGACCAAGTGTCCCAGCCGGCGGGAAACAGCGGTGCACGTATCGCGTGTGGCGTCGTGCGGCATCTGACTGGCTGAGTCTGAACGCATCTCTCTTGACACTCATGGCCGTCGCGCGCACGTTCGTGGCATGACTGGCCCTCCGGACCGCAAGCGAGCTGGGAACAAGCGCCGCGGTGAGAGAGCCGCGCGCAACGCCCAAAGCACGGCGTACATCAACCTCGCGAAGGCGCTAGCGGCAGTTTTCTCGGCGGGCGTCTATTCTAAGGAAGATTTGCAGTCCGCCGTTTGCACCTACGTCTCGGAGATGAAAGAAGGCGGTGAATCGGGAGATGGAGTTGTACGCGCGGCTCAGGAATTGGTGAATGAGATTGGAGCGCGCTTCCCGGCCTCGCAGCGCACGCAGGTGCTACTCGCGGATATGGTTACCTGGTGTCTCGCGGAATACTATCGCGAGACCGCTTGAGACCGGCCACGCGTACGTTTCTGCTCGTAGAGCGCCGTATCAGCCTGAGCGAGAAGATCGGCCAGCATCGTTCCCTCAGCCTTTGACCGCGTCGCTCCAACGCTGAGTGACAGCGGATATCCGCGGGGCGTCTCGCGGTTGTGAGTGTCCACGCGCGCCTTGATCCGCTCGCACACCAGCTCCGCAGTCTGATCCGAGTCGACCGTCATTAGCGCGACGAACTCGTCGCCGCCGAGCCGGGCGATGATGTCTGCCTCGCGGCAGCTCTCGCGCAGCACGCGAGCTGTGTCGATCAGAGCGCGATCGCCCGCAAGATGTCCCCACGTGTCATTTACGTGCTTGAGATGGTCCACGTCGATGAAGATCATCAACACATCGCGCTCCATCCGCATTGCGAGCTTGAGCGCCTGCTCCGACAGAGTGATGAACGCGCGACGGTTGGGAAGTCCG
>Ga0193751_1001219_pt1 | contig 16865 bp, 13 predicted proteins | sample L1c2metaG_FD_143050 | JGI IMG/M metagenome (GOLD analysis project Ga0193751, IMG submission 143050) | Soil microbial communities from a riparian zone of the East river system, Colorado, United States - L1c2 | ecosystem: Environmental > Terrestrial > Soil > Riparian zone | place: USA: East River... | reverse complement strand
CAGGGTAAATCTCATTCGAGCGACGCGCACGCCACGAATAAAGATCTGCTGCATCGGCAGTGTCGACGAAGCGGCTCTGGCCATCGAGTGTGGAGCGTCCGCGCTGGGCTTGGTTTCGAACATGCCAAGCGGGCCGGGTGCCATCAGCGATGAGCGGATCGCAGAGATTGCCGCGACCGTCCCACCTGCGATCGGAACATTCCTCCTGACTTCGCGGCAAAGGGTTGCCGATATCATCGAGCAGCAGCGCTTCTGCCGGACGAATACGATCCAGATCTGCGATCATCTCACCGTCGGCACACATCGCGATCTGAAGGACGCTTTGCCGGGGATTTCCGTCGTTCAGGTCGTTCACGTGACCGGTCCCGAGTCCGTCGAAGAGGCGGCCCGAATCGCGCCGCATGTGGATGCAATCCTGCTCGATTCCGGCAACCAGAGACTCGCGGTCAAGGAACTAGGCGGTACGGGCAGAACTCATGATTGGAGCCTCGGTCGTGCGATCCGGGAACGCATTGGCATCCCTCTATTTTTGGCCGGAGGGCTCACGCCGGAGAATGTCGTCCAGGCAATTAAAGAAGTGGGCCCGTTCGGGCTCGATCTGTGTTCCGGCGTGCGAACTGATGGCAAGCTGGACGCGACCAAGCTAAGACGGTTCTTCTCCGCGGTAACGACGCGCCTCTAGAATAGGAAACTCAGTTCAAATGCCAAGAGTTACGAGAACGATGATCCCCCGAATTAAGAAGTCGTTGCGGGAGCGCGGTCTCGTCACCAGCCTTTGCCGGAGTTTTCTTTTACCCGTTCATCTTTTTCGGGAGTACCGCGCGGCCAAGTCGCTGTGTCCGGATGTCCGGGCCAGCGAGTTTGACAGGGAGTACGGCGTTGACACGGATGGCAGGTTCGGAGGATGGACCTATCTCAGCGATCTCGACATTCCCAGCTCGAACTGGATTGACGGGAATGACTATGCCGCTATCGAGCCGATACGCTTCAAGCATGTCTTGGCGGGTTTCGACATTGCTTTTGAAGAGTACGCTTTCGTAGACTTTGGGTCCGGGAAAGGACGCGCGTTGCTGCTAGCGTCCGAGTTCCCGTTCAAGCGGATAGTGGGTCTGGAGTTCTCACCAGAACTACACAGGACTGCTGAAGAAAATATCCGGCGATACAATTCCGCGTCTCAGAAGTGCCGAAACATCCAGTCTGTGAACGTGGACTTCGCGGATTATGCGCTTCCTCCCGAAGCCTCGGTTCTGTTTTTCTTCCATCCCTGTCGTACCCGGGTGCTGTCGGGGGTCGTGGCTGGCATTGGCCGCTCGCTGCTCTCACACCCCCGTCCGCTGTACATCGCATATGTCGCCCCAACGCTGGAGCAAGAGCAACTGTTCGCCTCCGCCGGCTTCCTGGAGAAGATATTCGACAACGCGGAGTTCAAATTTTGCCTTTATCGAAGTCGCCTGTTGTCCGATGCCGCTCCAGCAGCGCAGCATCATGCTTAGGAGACTGGGTTGGACAGTGCAGACTTTTGCCTCTTGACAGCGGCGTTCCCCAGCAGTCTAATTGTGCCGTTTCGGCCCGATAGCACGTAACTTCCCCCAGGCCGAACTCGTTACGCAAGCCCCTTTTTGGCCGTCACAACTTCGGAATTTTAGAACGACACTTTGGAAAAAGTTCGTTGAGGGGCAACCATGACGCGACCTTTGGGGAAAGTCTGCATAGAAGTGTGCCTTGCTGCGCTCCGGAGAAAAACCATTGTGCGAGTTGCCGTTTTGCTGGCGGCCTCTCTGACACCAATTCTGGCCTTCGCTCAGAACGACAACTGGCTCGGGGGCGCCGGAAATTGGAGCGATACCAGCAAGTGGAGCACCGGGTTGCTGCCCACATCATCCAGCAATGTCTTCATCGACAATGGGAAGGCGGGCGCTTCCCCGGTCACGATTAACTTCAACGGAGCGCAATGCGGCAACCTGACGATTGACAGCGACGACAGCTTGACATTGGTGGACGGCACGATTTTCACCGTGTTCGGGCCGACCATCAGCAACGCGGGCGCGTTTTTCATGAACGCGAACAGCGGGGTAACCATGGACATCAACGGGTCCGTGACCCTGAGCGGGGCCGGTGCTTTGAAGATGTCGAATAGCCCGGCCAATAACATCTTCGGGTATGGTCAGGGTACCGGGGATTCGCTCACCAATCAGAGCACGATCCAGGGATCGGGAACCATAAACCCGGGCACGAGCAACACCTTCAACAACCAGCACATTGTCAATGCGAATCAGTCAACCCCATTGATCATTAATGCCGGCTCGGGCACGGTTACGAATACTGGGACACTGGAAACGACCAATGGAGCGACGCTGGTGCTTCAGGGCGACACCGAAGGCGGCGGGACGTTCGATAATAGCGGCGGCACAATTCAAGCAGAGGCCGGTTCCATCGTCCAGTTGTACGGCAGCGCACTCGTCAAGAACGGCAACCTGACCGCTACCAGCACTGGCGCGACCCAATGCAATGGGAACAACGGTTTTTGCAGACTCGACGGCGTCACCATCATGGGCGCGCACCAGGTGATCTCGGGAGGCGAATTTCTGGCGAATACGATCACCAATAATGGTTCCGTTCAGATGGGAACCAGCACCGTGAACGTAAACCTGGACATTGTCGGAAGTGCAACTCTGACAGGCACCGGAACACTGACGATGTCGAATGTGTCCGGTAATGAAATCTTTGGGTACGGTCAGGGTACCGGGGCTTCGCTCACCAATCAGAGCACGATTGAGGGAGCGGGAACCATCAACCCCGGCTCAAGCAACAGTTTCATCAACCAGCACGTCGTGAGCGCCACGCAGAACCTGACCATCAACGGCAATTTCAGCAATACCGGGACGCTGAAGGTGAGTAAGAGCAAAACGCTGAACATCACGGGTGGCTTGTTCAGCAATTTCTCCGGCTCAACTCTAACCGGAGGAAAGTATATGGTCATGGGGACGCTGGGGTTTGACGGTGCCAACATCGTGACCAACGCCGCCGCCATTACTCTGACCGGGAGCACGTCCAAGATCATTAACGATCTGAACGCAGCCAATGCCCTCGCAAACCTTGCCACGAACACCAAGACCGGCTCCCTGTCTCTGCTGTCCGGCAGAATGCTCTCCACGCCGGGTAATTTCAGTAATGCCGGGAAGGTCACGGTGGGAATGGGCAGCGGTTTGCAGATGGGTGCTATGCCTAATGGGACTTATACGCAGACCGCCGGAATGACCACCGTGGACGGCGTTCTCGCAGCATCTACGGGAGTGAGCATCCAGGCAGGAAGAGTATTCGGCCGAGGCACGATTGCCGGCACTGTGGTTTCCAGCGGATCAGTGACGGCCGGCGACTCGGCCACCAAAGCTGGGAAGCTTTCCCTGAGCACCTACACGCAGAACTCTGGCGGCAGCCTCAACATCCAAATCGGCGGCTTGACAGTTGGCACGCAATACAGCCAGCTGGCGGTGGCCAACGGGGTCAGTCTGCACGGGACGCTGAACATCAAGCTGATCAACAGCTTTGTCCCGGCCATCGGAAATACTTTCACCATCTTGACCGCCAGCGCCGTCAGCGGCACCTTTGCCACGGTCAATGGCCTGAGCATTAATTCGGGAGAGCACTTCACGATCAAATACAATCCGACGAACGTGACGCTGACCGTCGTTTCGGGACCGTAGCCGGTTGGGTTTACGCAAGCCCACTTCCCTCCTGCTCTGGAACTCGCCCGACACCAAACCTGGGGGATCGCGTTGACTTTTGCGAGACCTACAGGCAAACTCTCAATTCGCCCGTCCGTCGCATTCGGGCCAGCACGATGAGCCCGGCTTCACCGCCGCAAGCGATGCGAAGGCTGACTCAGGAACCGTTCGCTCATATTAGGCTACTATGTCCGCAGACCGCGTCTCCTATACGCTCGATTCGACGCTGGAGACGGTGAACAATGCCGAAGAAACGGCGGGCCGCATCGCCGCCGAAGCGGGCTTTGACGACGAGGAGATCATGAAGATCTCCATGGCGGTGCGAGAAGCGGCGGTTAACGCAGTTTTGCATGGCAATGCTTACGACCCGACTAAGAAAGTTACACTCGCGTTTGAGCGTACGGCTCACGACCTTGTCATCGTCATCCGCGATCAAGGCAAAGGGCTCGACGCCAGCAGGATTCCGGATCCATTGGCGCCGGATAACCTGCTGAAGACGTCGGGGCGGGGCATTTTCCTGATACGCTCGTTCATGGATGTGGTGGAGATCCACCCTTCCCAGACAGGCACCGAACTTAGAATGACCAAGCACGTCCACGGCAACCCCGCGGACTCCAAGGAGGCTCCTCAGTGACCATGAAGTCCAGTACTCGTCAGGTGGATGGCGTCACCATTGTCGATCTCAGCGGCCGAATCACCCTCGGCGAAGGCAGCGTGGTTCTGCGCGAAACGGTGCGCGACCTACTTTCCAAGGGACAAAAAAAGATCCTGCTCAACCTCGGCGACGTGAACTATATCGACAGCTCAGGCATCGGCGAGCTGGTCAGCGCCTTCACCACTGCCAAAAACCAGGGCGGCGAACTCAAGCTGCTCAACCTCACCAAAAAAGTACACGACCTGCTGCAGATCACGAAACTCTACACCGTCTTCGATGTAAAGGACGACGAAGCAGCGGCCGTAAAATCTTTCACCAAGTAGCGGGACGTGAGATGCTTGTAACCGCGAGCACTGTGGCAGGCCGGGGCTTCGCCCCGGCTGCAAGTTCCCTTTTTGGGAAGTCGCTGCGAAAATTTCCGTCCCGCTTAGCGTAGGGTCTCTCCTCCACGCCTACAATAAAACTGAGGAGCACTTCGCTGCGCCTCAGCCATCATGCGTTTTCTTACTCTGACCTGCTTGCTCGGGAGCGTTCTTGCTGCCGTTATTACAATGAGCGGCGTTTGCTCCGCGCGCAATACTTCCAAGCATGACTGCGTCTCCTTCGCCGAAGCGAGCAAGCATGTCGGGACCACCCAGTGCGTCACCGGAACCGTGCTGCACGTGGCGGATGGCACCAACGGCATGACGTTCCTCACCTTCTGCCAAGACCACAAGGCCTGTCCCTTCACCGTAGTCGTGTTCCCGGACGACCTGAAAAAGGTGGGCGATATTCAGCAACTCGAAGGCCGAATGATTGAAATTAAAGGTACGATCCAAGATCACGACGGACGCGCGGAGATCATCTTGCGCCACACCCAACAACTGGGCGAAAGCGCTTTCGTCGTCGTCCCTCTCGTGCCCACCGACTACGACGTCGAACGTCGGGGCCACTACAGTGCCGGGAAGTACAGCCACCCCAAGGCCAAGAAGTCACATAGGAAGCAGGGCGCGCCCATTTCGATCGAGGATCCAGGAGAGCCGCAGTAGCGGGCCGATGCTCACGATCCACGGACTTTAGACCATTCCTTTGCGCAACTCTTCCAGCGGATACTTCGTCCCCCGCCACACGATGCCATCGTTCCAGAGCGTATAGAACATCGAGCGCAGCAATATGTACATGAACAGGCTGGTGCTGACCGGATGGAGAAAAAAATAGTATGGCGGGACTGCCGACCTGACGGACATTCCGTAATAAATCAGAAACAGTGAAACCAGGGCGATGGCATAAGGAAGTCGCGCCCATCCATGTGCCAGGCAGACACCAAAAAACGGCCCGAGATTCAGAAAACCCAGACCCACTATGGTGGCCACCGTCCGCCACCACTGGAAGGAAAGCACGGCAAAGAAGTTCTTGGTGAGATTGTTGACGATCCCGAAGGCGCCTTTTGCCCAGCGGAGGGAAATCAGGTCCTCGCCAAAAACATTGCGCTGGGCAAATCCCGCGTTCTTGATTACCTTGCCTAACTTCATGTCGTCGAGCACTTCCATGCGCAATGCGCGATACGTGCCGACCGCGTCATAGACCGAGCGCCGGACCATATTGAAAGCGCCCACGCCCATGTGGTCTCGCGCTCTGGGATCGGCAACTTTCCACGGGCGGTGTCCGAAAACGAAAAGCGCCTGGAAGAAAGCGATCATCATTTTCTCGCCCGGCCGCTTCATAATCATGCGCGGGAAAAGGACGACGTGGTCGGCTCGCTCAGCTTCGGCATAGGCCACGGCACGCCGAAGCACGTCGGACTTGAACAATACGTCGGCATCGCTGAATAACAACCAATCGCCGCTCGCCTGCAGGCCGGCTGTCCACATGGCATGCGTTTTTCCTAACCACCCCGATGGCAGTTCCGAAATATGGACCACCATCAGCAAGCCGTGGGCTTGGGAGTTCGCCGCAACCTCATCCATGATCTGTCCGGTGCGATCCGTCGAGCGATCATTGACGACAATAATTTCGTAGTTGGAATAGTCGAGGGCGAGCAACTGCACCAACGTCTCGCGAATATGTTCTTCTTCGTTGCGCGCCGGAACAATAATGCTGACTCTAGGCTCGCCGTTTGGAGTCGCTGGCCTGCGGTCCCATTCCGGCCGCGCGATGTCGGCGACATGCGGCATACCGAATGCCGCTTCCACGATGCGCGAAAACCAGGCCAGTGCAAGAATGCCGCCTGCGATCCAATGAACTGTTTGCCAATGCATTCTGCTAGGAAGATGCTCCTGAGGGAACTTGCGACTCTGTGGATTCACCCTGTGCACGTAACGGAGGTGCATAGCGCATGCCGTAAAACAGAAGGGCTGAAGAGAGCGCAATTGCGATCACCGGCCCTAAAAAGGCGAGTTGTAGAGAATACTTATCCGACATGTAGCCGATCAGCGCTGCGGACGGTACATCACCGAGCAAATGGAAAATAAAAATGTTTACCGCCAGTGCGGTTGCACGGACATGGGGCCCGACCGAATTGATCACGGCGGCGTTCAGCGGACCGGTGTTCAATAGCAGCAAGAATTCGGCCACGAAAATGCCGACGACCATGAGCGTCCCGTTGGCAAACAAGGCGACAGACATGGCCGGAATGCCCAACCCTAGGCTGACGGCGGACACGAGGTAGTGGGCTGATTTGCTTCGTCGCAGCAGCCGATCGGAGATCCAGCCGCCCGCGAGAGACGCAACCAGGCCGTTAACAAGGGTGCTCGACCCAAAAATGAGGCCCGCAGCCTGCAGACTGTAGCCGTGAGCGCGGTGCAGGAAGGTTGGCATCCAGACCTGGAGTCCCCCGAGCGCGAAGGTCATCGTCGCCATGCCCAGGGTTGCGGTAAGAAAGGCGGGATTGCGGAGCAAGTTTTTCAGCGTATCCCGCTCGGGAAGCTTGCTTTCGGGCGGATCGAATTGGCCCAGTGTCGGCTCGGGAATCAACAGCAGCAGCAATGCCAGGAGAACTCCTGGTGCAGCTCCCACGTAAAATGGAGCGCGCCAGCCGTATTTTGGCCCCATAACGGCACCCAGCAGATACCCCAAAGCGGTTCCGACCGGGATCGCAAGGTAAAACACCCCCATGACCCGTCCTCGCTTTTCGACTGGAAACATGTCCGCGACAAGAGTTGGAGAAAGAATGACGAAGCTGGCTTCACCGATGCCCACCAGAGTATGACGAATGAGCAGTTCATCAAAGTTCTTGGTGAAGGCGGTGAGTAGGGTGGCAACGCTCCACACAATGGCCCCCGCGACGATGACGCGCTTGCGCGAGAAACGCAGCGAAAGCGGTCCCATGAAAGGCGCCGCACACATGTAAAAGATGAAAAAGACGGTGGTGAGCAGGCCGAACGCCAGGTCGCTTCGATGGAATTCCGCTTTGACGAGATCCTGCACGGCAAACAACACCGAGCGGTCAATGTAGTTCAGAAGGTTCAGCGCGGTCAGCAGGGCCAGCGCCGTTCGGGGATAGAGTTTTGTCGGAGGCACTTAGCGTGGGAATATAACACGGCGGCTATGAGCGGCGCCCGTGTGCCCGGCCGGTCCGATACCGATTGACGCTATTAGCGATCCACATTAATAATGCACGACAACAATGCTCAACGCCATGGTTGCGCAGTGAGCGAGACTCTCGCCAACAAGGAGACCGTGCTGAACGGGCGGGATTTCCGTTCGCGTCTCGATGCCTTGCTGCCTCTGTTCGTGTTGGTAGCCGGCCTTGGCGCAAGGCTCATTGAGGCCAAGGAGTACTTCCTCAATCCCGACGAAGCCCTTCATTACCTTTCGGCGAGCCAGCCTTCCGTGGGTCTTGCTTATAAGGCTGCGCTCACGAACGCTCACCCTCCATTGTTGATCCTCGTGCTTTACTACTGGCGTTCATTTGGCCAATCGGAGCTGATGCTGCGCATGCCGTCCGTACTGGCGGGGACGGCCAGTTGCTGGCTTGCCTATCTATGGCTTAAGGAAGTTACCGATCGCTCTACCGCTTTCATGGGCTTGCTGCTCTTGTCGTTCGCTCCCGCGCTGATTGGCCTGTCGGCTGAGGTTCGGCAGTATGCGCTCCTGTTGTTTTTCATGGCGGGGTGCCTTTACTTGTCTGAGCGCGCGATCCAGAAGAACTCGCGGCCGTTGATGGTGCTTTTCTCGCTATGCCTCTACGGGGCGCTTCTCACTCACTATTCTTCGCTGCTTTTCGCCTTCACCATTGGCATCTACATGCTCTTGCGGCTCTACCCTTATTGGAAGCGGCCGGGCTTGTTCGCGGTGTGGGTCTGCGGTCAAATCGGCGCGTTGGTCCTGATTGGCTATTTTCTTGTTACTCATGTCGCGCGCCTGAGAAGGATGGGAATGCCGCAGGAGATCGCCGAAACATGGCTGCGAACATCCATCTTCCACCCGGGCGAACACAACGTGGCGATTTTTGTCGCGGCGCAGACTCTGCGCGTCTTTACTTACCTCTTCAGTCACGGTTTGGTGGGGACATTGGTGCTGCTGGCGTTCTTGGCTGGTATTGTGTCGCTCTCGAGAAGGAAGACTCCATGGAAAAAGGACGGTCCCACGCAACGACAACTCTCGCTTCTATTCGGTCTGCCTTTTGTCGCCAATTGCGGCGCCGCAATTGCCGGCCTTTATCCCTATGGCGGCACGCGGCACAACGCGTTCCTGGCGCCGTTTGCGGTTGGCGGCGCAGCTCTCGGACTCGCTGCCTGGATACCGGCCCGATTCTGGGCAAAATCGCTCGTGCTCGTCATCGCAATGGCTCTCTGCAACTTCTTTCCCGCTCCCCCGCCGCTTATAAGGGCTCGAAATCATTCCGTTGTACTGATGAAAAACGCGGTGGGCTACCTGCGACAATCTGCGCCGCCGGGATCCGTCCTACTCGCCGATTACCAGAGTGGGCTTCTCCTTGGGTACTATGCCTGCAACCACGGTGTCGTCCAAGTGTTCCCACCGCTGCAGCGCTTCGCGAAAGCCGATTGTGGCCCTTACACCGTGATCACGGCAGGTACTCAGGAGTGGAGGTTCAACGCGGATGATTTGGGCCAGTTGGCGAATATTGCACAGACTTATAATCTCGTTCCGGGAACTAAAGTCTGGCTGTTCGACGCCGGTTGGATCACCGACCTGGCCCCGGCACTGACCAGCGAGAACCGGTGTTCGGCTCCTCGCACTTTCGGTGAGAATATTCTGATCTGCCAGTTAACGGTTAGTGGGAACACTGGCAGTGCTACAGACCGACCAATCACAAAGTGACCTTATTTCTTCGGTCATTTATTCGGTCTCGGCCACTTCGCGATCACGACTGTCGCGATCCCTCCGCGCGGACGGAACTCACCCTTCACCTCGGCCCACACCGGCTTGGCCCAGCGGACGACGTCCTCCAGCACCTGATTCACAATGTTCTCCTGAAAGATGCCGAGGTTTCGATACGACTGCAGATATTCCTTTAACGACTTCAACTCCAGGCACAGGCGATCCGGCACGTATCGGATCACGATGTTGCCGAAGTCCGGCAAGCCCGTCTTCGGGCAGACAGACGTAAATTCGGGATCATCCACAACAATCTCGTATCCTGGAAACTGGTTCGGCCAGGTTTCAATCTCCGGGAAATCGTGATCGAGGCCGGCGCTGGCGTGCTGTGCCGTATAGCTCGGAGAGATGGAACGGGGAGACTTCCGCATCTGCCCATTGTACCCAGAGCCGCGACCGATCCAAATGGTGGAGCGCCGGGCGTCCCCGCCCGGCCGGGCGGACGGGACGCCACGGTGTAATTCTGAGCCGGTCTGACGCAAACGGTCCGCGCGATGCATCTAAACAGGTAAGTCCCAAGCGTCGATTTGCCCGCTCCCGCTGTGCGTGGATGATATACATTGAAGCTTGCGCTTTTCTCTACATGCCATTGAATGGAAACAGTTCGGGACGCCAGCCGCGGCGTTGGTTGGTGACGGCCATTGCGATCCTGGCGGCGGTGATTGTGCTGGCTGCTTTCGTCTCACGTCGCGATAACGAGACCACGGTGCGAACGGCCATCGTCGAACGAGGCACGATCCGCAGCTTGGTTTCCACCAACGGAAAAATTGAGCCCGTCAACAACTTTGAGGCCCACGCTCCGCTCGCGTCTACTGTAAGGCACGTTTTTGTCAAGGAAGGCGACTCCGTCAAGAAAGGCACATTGCTGGTCGTTCTGGATGACGCCGACGCGCGTGCCCAGGCCGCTCGTGCCCAGACACAACTGAGAGCAGCGCAGGCCGACCTTGGCGCCGCGAAGCGAGGCGGGAACCAGGAAGAAGTTCTGAACCTCGGAGCCCAACTGGTAAAAGCTGTCGCCGACCGGGATTCAGCACAGCGCAATTTAGACGCACTGAAGAAACTTGAGCCGCAGGGCGCGGCTTCAGCGGGAGAAGTGCGAGAAGCGGAAAACGCTCTTGCCCGCGCCGATGCCCAACTTACTTTTCTCCGGCAAAAGCAGACGCAACGATATTCGAATGCGGAGCTAGCGCACGTCGAAGCACAGCAAGCTGAAGCGCAGGCCGCCTACAATGCCGCGCAGGACGTCCTGGCGAAATCGAATGTTCGCGCCCCTTTTAATGGCATCGTGTACTCGCTGCCCGCCAAGCAAGGCGGCTTCGTCGCGGCCGGAGATCTTCTGCTGCAAGTGGCGGATCTGAGAAAAGTGCTGGTCCGAGCTTTCGTCGATGAACCCGACCTGGGCAGACTGACTCCCGGAAATCCAATTGAGATTACCTGGGACGCCGTTCCTGGCCGCCTTTGGCGGGCGACCGTGACTGCCATCCCATCGACGGTGAAGTTGCGCGTTTCGCGCAACGTCGGCGAGACGACCAGCATCGTAGATAACAAGGATTTGAAACTCTTGCCCAATATAAACGTTGGAGTGACGATCGTTACTGCCGAGCACGATAACGTGCTGGTAGCGCCGCGAGAGGCGGTTCGAATGGACGATGCCAAACCCTACGTTCTGCTGGTTGACGGACACGAACTCAAGCGCCGGGATGTGGAGACTTCCCTTTCCAATCTCACGCAGGTTGAAGTAACGCGTGGCCTCTCCGCCAAGGACATGGTCGCGATCAGCTCGTGGAACGGAAAGCCGATCGGCGACCGAACGCAGGTCAAGTTTTAGATGATCACGCAGACCTCCAGTGTTTTGCTGGTTTTATTACTGCTGATTGCCTCGTTGACCGCCAGCGTGGCGGACTCTGCGAAGGACATGCTGGCCGCCGGCCGGATCGATGAAGCGATTACCGAATTGAACGGCCGTCTCTCCTCTGCTCCGGCGGACGCGGAATCGTCCAACCTGCTCTGCCGTGCTTACTTCGCACTCGAAGACTGGGATCATGCGGAATCCTCCTGCAGAAAAGCCGTCTCACTCGATCAAGGCAACGGCCGTTACCATCTTTGGCTGGGGCGCGTTTACGGCGAAAAGGCCGATCGGGCAAATTTCATGTCTGCAGCGGGCCTGGCCGGAAAGACGCGCACTGAGTTCGAACGCGCAGTGCAGTTGAATCCGAAAGACGTTGAAGCACGGCTCGACCTGGCTGAGTTCTATATCGCAGCGCCCGGAATCGTCGGTGGAGGCGAGCAGAAGGCCCGCGAGCAAGCCCAGTTCATCCGAACCTTGGACTCTGGCCGCGAGCATTGGATCTACGCCCGCATCGCCGAAAAGAAGAAGGATTCCGCCACCGCCGAACGGGAATATCACCAGTACATCGACCTTAGCCGCGGTGACGCGGAAGCATGGCTCAACCTCGCTCTTTTTCTCCGTCACCAGAAGCGCTTCGACGAAATGGAACAAGCCATCGTCAAGCTCAGCCAGGCACCCAATCCCGAGCCGGATGTTCTGTGGGAGGCTTCCGGTATGTTGGAACGCGCCGGTCGCAGTTACCCCTTCGCCACCGAACTCCTAAATCGGTATCTCGCTTTGGGTCCGGTAGAAAAGGCGCCTGCGTTCCGGGCCCACTATTTGCGGGGTGCGCTATTGGAGAAGCAAGGCGACAAAGCGGGTGCGGCGCGCGAGTACCGTGCTTCCCTGTCGTTGGCCCACAATTACGGCATTGCGCAGCAGGCGTTGCGTCGAGTTGTGCATGAATGAACCGAGTGAGTAAATGCCGGGCTACCTCAGGGGCTGAAGCCCGCGTTCTGTATTCGGTCTGGACGGAACCCTTCGACTCCGCTCAGGGCAAGCTCTTGAACCTGTGCCCTACCCCAAAAACATGCCCTGACCGAAACCATTGATTCCACGCGCCCTAGCAAAGCTACTGCCCGTCTCGCTGCTGGCGCACTACAATTTGTGCGTGACCATGCAGAAGTGACGAGATGAGGCTGACGAGATGAAGGTGACAAGATGAAACTCCGATTGCCGCGGTGCTTGCGCTCCACAAATCTGCTCGCCTTTTTTGCAGCCGTACTAGTACTACTGATGACGATTGCAACGCGCGGCGAGGCGGAACCGCTGCCTCTCGAGCGCGCCATTCGGCTCGCGCTAACGCACAGCACGGCTTCGGCGATTGCGACTGCTGACGTCCAGCGCGCCTTTGCCTCCTACCGCGAAATTCGTAACAATTACTTGCCGCAGATATTCGTCGGTTCGGGCCTCGGCTGGTCCTACGGATATCCCCTCAGCATCGAAGGATCCGCACCGGCACTGGCAAATGCTGTCGCGCAGAGTACGGTTTTCAATCCGGCGCAGCGGCAGTTCCTGAATGCCGCGAAAACGGAATGGCAAGCTTCTGAGTTTCAGGACAAGGACCAGCGCAATGCCGTCATCCAGGACGTCGCGCTGACCTACGCGGAACTAGCAAAGTGGGAGGCGCGACTCCAGCGCTTGCAGCAGGACGAGGCACAGGCGCAGCAAATGGAAGAAGCGGTGGCTGAGCGCTTGCACGAAGGCGTGGACAGCGCCGTGGACCTAAACAAAGCAAAGCTAACTGCAGCGCGCGTGCGCCTTCATCGGGCCGAGGCCCGGGGCAACGCCGACGTCCTTCGGCGTCACCTCTCAACGCTGACCGGTTCGCCGGTCTCCTCCATTGAACTCGCTCCCGAAAGTATTCCTGCACTGCCGCCCGTCGCGTCGGAAGAAGATCTTTCGGAGAGAGCAATTGCCTCCAGTCCCGCTGTCAAGTTGGCCGAGCAGCATTCGCTGGCGGAATCGATGCGAGCTTTGGGTGAGCATCGCGCTCTATATCCGTCGATCGATTTTTCGGCGCAGTATGCGCGGTTTTCCACCTTCAATAACTACACCAAATACTTTCCGCCGCACACCTTCCAGGTGGACAATGCCACGATCGGCTTTGCGCTGAAGATCCCTCTGTTCAGTGCCAGCCAGCGCGCACGAGCCGACGCAGCGGAGGCCCAGGCCCTCAAGGCAAAGAAGCAAGCGGAAGCGGCTCGCAATCAAGTGGCTGAAGAAACCCTGAAACTGCAGCGCACCGCCGAGCAACTCGAGGCCGCCCGCGAGGTGGCGCAGTTGGAATATCAACTGGCACAGTCGGGGCTTGAAGCGGCCCAAACCAGAATCGACGCCAAAACTGGCACACTGCATGAATTGGCCGATGCACAGGTACAAGCGGCCGAACGCTATCTGCTCTTTCAGGATGCCGATTTTGAGTATCAGCGCGTCCGCATGACCCTGTTGCGGGCCACCGGACATCTGGAGAGTTGGGCGCTGCCGGGTCCCGCGTCTAAATGACGCACACATCAGCGGTAAGAGCCAAGACTTGAGCTTTCACCACGTGCTGTCGGACGGGTCGCACCGTCGGGCGGACCTCTTGGCAGGGTTTTGAGTGCTATCGCCTTGATTACAACAGTTGAGAATCGCCGCTCATCGAACCGCGAACTCAAAGGGGTGATGTAAACTCTGCCGAAAGGGATGGGCTATCCCGCTTCACCCTAGCTAAGCAGCAGAGTAGATGTCAGGGCACAGAAGAGAAGGCTAGCTTCGGGAGGGTGGCCCTGCCAACCCCGAAGAATCGTAGCTACCGAGCCTGGTCAAGCCCGACGCGGCGGACTAGCTCCGCAAAACGAGGGTCGTCGCGCAGGGGATCAAAGTAGGGATGTACCTTTAGCAATCCCAGAATGGCTGAATGCTCCTGATAGCCCCGCTCTAGCCAGGCAAATGCCTGCTCGTTGTCGCCGAGCCCCAAGTAAGCGTTCACAAAGGCGGCAGCGGGAATATAACCTGTCTGCTGGCGTCGCTTTAATTCTCCGAGCAGCCGAAGTGCGTCAGTGCGTCTCCCGGCCTGGGCATAGGCCCTGACTAACACACCGATGGGGCCTGGGCTCCGGTTAGAACCAGCTACCGACTTCTCCAGCACAGGGATTGCTTCCTCGGGCTGACCTTTGGCGATGAGTGCGAATCCAAGGTACCAAAGGACTGTTGGTTGGTCCGGCTGTACGGCCAACTCGCTGCGCAACTCGTGTATGGCCTCGTCGTAGCGGCGGGCGTGGAACAGAATCCACCCGATGTCAGCGCCGGAAACCGCAAGTGGGTCGTGCTCACGGGCACGCTGAGTCCACGCCAGCGCTTCGTCTGTACGCCCCTGGCAGAGCAGCCACGCAGCGAATCTGGACTGCGCAGTAGCGTCGCTGGGATTCAATTTGAGGGCGCGCTTGAATTCGGCCTCGGCCTCGGCCCACTGCCACTGTAGCGCCTGCATGTGTGCCAGCAGGAGGTGCGCATCGGCTAATTCCGGATCGAGCTCCAGCGCTTTTCGGGTTGCGCTCATAACTTTCGCGCGCGTTTCTTCGGGGGGAGCGCCGATAAAAACCGTGCCGAGCTCATCATAACTGGCTGCCACGCCGACGTAAGCTGGCGCAAACGTCGGGTCTCTTTTTATTGCCTCCTCGAAATAACCAATACTCTCCTCCATGCTAGCTCTGCTCTCGCTTTTCTGGGCGGCGAACACGCCTTTAAGATAGCTCTCGTAGACTTCAGGCTTGACGGAACGCACTGCAGTAATCCTCTCGTGTTCCTCCCCGGTGACCGTAACCTCGACTTTTCGAGCGATGGACTGCGTGACATCGCTCTCCAGGGCCAGGACATCCTTCAGATCGCGGTCGTAGCTCTCGGACCAAAAGTGTTCGTCGGTCGCGCCGCGAATCAACTGGGCGTGGACGCGAATCCGATTGCCTTCTCGAATTACTGACCCTTCAACAATCGCGTCCACCCCGAGCGCCTGAGCAATTTCCGGCACCGAGAGCAGGGTATCTTTGAAATGCATCGCCGACGTGCGGGAGATGACGCGCAGATCGTGGATCGCAGAAAGGCGTCCGATGAGCGACTCGGTCATCCCGTCGGCAAGGTATTCCTGCGTTGGGTCGCCCGACAGGTTTTTCAACGGCAGCACCGCCAGCGACGTGATTTTGGGTCGGGTCGCGCCGACTGCGTGCCTCCTTGTCATGACATAGCTGACGGCCAGCAGGCCGAGTGCAGCCACCCCACCAAGAAGAAGCCAGCGACGCCGACGCCGAGTCGCGTTCGGTTCGTGTTCAGCTTCCGTAACCGTCGGCGCCTCCGCCCTGCATTCCGCCTCTTCCTCCTCCAAACGCAGTTTGCGGCTTTGCAACCAGGCATCGAGCTCCGAACTCAAGGCGTAGACCGAGCCGCGCTTGTCGTGGACGTGGCGGTGAACGGGCATCCCCTCCCGCTTCTCCCACCGCTGGACCGTTTTCACGTCGCGATGGAGGTACGCCGCGATTTCCTTCCACGAATCCAGAAGGTCTTCGGGCAGTCTCACGGATGGCGGTGTGCCAGGGGATGCTTCGGCCATCGCGCCCTCCTGATTGGTCCGCGCGTGTGCGAGCCGGGGAACCAATTGTATCGCCGTTGCGGGCAACGGCAAAGCACGACATTTGAGGGCAAGGCGGCAATTCCGCATATTGCCTTTTGACGGCACCCAGCAAAGTGTCCGATAGTGTCCGCGCGTCTCCATTCCCCGGGATGCCAACCAGAAAATTCAGGAGGGTAGAAATGCGACGAAAATTAGTGTGGTTCGTGTTGAGTGCCGGGATGATGGTCACGGCCCTCTTTCATGCAGGACCTGCCATGGCAACGCCGCCTGACAAGTTCACAAGTACAACGATCGCCAAGGGCCAGTTCGGCGAATTCCAGGCCTTTAACCAGTTCATCCCGCCGGTGAATGACGGCAACATCTGGCTGTCACGGCAGAAGACGAAGGGACTGTCGGACGGGTATGTCCTGAACAATGTTTGGCAGCCGGGAGGAACCACAGGGTGGCACACGCATCTTGGCCACACCTTGGTCATTGTCACGGCGGGAGCGGTGACGGCCTATCAAGGGGACGATCCCACCTGCACGGGGACCGTGTACACAGCGGGGATGTCGTTTGTTGAGGGTGGCGACCACGTGCACATCGTCCGAAACGAAGGCACTGTCGAGGCACAAAGCGTCGCCGTCCGGCTCATTCCGGCAGGTCAGCCGGGTCGGATTGACGCTCCCGACC
>Ga0193751_1001218_pt1 | contig 16867 bp, 14 predicted proteins | sample L1c2metaG_FD_143050 | JGI IMG/M metagenome (GOLD analysis project Ga0193751, IMG submission 143050) | Soil microbial communities from a riparian zone of the East river system, Colorado, United States - L1c2 | ecosystem: Environmental > Terrestrial > Soil > Riparian zone | place: USA: East River... | reverse complement strand
TGTCATGGACCACCTCGCTCTGCATTATCCGGGGGCGGCACCATAATGGAGGCAACCAGGGTTGCCTAGTTTTGGCTTGCCGAGTTTCAGCTCACTTGTGTCCGCGCCATATCGCGGCCTGCTCAGCAACAAAATGTCGCCGGAAACGAGTTCGTGCCGCGGCGGAAATCGTCGTCCAGCCGCAGTTTGCGCGCGCATCACGGCCGGGATGAACTGCACTAATCATCGGCGATCGCTTCCCCCTGCACGCTATCGTGCCGCTCGGTTACAATAGGAACTATCCGGTTTCATCTCGCGTTGCTTTCGTGACTGCGGCAACCTAATGGAATCTCGAGATCTGCGAGGGCACAATGAAAACCAGGACCAAGCTAGTCATTGCGAGTGCTGCCGTTGCTGCCGCAGTCGCAGCCTTTCGCGTTCCGCCGAGCTTTGCATTCGGCGATGCGCCCTGGTGTGCAGTCGTCAGTCTCGGCAAGGGTGATGTCTATTGGGATTGCCAATACCGCACAGTCGAGGAATGTGTGCCGAATGTGATTGCCGGCAATCGCGGTTTCTGCAACTTGAATCCCTATGGGCCCGGTCCGGCCGCAGCGGCCGTTCCGCTCAAGCGGCACCATAAGCATCACGTGCGGCACGACTGAGACGGTGGCTTTGTTGGCTTGAGCAGACTTCCGCAATCGAGCTAATATTTACTCGAAAAAACGTCGAAGATTTATTCCGCCCAAATGTCAAAAACTGACGCTCCAGAGCGACTAGTTAATGTTCCCGAACGACTAGTCAAAACGTACAAGGATATATCGCCCCACGAGATTCCTGACGATCGAGCTTACATCGACATTGTCAACAAAATCGCTCCCTACACAATGGCCCTGAATGACGGCTTGGACACGACATATGCCTTATTCCAAGCTGTCAAATATGTCTGCAAAAATAATATTTCGGGCGATATGGTGGAATGCGGCGTCTGGCGCGGCGGCTCGATGATGCTGGTCGCGTACACACTGCAGCATTTCGGTGACACGACGCGCGAGCTTTATCTCTACGACACGTTTGCCGGCATGACCGAGCCAAGCGAAATCGACATCGATTTCGACAATATCGCATACAAGCCGCGCTGGAAGGAGATCACCACCCAAGGCGGGCTGATGGGCTTCGGCGACACGGCAGAAAGAGTCAAAACAAATATGCTCCTTACTGGCTATCCTGAACGGCAAATGCGTTTCATCGTTGGTGACGTATTGCAGACGATACCGGCAGCGCTGCCGTCACGCATTTCAGTGCTGCGGTTGGACACGGATTGGTACAAATCTACGCTTCATGAGTTAGAGCATCTCTATGACTTGATCGTTCCAAATGGCGTACTAATTATTGACGATTATGGCTGGTGCCGTGGCTCACGGCACGCCACCGATGAATTCTTTCGCCGTCGTCGCTTCAAGCCCATGATGCACCGCATAGATCAAGGGCCTCGGATCCTTATCAAACCGATGTGAGGGGTTGTGCGGTCTCGAAACCTTTGAGCGAGAAACTGTCCGGAATCTGGTAGGCGGCCTTTTCTCAAAAATTGCGAGCAACAGCTTGATTGGGGGAGAGAATTGGAGCACAGGAAAGTCGTAAATTCGGCGTAACTTTACAATTGCGGCGCGACGATCTCTGCCGCGCCTTCCGGAAATAAAGAGCCATGGACCAGGCAAATCGGATGACGCTGAAGTTTCGCTGCCTGCCTGAGCTCAAAGGCATTGTACCACGACCATTCCCGGCGGCGCTCGGCCTTCCCGAATGGTTCAAGACCATGCCGCACAAGGCCTTCAACCCGAGCCTGGGCATGGAAACCCAAACCGTCAAAAAATGTCCAAGCTTTGTCGACGCCATGGCTTATGGATTTCTGATTCCGTTGGCGGTCGATCTGGAAGTCCGCGACGGTGAGTTTAACTGGAACTCCGAAATGCGCGAGGGATTCGGCGGCGGGTTCTCGCACTCGCCGATTGATTTTCACGATCCCAGCCAGATCGCCGGAACGCCGTTTTTCGACGAAGACCGCTTTATCATCAAGTTCAACTGTTTCTGGACCATCGAGGCGCCGCCCGGCTATTCGCTGCTGTTCACCCATCCGATCAACCGCCCCGACCTGCCGTTCACGGCGATCACCGGCCTCATCGACTCCGATACGTTCCACGATCTGCCGATGAGTTTTGCTGCGCACTGGCACGATCCGAATTTTAATGGCGTGCTGCCGAAAGGCACGCCCGTGGTGCAGTGTTTGCCGGTGAAGCGCGAGAGCTGGTCCGGTGACTTCGACGCACTGTCCGCCGAGGACACGACGCGTCTGCTTGCTATGAAAAAGGCGCTATTACGCGAAACTGGCGTTTATCGTCGGCAATTCCGCGTGCCGAAGCGCTAACTTTTCGTCCCGCGCAAAAATCGCTCGGCGGTACTCGGCTTGAGCCAAAACCGGGAGCGGCCTGAGTTCACCAGCGCAGCCAGCGCGGAGCCGTAGTGTCTCGGATCCCTGCGCGCCACTGCGCGGAAACAATCATAGCCAGCATCGGACTGCCCGAGTTCTAGAAGACAATGGCCGAGACTGAGCCAGGTACCCGTGTCCTCTGGGTTGCGCATCACGCAGCGCCGAAAGAGATCGGCCGCGGCCTGATATTCGCACAGCCGCCAATGCGCCATCCCCAAGCCGTACATCGCGTCTAATGAGTTGGGGGAAAGGTTGAGCGCTCGCGCAAAGTAGATTTTAGCGTCGGGGAAATTTCTGCATGCCAGGAAAACGTTGCCAAGAAGCACGGACAACTGCGGCATCATCGGCAGGAGTTCGTGACCGCGGGAAAGCACTTCGATTGCTTCGTTGTAGCGCTCCATGGAAAGCAGCAGAAAGCCGAGCTCGTGGAACGCGGCGCCAAAAGGCGGCCGCCGCTTGGTGGCACGCTTGAGTCGCGAAAGTGCGTCTTCGTTTCTGCCGATTCGGCGCAGCGCAATGGCAAGCAGCGTATCGGTCTCGGGATCGCGCAATGCGCGCGCCGCGTCTTCCAGCGACGCTACGGCGTCTGTAGCGCGGTTCTGCATCAGCAAGGCGCCACCGAGAATGTGTAGGGCCTGGGCGCGCCGCGGATCGGTTTTCAAAATCTGTTGGGCAATCCGCTGCGCTTCTTGCGGACGCTCGGCGTTCAAAGCGAACCTTGCCTGCTGCAGCAGGGCGTCGGGTTCCGCACTGTAGCCAAACGCCATGGGATGCAACGGTCCGGCCGCCATTGCCGCTCCAAAATTGCCTATGTCGCGCCCCGGAAGATTACCAAGTGCCAGGTCGGCGGCCAAAGGGAAGTTTTCGATGAAGATAAGTTCTGCTCGGCTCATTCGGATCAACGAGATATTTCCCTCCAATGACCCAGAAATGAGCCAGAAAATGGATCTGGCTGCGGTTGCTTGCTGGCGCGAGTATTGGCGCCCTAGGGGCAGGCGGCTATATGAGGGCGCGCTGCAGTGGAAATGTTTATCCGAACGCTACCCCTGCGGCCTGTCGTGGTAGTGAGCCGGCCAAGCCCATCTGAGATAAATACCTGGGATGCTTGGTCTTTCTGAAGGTTCGGAGAGGTGGCCGAGTGGCTGAAGGCGGCGGTTTGCTAAACCGTTATACGGTCTAAAGCCGTATCGAGGGTTCGAATCCCTCCCTCTCCGCCACGCTTCGCCCCGTATTGCCGAGGACGTGCCCTGAAGGACGATCCCAATCAGATGACGGTGACGTTTCGCTGCCCGCCCGGGCTTGAGACGATCATTCCGCAGCCGATCTCCGCCGTGCTTGGTCTGCCCGACTGGTTCAAGGAGCTGCCGCCAAAAGCCTTCAATGCCACCATGGGCGAAGAGACGCAGACGGTCAAGAAATGTCCGCCTTTCATCGACGCCATGACTTACGGATTTCTCATCCCGCTCGCGGTCAATCTCAAAGTGCAGGATGGCGAGTTCAGCTGGGAGTTCGAGCCGCCGCTCGGATTGGCCAGCGAATATCCCCACTCGCCGATCGGATTTCACGATCCAAGCCAAATCGCGGGCACGCCGCTTTTTGAGGATGACCGTTTCCTTATCAAGTTCAACAATTTCTGGACCATCGAAACGCCGCCTGGCTATTCGCTCCTGTGCACGCATCCGGTCAATCGCACCGACCTGCCTTTCACGACGCTCACCGGCTTAGTCGATTGCGATGCGTTCTACGACACGCCGCTGAATTTTCCGGCGCGATGGCACGATGTCAATTTCAACGGCGTGCTTCCGAAGGGCACGCCGGTGGCGCAATGCCTGCCTGTGAAGCGCGAAAGCTGGGCGGCGCGCTTGGCCACGCTCTCCGCGGAAGAAACCGTGCGCATCATGAAGACGCGTGACGCCATCGCGTGCGGGCCCGACGTTTATCGCCGCCAATTCCGCGCTCCGAAGCGCTAGCGCTTTGAAGCGAAAAACCGCGCAGCGGCGCTCGGCCTGAGCCACAGCCGGCCGCGGCCGGATGCGGCGAGCGAGGTGACGGCTTTGCCGTAGTCTTTGGGATCGCCGCGCGCCGCTGTGCGGAAGCATTCATAGCCAGCCTCGATCTGCTCGAGCTGCAAGAGGCAGTGGCCGAGATTAATCCACGTTCTGGCATTGTTGGGCGCCACCAAAAGGCAATGCCGATAATACTCGGCGGCCAAATTTGCATCACCGAGCGATTGATGCACTGTGGCGATGCCGAAGAGCGCATCCGCAGAGTTGGGCGCGATTTCGAGCGCTCGCGCAAAGGCCGCTTTGGCCTCCCTGTAATCCCTGCACCGCAAAAATACTTCGCCGAGCTGGACCGAGAGCTGCGGCATCATCGGTGCGATCTCGAGCCCGCGCCGCAGCGCCTCGATCGCTTCGTTGTACTTTTCGAGCGACATCAGGAGGTACCCGAACTCGTGAAAGGCGGCCGCATAAGGCGGCCGCCGTTTGGTCGCGCGCTTGAGCCGCGATAGCGCTTCTTCTGGCTGTCCGATTTGCCGGAGTGCCATTGCCAAGAGCGTATCGGTTTCGGCATCGCGTAAGCTCTGCGCCGCCGCCTGCAGAGGCGCAACCGCGTCCGCAGCGCGCTTTTGCATCAGCAAGGCGCAACCGCGAATCTGCAGCGCTTGAGCATGGCCTGGATCGATTTGCAGGATCTCGTCGGCAATCCGCTCCGCGTCTTGCGGCCGATCGCTGTTCAGTGCCAACCTCGCGCGCTGGATCGCTTCGTAGCGCCCTGCGTTGAGCCCGGGCGAATTCGTGACCGTGTTAGGGTGCAAGGATGACATCCGCGGTAGCTGCTCGATACCTCGCGTTGCACGATGATATCACACGTTGCGCGATGTGCGATCGAGACCGCAGAGCTAAAAGGAATGGCGCGACAGCGAACAAGAATAGGAAGATGGCTGGCAGCGGCGGCTTTGCTGTGCTGTGCCAGCGCTGCTTACAGCCAAGACAATTCCATAGATCGGGAAATCAAGGCTTCGCCGGGGCGCGAGGTGCGCGTCGGCGTCTACAGCAGTATTCGTCCCAATTGCACTGCCGGGCCGCTGCCTGCGATCCGGCTCGCCGTTGCGCCCGAACATGGCACCGTCACCGTGCGCCGCGCGATGCTCAAAGCGACCAATGTCAAGCAATGCCTGGCGATCGAAGCGCCGGCTTTTGTCGCGTTCTATCGCGCCAGCCAAGATCTCAACAGCGACGATCGCTTCGAATTGGAAGTGAGCTTTGCCACCGGCCGCAAACAGCTCCAGCGTTTTCATGTCATCGTTTCGAATGCGCCAAACGGTGGACAACGAATTTGAGCGAACACTGAAACGCTGAATAAGCAAACGCGTGCGTAAATGACCGACAGATAAGTGAGTGACTGAGCAAACGGCAAAGCACGAGAAACCCCTTATTGACCGATGTTTCCAGCATGGGCCGCGCCGCGGGGAATCATTGTCGGCGCATGTATTCGGTCCCAAGCGCAGTCCCGTGCCGGAGAATGCGCCGCGTAGTGCCGCCAAAACGCGGGAGCCCAGGCCAGGCGAGAAATCTAGTAACAAGCAATTGATTTTACTCAATAATGTTCACATAGAACGAAGCTCATTCTGGCGGTGAGCGCGTAGCCAATTGCGTGTTTTTTACGCAACACCTTGCTGAAATCGTTCAATCCGGCCTGTGGGCGGGGCAATTCTTCGTTGCGTGTCGGAACTCGTCGGATAAGGTGATCGTGCGACGGAGGGGGGAACCCTAAGTCGATTCGTCCGGTGTTTTCGGGGAGTGGAAGACCGGGCGGTTTTGGGGACTTAAGGGGGCCTTCGAGGGGTGGAAGCACCCGGCAAAGACGGAACCCTCCCACGGCAAACAATTGGAGGTACAAAATGAAGATGGTGAAAAGCCTCCTCCTCGGCACCGCCGCCGGTTTGGTTGCGGTTTCTGCTGGGCAGGCAGCTGATCTTCCCGTCAAGGCCAAGCCAGTCGAATACGTGAAGGTTTGCACCCTCTACGGGGCAGGCTTCTATTATATGCCGGGCACCGACATCTGCTTGAAGGTCGGTGGCTATGCCCGTGCGGAGACCACCTATCACTCTAACGGCAACTTTACCGCAGGGCCGACTGCTGGCGACGTCAATAACCGCTCGACCAACGAATTCGTGGTGCGGGCTCGCGCCTATATCACCGCGGACGCGCGTGAGCAGACCGCCTGGGGCACGGCGCGCGCTTACGTTGCGGTGGGCGTCGCCACGACCGACGTCGGCAACACGCTCACTCCGTCGATTCTCGGCTTCAACCGCGCCTTCATTCAATGGGCCGGGATCACTGCCGGTATCACGCAGTCGTTCTTCGACTTCTACAGCTCGGCTGCGGTCGGCTATCGCGCCTATAACCCATCGGAAGACACCGGCGACGCTGGCTGGTGGGTGTGGGCTTACACGACCCAGCTCGGCAACGGCCTGTCGGCGACGATCTCCGCCGAACAACGCCGCACATCGCAGATTATTGGTTTCGTCGGCGCGGCGGGCACCACAGCTACCCTTGGCAACGGCAGCATCGTCGCTGGCACCACTACCGGCGGGACGCTAGCCGGCTACGGCGGCCTGCAGGTCCCGGACATTGTCGGCAATATCCGCCTCGACCAGACGTGGGGCAGCGCTCAGGTCATGGCCGCCGCGCATGAGGTCAATCCGCTGTACTACGGCACCGCTAGCAACGGCATCTCCGAAACCGGTCATGCCGGCGACAAGTGGGGCTTTGTGGCCGCTGCCGGCCTGCGCCTGAACTTCCCGTCGGTCGCTCAGGGCGATTACTTCCAGGCCGAGGTGAACTACACCCAGGGTGCCTTGCGCTATCTGGAGCATGGCAACAGCACGCCGAGCTGGGGTTGGGAGCGAGGCGGCAATCTCGGCTTCGGGCTGACGAGCGATTGCGTGTTTGGCGCAGCTGCCGTAGGCGTCGGCGTAGCGCCAGTCAACCCGACTGGCTGCAACCTGACCACGGCGTGGAGCGTCAACGCGTCCTACGAGCACTACTGGACGCCGCAGTTCCATGAGTCCTTTGTCGGCAGCTATTTGGCGACCCGCTATAACGCGCAGGCCAATGCCATACTTTGTACGGCGGAGGGAGGTGGCAATGGCGTCGGTGGGGCTGGATCAGCAGCCGTCGCTGCAGGACACTGTGACAACAACTCTAATATCTGGTCGGCGGCCACCCGCCTCCAGTACGACTTCACCAAGACCCTCTATATCGGCGTGGAGTTCCTGTATCAGCACCTGCATTCGGCGACGCTGGTGCACGATCTCTCAACTGCAGCAATAGTGCCAGCCAGCAATGACTGTGGTGCTGGCGGTACCCAGTGCCAGATCAAAGACCAGAACAACCTGGCGGTCACGCTGCGAATGCACAAGGACTTCCTGCCCTGATCGTCGCCTGATCGGGACTTGAAATCGGAAATCCCCGGCGGGGGGTCCCGCCGGGGATTTTTCTTTGCCGAACGCAATTCTGGACAGATGCGGTCGTAACGATAGAAGCTGTCGCGGCCGCATATTCATGAGGAGTTAGCCTCACGAGGACGGGTTTGCTCCGCGGTCAGGCCTGAGTTTCCTTAGCGATCGAGGAAGTCTGTTCGGCAATGGCGCTCCCCGCAGGCGAACTATTTCACCGTGCCCTTTCGGCGATGCAGAGCGGCAAGCTCGACGTCGCGGAAGGTCTCTTGAAAGAGACCGTCGAACTCCAGCCTGGGCACATTCCGGCGTTGAATGTGCTCAGCACGTTTCTGGCGACACGGGGTCGCTTGGAGGAGGCGCAACGTTACGCGCGGATTGCGCTCGCCGCCTATGATGAGGCCCTGCAAAAGTCACCGGCTTTGGCGGAAGCCTGGTTCGGGCGCGGCCAGCTTCTCAGTCAATTTGGCCAGCATGCCGAAGCCATAGCCAGCTTCGACCGGGCGATTACGAGCAATCCCGAGCTTATCCACGTACATTTACTGCGCGCAAAGCTGCTGGCGGATTTGGGCCGGCGCGATCAAGCGCTTGAAGGCGTCGATAGACTCATCCAACTCAAGCCTTATTCTGCTCCGGCCTGGATCGGTCGCGGCAATATCCTGTTCGAATTGAAACGCTACGAAGAGGCGCTTGCTGCTTATGACCGCGCTTGTGCATTGGACTCAGCCGTTCCGGAGGCGTGGCTTGGCCGTGGCAATGTTCTCAATGAACTCAAGCAATACGACGAATCGCTCGCCGCATATGACCGGGCGCTGGCCGTAAATCCGCGCATTGCTGGAGCCCTGCTTGGTCGCGGCAACGTGCTCCATGTTCTTAAGCGCCATGACGATGCGCTGCTCGCTTACGACAAAGCGCTGGCTTTAGCGCCTGATTTCCCCGAAGCATGGCTTAACCGAGGAAATCTTCTTAATGCGGTCAATCGCCGCGAGGAAGCATTGGCGGCGTTTGACCGCGCTCTGGCTCTGCGGCCCGACCTCGCCGAAGCATGGCTCGGTCTGGGCAACGTTTTGTTTTTGCTCAAGCGTCACCAGGAGGCCATTTCCGCTTACGACAAGGCCTTGTCCATCAGACCGAACCTAGCCGAGGCGCAGCTCGGCCGCGGCAATGTGTTCGCTGTATTGAAACGGCACCGGGAAGCTGCCGATGCCTATGCTGCCGTACTGAGCATCGAACCGCAGCAATCAGTCACGAAAGGGCTTCTTCTGCATCAGAAGATGCTCGGTTGTGACTGGTCCGGTCTCGATGTTCTGGCAGCGGAAATCGAAGAAGATATCGCAGCGGGGAAGCTGTCCGCGGAGCCCTTTGCCTTGCAAGCGATCAGTGATTCGCCTCGAACTCTCCAACTCTGTGCCGAGCTTTATAATCGACAGAAATATCCGGCCGCGGCCAAGCCATTCTTGCCGCAGGCCGGTCACGAGAAAATCCGCATTGGTTATTTGTCTGGAGAATTTCGCGAACAGGCCACATCGCACCTCATTGTAGGCGTCTTGGAACAGCACGATGCCTCACGATTTGAAATTTATGCCGTCGACAATGGATGGGATGATCGCAGCGAAATTCGCCGTCGCATCGCCGCCGCGGTCAACGCGACTATCGAGATAAGAGGGCTTAGCGACGCATCCGCGCTGGCGGCCATTCGAAAAAACGAAATTGACATTTTGATCAATTTAAACGGCTATTTCGGTATGCAGCGAACGCAGTTATGTGCGCATCGGGCGGCGCCTATCCAAGTGAATTATCTGGGCTTTCCCGGCACGTTGGGCGCGAGCTACATGGATTACATTATTGCCGATCGACACGTAATCCCTGAGGATCAGAAATACTTTTACGACGAAAAGGTGATCTATCTGCCGAACAGCTATCAAGCAAATGACAGAAACAAGAAGATCGCTGCGCGCGCGCCCACTCGCCCAGAATGCGGTTTACCTGAAAGCGCCTTCGTATTCTGCTGCTTTAACAATAGCTACAAGATTTTGCCTGAGATTTTTGATCGATGGATGCGAATTCTCTCGCGCGTAGACAACAGCGTGCTCTGGCTGTTTGGCGACAATCAGGAAACCATAGCCAATCTCAAGAGAGAGGCCACAGCCAGAAACGTTGATCCGCAACGATTGGTGTTTGCAAAATCTATCCCGCCTGCGGATCATTTGGCGAGGCAGGCGCACGCGGACCTGTTTCTTGATACGCTACCCTGTAATGCACACACGACCGCCAGCGACGCGCTTTGGGTCGGTTTGCCATTATTGACATGCGTCGGCGGCGCCTTTTCGGGTAAAGTCGCTGCCAGCTTGCTCAACGCAGTTCGGCTTCCCGAGCTTATAACAACGACATTGGAAGATTATGAACGCATGGCAATTGATCTGGCCGTGCAGCCAGAAAAATTATCAGCCGTCAAAGGTAAGCTCACCAGAAATCGTTTGTCCACGCCGTTGTTCGACACCGAGCTTTTCACCCGCCATTTAGAGATGGCTTACAGCGCGATGTATGAACGCTACCGCGCCGGGTCAGCTCCGGATCACATTCGTATTTCCGGTTGATTGGCCGTCGCAGCTTCCAACAAACGAAGCAATACGATCGATCAGATCCGGGTCGTCCAAGAGCGGAACATGCCCTTGATCCGGCACCTCGATCGATTGCAGCGCCGGGTGGCGCGATCGCATCGCGCTCACCGTGGCCGCGGACAGAATGTCCGAATTGGCGCCGCGGATCACCAGAACAGGCACGCGCGCGAGCGCATCGAATTCATTCCACAGTGGCGGCGGCAGGCGCTCGCTGTCGAATTCGGCAAGCGTGTGCGCCAGTTGCACGTCATAGGTCGGCACCAAGGCGCCATGCTCGGTTTTCCAGGTGCGCCGCGCGGCGGCAAACCACTGTTCGGACGTGAGCTTCGGAAAGTGCGGCGCGAACAGCTGACGAAGAATGTCCGCGCCTTCGCCGAGACTTCCAGGCCGCGGCAGCTTGCCGACATAGCTTTTGATGCGGACGAGGCCGGTCGGCTCGATCATCGGGCCGATATCGTGGAGTACGGCGCCGGCGATCGTCTCCGGTTGCGCGGCGGCAAGCAGCATGGTCAGGATGCCGCCGCGCGAGCTCCCGACGAACACGGCGGGGCCGATCTGCAGCGCAGTCAGCGTCGCCAGCACGTCGCTCAACTCGATGGCAAGATTATAATGCTGGGGATCGGCATCGTATTCGGATTGGCCACGCCCGCGCGAATCGATCGCGATCACACGGCGCGGCGGCTCACCGAACGCGAGCGCCGGCGCCAGTGCGTCGAAGTCGGCAGTCGTGCGTGCAAGTCCTGGAAGGCACACGACCGGAACGGTAGACACATTCGGCGCGCTGTAGTCGCGGACATGCAAGCGCAGGCCATCGGGCGCCGAAACAAAAATGCTTCGGCCATGGTGCGCTGCCACACCGTCAGTCGCAACTGGAGTAGTTGGTTCGTTCACCGCGTCAATCTAATTGGCCGCCGCCGCTTGCGCAATTTCGGCGCTAACCCGCTCACGTTATTATCGTAATTGGATCAATAAGTTAAGGCTGAGACCTAACTAGCCGCCGCGCCGCAGATCGACCTCGATCAAAAGCTTCGGATTGTTTTGCACGAGCGCGCGATAGACCTGCATATTTTCGAGCACACGCTGGACGTAATTGCGTGTCTCGGAAATCGGAATGCGCTCGATCCAATCGATCGGATCTATCTTCGGATTGCGCGGATCGCCGTATTGCTCGACCCACTCTTTGGCGCGGCGCGGACCGGCATTGTAAGCAACGAAGGCCAGAATGTAGGAGCCGCGCCAGTTTGCGATGTCGTTGCCTAGCTCGGCCGTGCCCAACTGCGCATTGTAGGCGACATCCTGGCTGAGCCGGCGCTGATCGAAAGTAACATTGAAACGCTTCGCGGTGTCGCGGCCGGCGGCCGGCGTGACCTGCATTAGTCCAATCGCGTTGGCGCTGGAGACCACGCGCGGATTAAAGGCGCTTTCCTGGCGAATGATCGCGTAAACCACGCACGGCTCGACCTCGGGTCCGATCTTCTGGTAGTCGGGGACTCCGAAATCGGGAAATGCGTAGCGTTCAAACGGCAGACCGCGGCGCAGCGCCCCTTTGCCGATCAGAAGCGTTGTACGGGCGTCGTGGTGGTGCGCGGCGATACTGGCAAGCGTCGCCAGCGCGGCAGTATCGGTTGCGTTGTCGCCGAGATCGGCCGCGATCCCGGCGACCAGATCCCGTTCGTCAATCCCGTAAAGAATTTCGAATACGCGGCTGATTTCGAGCATGCGATGCTCGGCGGCCGACTCCGGCAGCGCGCGTAGCGTGACTTCATCGAGGCCAAGCTTGGCGCGTGCGAGCTGCCCGTAATAGGCGGTCGGATAATAAGCCGCCTGCCGATAGAACGACTGTGCATCTTGCTCGCGACCCGACGCCTCGGCGGCGCGCCCTTGCCAATAGTACGCGCGCGCCAGCGTTATCGGGTTGCTCACGCCCTCGGCAATCCGGGCAAAATGCGAGAGCGCCACAACCGGCTCATGGAGAAACCGGAACGCAATCCACCCGGCGGTGAAATGCCGCTCGCCCCGGTAGTTCTCGTCCCTCGGAATCGCTGCACCATTGGCCACCTCGTAAGCGAGGCGGGCGTCGCCAAGATCGAGCAATTTGCGGGCAATGAGCCGGCGCTCGACCCACCATTGATCGACGTCGACCAGTTTCGCAGCCTCGTGCCGCGCCGCGATCAATAATTGCGCCGCCTCCACGACCTTGTCGGCACGGCGCAGCCACTGAATACGGCTGAATATGTATCCTGGCTCGTGCCTGGCGCTTTCGGGGACCGCGTCAAGCAAGGCCCTCGCGTTGGCCGCTTGATCGATCACCGCAATGCGCGCTTTGGCCACGGCCATTGCCGCGGCGTCGAGATGGCGCACCGCTCGCAAGGCCGCATCCTCGTCCTCGGCATAGAGCCGGGCGTCCATGCGCGTCGTATCGTCCGCCGGCGTGATCAAGCCGGCGAACGTCTCCCGAGCTTGTCCTTCGAGATCGGAAGAGAAAGCGTCGCTGCGCCAGGCTTCGTGCAAAATCGCCGAAGCGCGTGCGACCTCGCCTCGCATCAGCAGCGCGCGCGCCAGGGCAAAATGTCCTTTGGCCGAACGAGGCGGATCGTCGGCAAAGAACGCGATCACCGTTTGCGGCTCTGGAGGGTTCTGCCACAGGGTCGCTTCGGCGCGCCGTCGCAGCAGCGGGATGCTCGGCCAACTGGGATTGGCGGCGATGAAGGCTTTATAGCGCGAGAAGTCGCTCGACCCGTCTTCGCTGCGCAGAATCACCCATTCGACGAGCTTGCGCGCCAAAGCGTCCGTGATCGAGCTCTCGACAGTGGTGGCTTCGTCCTGACGGTTCTTGCGGACGAGATCGATCGCCTGCTTGACCGCTGTCAGATCGAGCGGCGATGTCGCCGCAGTCGAGGCGGTAGCGAAGGCAGGGGCCGTTCGCGGCAGCACGATCGGCTTGGCCGAGATGGCAGGTGGGACATTCGCTGGCGTTGCGGCAACCGGAGCCGTAGCCGTTTGCGGCGCAAGTGACAACGGCGCGCCGCGTTGCGACGCCGCTGACTGCGGCGCAGCAAGCTTTGCTTTGCTCGCAGGACGTTCTCGGGGAAGCGGAATAGGCTCCGACGACCAGGCGGCTTGCACAGCCGCCGTCACGATTCCCAAAGCCAAAGCGGCCACGACGGGCCTAAAAATCTTCACGTTCCCTCCCCAAAGGGGGGCATTGTCCAACCACGTCCGCCTGGCGAATCTATGCGCGCGGCGAGGTTGAATAAATGCTAATCCGCTTCCATCTTCGCGACAATTTACAGCTTTGCGGCAAAACCGGGGCTCAAAAGCGAGGGGTCATCGTCGGTGAATCGGATCGGCAATACGGACTTTCAGCGCGGCCTGTCTGCGCTGCAGGCAGGCAAGCTTAAAGAGGCCGAGCACTTGTTGCAGTCCGTGATTCGGGCGGACCCCAAACATGTTGCGGCGCTCAATCTGCTCGGCGTCGTGTTCGGCCGGCTCGGCCGCAACGCTGAGGCCGTTGCCAGCTACGATCGGGCTTTGGCCTTGGCCCCGCAGTCGATCGAGTCCTGGTACGGTCGCGGCATGACGCTGCTTGCAATCGGACGGCTCCAGGAGGCGATTGCAAACTTTGATCGGGTGATCGCCGCCAAGCCGGATTTCACGCAAGTGCATCTGCTGCGAGCGAAACTGTTGTCCGATATCGGCCGCCGTGAGACTGCACTCGAAGCAATCGAGAAACTTCTTGCCATTGCGCCTGGACTTGCCGAGGCGTGGCTTGGCCGCGGCAATATTTTGTTCGAGGCCGGCCGCTATGAAGAGGCATTATCAGCCGCAGAAAAGGCCGTGGCATCAAAACCAAACCTTGCGGAAGCTTGGCATGGCCTTGGCAATGCGCTGAACGTACTCAAGCGCCATGACGAAGCGCTTTCGGCTTACGAGAAGGCACTGGCCGTGAACCCAGATTTCGCCGGTGCCTGGTACGGCCGCGGCAATGTGTTCAACGAGCTCAAACGCTATCAGGACGCTCTCATCGGTTACGAGAAAGCGTTGGCGCTGGATCCTAACTTTGCTGAGGGCTGGATCGGCCGCGGCAACGTGCTCAATATCCTAAAACGGTTCGACGCGGCGCTTGCCGCTTTCGCCCGCGCACTAGCGCTCCAGGCGAATCTCGCGGAAGCATGGCTTGGCCGCGGCAACGTTTTCCTCGAACTCAAGCGCCTTGATGAGGCGCTGGCAAGTTATGACCAGGCGATTGCGCTAAAGCCAAATTTCGCCACCGCATATTTTAATCGGGGGCGCGGTAGGTTGCTCCTTGGCTGTTACAAGGAGGGTTGGCAAGATTACGAGTGGCGTTGGGAGGCAAGAGACTTCCCGAGCAAACGTCCTGATCTGAACGTCCCGAATTGGCAAGGCGATAACTTAATCGGACGCCATCTGCTAATTTACAGCGAACAGGGTCTAGGAGACATAATTCAGTTTGTCAGATATTTGCCGCTCTTGCTTCAACGCGGCTGTAAGATAACTCTTCTCACACCAGAGAAGCTCGCGCGGCTGTTCCGACATGCTATTCCCGGGGTGAATATTTCGGGCACCCTGCACGGTCTTGACGGGATTGATGCTCAAGCCGCTCTGATAAGCCTGCCGTATTTGCTCGATACCGATTTATCGTCCGTGCCGAACAGCGTCCCCTATCTGAAGGCTGAAGCGGAGCTTGAAGCACATTGGAGAGCTCGCATCGGCGTGCATGGCTTCAGGATCGGAATTAGCTGGCAAGGCAACCCGAGGGGAGAGATCGATCTCGGCCGATCTGTTCCACTTAGGGAGTTTGTGCGGCTAAGTCATATACCTGGAGTTCGACTCATAAGCCTACAAAAGGACGTCGGTTTAGATCAGCTTTCAGATCTGCCAAATGACACAAAAGTCGAAACGCTCGATGTTCTCGACAATGGCACGGACGCATTTGTCGACACCGCCGCAGTGATGACGAACCTCGATCTTATTATTACTTGCGATACGTCGATCGCACATCTGGCGGGTGCACTGGGTCGGCCGACGTGGGTAGCTCTCAAGCACGTGCCGGACTGGCGTTGGATGCTCGATCGCGAAGACAGTCCATGGTATCCAACGATGAGACTGTTCAGACAAGCGCAGCGAGACGACTGGGCATCCGTATGTTCAAAGATGGATGAAGCGCTGCGCGCATTAATTCGCTGAAAGGCAAATAAATGGATTTTCAACAGCAGGCGGATCTATCCTCTGCTCCGACAATTCAGATTTCGTGGGGAGAGCTTATTGACAAGATAACTATTCTTGAGATCAAGGCGCAACGACTTCGGTCCAAGAATTCAGCAGCCAATGTGCATAATGAACTTGCTGCGTTGATGAACATTGCCCATGGCGCTCTCAGCAAGGGCCACGAGCTTGCATCACTCAAGAAGCAGCTCAAGTCAGTGAACGAGGCTCTTTGGGAAATCGAAGACAACATACGAGCGAAAGAAGCTGCGAAATCATTCGATAAAGAATTTATTGAACTCGCCAGGTCGGTTTATCTGAATAACGATAAAAGAGGGGACCTCAAGCGTCGGATTAACGTCCTTCTCAACTCTGAATTTGGCGAAGAGAAGCAATATACCCCCTACTAAAATGATGTTACCGCGCTAGCTTGCAACCTGCGCGAATCAAATGCCCCGGTGGTTGTGAACCATCGCCCTATCCCAAACTGTTGGAAAAGGGCTTTCAAGCGCACCCCTCAAGGGATATTTATGCACATTGGGATCGCATCGCCGGGGTTATTCCGACACCAGCGGCGCCGCGCCACAACGCCGGATGAATCGTGAATTGAATCGTGACGGATTGGACCGTGATATGGCCGCCAAGACAAGATTTCGAGGCTCATTTACCGCGCTCGTAACGCCCTTCAAGAACGGCGCGGTGGACGAGAAGGCTTTTCGCGAGCTCGTCGATTGGCAGATTGCCGAAGGCACCAATGGGCTCGTGCCGGTCGGCACGACCGGCGAAAGCCCGACGCTCTCGCACGACGAACACAAGGAAGTCGTCGAATGGTGCGTCGAGCAGGCCCGCGGCCGTGTGCCGGTCGTTGCCGGGGCAGGTTCCAACTCGACCGCCGAGGCGGTTGAACTTGCGCAACATGCCGAAGGCGCCGGCGCCGACGCGGTCCTCATCGTCACTCCTTATTACAATAAGCCGACGCAGGAAGGCCTTTACCAGCACTTCAAGGCGATCAACGACGCAATCGGCATTCCGATCATCATCTACAACATTCCTTCGCGATCCGTGGTCGACATGTCGGTCGATACGATGAAG
>Ga0193751_1001217_pt1 | contig 16876 bp, 13 predicted proteins | sample L1c2metaG_FD_143050 | JGI IMG/M metagenome (GOLD analysis project Ga0193751, IMG submission 143050) | Soil microbial communities from a riparian zone of the East river system, Colorado, United States - L1c2 | ecosystem: Environmental > Terrestrial > Soil > Riparian zone | place: USA: East River... | reverse complement strand
ATCGCGCTCGAGGTCGGCCAGCGGTTCGCCATCCGCGAGGGTGGCCGGACCGTCGGCGCCGGCGCGATCGTGAGCATCACGAAGTAGCCGCGCGATGGCCCGAGTCGAAGCACGTCCGACGATCCAGCTCGCCTGCACCGAGTGCAAGGAGCGGACGTACACGACGCGCAAGAACAAGAAGAACGATCCGAACCGGATCGAGCTCATGAAGTACTGCCCACACGACCGGCGGCATACCCTTCACCGGGAGGCCAAGTAGCCGGACCTCGCAGGGGTGTAGCTCAATTGGCAGAGCACTGGTCTCCAAAACCAGCGGTTGTAGGTTCGAGTCCTATCGCCCCTGCCACATTCTGAAAGGCTGAGAACGAACTCTTGAGTCGTATTCGCCGGTTCCTCCAGGAGTCGGTCGCCGAGCTCCGCAAGGTCTCGTGGCCGACCGTCGAACAGACCCGTAACCTGACCGTGCTCGTCTTCACGGTCAGCTTCGCGGTGGGCGTGTTCGTCCTGTTCTGGGACCAGCTCTTCCAGTTCGTCATCGGCACCCTCGGGAAGGTCATCGGATGAGCACGTTCCTGCCCACGGAGACGGAGGCTCGCCAGCCCGAGAAGCGCTGGTACGTCATCCACACCTACTCGGGCTACGAGAACAAGGTCAAGGCCAACCTCGAGCACCGCATCGAGTCGATGGGCATGGAGGACAAGATCTTCCAGGTCCTCGTCCCGATGGAGGACGAGATCGAGATCCGCCAGGGCCAGCGCCACACCGTCCAGAAGAAGGTCTACCCGGGCTACGTCCTCGTCGAGATGATCCTCGACCCGGACAGCTGGTTCGTGGTTCGCAACACCCCGGGCGTGACGAGCTTCGTCGGCGGCTCGAACATCCCCGGCGTCCGAAGCGAGCCCGTCCCGCTCGATGAGACGGAGGTCAAGCAGATCCTCCGCCACATGGGGGTCGAGACGCCGAAGTACAAGGTCGCGTTCACGAAGGGCCAGAGCGTCCGCGTCACCGATGGTCCGTTCGCGGAGTTCATCGGGACGGTCGACGAGGTCAACCCCGAGCGCAACAAGGTCAAGGTCCTGGTCAGCATCTTCGGCCGCGAAACACCTGTGGAACTCGATTTCCTCCAGGTCGAGAAGCTCTAGGAGGACGTCGAACCATGGCCAAGAAGATCCGAATCGTCCTGACGCTCCAGCTGCCGGCCGGCAAGGCCACGCCGGCGCCGCCGGTCGGCACCGCGCTGGGGCCGCACGGCATCAACATCGTCGAGTTCACGAAGTCATACAACGAAAAGACCGCCGACAAGGTCGGCCAGATCATCCCGGCCCAGATCACGGTCTTCGAGGACCGCTCGTTCACGTTCATCCTCAAGACGCCGCCGGCCGCGGATCTCCTGCGCAAGGCCGCCGGCATCGACAAGGGCGCCGCCACGCCGCGCAAGGAGTCGGTCGGGCGGGTGACGAAGGACCAGGTCCGCGAGATCGCGAACATCAAGATGGCCGATCTCTCGGCCAACGACCTCGAGGCCGCCGCGCGGATGATCGAGGGCACCGCCCGCAGCATGGGCATCGAGGTCTCGGGCTAGGACCTGCGCGAGGCCTGATCCGGGTCTACCCCAACCTGGATCGATCGAGTGGGGGAGGCCGGTGACGGCCGGAAGGAGCACGACATGGCGCACGGCAAGAAGTACATCGAGGCGGCGAAGCTCGTCGAGCCCGGCAAGGCCTACGAGCCGGTCGAGGCGAGCCGCCTGGTCAAGGACACGAACACCGTCCAGTTCGACGCGTCGATCGAGGTGCACCTCAGGCTCGGCGTCGACCCCCGCCATGCCGACCAGATGGTCCGCGGCACGGTCGTCCTCCCGAGCGGCACCGGCAAGGTGACCCGGGTGGCCGTCTTCGCCCAGGGCGAGAAGGCCCAGGAAGCCCTCCGCGCCGGCGCCGACGAGGTCGGATCCGAGGACCTCGTGAAGAAGATCGAGGCCGGCTGGCTCGAGTTCGATGTCGCCCTCGCGACGCCCGACATGATGGGTCAGGTCGGACGGCTCGGGAAGATCCTCGGCCGGCGCGGCCTGATGCCGAACCCGAAGGCCGGCACGATCACGTTCGACCTCGATCGGGCGATCCGCGAGGTCAAGGGCGGCCGCGTCGAGTTCAAGGTCGACAAGGCCGGAATCATCCACTGCGCGATCGGCAAGGTCTCGTTCGAACCCGAGGCGATCCTCGCCAACCTGACGACGCTCGTGGACGCCGTGAATCGGGCCAAGCCCGCCGGCGCCAAGGGCACCTACCTCCGGACGCTGACCATCGCCAGCACGATGGGCCCCGGCATCCGGGTCGACATCCCAGGAGTGCTGGCGGCCGCCGCTGCGGCATAATCACATCGACGGACCGCTGAAGACAGCGTGCGCTCCGGGCCGAGACCGAAGGGTCGCGGACCGGGCTTGATCCGCCGGATCGGATCGGAGCCGCTTGGCTCCGGGGACGACGGCAGGCACGCCGAGGCAGGGCCGGGAGTCACACCCCTCGGGGTGGGCGCTCCCCCTGCGGTTGAGGCATCGTCCGGATGGGCGACCGTCGCAGGGGTGGAGCGGGCAATGCGCCCGAACGCCCACCGCCGCGCGCCGGCTGCGCGCCGTTAGGAGGAGGACACGATGCCCACCGAGGCCAAGCGTGCCACCGTGGCCGAGCTGCGCGAGCACCTGTCACGGAGCCACACGCTGATCGTCTCGGAGTACCGCGGCCTGACGGTCAAGGAGATCTCGGATATCCGACGCAGCCTGCGCAAGCAGGACGTCGCGTATCGGGTCGTCAAGAACCGCCTGCTTCGGATCGCCGCCGCGGATTCCCTCGGCGACTCGCTCGATGCGCTGCTCACGGGCCCGACGGCGATCGCCTTCGGGACCGACGAGACCACGACCGCCAAGGCCGTGCTCGACGCCATTCGGCCGTACCGCCAGGTGCGGATCACCGGCGCCCTGCTCGGGCGCCGCGCGATCGATGCCGATAGCGTGACTCGCCTGGCGGCCCTGCCCTCGCGCGAGGTCCTGCTGTCGCAGCTGGCCGGTGCCTTCGCGGCACCCATGGCAACGACCGCGGGCCTGTTCGACGCGCCGCTCCGGGACATGGCCGGGCTGATCTCGGCGCTCGCCGACCAGCAGGCCGCCTGACCGCCGACCGCAACACGCTTACCAGCCAACCACCACACCCACCCACGACAGGAGACACGAACCCATGGCCACCGTGACCGCCGACCAGCTCATCGAGGCGTTCGAGAAGATGACCGTCCTCGAGCTGTCGGAGTTCAAGAAGAAGTTCGAAGACAAGTTCGGTGTCACCGCGGCCGCCCCGGTCGCGATGGCCGCGCCCGCGGCCGGTGGCGCCGCCGCAGCCGAGGCTGCCCCGGTCGCCGAGGAGCAGACCGAGTTCACCGCGACCCTGACCGAGATCGGGCCCAACAAGATCCCGGTCATCAAGGTCGTCCGCGAGCTCACCGGCCTGGGCCTCAAGGAGGCCAAGGACCTCGTCGACGCGTCGCCGAAGGCCGTCAAGGAAGGCGTCACCAAGGACGAGGCCGAGAAGATCAAGGCCGCCCTCGAAGAGCAGGGCGCCAAAGTCGAGATCAAGTAGCGACGTCCCCGGCTGGCCGGGGCCGTCGTTGCCGCTGTGCGCCGAACGCTTACGCACGTTTGAGTGCGCTCGCGTTCGGTGCTCGCGGCGCCTTGGCCGCGGCCGCCGGAGCCGCCGCTAGAGACATGGAGCCGCGGGCCGCCGGCGCGGCCGCCTGACAAGACCCGACGGCGATCTCTGGGGGTTTGACAGATCTCGCCAGAGCGATACAATCCGTTGTTCTGTGAGCGTGGCCTTTCCCTCTTCCCTCCTGTCCCGCCAAGGAGCGGTTGTTCATGCTGTCTACCGCTGAGTCGTCGACCCTCTCCCGTGCGTCGGCGGCGCGAAAGCGCTATGCCCGCATTCCCGAGGTTCTGCCCGTCCCGAACCTGATCGAGCTCCAGCTCGAGTCGTTCAAGTGGTTCATGGACAAGGGCCTCCGAGAGCTGTTCGATGAGATCAGCCCGATCAAGGACTTCACCGGCAAGGTGATGGAGCTCCAGTTCCTGGACTACGAATTCGGGGAGCCGAAGTACTCCGAGGACGAGTGCCGGACGAAGGACCTGACGTTCAGCAAGCCGCTGTACGTCAACGTCGAGCTTCTGATCAAGGAGACCGGCGAGATCCAGCGCCAGCGGGTCTACATGGGCGACTACCCGTGGATGACGGACCTCGGCACCTTCGTGATCAACGGCGCCGAGCGCGTCGTGGTGTCGCAGCTCGTCCGGTCGCCGGGCGTCTATTACTCGATCGACACGGACCTGTTCAACCAGGTCGGGCGCGAGCTCTTCACGGCCAAGGTCATCCCAAACCGCGGGGCCTGGCTCGAGTTCGAGACGACGAAGGCCGACCAGCTCTACGTCAAGGTCGACCGGAAGCGGAAGATCCCCGCGACGACCCTGCTGCGGGCCGTCGGCTACGAGACGAACGACGAGATCGCCGCGCTGTTCGCGCCGGTCGACATCGATCCCGAGCACCCGTACATCGCGAACACCCTCGACAAGGACATCACCCACACCCCGGCCGAGGCCCTGATCGAGGTCTACAAGAAGCTCCGGCCGGGCGATCCGCCGACGGGCGACAACGCCCGCGCGCTCGTCGAGGGCCTGTTCTTCAACTTCCGGCGCTACGACCTCGGTCGGGTTGGTCGCTACAAGTTCAACAAGAAGCTGGACGGCGCGGCCGGCCGGATGGGCATCGAGCTCGACCGCGAGAGCCGGACCATCACCCGCGAGGACATCGCCGCGATCGTCGGCAACCTGATCGAGTCGAACCGCGGCCTCCATCCCAAGGACGACATTGACCACCTCGGCAATCGCCGGATCCGGGCCAACGGCGAGCTGATCCAGAACGCCTTCCGGATCGGCCTCCTCCGCATGGAGCGCGTCGTCCGCGAGCGGATGACGATCCAGGAGATCGACAAGGCCACCCCGAACGCCCTCATCAACATCCGCCCGGTCGTGGCGGCGATGAAGGAATTCTTCGGCGGCAGCCAGCTCAGCCAGTTCATGGATCAGACCAACCCGCTGGCGGAGCTCACGTCGAAGCGCCGCCTCAGCGCCCTCGGGCCGGGCGGCCTGTCCCGCGAGCGCGCCGGCTTCGACGTCCGCGACGTCCACCACAGCCACTACGGCCGGATCTGCCCGATCGAGACGCCCGAGGGCCCGAACATCGGCCTGATCGGCTCGCTCGCGACCTACGGCCGGATCAACAGCTACGGCTTCATCGAGACGCCGTACCGCAAGGTCAAGCGGACCGTCGCCTGGGACGAGGCCGGCAGTGACGGCTACGAGGCCGGCACGGACCTCCTCGCCAAGGGCGGGGCCGTGGTCCTCAAGAAGGGCCACAAGTTCAATGACGCCGCCCTCGCCGAGCTGAAGAAGCAGAAGCTCAACGCCTTCCCGATCCGACCGATCGTCACCGAGCAGATCGAGTACCTGCCGGCCGACGAGGAGGAGGAGCACATCGTCGCGCAGGCCAATGCCCGCCTCGACGATGCCGGCCACTTCGCCGACGACCGCATCCCGTCGCGCTTCCGGGACGTGTTCCCCGAGGCCCGCCCGGACCAGATCGAGTACATGGACGTGAGCCCGAAGCAGGTCGTCTCCGTGGCGACCGCGCTCATCCCGTTCCTCGAGCACGACGACGCGAACCGGGCCCTCATGGGCTCGAACATGCAGCGCCAGGCCGTGCCGCTCCTGGAGCCCGAGGCGCCGATCGTCGGCACCGGTATGGAGGAGCGGGCCGCCCGTGACTCCGGCCAGGTCCTCATGGCCACCCGCGCCGGGGTCGTGACGAGCGTCACCGCCGAGCGCATCCGGATCGAGGCCGACTCAGGCGATCTCGACGAGTACAAGCTCCAGAAGTTCGTCCGGAGCAACCAGGGCACCTGCATCAACCAGCGCCCGATCGTCGACGTCGGAGCGCGGGTGGGCGCCGGTGAGGCGATCGCCGACAGCTCCTCGACCGACCAGGGCGAGCTCGCCCTCGGCCGGAACGTCCTCGTGGCGTTCATGAGCTGGGAGGGTGGCAACTACGAGGACGCGATCGTCATCAGCGATCGCCTCGTCCGCGACGACCTCTTCACGAGCATCCACATCGAGAAGCACGAGATCGAGTCGCGCGACACGAAGCTCGGGCCCGAGGAGATCACCCGCGACATCCCGAACGTCGGCGAGGAGTCCCTCAAGGACCTCGACGAGGAGGGCATCGTCTACATCGGCGCCGAGGTTCGCCCCGGCGACATCCTCGTCGGCAAGATCACGCCCAAGGGCGAGACCGAGCTGACGGCCGAGGAGCGGCTCCTCCGAGCGATCTTCGGCGAGAAGGCCCGCGAGGTGAAGGACAGCTCGCTTCGCCTGCCCCACGGCGAGCGCGGCAAGGTCGTCGAGGTCCGCGAGTTCCGGCGCGAGCTCAACGACGACCTCCAGCCCGGCGTCAACCGCCTCGTCCGGGTGTCGGTCGCCCAGAAGCGCAAGGTCTCGGTCGGCGACAAGATGGCCGGCCGCCACGGCAACAAGGGCGTGATCGCCAAGATCCTGCCCCAGGAAGACATGCCGTTCCTGCCGGACGGCACGCCCGTCGAGATCATCCTCAACCCGCTCGGCGTGCCGAGCCGGATGAACATCGGCCAGATCCTCGAGACCCACCTCGGCTGGGCGCTCCACGCCAAGGGCGAGACGGCCGCCACGGCCGTGTTCGACGGCGCGACCGAGCAGCAGATCCGGGCCGAGCTCGTCGAGGCCGGCCTGCCCGAGGACGGCAAGATCGAGCTGCGCGACGGCCGGACCGGCCAGGCCTTCGACCGGCCGATCACCGTCGGCTACATCTACATGCTCAAGCTCCACCACCTCGTCGAGGACAAGATCCACGCCCGCTCGACCGGCCCATACAGCCTGATCACCCAGCAGCCGCTCGGTGGCAAGGCCCAGTTCGGCGGCCAGCGGTTCGGCGAGATGGAGGTCTGGGCGCTCGAGGCCTACGGGGCCGCGAATATCCTCCAGGAGCTGCTCACGGTGAAGTCGGACGACGTCCTCGGGCGCGTCCAGACGTACGAAGCCATCGTCAAGGGCGAGGAGATCCAGCCACCGCGGGTCCCCGAGTCCTTCAAGGTCCTCATCAAGGAGCTCCGCAGCCTCGGGCTCAACGCCGAGATCCTCGATCAGAACGACGAGGAGATCCCGTTGGCCGAGGACGACGCCTCCGGCTACCTCTTGCCCGACCTCGGCGGGATCAACCTCGCCGGGTTCGAGGACTAGTCACGCACCACACGCGGGGCCTGGCCGTGGCCCTGCTCGCTCCCGTAACCGAACGCGCCGTCTGGCCAACCGGCGCGGAGGAGACCGATGCTCGAAGTCAATAATTTCAACGCGATCCGTATCTCGCTTGCCAGCCCGGACCAGATCCGGGAGTGGTCCAAGGGCGAGGTGACGAAGCCGGAGACCATCAACTACCGGACGCTCAAGCCGGAAAAGGACGGTCTCTTCGACGAGCGCATCTTCGGTCCCACGAAGGACTGGGAGTGCTACTGCGGCAAGTACAAGCGGATTCGCTACAAGGGCATCATCTGCGACAAGTGCGGGGTCGAGGTCACTCGCTCCAAGGTCCGGCGCGAGCGGATGGGCCACATCCAGCTCGCCAGCCCGGTCAGCCACATCTGGTACTTCAAGGGCACGCCGTCCCGCCTCGGCATCCTGCTCGACATCAGCCCCCGCAACCTCGAGCGGATCCTGTACTTCGCCCTGTCGATCGTCACGTCGGTCGACGAGGACGTCCGGCGCCGCCTGAGCGCCCAGATCGAGGAGGAGGCCGCCGGTCGTGGCGGCAAGTCCGGCCAGCGTCTCGCCGAGCTCGAGGACGAGCTGCGGGCGGACATCGACCGCAACCGTGACGAGCTCTCGGCCCAGCTCGCCGCCACCCGCGAGGAGCTCGAGGCCCAGCGCGCGCTGCGGACCGAGCAGATCGCCGCGGCGGCCCAGGGCGTCGAGGCCCAGCTCGCCGAGCTGAAGACCGGCGCTGCCGACGAGACCATCGTCTTCGAGCCGACCGGCGAGGTCATCGTGGCCGCCGGCGACAAGGGCGGCAAGGCCGCGAACGCCCGCCTCCGGGCGGTCGTCTCGGCCGAGACCGAGCGCGTCACCGAGGAGATCCAGGCCCGCGAGCGCGACGAGGCCACGGCCGTCGACCAGAAGGTCGCCGACCTTCGCGCCGCGATGGACGAGACGCTCCGCACCGAGCGCGAGCAGCTCGCCGACCAGGCCCAGGGCCAGAAGGACGAGCTGCGCAAGCTGCGCGACGAGCTCGAGTCGATCAAGCCGATGATGACCATCGGCGAGACGGAGCAGCGGGCCCTGGAGGAGCGCTTCAACCAGACCGGCAAGGGCCGGCTGTTCACGGCCGGCATGGGCGCCGAAGCCGTCCGCGACATCATCACTCGGATGGACCTCGAGGCCCTCGCCCGGCAGCTCCACATCGAGGTCCGGACCAGCTCCGGCCAGCGCCGCAAGAAGGCGATCAAGCGGCTCCGCCTGATCGAGGCCTTCCGCCGCTCCGGCACGCGGCCCGAGTGGATGATCCTCTCGGTCCTGCCGGTCATTCCGCCGGACCTGCGGCCGATGGTCCAGCTCGACGGCGGCCGCTTCGCGACCTCCGACCTGAACGACCTGTATCGCCGCGTCATCAACCGCAACAACCGCCTCAAGCGGCTCCTCGAGCTCGGTGCGCCCGAGATCATCATCCGCAACGAGAAGCGGATGCTCCAGGAGGCGTGCGACGCCCTGATCGACAACGGCCGCCGCGGCCGGGCGATCGCGGGCACCGGCAACCACCGCCTCAAGAGCCTGTCGGACATGCTCAAGGGCAAGCAGGGCCGGTTCCGCCAGAACCTCCTCGGCAAGCGCGTCGACTACTCCGGCCGCTCGGTCATCGTCGTCGGCCCGGAGCTCAAGCTCCACCAGTGCGGCCTGCCGAAGAAGATGGCCCTCGAGCTGTTCAAGCCGTTCGTCATGCGGCAGCTCGTCGAGAAGGGCTTCGCCCACAACATCAAGAGCGCGAAGCGCATCGTCGAGCGCGTCCGGCCCGAGGTCTGGGACGTCCTCGAGGACGTCATCAAGGACCACCCGGTCCTCCTGAACCGCGCCCCGACGCTCCACCGCCTAGGCATTCAGGCGTTCATGCCCGTGCTCGTCGAGGGCTCGGCCATCCAGATCCATCCGCTCGTCTGTACGGCGTTCAATGCCGACTTCGACGGCGACCAGATGGCGGTCCACGTGCCGCTGTCCTCGGCCGCCCAGGAAGAGGCCCGGACGATGATGCTGTCGACGGCCAACCTCCTGTCGCCCGCCGACGGCACGCCTGTCGTCGCGCCGACCCAGGACATGGTCCTCGGCTGCTACTACCTGACCATGGACCGGCCCGACGCCAAGGGCGGCCCGGTCCGGATCTTCGCCGACGAGGACGAGGCGCTCTACGCCTACGAGCTGTCGGCCCGCGGCCTCTCGTCGGCCAGCGCCCGCAGCGCGGTCGACGACACCGTGACGGGCGAGGGCAAGACCCCGGCGGACTACCACGGTGGCACGACCGTGACCCTCCACCAGCCCATCGAGGCGGTCGTCCAGGCCTGGGACGACGAGGCGGGCGAGCTCCGCCCGACCCGTCGCCTGACCACGGTCGGCCGGATCGTCTTCAACGAGATCGTGCCGGAGCGGCTCCGGTTCGGGCCCTTCGCCGACCGGGTCATGCGCCGGGCCGACCTCAAGAAGCTCGTCGACGAGTGCTATCGCGTGCTCGGCCCCGACGAGACCGCCAACCTGGTCGACGGCATCAAGAGCGTCGGCTTCCAGTACGCCACCCGGGGCGGCATGACGATCGGCCTGTGGGACATCACCACGCCGGCCGACAAGACCGAGCGCCTCGCCGCGAGCGACCACCAGGTCGCGGACATCGAGGGCCAGTTCCAGCGCGGCCTCATCACCGAGGAGGAGCGCTACGAGCAGGTCGTCGATCTGTGGCAGAAGACCACGAAGGACGTCTCCGACGCCATGATGGCCACGCTCCCGGAGGACAACGCCCTCCGGATGATGACCGACTCGGGCGCCCGCGGAAACAAGGGCAACATCGGCCAGCTCGGCGCGATGCGCGGCCTCATGGCCGACCCGTCCGGCCGGATCATCGACGTCCCCGTGCGGAGCAACTTCCGCGAGGGGATGACCGTCCTCGAGTACTTCATCTCGACCCATGGCGCCCGGAAGGGCCTCGCCGACACGGCGCTCCGGACGGCCGACTCCGGCTACCTGACGCGCCGCCTCGTCGACGTCGCCCAGGACGTCATCACCAAGGAAGAGGACTGCGGCACCGAGGAAGGGAGCTGGATCACGGCGGTCGACACGGCCGACATGACCGGCGCCAACTGGCCCGCCACGGACCCGACGTCGCGTCGTGCCGTCCTCGACGAGTTCAAGAAGCGGCTCGTCGGGCGCATCGCGGCCGCCCCGATGCCGGATCCGGCATCGAAGGCCAAGCGCCCGGCTCTCCTCGTCGATCGCAACGAGATGATCACGGAGGAGGTCGCCCAGCGCCTCGAGGATGCCGCGATCGAGGAGGTCCTCGTCCGGTCACCCCTTACCTGCGAAGCCCGCTACGGCGTCTGCCGCCGCTGCTACGGCCGGAACCTCGCCACCGGCGAGCCGGTCGGCGTCGGCGAGGCCGTCGGCATCATCGCCGCTCAGTCCATCGGCGAGCCCGGCACCCAGCTGACCATGCGGACGTTCCACACCGGCGGCGTCGCCGGCCTGGACATCACCGCCGGCCTGCCGAGGGTCGAGGAGCTCTTCGAGGCCCGCGTCCCCAAGGGCAAGGCCGAGATCAGCCACATCGATGGCAGCGTCTCGATCATCCGGGCCGACACCGGCACGAAGGTCAAGGTCACGAGCCGCGAGATGTACGACTCGTCGATCGCGATCCCCGACGGAGGCGAGCTCCTCGCCGCCGCCGGCGACCTCGTCGAAGCCGGCCAGGTCATCGCCCGCGTCGCGGACGGGGCCGACGTCGTCGCCCCGGTCAAGGGCTTCCTCGTCCGTTCGGACGATGGTCTCGCGATCCGGGCGGAGGACATCGTCGAGCGCGAGTACGCGATCTCGCACAACGCCCGCCTCCTCGTGGAGGAGGGCCAGCTCGTGCGCGCCGGCGACCCGATCACCGACGGCCCGATCAACCCGCAGGAATACCTCGAGACCCGCGGCCGGGACGCCGTCCAGCGATACCTGGTCAAGGAAGTCCAGAAGGTCTACCGCAGCCAGGGCGTCACGATCAACGACAAGCACATCGAGATCATCGTCCGGCAGATGCTCCGGAAGGTCCGGATCGACCAGCCCGGCGACAGCGACCTCCTCCCGACGGAGCTCATCGACCGCCTCGACTTCGAGGAGGTCAACAACCGGGTCCTGGCCGAGGGCGGCGAGCCGTCGACGGCGCAGACCGTGCTCCTCGGGGTCACGAAGGCCTCGCTGAACACCTCGAGCTTCCTCGCGGCGGCGTCCTTCCAGGAGACGACCCGGGTGCTCACCGAGGCGGCCATCAACGGCGCCAAGGATCACCTGATCGGCCTCAAGGAGAACGTCATCATCGGCAAGCTGATCCCGGCCGGGACCGGCGCGCCGGCGAACCTCGCGGCCCGCAAGGAGCGCGAGCGACGAGCGGCCCTGGAGGCCCTGGCCGGCGAGGCCCTGGCCGAGGCCGCCGCGTACAACCCGTTCCTCGAGAGCGGCGAGCCGGCCCCGGAGGAGGAGCCGGTCCTCGCTCGGGCCGCGGCGACCGACGCCGAGGCCGAGTTCAACCCGTTCCTCGTCGACGCTGCCGCCGGTGGCACGTCGTCGGAGCCGGATCCCGCGGCCATCCTCGGCGGCGACGAGGACGAGCCCGAGAAGGACTGACCGTCCTCGCGCCCGGTCCGCGGGCCCGACTCAGCAAGCCCGGGTCGTCGTCCGCGACGGCCCGGGAACCCAGCTCGGGGGAGGAAGAATGGCCGTGAGGCGCCGCCTCCCTCGCGCCATCCTCGCCGCCGTCCCGCTCCTCCTTGCCCTGGCGGCCCTCCTGTTGCCGGCCGGCGGCATTCCCGCCCGGGCCGCGGCCTATGACCGGTTCTACGCCAACTTCGCCGGCGAGGAGCTGATGCGCGCCATGAACGCGGATCGGGCGAGCCTCGGCCTGGCCCCGCTCGCGACCGACAGCACACTCGAGGGGATCGCCCGGGATCGTGCGCTGGTCTGCCCGTCCAACGCGAGCCTCACGATTCGGGGTCGGGCGCGCGACATGGCGGATCGCGGCTACCTGAGCCACACGATCCCGGACTGCACGAACAGCTCCGGCGGGGCCTATGACTCGTTCGATCTGCTGAAGGCGTTCGGCTACACGTACGCAGCGGTCGGCGAGGACATCGGCGACAACAACTACCCATCGGGCGCGGTCGCCTACGCGACGGGCTGCAGCCTGAGCGGCAGCGGCTGCAGCGGCTCGACGACGCTGCCCCAGACCGTCGCGATCGCGGAGCGTGCCTTCATGAGCAGCAGCGGGCACCGGGCGAACCTGCTGTCGGCCACCTACGGCCGGTTCGGCTGCGGGGCCTGGGCGTCGGCGTCCGGCTACCACTACTTCGCGTGCTACTTCGTGCAGTCCGGCAATGGCGCGCTCGACGGCACGGGTCCCGCGATCGGGCAGAAGAGCGGCGTCGGCGGTGTCTTCGCGGCGGGATCGTCCCCGACGTTCACGGCATCGGCCGATGACGCCCATTCGCTGCTCTCCGATGGCTGGGCAGCGATCGACGGCGTGCACATCCGGAACTGGGCCTGGGATCACGCGGGATCGACGAGCTCGATGAGCGCGACAGCGCCGGCGCTCAAGCCGGGCACGCATACGTTCACGTGGTGGGTGCGCGACGCGTCGACCCGCGCCACGTCGGCATCCTTCACGTTCAGCGTCGGCGCCTCCGCGGGCACGACCCAGAAACCAACCGCGACTGCGAGGCCGTCATCGAAGCCGACGTCGAAGCCGACGGCGCCACCGCGCGCCTCGCCCGCAGCGACCTCGGGGCCCAGCTTCGGCGCGACTCCATCGGCAGTGCCGGCGCCGAGCCCGCAGGGGCCTGACGCGGGCGGCAGCGCCGCCCCTTTCGCCGGATTGATCGGGCCGCGGGCGAGCGGCGACGCGAGCGCCGCGGCGGCCGCGGCGAGGAATGGCGAGGCCGCGGCGAGCCTGCTCGCGATCCTCGTGGCGATGATCTTCGGCGGGGCCGCCGTGCTCCTCACGGTCGGACCTGGGCGGCTCGGCCGCGCGGCCCGGACGGCGGTCTCGCGGTGGTCCTCGGGAGATCGGCGGAAGCCTCGCTAGAGCGTGCCGCCAGCGCCTCGGCGTGTTTGACACTCCGATCGGCCGATTGCTACACTCCGCGTTCGTGGCTCCGGGAGGGTGACCGCACGGATCGACCGTCGGGACGCTCGTCCGGACCTCCATCGACGTGATGGACCCGGTCCCCGTCGGAGTCGTCCGACTCCGGTCCGGCGGGACCCGCGGTGACGACGTCACCGCCAGCCAATCAGCATCCACGGGTGTGGAAGGGAGCAGCGTCTTCGTGCCGACGATCAGCCAGCTCGTGCGCCACGGCCGGAAGCCTTCGATCAAGAAGATCAAGGCCCCGGCGATGCGCAAGAACTGGAACAGCCTGCGCCAGCGGCAGGTGGACATCCCCGGCGCTCCGCAGAAGCGGGGGGTCTGTCTTCAGGTGCGCACGATGACCCCGAAGAAGCCGAACTCGGCCCTCCGCAAGATCGCCCGCGTGCGGCTGACCAACCAGATGGAGGTCACCGCCTACATCCCGGGGATCGGTCACAACCTCCAGGAGCACTCGGTGGTGCTGGTTCGCGGCGGCAAGGTCAAGGACCTCCCGTCGGTGAAGTACCACATCATCCGCGGCACGCTCGACGCCGCCGGCGTGCGCGATCGCAAGCAGGGCCGCAGCAAGTACGGCGCCAAGGCCGCGCCGGCCGTCGGAGGCCGCTGATGCCGCGTCGCCCCACGATCGCCCGCAAGACCAAGTACGAGACGATTCCCGCCAGCCGGACGACGGCACGCTTCCACGCCAAGCTCATGACGAACGGCAAGCGCCATCTCGCCCAGCGGATCCTCCGCCAGGCGCTGGCCCGGGCCGAGGCGTCGGCCAAGCGGCCGGGCCTCGAGGTCCTCGAGGCGGCGCTGCGGAACGCGACCCCGATCATCGAGGTCAAGCCTCGCCGGGTCGGCGGCGCGACGTACCAGGTCCCGGTCGAGATCCGGGGCGACCGCCGCCTCTCGCTCGGCGTCCGGTGGCTCGTCCAGTCCGCCCGGAAGCGGAGCGGCAAGAGCATGAGCGAAAAGCTCGCGTCCGAGTTCGTGGACGCGATGAATGGCCTCGGGGCCGCCGTCAAGCGGCGCGAGGACACGCACAAGATGGCCGAGGCCAACAAGGCCTTCAGCCATTTCAAGTGGTAGATCCGGGAAGGTAACGAGACAGTGGCACGGCAGGTTCCGCTCGCACGCACGCGGAACATCGGCATCATCGCGCATATCGACGCGGGCAAGACGACCGTGACCGAGCGGATCCTCTTCTACACGAAGAAGATCTACAAGCTCGGCGAGGTCCACGAGGGCGCGGCGACGATGGACTGGATGCCCCAGGAGCAGGAACGGGGCATCACCATCACGGCCGCGGCCACGACCTGCTTCTGGAACGACCACAAGATCAACATTATCGATACGCCCGGGCACGTGGACTTCACCGTCGAGGTCGAGCGGAGTCTCCGGGTCCTCGATGGCGCGGTGGTCGTGTTCGACGGCGTCGCCGGCGTGGAGCCCCAGTCCGAGACCGTCTGGCGCCAGGCCGACAAGTACTCGGTGCCCCGGATCTGCTTCATCAACAAGCTCGATCGCACGGGCGCCGACTTCTGGCGCTGCGTCGCGATGATCGTCGACCGCCTCGGCGCCCGACCCGTCCCGATCCAGATCCCGATCGGGTCCGAGGACACGTTCGAGGGCGTCATCGACCTCATCGACATGAAGGCCATCGTCTACCGCGACGACCTGGGCTCCCAGATCGACGTCGTCGAGATCCCGGAACGCCTCCGGGCCGAGGCGGCCAAGCACCGCGAGAAGCTCGTCGAGGCGGTCGCCGAGGTCGACGACACGCTGACCCACAAGTACCTCGAGGGCGAGGCGCTGACCCCCGAGGAGCTCCGCCACGGCCTCCGGCTCGGGACGCTCCAGTCGAAGTTCGTGCCGGTCCTCACCGGCTCGGCCCTCAAGAACAAGGGCATCCAGCCGATGCTCGACGCCGTCACCGAGTTCCTGCCGTCACCGCTCGACGTCCCGCCGACGATCGGGCTGAAGCCCGGGACCGACCAGCGGGTCCTCCGGACCGTCGACGACAAGGAGCCCTTCTCGGGCCTCGTCTTCAAGATCGCCACCGACCCCTTCGTCGGCCATCTCGCGTTCTTCCGTGTCTACTCCGGCACGCTCAAGGCCGGGTCCTACGTGCTGAACAGCGCGAAGGGCAAGAAAGAGCGCGTCGGGCGCGTCCTCGAGATGCACGCCAATCACCGCGAGGAGATCGACGAGGTCTACGCCGGCGACATCGGCGCGATCGTCGGGCTCAAGGACACCTACACCGGCGACACGCTGTGCGACCCGGACCACCCGATCCTGCTCGAGACGATCTCGTTCCCGGATCCGGTCATCGAGGTCAAGATCGAGCCCAAGACCAAGGCCGACCAGGACAGGATGGGCATCGCCCTCCAGCGCCTGGCCGAGGAGGATCCGACCTTCCGCGTCCACACCGACCCGGAGAGTGGCGAGACCCTCATCGCCGGGATGGGCGAGCTGCACCTCGACGTGATCGTCGACCGGATGATCCGCGAGTTCAAGGTCGCCGCGAACGTCGGCAAGCCGCAGGTCTCCTACCGCGAGACGATCCGGCGCGCCGCCGAGGGCGACGGCCTGTTCAAGCGCCAGACCGGCGGCAAGGGCCAGTTCGGCCACGTCGTCCTCAACGCCGAGCCCAACGTCAAGGGCGCCGGCTACGAGTTCGTCGACAAGATCGTCGGCGGCACGATCCCGCGCGAGTTCATGCGGGCGGTCAACAATGGCATCGCGGAGACCCTCAAGACCGGCATCTACGCCGGCTACCCGATGGTCGACGTCAAGGTCACCGTCTTCGACGGGTCGTACCATGAGGTCGACTCCTCGGAGATGGCCTTCAAGATCGCTGCCTCGATGGCGATCAAGGATGCCGTCGCCAAGGCCAGCCCGGTCGTGCTCGAGCCCGTCATGCGGGTCGAGGTCACGATGCCGGAGCAGTTCATGGGCGACGTCATCGGCGACCTCAACAGCCGTCGCGGACTCATCGAGGCGACGGAGCAGCGCGGCTCGACGCAGGTCGTCCGGTCATTCATTCCGCTCGCCGAGATGTTCGGCTACGCCACGGACCTGCGGTCGATGACCCAGGGCCGGGCCAGCTACTCGATGGAGCTGTCGCATTACGCCGAGGTCCCGGGCAATCTCGCCCAGGAGCTCGTTGCCAAGTCCAAGGTCAGCTGAGCACCGGTCCGGGACCGAGGACGCAGGGAGAGATCGCACGATGGCCAAGAAGAAGTTCGAGCGCACCAAGCCGCACGTGAACATCGGCACGATCGGCCACATCGACCATGGCAAGACGTCGCTGACCGCGGCGATCACGAAGTACCTCAGCT
>Ga0193751_1001216_pt1 | contig 16881 bp, 17 predicted proteins | sample L1c2metaG_FD_143050 | JGI IMG/M metagenome (GOLD analysis project Ga0193751, IMG submission 143050) | Soil microbial communities from a riparian zone of the East river system, Colorado, United States - L1c2 | ecosystem: Environmental > Terrestrial > Soil > Riparian zone | place: USA: East River... | reverse complement strand
GCGGTTTCGTCCGCTCGAACGACGAGGTCGCGTACCCGAACCTCATGTTCCACTTCCTGCCGCTCGCGATCCGCTACGACGGCTCCGCGCCGGCGGCCGCGCACGGATACCAGGTGCACGTCGGGCCGATGTACTCGGACGCGCGCGGCTCCGTGAAGATCGTGAGCGCGGATCCGCGCACGAAGCCGGCGCTGCGCTTCAACTATCTGTCCACTGCGCAGGACCGGCGCGAGTGGCTGGAGGCGATCCGCGTCGCGCGCTCGATCCTCGACCAGTCGGCGTTCGATCCGTACAACGGCGGCGAGACGTCGCCCGGGCCGGGGGTCGCGAGCGACGAGGAGGTTCTCGACTGGGTCGCGCGCGACGCCGAGACTGCGCTGCACCCGTCGTGCACGTGTGCGATGGGCACCGTCGTCGATCCGGCGACGATGCGCGTGTACGGGCTCGACGGCCTGCGCGTTGTCGACGCATCCGTCTTTCCGTTCGTTCCCAACGGGAACATCTATGCGCCGGTGATGATGGTGGCCGAGAAAGCGGCCGATCTGATCCGGGGGAACACGCCGCTCGTGCCGATCCGCGCCGAGTTCTACCGCCATGCTGAGCGAGCAGCGAGTCGCTGACCTTCTCGCCGCGATCGGCGAGCGCACGCCGGCGCCCGCGAGCGGCGCAGCGACCGCGCTGACCGGCGCGCTGGCGGCCGCGCTCGCCGAGCTGGCGGCGCGCTACGCCGGGAACGAGGCGGACGCCGCGCGCGCGCAGGAGCTCGTGGCCGACCTGCTGCGGCTCGCGGACGAGGACGCAGCTGCGTACACGGCGTTCATGGCCGACCGCAATGAAGAGACGCGCACCGAGATCGTGCGCGTGCCGGAGGAGATCGCCAGGTACGCGGACGAGGTCGTCGCGCTCGCACAGCGAGCGGCCGACCGGCTGAGCTCGAGCGTCGTCGGCGACGCAGAGGCGGGAGCAGAGCTCGGCCGCGCAGCTGCCCGCGTCGCGCGCGGGCTCGCGGAGCTCAATCGCTCTTCGGCATCTTGAGCTCGCGGGCGAGGTAGAAGCCGGACTGCTCCTCGAGCACGTACGGCGCCATCGCCTGGCGCCGCTGCGACTCGACCTCGGACTTGCGGTACTCGTCGCGCGACTCCGCCGACTCCCAGATGGAGATGCCGACGACCTCGTTCCCGTCCGGTGACGTCAGCTCGTACGCGCGCAGCATCCCGGGCGGGAACTCGCTCGGCCGCCACGACTTGCTGAAGTGTTCGCGTGCGCCGGGCTTGAGCTTGCGCGTCGTGATCCAGACGTACGGCTGGTCGAGCTCCATCAGCCGTAGTGTCGCATCCAGAGGGCGAACGCGGCGATCGAGATTCCGTCCTCGAGCCGCGCGAGCACCTGGGCCGCAGGCAGTCGGACGACCTCGATCTCCTCGTCCTCGTCGGCCTCGGCCTCCGCCGGCCCGGAGGCGGCGCCGGCGAGGACGGTGACCCGCTCCGTCGAGTACGCGGGCACTGCCCAGAAGGAGCCGAGCTCCGTCCATTCCGCGACGGCGAGCCCGCACTCCTCGGCCAGCTCGCGGTCGGCGGCCTCGTGCAGCGTCTCGCCCGGCTCGACCTTGCCGGCCGGCAGCTCCAGCACCGTGCCGCCGGCGCCGGGCCGCGGCTGGCGGACGAGGACGAGATCGTCGCCGTCGGTGACGACGAGGGTGACCGACGGAGGGTGCTCGATCATGGCCACGGGCCAGTCTGGCAGGCTCCGGGCTTGCACTTCGGCGCGCACCAGGACCTCGAGCTCCTCGGCCTGCTCGTGGCGGCGGGCGGAGTGCTCGTGCTCGCGCCGGCGCTGCGCGTGCCCCTGCCGATCCTGCTCGTCGTCGGCGGCGTCGTCATGGGGTTCATCCCTGGCCTTCCGCATGTCCAGCTGCCGCCGGCAGTCGTGCTCGTCGCCGTGCTCCCGCCACTCCTGTACTCCGGCGCGTTCTTCACGTCGCTGCGCGACCTGCGGGCAAACAAGCGGCCGATCTCGTTCCTCGCGTTCGGTCTCGTGGGCGCGACGATGGCCGTGGTCGGCGTCGTCGCGCACAATTGGATCCACCTGCCATGGGCCGTGGCGTTCACGCTCGGCGCGATCGTCTCGCCGACCGACGCGCTCGCGGCGACGGAGATCACGCGCCGGCTCGGCGCGCCCCGTCGCATCGTCTCGATCATCGAGGGCGAGAGCCTCGTCAACGATGGGACCGCGCTCGTCCTCTACAAGGCGGCGATCGGCGCTGCGGTTGGCGGGACGTTCTCGCTCCTCGACACGTCGGGGCGCGTCGTGCTCAACGTCGTCGGCGGCATCGCCATCGGCGTCGCCGTCGGCTGGGTCGTTCGACAGATCCGGCGCCGGCTGGACAACCCGCCGATCGAGGTGGCGATCGCGGTTCTCAGCGGCTACCTCGCGTATCTCCCAGCGGATGCGGCCGGCGTGTCGGGCGTCCTCGCCGCGGTCACGATCGGCGTCTACATGGGCTGGTACACGCCCGAGCTGACGAACGAGCGCACGCGGCTCTCCGGCGACGCGTTCTGGGAGATCTTCGTCTTCCTCGTCAACGCGCTCGTCTTCGTCCTCGTCGGCCTGCAGCTGCGCTCGATCCTCGACGGGCTCACCGGGAGCTCGGCGAAGATCGCCGAGTACGCAGTGCTCGTCTGCGCCGCGGTCATCGTCACGCGCATCGTCTGCCTGCCGATCTTCGCGTACCTGCCGCGCTTCCTCGTCCGGTCGATCCGCGAGCACGACCCGTATCCGCCGTGGCAGTACCCGGTGCTCATCTCGTGGACGGGGATCCGCGGGGCGGTGTCGCTCATCGCGGCGCTCGCGCTGCCGACCGCGTTCCCCGATCGCGAGCTGATCCTGTTCCTCACCTTCTCGGTGATCGTCGCCACCCTCGTCCTCCAGGGCCTGACGCTGCCGGCGCTGATCCGCGTGCTGAACGTGAGCGACGACGGCGGCGCGGAGCGGGAGGAGAACAAGGCCCGGATCAAGGCGGCCGAGGCGGCCCTCGCCCGGCTCGAGGAGCTCCTTGCCGACGGCGCCGTCCGGCCGGACACCGCCGAGCGGCTGCGCGGCCAGTTCACCTTCCGCGCCAACCGCTACCGGGCCCGCTTCGACGACGGGGACGACGGCGCCATCGAGGAGCAGTCGCAGGCGTACCAGCGCGTGGTCCGGGAGCTCCTCGCCGCCGAGCAGGCGGCGCTGCTCCGCCTCCGCAACGAGCGCGTCGTCGACGACAACGTCGTCCAGCGCGTGCAACGTGACCTCGACCTCGAGGCCGCCAGGCTGGATAGTGTGCGGTAATGGATCCCGAACACGCACGCGAGCTGCTCACCGCCGAGCGTTCCCGCATCGAGCGTTCGCTCAAGCGGCTCGCCCACCAGGACGACGCCGAGGAGTTCGACGACGAGGACCCGGCGAACCTCGCCTCCGACACGTACGAGGACGAGCTCGACGAGGGGCTGTCCGACGACCTCCGCGACCAACTCGAAGCGGTCGCGCGCGCGGAGGCCCGTCTCGCCGCGGGCACCTACGGCCTCTCGGTCGAGAGCGGGGAGCCGATCCCGGACGAGCGGCTCGAGTTGCTCCCGACGGCCGAGCGGACGGCCGACGAAGAAGCCCGGCTGAACTAAGCCGCGACGACCAGAGACTCGAGGGCGGCCAAGGGGCCGCGGTCGGCCAGTTCGCAGCTTGCGGCGACGAACGCGTCGCGAAAGCGGTCGCTCTCGCGGAGCCGCGGTGTGAAGACGAGGTCGAGCTCGAGAAAGGCGGCCGGATTGCGGAGCGAGGCGGTTGCGGCCGCGGCAGCCTCGTCACCGTGCGCGTCGGGCGCGCGCTCCGCCGCGGGCACGGTTGCGAGGTAGCGCGCCCACCCGGCGAGCGCGATCGCGGCGCACGCGACCGGGCCGCCCCGGTCGAGTTGCGCCTCGACGGTCGGGATCAGGAAGCTCGGGAACTTGGACGCGCCGTCGATGCAGAGGCGCGCGATCTGGTCGCGCACATTCTGGTTCGCGAACCGCCGGAAGACGGTCTCGGCGTACTCGCGCGCGGGATGGCCGGGTATTTCTGAAAGCGTCGGGATCGCCTCGGTCGAGAGGAACCGCTCGAGGTAGTGCCGGATGGCCGGGATCGCCATCGCCTCGTCGACGAACTCGACGCCGGCGAGCGCTGCGAGGTAGGCCATGCACGAGTGGCTCGCGTTGAGCATGCGGAGCTTGTAGAGCTCCCAGTCGTGCACGCGGTCGGTGAAGAGCGCGCCCGCGGACTCCCACCGCGGACGACCGGCGGCGAAGTCGTCCTCGATCACCCATTGCCGGAACGATTCGCACACGACGGGCCACGCGTCGTCGATGCCGACGTCCTCGCGGAGCCGGCGGATGTCCTCGTCGCGCGTCTGCGGCGTGATGCGGTCGACCATCGAGGTCGGGAACGTGCACGAGCGCTCGATGTAGCGGAGCAGCTTCGCGTCTCTTGCGGCAGCGCTGGTCGCGATCGCGTCGCGCAAGACGGCGCCGTTGCCGGGCAGGTTGTCGCAGCTGAGAATCGTGAGCGGCCGGCCTCCGGCTGTGAGTCGTGTATCGAGTCCGGAGACGATCGTTTCGATCGTCGGATTGCCGCCGGCGAGCGAGTAGCCGCCCTCGGTGATCGTCATCGAGAGGATCGCAACCTCCGGGTCGGCGACGCGCCGCGCGAACTCCGGCTCGTCTCCCGCGGCGAAGGCGTAGTCGACGATGCTGCCGACGACCCGAGGCCTCGAGCCGTCGTTGTCGCGCTCGACGAGTGTGTACAGGAGGTCCTGGCGGCCGAGCGCGTCGGCAATCCGCCGATCGGCGTCGAGCAGGCCGACGCCGCAGATGCCCCAGCCGCCGTCCGACGCAGCGACGTCATCCGTGTACACCGCCATGTGGGCGCGGTGGAACGAGCCGACGCCGACGTGGAGGATCTTCGGCGAGAGCGCGCGGCGGTCGTACCGCGGTACCGGGACGCCGAGCGCCGCGATCTCGTCGAGGTTCCGCTCGGCGAGGGAGATGGTCACTTGACGGCGCCGAACGTGAGCCCGCGGACGAGCGAGCGCTGTGCGAGCCAGCCGGCGATGATCACCGGGGCCACCGCCATCGTCGAGGCGGCCGACATCTTCGCCCAGAAGAGCCCTTCGCTCGTCATGAAGCCGGAGATGAACACGGGCAGCGTGCCGGAGTTCGCGCTCGTCAGGTTGACGGCCATGAGGAACTCGTTCCAGCTGAAGATCGTCGACAGCAAGATCGTCGCGGCGAGCCCGGGCGCGGTCAGCGGGATGACGATGAGAGTGACGATGCGGAAGAAGCCTGCACCGTCGACTGTCGCTGCCTCCAGGATCTCGTGCGGCAGGTCGGCGAAGAACGAGCGCATCATCCAGATGACGAGCGGCAGGTTGAACGCGGCGTACAGGAGGATCATCCCGAAGCGGCTGTCGAAGAGCCCGACGCGCTTGTAGATGATGATGAGCGGGATGAGCGCGCCGACGGCGGGCAGCATCTTCGTCGACAGCACCCACGACAGCACCTTCGGCGTGTACTTCGACGGGTTGAACGCGAGGCTGTAGGCGGCCGGGATGCCGAGCAGGAGCGCCAGGAGCGTCGAGCCGCCGGCGATGATGGCGCTGTTCTCGAAGTAGCTCAGGTAGTTCGAGTCGAGCACCGCGCGGAACTGGTCGAGCGTCGCGTGGAACCAGATGACGGGCGGGATGGCCGCTGCGTTCGCCTCCGTCTTGAACGCGGTGAGCAGCGTCCAGAGGATGGGGAAGAAGGCGAGGAACGCGACGACGTACGTGAGGAGGTTGAGGCCGAGCCGTCCGGCCACCGCGCGGCCCTGGCGGGGCGCCTTGACTTCGATGGCGCTCACGCGGTCACTCCAGACCGGAACGTCCGCAGCAGCAGACGCAAGAGCAGCGCGGCGATGATCGAACTGAAGATGATTGCGAGCACGCCCTGCGCCGACGAGCTGCCGACGTCGTTCGCCTGCGAGATCGTCTGGTAGATGTAGTACGGGATCGTGGTCGTCGCCGTGCCCGGGCCGCCCTGAGTGGCGACGAAGATCTCGGCGAACAGCTGCAGGATGTAGATCATCCCGAGCAGCACGGCGAGCTGGAAGTACGGGCCGAGCAGCGGGATGGTGATCCGGCGGAACTCGGTGAACGGCCCGGCGCCGTCGATGCGCGCGGCCTCACGCACGTCGTCGGGGATGCCCTGGAGCCCGGCGAGGAGGATGAGCATCATGAAGGGCGCCCACTGCCACACCGCCATCTCGATGATGCTCAGCTTCGGATGGACGGCGAGCCAGTCGATCCGCGCGAAGCCGACCGAGGTCATGATCCAGTTCAGGAGCCCGAAGATCGGGTTAAGGAAGAGGTTCTTCTGGACGACGGCGTTCACCGTCGGCATGACGAAGAACGGTGCGATCATCAGCGAGCGCGCGACGCCGCGCAGCGGGAACGACCGGTTGAGCAGCAGCGCGAACGCGAGTCCGAGCAGGAGTGATCCTCCGACGATCGCCGCAGTGAGCTCGAGCGTGTTATAGATCGCCTGCCGGAAGATCGGATCCTGCGTCAGCTCGTACGTGTAGTTCGAGAGCCCGACCCACTTGTGTGGGATGTCGGGCGACGTCAGCACCCACTGGCGAAAGCTGTACCAGAGGGTCAGCACGAACGGCGCCTGCGTCATCAGCGCGAGATACGCGAGCGCGGGGAGGATGAGGCCGATGCTCGCCGCGCGCTGCGTTCGGAGGAACCCGAAGCGGCCGACGGGTCTCAGGCCGACGGCTGACGGGGCGAGCGTTTCGGGCCGGACAGTCACCTGGTTTCTCCTGATCCTCGCAAAGGCGGGATGGGGGCGGCCCGCTGAAACCGCCCCCATCCGGGTGCCTCGGGGTGGGAGGGACTACTTCAGGTAACCGGCCTGTTTCATGATCCGGGTCACCTGGCTCTGCGCCTGCGCGAGCGCCGCTGAGACGCTGGTGCTGCCTGCGACCGCGCCGGCGAGATCTTGCGTGACGAGCGTTCCGATGTTCTGGAACTCGGGGATGCCGACGAACTGCACGCCGACGTACGGCACCTTGTGCAGTGTCGAATGCGTCGGGTCGGCCGTCAGCATCGAGTTGAGCACGATGCCCTCGAACGCACCCGCCGCCTTCTTGTACGCCGGGTTCTTGTACGTCGAGATGCGCGTGCCCGGCGGGACGCTGGCCCACCCGTTCTTCGCCGCCACGAGCTTGATGTAGTCCTTGCTCGTCGCCCACGTGATGAACTTGAAGGCAGCGGCCTGGTTTTTGCTCGACGCCTCGATGCCGAGCGACCACGACCACAGCCAGTGCGAGCCGAGCGGCGTGACCTCGGTCGGCGCGTACGCGAAGCCGATGTCCTTCGCCACCTTCGACTGCTTCGGGTCGCTCAGTGCGCCGGCTGCGACGGTCGCGTCGACCCACATGGCCGCCTTGCCCTGCGCCATCGCGGTCTCGCACTCGGTGAAGCCGCTCGAGGTCGCCCCGGGCTCGCCGGACTTGCGCAGGAGGTTTACGTAGAAGGTGACGGCCTTCACGTCGGCGGGTGACGTGAGCTGTGGCTGCCAGCTGTTGTTGAACCACTCTCCGCCGAACGTGTTGATCACGGTCGTGAGCGGGGCGCCGAATTCGCCCCAGCCCGGCAGCGCTCGCAGGCAGATGCCGTACTGGTTCTTCGACGGGTCGTTCAGCTTCGCAGCGAACGCGGCAACCTGGTCCCACGTCGGGTGCAGCGGCATCTTCAGGCCGGCGGCCGCGAAGAGCGCTTTGTTGTAGTACATCATCGAGCTCTCGCCGTAGAACGGCAGGGCGTAGAGGTTGTTCTGGTACGAGAGGCCGAGGCGCACCTTCGGGATGACGTCGTTGAGGTCGTAGGCCTTCGACGCCGACGGGGAGAACATCGGCTGGAGGTTCACCAGCCACTTGTTCTTCGCCCAGATCGGCACGTCATACGTGCCGACGGTGGCGATGTCGAACTGGCCGCCGCCGGTCGCGACGTCGGAGGTCACCTTCTGCCGCAACGTGTTCTCCGGCAGCGTGACGTACTTGACGTTGATGCCGTACTTCTTCGTGAAGTCCTTCGTCAGGCTCTCCATCACGATCATGTCGCCGTTGTTGACGGTGGCGATCGTGAGCGTCGTCGCATTGGTCCGGGCGCTGCCGACCCCGACGAACGTTGCGAGGCCGAGCGCGACGAGGAGGCCCAAACTCACCACGAGACGAGACAAACGCATGCTTGCTCCTTGCTCGGAATCGGCGTTACGAGATACCCGGGATCGATAACAGCACCACGAGCGACCGACAACACCGGCGAGCGGGCAATTTTCGACCGGTTTTGCCCGCTCATTCCCGTGATCCCGGACAAGCTTTGGGGTCGTCTGCCCGTTCTGGCGGCTTTGGTTGCCGGGTTTTTGCCCGTTTTGGCCTTCGAAATGATGCTCCGGCCTTTCTCCGCGGCGCAATTTGCGCCACGATGGCGGGGTGGCTGTCGATGTCGACCTTTCCGATTCCCCCGGCCGGGCAACCGGTCACGACCGCCGCCGCTACCTCCTGGCTCGCGCCCGCGCGGAGGGTCGGATCGAGGTCGCCGGCGCGGCGCACGCCCTCGAAGTTTCGGTGGAGACGATCCGTCGCGACCTCAAGGTGCTCGAGGACCACGGGCTGATCCGGCGCGAGTACGGGGTCGCCTATCCCGTCGAGAGCGCCGGGTTCGAGAGCGACCTCGCATCACGCGAGGCGGAATGGATCCCGGAGAAGCGGCGCATCGCGGCCGAGGCGGTTACTCATATCGACGACGCCGAGACGCTGTTCATCGACGAGGGCTACACGCCGCAGTTGGTCGCCCAGGAGCTGCCCACGGAGGCGCCCTTGACCATCGTGACGGCGTCGTTGCCGATCGCGTCGATGCTCGCGCTGCGGGGATCGTGCACAGTGATGCTTCTCGGCGGCCGCGTCCGCGGCCGGACGCTCGCGACGGTCGACAACTGGGCGACCTCGATGCTGTCCGACTTCGTGATCGATCTTGCTTTCATCGGCGCAAACGGGATCTCGCGGACGCACGGCCTGACGACGCCCGACCCCGCGGTCGCCTCGGTCAAGTCGGCCGCCTTGCGGGCGGCCCGACGCCGGATCTTCATCGGCGCGCACGTGAAGTTCTCCGCTACGAGCTTCGTCCGCTTCGCCGATGTGTCCGACTTCGAGACGCTCATCACCGACACAGGCCTCGCGCCGTCGGAGGCCCATCGGTATAGCGAGCTCGGCCCCACCGTGATTCGCGTTTGATCTTCGGCGGCATCGAAGCGGGCGGGACGAAGTGGGTGTGCGCGGTCGGCACGGGTCCGGACGACGTCGTCGACTCGGTCGTCTTCCCGACCGGTGAGCCGGGGGAGACGATTGAACGCGCGACGACGTTCCTCTCCTCGCATGGCGATCTCGACGCCGTCGGCATCGGGTCGTTCGGCCCGGTCGACCTGCGGCGCGGGAGGATCACGACGACGCCGAAGCCGGGGTGGAGCGACACCGAGCTCGTGTCGGTGTTTGCGTCGGCGTTCGACGTCCCGATCGGCTTCGACACGGACGTGAACGCGGCCGCGCTCGGCGAGCACCGGTGGGGCGAGGCCGTCGGTCTCGAGACGTTCGTCTACATCACCGTCGGCACGGGCATCGGCGGCGGCGGGATGGTCAACGGCCGCCTGCTGCACGGCCTGAGCCATCCCGAGATCGGGCACATGCGCATCCCGCACGACCGCGCGCGCGATCCGTTCGACGGCGTGTGTCCGTATCACGGCGACTGCTTCGAAGGGCTCGCCTCCGGCGAGGCGATGAAGGCGCGCGCGGAGTCGTCGGTGGAGCTCGAGGCCGAGTACGTCGCCCTCGGCATCCTGAATGTCGTCTCCATGCTCTCGCCGCAGCGCGTCATCCTCGGCGGCGGCGTGATGAACGAGCCGGGATTGCTCGAGCTCATCCAGCGCCGCGTCCCAGAGCTCGCCGCCGGCTACTTCGAATTGCCGGACATCGTCGCGCCCGCGCTCGGCGATCGCGCGGGCGTGCTCGGCGCGCTCGAGCTCGCCCGGCTCGCCCTTTAGTAGAGTCCGCTTCGCAGCGGTGAGCAACGGCCTCGCGAAGATCAAGGGCTTCTTTCGGCGGATGGGGACGTCGGTGGAGGAGGCTGCCGAGGGCGGGGAACCCGTTGCGTCACTGCCGCCGGGTGCGCCGTCCGCACGACTGGGCGATTCGGATCGCGAGACCTCGACGAACGCCGAGGTCGAAGGTGCGGCCGATGAGCCCTGGAGCGGCAACCGCTGAGTCAAGCTCGCAGCAGGACTGTCAGGTTCTTGCGATAACCTGAAAGACATGGCGCGACGCTTGGCCGAAGTCGCGAAGTACGCAGGCGTCAGCGAGGCGACGGTCAGTCGCGTCCTCAACCAGAAGCCCGGCGTGGCGAAGGCGACGCAGGAGCTCGTCCTCACCGCGCTCGACGTTCTCGGCTACGAGCGGCCGACGCAGCTCCGCGGCGAGCGCGCCCGGCTCGTCGGGCTCGTGCTCCCGGAGCTCCAGAACCCGATTTTCCCTGCATTTGCCGAGGTTGTGGCCGACACGCTCGCGAAGCGCGGCTTCACGCCGGTGCTCTGCACGCGCACCTCGGCCGGCATCTCGGAAGCGGACTACGTGGACATGCTCCTCGAGCACCAGGTCTCGGGCGTGATCTTCTCCGGCGGGCAGTACGCGCAGGCGGCCGCCGACCACGAGCACTACATCCGGCTGCGCGAACGCGGGCTCCCCGTCGTGCTCGTCAACGCCGCGTACGACGACCTCGGCTTCCCGCGCATCTCCACCGACGACCGCAGCGCGGTCGAGCAGGCCTTCACGCATCTGCGCTCCCTCGGCCACGAGCGCATCGGGATGGTGCTCGGGCCGGCCGACCACGTCCCGTCGGCCCGCAAGCTGGCTGCGTTCGAGGAGCTCGGCGGCGCCCCCGAGCTGATCGAACGCTGCACGTTCTCCATGGAGAGCGGCCAGGCCGCCGGCCGCCGGCTGCTGCGGAAAGGCGGCACGGGCGTCATCTGCGCGAGCGACATCATCGCGCTCGGCGTCGTCCGCGCCGCACGGCGCGAGGGCCACGAGGTGCCTGACGATGTGTCCGTGATCGGCTTCGACGACTCGGCTCTCATGAGCTGCACCGATCCGCCGCTGACGACGGTCCGCCAACCGATCGAGGCGATGGGGCGGAGCGCCGTGGCGACGCTGATGAACCAGATCGGGGGCGCGCCGGTCTCGACCGAGGAGCTCCTGTTCGAGCCCGAGCTCGTCGTCCGCGCGTCCACCGGCCCGATCGCGTCGGTCACCGCCCTGAGGACGGCGAGCGGCCAGTCTTAAGGTCTCTTGCAAGAAATTTGCAAGATTCACATCGGATCTTGCAATCTCTTGTTAGCTGTGCCATGCTCGCCGCGTGGAAGTCCGCGACGCAGCGGTCGAGGGCCGCTCGAGCACCCGGGCCGGCCAGTGGTGGCGCGACGCGGTCGTCTACCAGGTCTACGTCCGGAGCTTCGCGGACGCGAACGGCGACGGAGTCGGCGATCTCGCCGGCGTCCTCGCTCAGCTTCCGTACCTGCGCGACCTTGGCGTCGATGCCCTCTGGTTCAGCCCCTGGTACCCGTCGCCGATGGCGGACAGCGGCTACGACATCTCCGACTACCGCTCGATCGACCCGGCCTTCGGGACGCTCGCAGAAGCCGAGCAGCTGATCGCCGAAGCGCGCGCGCTCGGCATCCGCACGATCGTCGACATCGTCCCGAACCACGTCTCGGACCAGCACCCGTGGTTCGAGGCTGCCGTCGCAGCGGCCCCGGGGTCGCCCGAGCGCGAACGTTTCTGGTTCCGGCCCGGCTCGGGCGCGGACGGCAACTCGCCGCCGAACGGATGGCAGTCCATCTTCGGCGGGTCGGCGTGGACCCGCGCGAACGGCGACGGCGAGTGGTACCTCCACCTGTTCGCGCCCGAGCAGCCGGATCTGAACTGGACGCAACCAGAGGTGTGGGCCGAGCACGAGGACGTGCTCCGCTTCTGGTTCGACCGCGGCGCCGCCGGCGTCCGCATCGACTCCGCGGCGTTGCTCGTCAAGGACCCGGAGCTCGCCGAAGAGAGGCCCGATACCGGGCCGGGCGAGCATCCGTTCACCGACCGCGACGATCTGCACGAGATCTATCGGCGCTGGCGCGCGATCGCGGACGGCTACGACGAGCCACGCGTCCTCGTCGGCGAGATCTGGCTGCCGGACGCGGACCGCTTCGCGCGCTACCTCCGTCCCGACGAGCTGCACACCGCGTTCAACTTCGACTTTCTCGGCTGCCCGTGGGAGGCGGAGCGGATGCGCATTTCGATCGACGGCGCGCTCGCCGCGCACGCGCCGGTCGACGCGCCCGCGACGTGGGTGCTCTCGAATCACGACGTTACGCGTCCCGTCACGCGCTACGGCCGCGCGGACAGCTCATTCGCCTTCGAGTCCAAGCGCGCCGGCACCCCGACCGACCTCGAGCGCGGCGCACGGCGCGCGCGCGCTGCGGCGTTGCTCGCCATGGCGCTCCCCGGCTCGATGTACGTGTACCAGGGAGAGGAGCTCGGCCTGCCGGAAGTGGAGGACATCCCCTTCGAGCGCAGGCAGGACCCAATGTGGCTTCGCTCCGGCGGGGTCGACCCCGGCCGCGACGGCTGCCGCATTCCGATCCCCTGGTCGGGCGACCATCCGCCGTACGGGTTCAGCGCCGATGGCGTACAAACGTGGCTCGACCAGCCGGACGGCTGGGCGGCCCTCACCGTCGCGGCGGAGTCGGAGGATCCCGCCTCGATGCTCTCGCTCTACCGCGCCGGCCTGCGAGTACGGCGCGAGGCGCCGTGGGGCGGCGGCGCATTTCGATGGATTCCCTCCGGCGACGAAGTCCTCGCCTTTGCCCGAGGCGAGGACTTCGTGTGCTTCGTCAACTTCGGCTCGGAGCCGGTGGCGCTGCCGCCGGGTGCCGAGATCCTCATTGCCAGCAACGACCTCGAAGGAGGTGCGGTTTCGCGCGACACGACGGTCTGGTTGTTGAATCCACTAGGTCAAGGAGAGGAAGGACGATGAAATCCCTACGGAGGATTGCCACCGCCGTCGCGGTCGCCGGCCTGGTGGCTCTGTGCGCGACGGCAGCCGCTCTCGGCTCGCGGTCGAGCAGCGTCACCATCAGCGTCGCGTCGCTCATCCCGGGCAGCACGCAGGCGGCGGTCGACCAGTTCAATGCGCGGGTCGCCGAGTTCGAAAAGGCGAATCCCACGATCAACGTCAAGCCGGTCGATTACAACTGGACCGCGCCGACATTCGCGGCGAAGCTTGCCGCCGGCACGCTCCCCACCGTTTTCGAGGTGCCGTTCACGGACGCGCGCACGCTCGGGGACAACGGCCAGCTCGCCAACATCACGCCATACGTGAAGAAGCTGCCGTACTTCTCGAAGTACAACCCGGCGGTACTCGCCGAGGGCACTGACGCCAAGGGGCAGATCATCGCCCTGCCGAAGGGCGCGTACGCGCAGGCGCTCCACTACAACCGCGCGCTCTTCTCGCAAGCCGGCCTCAACCCGAACAAGCCGCCGACGACATGGACGCAGCTGCGCGCCGACGCCAAGCAGATCGCGCAGCGGACCGGCAAGACCGGCTACGCCGAGATGGCGAAGGACGACAACACCGCCGGCTGGATCCTCACGACCGTCGTGTACTCGCTCGGCGGCCGGATGGAGACTGGGACCGGCACGAGCGCGACGGCGACGCTCGACAACCCGAAGACGATCCAGGCGCTGAACCTGCTCAAGGCGATGCGGTGGACGGACAACTCGATGGGCTCCAACTTCGAGTACAGCTGGGGCGACATCAACCAGGCGTTCGCGGCCGGCAGCATCGGCATGTACATCAGCGGCTCGGACGTCTACACGAACCTCGTGCAGGCGAGCAACATCAATCCGAGCATCTACGGCCTCGGAACGATCCCGCTCGCGAAGAACAAGAACGCCGGCGTCCTCGGCGGCGGCACCCTCGTCGGCGTTCGCCCCGACGCGAACTCGGCGTCGAAGGCCGCGGCCGTGAAGTGGATCAACTTCTTCTACGAGTCGCCGCTCGTCTCGAAGGCGCAGGCGATCGCGAACGCGCAGACGCTCGTCGCGAACAAGCAGCCGGTCGGCGTTCCGGCCCTGCCGCTCTTCAACAAGAAGCAATACGATCTGGCCAATAGCTGGATCAAGCCGTACATCAACGTCCCGCTCGGACAGATGAAGCCGTTCCTCACGAACATCTTCGGAGAGTCGCTCATCCCGGAGCCGGAGGCCTCGACCCAGAGCGTGTACCACTCGCTCGACGCGGTCGTGGAAGCGGTCCTGACGAACAAGAACACGAACGTTGTGCAGATGCTGCACCAGGCGAACAGCACCGCACAGGCGGCGATCCAGCAAGGCTCGTAGTGGGCTGAGCTTGGCTGTCGTCGATCAAACGGGAGAGCCCGCGCTGTCGAGCCGGCGCGGGCTCTCTCGCGACGCGGCCGTGCCGCGGCGGACACCGGTCACGTGGGTGCGGGGAGGCGGCCTGACTGCGGTCCTGTTCCTCCTGCCGCTGCTGTTCGCGTTCGGGGCGTTCTCGTGGTACCCGATCGTACGCACGGTGCTGATGTCGCTCCAGCACACGAACCTCGTGCAGCCGGCGACCTGGGTCGGCTTCAAGAACTTCGAACAGGTGTGGCATGACCCGCTCTTCCCGGTCGCCGTCAAGAACACGGCCTACTTCGCCGGTCTCGCGCTCCTCTTCGGCTATCCGATCCCGCTCGTTGCGGCAGTCCTGATGAGCGAGGTACGCAAGCGGCGGGGGATCTACAGCGCGCTGGCCTATCTCCCGGTCGTCATCCCGCCGGTCGTCGCCGTCCTGCTGTGGAAGGTGTTCTACGACGCGAGCTCGGAGGGGGCGTTCAACACGATGCTCCACTGGATCCATCTCGGTCCGTACCCGTGGCTCCAGTCGGAGCAGTGGGCGATGCCGTCGCTCGTGCTCGAGTCGACCTGGGCGAATGCCGGCGCGACCGTGATCATCTATCTCGCCGCGCTCACGAGCGTGCAGACGGAGCTGTATGAGGCGGCGTCCGTCGACGGCGCCGGGATCCTGCGCAAGGTCTGGCACATCACGCTGCCGCAGCTGCGCGGGATCCTGCTGGTGACGATGATCCTCCAGATCATCGGGACGGCGCAGGTGTTCCTCGAGCCGTACCTGTTCACGTCGGGCGGCCCGGCGAACGCGACCCTGACGGTGCTGCTGATGATCTACAACTATGCGTTCGGCAACTCGCTCGGCGGTGACTACGGCGCCGCAACGGCCCTCAGTCTCATGCTCGCCGGCTTCCTCGCGGTGTTCTCGCTCATCTATCTGCGCGCGACGCGCTCCTGGAGCACGCGATGAGCGAAGGCGAAGGCGGCACCGGTCTCATCTCGAGCTCGGAGTGGCGCAAGCCGACGGTCAGGTGGAGCATCGGCACGCTCCAAGCGGGCCTCCTCGTCGCGCTCGTCTTCGGCGGCCTTGGGCCGATTCTGTGGCTGGCGAAGGGCGCGATCACGCCGACGCTCGACACGATCACGCACCCGATGGGTCTCTTCCCGCACGGAGCAGCGTGGAGCAATCTGAAGGAAGCGTGGACGACCGTGCACGTCGGTCTCTACTTCTGGAACACGGTCGTAATCGCATTCGGCTCATGGGCGTCGCAGATCGTGGTCGCGACCACCGGCGGCTTCGCGCTCTCGGTGCTGCGGCCGAAGTACGCGAAGCTCATCAATGGGCTCCTGCTGACGACGCTGTTCGTCCCGGCGATCGTGCTGCTCGTGCCCCTGTACATCGAGATCGTGCACCCGCCGCTCTTCCACCACTTCTCGCTCATCGACAGCTACTGGGCGGTCTGGCTGCCGGCCGGCGCGAGCGCGTTCAACGTCGTGCTCGTGAAGCGGTTCTTCGACAACCTGCCGCGCGAGATCTTCGAGGCCGCCCGTATCGACGGTGCGGGGCCGTTCCGGCTCTTTTGGTCGATCGTGCTCCCGATGTCGAAGCCGATCATCGGCGTCGTCTCGATCTTCGCTGTGCTGGCGTCGTGGAAGGACTTCCTGTGGCCGCTGCTCGTGCTGACGAACCCGAACGAGCAGCCGCTCTCGGTCCGCCTGCCGGAGATCCAGGCGCAGACGTCGTTGGGCGTGTTCCTCGCGGCGATGTTCATCGCCTGCCTCGTGCCGATCGCCGGCTTCCTCGTCTTCCAGCGCTCGTTCCTGCGCGGCGGCGGGCTCGGCGGCGCGATCAAGGGGTAGCCGCCACTACGCTCTGGGCGTGGATCTGAAGGTCTCGGACAACCCGGCCGAGCTGCGCTACGAGCTGCACGACGACGGCGAGCTCGTGGGCGAGATCCGGTACCGGCGCGCGCCGGGCGCGCTCGCGCTCGTGCACACGGAGGTCGAGCCGCGGCGCGAAGGCCTCGGGACCGAGCTCGTGCGCGGCGCCCTCGACGACCTGCGCGCTCGAGGCCTGAAGGTCATCCCGGTCTGCCCCTTCGTCGGCGCGTACATCCGCCGCCATCCCGAGTACGCGGATCTCGTCACAGCCGACGACGCAACACCGGAATGAGCGCGGCCGACACGGCTGCGCCGGCTCCGTTCTCGGGCCGCACCGCCTGGGTGCGCAACCTCGAGACGCCGCTGCGCAGCTTCCTGCGGACGGAGACCGGCAGCGCCGCGTTCCTGCTCGCCGCCGCCGTCGCCGCGCTCGTCTGGGTGAACGTCGAC
>Ga0193751_1001215_pt1 | contig 16882 bp, 15 predicted proteins | sample L1c2metaG_FD_143050 | JGI IMG/M metagenome (GOLD analysis project Ga0193751, IMG submission 143050) | Soil microbial communities from a riparian zone of the East river system, Colorado, United States - L1c2 | ecosystem: Environmental > Terrestrial > Soil > Riparian zone | place: USA: East River... | reverse complement strand
CTGAATCGCGTTCTGACGGATCCTGGATACGACACTGTACTCATGTTCAGCGATTGAATCGGTCCAGTGAATCCCGTCTCCGGCGTATGGCAGAAACTGCATGCTTCGTTCTGATTGACGGAGAGATGCTTATCGAAAAGCATCAGCTTCCCCAGGGTATGGATCTGTCCCTGACGGTCAAGAGTGGTCTGGTCCATCTGGTGGAGAGTGTCGGCCTCAATGCGGTCGATCTCGGCGACGACCCTGGCAACGTCCTGGTCGAAACCCGGGGGCATCTGACCGGGAAGTCCGTGAGCAGCTGAGATGGCACCACGTCCCCGATTTTCGCTTAAGGCCGAGACTAGTAGGGCGCCAAGGGTCAAGAGCCCGGCAAACGATAGGAGAATAGTTCGATTGCGCATTTTCCTATGACCTCTCAGCGCGGTGAAATTTCTTTCACGCCACAGTCTCGACGAAGAAATCTTCGATCTGGTTTACTTCCTCATCGCTTAGGCGCAGTTCGCCAGCGCGCATGACTCCTTCTGCCTGCTGGGCATTGCGGGCCCCGACGATGGCTCCGGTCACAGCGGAATGGTGCAGCGTCCAGGCAATTGCCACTTCGCCGACGGAACGATTGTGGCGTTTGGCTATTGTCCGCAAAAGGGCGACGAGCGCCAGGTTGAAAGAGAGATTTGGTTCCGTAAAGTCAGGATGCCCCCTGCGCCAATCGTCCTTGGGCAAACTGGCCGCACGCTCGCGGGTCATAGCGCCGGTCAGGAGACCGGATGCCATCGGGGAATACACAATGACCCCAATACCTTTCCGCTGGCAGTAGGGCAAAATCTCGTCTTCGATTTCGCGATGCACCAGCGAATACGGAGGCTGCAGAGACGTAACCGGAGCGATGTCTTGAGCGCGGCGCAGTTGCTGGACACTAAAATTGGAAACCCCAATCCAGCGCACCTTGCCTTCGCGTTTCAGGTCAGCAAGCGTGGACCAACCCTCCTCCAGTTCATCTGAGTCCGGATCGGGCGGCCAATGGATCTGGTAGAGATCGATCACATCGACGGAGAGACGGCGGAGGCTGTTCTCGACTTCTTCACGGATCGAATCAGCGCTCAGTACTTTGTGCACCTCACCTTTGAAACCCCAGCGCAGGCCGCACTTGGTAAAGACGTAGGGCCTCGAACCGCGCCAGTCCTTCAGCGCGCGGCCGACGACTTCCTCAGAGTGTCCCAGACCGTAGACGGCGGCCGTGTCAATCCAGTTGACGCCGAGTTCGAGCGAGCGGTGAATGGCGGCAATGGAGTCGTTGTCGTCCTGCGATCCCCAGGCGAACTGCCAGCCCGAGCCGCCGATAGCCCAGGCTCCGTAGCCCACGGGAGTGATGTGCAGGTCGGAATTGCCAAGCTTGCGTGTTTGCATTTCAATCTCCTTCAAGACTTCCTTCTCTGATGCCGGAAATGCATTTGCGTCTCCAAACATTCTTTGCACTGGAACAAATCCATTTGATCGTTCCACTTCACAGCTTTATATGAGTGCCCCGCTGAGAATTCTGCAGGCATTAGGCCCGGTTGAAATCCGAAGCCTGTCGAAATGCGGACGGTGTGTCAACCGCAGGACGCTTATCTGAGTTTCATAAGGCCATCCCCCGCTGTCTAGTTGACTCATGCCGCTGAAAATAAACAGCTAACTTATCTTGCGCTTGATTGGAGAGCGGCGTGCCTTTTGCTGTCGTACACAGGAGGCAAGACTCCATGCAAGCGACAGAGACATTCATCGGAAGCGAACCGCGCCTCGACGTGCGCATCGGCGAAAAGGAAAATCGCGAAATGCAGGACGTTCTCTCGCGCTGCCTGCCGTCGTTTTACAGAAAGGCCTATCGGCACCTGGGCAATGCAGCCGACGCGGAGGATGCGGTTCAGGATGCACTCCTGTCCGCTTACAAGCACCTCCACCAATTCAAGGGGCAGTCACAAATGTCGACGTGGTTAACCGCCATTGTCATTAATTGTGCGCGGATGCATTTGCGCAAGCGGCCACGCCAGACTCACCTGTCGCTGGATGAGCGATTCGGGGAAGATCAGCAATATTCCATGTCAGAACGACTGGTGCACAGCGGCCCAAGTCCTGAAGATGAGTGTCGGAATTCCGAAATGGACAGGCGCCTCACGCAGTTCACGGAGCAGCTTTCGCCTCCGTTGCGCAAGGCATTCGAGTTGCGTGAGTTGGAGGGCCTGACCACGAGCGAAGCCGCGCAGATTCTAGGTGTGCCAGACGGAACAGTGAAGGCGCGGGTCTCACGGGCCCGCGCGAAGCTCCGACGACTGATGTGCCGCACGCTCGATGTACAGCCTGGTTCGACAACAGCTCGTTCGGTATCACGATGAGCAGCAGTGGACCTAAGAAACCACGGACGGCGAACTGACGTCCGTCGGTCATTGACGAACCGGAAAGAGATTTTATGTGGATTGTTCGACTCGCATTACGGCGGCCCTACACATTCGTGGTGATGTCGATCCTCATCCTGATCTTGGGAGGGCTCGCGATCGTTCGCACCCCAACCGACATTTTTCCGAACATCGACATTCCCGTCGTCAGCATCATCTGGAACTACAACGGTCTCGTCCCCGAGGAGATGAGCGACCGTATCGTCACCACGACAGAGCGGAATCTTACTACCACCGTTGACAACATCGAGCACATCGAGTCGCAATCACTTTACGGAATTGCCGTCGTTAAAGTGTTTCTGCAGCCGACCGCAAACATTCAACAAGGTATTGCACAGGTTACCGCTGTTTCTCAGACCCAACTCAGGCAGTTGCCAGCTGGATCGACGCCGCCGCTCATTCTGGCCTATAGCGCATCGAGTGTCCCCGTCCTCCAGTTGGCCCTCTCGGGACAAAATCTGTCGGAGCAGCAACTCAACGACTATGGCTTGAATTTCATTCGCACCCAGATCATCACCGTGCCCGGTGTCTCGGTACCCTATCCCTATGGCGGCAAGCAACGTCAGGTGCAGGTGGATCTGAACACGACCGCGCTGCAGTCGAAGGGCTTGTCAGCGCTCGACGTAGTCAATGCGATCAGCGTACAAAACCTGATCCTACCCACGGGGACGTCCAAGATTGGCTCCAGGGAATACGATGTTTCCATTCCCAACGCAGCGCCGCAGACGATTGAAGACCTGAACCGAATCCCGATCAAGACGATTGGCGGCACCACCATCTACATCAAGGATGTTGCCTGGGTGCGCGATGGCTTTCCTCCGCAGACCAATATCGTGCGCGTCAACGGGCAGCGCTCAGTATTGCTGACGATCCAAAAGGCGGGGAATGCGTCAACATTGAACGTGATCTCGGGCATCAAAGCTCTTCTGCCTCAAATTAAGACGACGCTTCCTCCCCAGCTACAGATAGCGCCCCTGAATGATCAGTCGATTTTTGTCCGTAGCGCGATCAGTGGAGTAGTCAGGGAAACACTGATTGCCGCGTGCCTGACCGCTTTCATGATTCTTACGTTTCTCGGCAGTTGGCGAAGCACCGTGATCATCGCGACCTCAATTCCGCTGGCGATTCTGACCTCCATCATTGCACTCAGCGCGATCGGAGAAACCATCAATATCATGACGCTTGGTGGACTCGCTCTCGCGGTCGGCATCCTGGTGGATGACGCCACAGTCGAGGTCGAGAATATCAACCGCAACCGGGAGGCCGAGCCGGAGAAGAACATGGACGAAGTTGTCCTGGACAGCGCGGCTCAGATCGCGACGCCCGCATTCGTGTCCACGCTTTCGATCTGCATTGTGTTTGCGCCCATGTTCCTATTGTCCGGCGTCGCGCGATACCTCTTCGTGCCGCTCGCGGAAGCGGTTGTTTTTGCCATGTTGGCATCCTATTTCCTTTCGCGGACCATCGTCCCGACAATGGCCAAGTACTTATTACGGGCAGACAAAAAAGAACCAGGAGATGCCCCCAGCCGAAATCCGCTGGTGCGACTGCAGAAGCGTTTTGAGGAAGCGTTCGAAAGATTTCGTCAAAGCTATCGCGGCCTGCTGGAAATCTGTCTCCATCACCGGCGTGTTTTCCTGATAGCGTTCTTTGCCAGCTGTCTCGCTTCTCTGGTAATTCTGATTCCTTGGCTGGGCCGGGACTTCTTTCCCAGCGTTGACGCCGGCAGTTTCAAGCTTCATATGCGTGCACCCACCGGAATGCGCATTGAAGAAACCGCCAACCTTTGCGATCAGGTCGAGCAGTCGATTCGAAGCCAGATTCCGACGAGCGAAGTTCAGAACGTCATTGACAACATCGGCCTGCCCTACAGCGGCATCAATCTCTCCTACAGCAATTCGGCGCCGGTGGGCAGCTCGGACGCGGACATCCTTGTATCTCTGTCCGTCAAGCACCATCCCACGGACAACTACATTCATCAGCTTCGTTTGACACTCCCCAAACAGTTCCCGGGCGTTTCGTTCGCTTTCTTGCCCGCCGACATGGTCGGGCAGATTCTCAATTTTGGATTGCCCGCTCCCATCGACGTTCAAGTCGTCGGACATGACCTGGAAGGGAACCGCCACTACGCGGATGTCGTGCTCGCGAAAATGAGATATGTCCCAGGAACAGCCGATCTCAGGATCCAGCAACCTTTCGATCAGCCGTATCTCCGCCTCCGCGTCGAACGTACAAAAGCTGAACAACTTGGTTTCACTGCCCACGACATCGCGCAGAATCTACTGGTGTCATTGAGCGGCAGCTTCCAGACTTCACCCACGTTCTGGCTTGATCCAAAAAACCATGTCAGCTATACCATCGCGACTCAGACGCCGCAGTACCGCACAGATACGTTGCAGGATTTAGAGAACATTCCGATCACGGGCACCAACCCGTCGGCTCCGCCATCGATCATGGCCAGCCTGGTATCTACCCAACGGGGAGCGGGAATGGCGGTGGTTTCCGATTACAACGTTGCGCCGGTGATTGACATCTTTGGCGCTGTCACCGGACGCGATCTCGGTGGCGTGGCCGGCGACATCAACAAGATTCTTGATGCTACCCGCCAACAATTGCCGCGCGGTTCTCGAGTCGTTGTTCGTGGGCAGGTTCAGACGATGCAAGCCTCCTACATCGGTCTTCTGAGCGGACTGGCGTTCTCGATCGTTCTCGTGTACCTGCTGATCGTAGTCAACTTCCAGTCCTGGCTGGATCCGTTCATCATGATTTCCGCGCTGCCCGCGGCGCTTGCTGGGATTGCCTGGTTCTTGTTTATCACGCACACGACGCTGAGCGTACCCGCACTCATGGGAGCCATCATGTGCATGGGCGTGGCCACCTCAAACAGCATCCTGGTCGTAAGCTTCGCGACCGAAAAAATGAAGGAAGGAAGTGATTCTCTCAGCGCCGCGCTGGAGGCAGGCTTCACGCGCTTTCGCCCCGTGCTGATGACCGCTCTGGCGATGATTATCGGGATGGTCCCCATGGCTCTCGGCCTAGGGGATGGCGGTGAGCAAAATGCTCCCCTCGGCCGGGCGGTCATCGGTGGACTGATTTTCGCGACGGTTTCGACGCTGTTCTTTGTTCCAGCATTTTTCAGCGTCCTGCAAAGTTCACGCCGGCATCCGGCCCAAACAGCACAGGAGCACTAGACACCAGGATATACGGAGTTAATTATGTTGCCTCAAAGACAAACTCAAAATGAAGACACGGGACGAATCGACCGGCACCCGTCCCCCATGATTGTGGAAGTGCGGGAGCGTGCGCGTTCGCGCAAACACTGGCTTGTCCTGGCAATTGCGTTGATAGCGGTTGCCGCCCTCTTGATATGGGGAATCTGGTCGCGCGTCAGAGCCAGCACAGCCCTGCGCGCGGAGACGGCTCAAGCCGCTCTACCGGCAGTGTCGGTCGTGTCGCCAAAACAAACTTCGCCCGCCCAGGAGATCATCCTCCCAGGAAATGTGCAGCCATTTATCACTTCACCGATCTATGCCCGCACCAATGGGTATCTGAGAAAGTGGTACTTCGACATCGGCGCGCACGTCAAGAAAGGACAGCTGCTGGCAGTAATCGAGACTCCGGAAGTCGATCAGCAACTCGAGCAATCGCTTAGCAACCTCAATACCGCCAAGGCGAATCTCGCGCTCGCCGAGATTACCAAGAACCGCTATCAGGGATTGCTGAAGACCAATGCCGTTTCTCAGCAGGATGCCGACAATGCCTCGGGTACCTACAACGCCAACAAGGCAATCGTTGAGGCCAATCAGGCAAACGTCAAGCAACTCCAGGCATTGCAGTCGTTCGAGAAGATCTACGCTCCATTCGATGGAATTGTCACCGCCCGAAACACCGATATTGGCGACCTTATTAATTCCGGCAGCAACAGCGCTGCGAAAACCGATTTGTTTCACATTGCTCAACCCGGAAAGTTGAGGGTTTACGTTAACGTCCCAGAGGAATACTCACAAGGAATCAAACCCGGCATGACAGCCGACCTTAGTCTCGCTGAGTTTCCCGGCCGCAAATTTCAGGGAAAACTGGTGCGCACTTCGGAAGACATCAATCTCACAACCCGCACCTTGCTGATCGAAATCGATGTGGACAACCCTTCGGGTACGCTGCTCACGGGTTCTTATGCGGAGGTCCACCTGGCGGTCCCGACCCAGGCTTCCACGTTCCTGCTTCCTGTCAACGCTCTGTTATTCCGCTCGGAAGGCTTACGTGTCGCCATTGTGAAAGACGGAAAAGTCGTGCTCTCCGCTGTAACTCCTGGGCACGATTTCGGCAATCAGATCGAGATTGTCGCCGGCCTCAGGGCAGACGACCAGGTCATTATCAACCCTCCCGACTCGATCATTTCCGGACAGCAGGTTCAAATCGTTCAGGCAACCTTGCCGGGGGATATAAAGTGAATCACCTTCGAAAAACGATCTTGGTCGCGAACCAGCGGCTAGCACTTTGGCGGGGAGTCCTGCTCGCGATAGCAGTGCTTCCGTTCAGTGGATGCGTAGTTGGCCCGAAGTATCACACGCCGACCGTCCAGGCTCCTCCCGCCTATAAAGAGGTAGGAGACTGGAAGCCCGCCCAACCCAATGACCAGAATCTGGGCGGTGAGTGGTGGAAGATTTTTCAAGATCCTCAGCTTGATGCGCTGGAACTCCAGGTCAACGTATCGAACCAGAATCTCAAGGCGGCAGATGCGCAGTATCAGCAGGCGCGGGCTGCCCTACGCTACAACCGAGCCGACTATTATCCGACCGTGACCGCCGGGCTATCGGGGACTCGAACCAGAGTGTCAGCTCATCGTCCTCCCCCTAGTTCCATCTTTGATGGCATCACCTACAACGACTTCGTTCTGCCATTCACTTTTTCCTATCAGGCTGACGTGTGGGGACGAGTTCGAAAAACGGTGGAGTCTTACCGGGAACAAGCGCAAGCCAGCGCGGCGGACCTGGCGACCGTCAATCTGAGCATGCACGCGGATCTCGCCATTGATTATTTTCAGGCCCGCAGCCTGGACGCCGAGGAACAGCTCCTGAACTCGACGGTAAAGCAGTACGAGCAGGCTCTGGATTTGAATCAAAGCCGTTTCGATGGCGGGATTGCTTCGGAGGTGGAAGTCGAGCAGGCGAAGACTCAACTGCAAACTACCCGTGCAGCAGCGATTGATGTCGGCGTGCTGCGAGCGCAATACGAACACGCGGTCGCAATTCTCATCGGGAAACCTCCCGCCGAGTTCAGCCTTCCCCCGCTGCCCCTCAATGCACCGCCTCCGCGCGTTCCTATAGGCGTGCCATCGGAACTTCTGGAAAGACGCCCGGATATCGCCGCCGCCGAGAGAAGAGTCGCGTCCGCCAATGCTCAGATTGGAGTCGCGAAGTCGGCCTACTATCCACTCGTCAACCTCACCGGGTCGGGGGGATTTGAAAGCTCCACCATCACCACCCTGCTCACTGGACCGAGCGGGCTTTGGTCTGTAGGACTGTCGGCCCTGGGCACTGTCTTCGACGGGGGAAGACGCCGTTCGCTCAACGATCAGGCGCGTGCCGCGTACGACTTTCAGGTCGCTGCCTATCGCGAGAACGTGCTGACCGGATTCCAACAGGTGGAAGACAACCTGGCGGCTGTCAGAATTCTCGAAAACGAAGCCCAGGTCCAGGACGAAGCAGTAGCGGCAGCCCAGCGATCGCTCGATCTCTCAATCACACGCTACAAAGGTGGAGTCACGAGCTACCTGGAAGTGACCACCGCGCAAACTGCCGCTCTCACGAATGAAGTCACGCAGGTCAATATCTTGGGACGTCGCATGGCGAGCACAGTGTTGCTGATTCAGGCCCTCGGCGGCGGATGGGATCGATCGAGTTTGCCGGAGCGACCGGAATGCTGTGGCAAGCTGGTGAGTAGCAAGAGTAACTGACAACGGACACGCCGTTAGACCGTTATTAGGCCGGGCCTGGTCCTCTAGACCATCCAATTCTATTTCAACTTCTATTTCAACCGCTTCCTAGCCTTCGTTTCCACGGCCTCGGCTGCGGAAAGCTTGCGATCTCGGTGCGGCTCGGTGCGCCGAGCACCAGTATGCAGTACACAACCTTCATCGAGCGCTGCACCACAGGTAGGACAAGGCACGGATAAAATCTGCTTCAGGGTAAGCTCCTTGGTTTTCACGCCCTCATAATGCAACTTTCCACAGGCTGGAAAATGCTCAATATTGCTCATTTTCAATACATTAGCCACGCGGCGGTTTCATTTGGGTCCGCGCCAGCGGTTTTCATCAATTGTGAGCAAAAGTGAACATCTTGGTGATTACCATTCTGCGAAAATACTTGGAAGTGTAGCTCCACTCTGGGAGAAAGCCTTTGGCACCAGCAACCAACTCGGACAAGAAAAAGCGCGTCTTCGACCCAAGGGAATTCCTTGCCACTATCGGCGAGGGTAGGAAGGTCGTGCCCTTTCCCAAGAAGCAAGCAATCTTCGCGCAGGGAGACGCGGCTGACTCAATCTTCTACATCCAGGAAGGCAAGGTTAGACTCACTGTTGTATCCGAAGTTGGCAAGGAAGCAACCCTCGGCATATTGGGCGAGGGAGACTTTTTCGGAGAAGGTGGCTTGGCTGGACAGCCTCTACGTATGGGCTCCGCAACCGCAATGACGGACTGCGAACTTCTGCAAATTGACAAGAAGGCAATGATGCTGGCGCTTCACCGGGAACACACCTTCTCGGACCTGTTCGTCGCGTATCTGCTGGCACGGAACATCCGATACGAAGAAGATTTAGTTGACCAACTCTTCAATTCCAGCGAAAAGAGACTAGCTCGGATTCTGCTCTTGCTGGCTCACTTCGGCAAGGAAGGCGTGCCCCAGACTGTAATCCCCAAGATCAGTCAGGAGACCCTCGCGGATATGATAGGCACAACCCGGTCACGGGTCAGTTTCTTCATGAACAAGTTCAGAAAGTTAGGTTTCGTTAACTACAATGGCGGCAGCGGCCTGCAAGTTCATAGTTCACTTCTTAATGTCGTTCTCCACGACTAGCGTCTGCGCCGAAATCCCAGAGCCCAGCTCCAAAGATAGCGATTGGCAAATCAGGCATCTGCTGGATCTAACTCGGGAATCGGCGCCATTTTCGTCACGACCAGCACCTCCAACAGAGTTGCCGTGTTACGAAGGCTTCCCGAGATCGTGACGAGTGCTTCTGAGACCAGGGGATGTTGTTCCGCCAGAGAGTCCAGACGGTCACTCACGTTGTAGAGTTGCTGAACTTCGCGCAGAATCGAAGTCGAAGGCATGGGGCACGCAGCTTTCCTGAGAGCCTAAGGAAAGAAAACTTCAGGTGGGCTGACTTAGTTCAGGGAACCTGAAAGAGGGTTCGGGGGTTATCGGATGTCCGAAACCCTCATAAACGCCACAAATAGAATCAAGTAGCGGGGTCACGCGTTGCAGGGAGTCGGACTAGCCGCGCCAACGAGAGTATCCCCAGCCCCCGCCGCCGAGCAAAAACACCACCAACAGAACAATCAATATGGTCTCCATGTTGTACCTCGTTTGTAAGAGGAAGCTGGACTGGCCTTTGTAACGGTCGTCTCACTTCTTCTACTCGACATGATAGAAGCGGCGAAGACGGATGTCTGATCACATTAGACCACTTCGAGCGCTCGAGTTGTACGGCCTCGCCAGGCAGGATTGTGAACAGATTCGCGTTATGATTTGTAGGGATTTAGTGCTCCGATTATTTCGTGCCGACACCCGCCCCAGCTCGATGGATGCGATCGCTGTTGAAGTCGCTTGGCCCGGGCGTTATTACCGGAGCTGCCGACGATGACCCATCTGGCATAGCCACATATTCCGTTGCGGGCGCGCAGCTCGGAACCAAACTTCTCTGGACCGCGCTCCTGACGTGGCCACTGATGGCCGCGGTCCAAATGATGTGTGCCCGAATCGGAATGGTTACAGGGCGGGGCTTGGCCGGGAATTTCAAGCAGCGATTTCCGGGTTGGCTGCTACGCGTCTTCATCGTCGCCTTGCTTGCGGCCAACACCATTAACATCGCCGCCGACCTCGCCGGCATGGGGGATGCAGCTGAAATGCTGTCCGGGGTCAAGTCCTACTGGTTTGTAGTGGTTTTCGCACTCCTGATTTCGTGGGCAACGGTTCGGCTCCGCTATCACCAGATAGCGAACGTGCTCAAATGGTTGGTGCTGGTGCTCTTCGCATACCCCATCACCGCGTTTGTGGTGGGCGCGGATTGGGGCCGGGTGATGCGCGATACCCTCGTACCGTCGATGCCGCATACCAGAGATGAATGGTCGACGCTGGTCGCGATTCTCGGCACCACCATCAGTCCGTATTTGTTTTTCTGGCAGGCGAGTGAAGAAGTTGAAGAGGAAAAGGCGTCAGGTCAGACTACGCTCGCGAAACGGAGAGGAGCAACAGTCAAAGAACTTCAGCTGAGGCGAATGGATGTGGGCGTCGGCACGTTTTTTTCGAATTTGGTCATGTTTTTTATCATCCTGACCACTGCGATCACCCTCAACCGCCATGGCATCACGCACATTGCGACCACTCGCCAGGCCGCCGAAGCCCTGCGGCCCCTCGCCGGCAAGTTCGCTGCGACCCTATTTACCGTGGGTATTGTAGGCGTCGGATTTCTTGCCGTCCCGACGCTGGCGGGCTCAGCCGCATACGCATTCGCGGAAACGCTGGGCTGGCGCCAAGGCCTGGACAAGAAGTTGAAGCAGGCGCGCTCCTTTTACGCTCTCATTCTTCTTTCAACGGGAGTGGGTGTCGGATTGAACTTCGCAGGCATCAATCCGGTGAAGGCACTCTACTGGACAGCTGTCATAAATGGATTGTTAGCACCCTTCCTTCTCGTCGCAATCCTGATCGTCGCCTCGGACAAGAAGCTGATGCAGGGCCAACCGACTTCACGGCTGGGATGGACCATCGTGGCCATCACCACAGCGGCGATGTTCGCCGCGGGCCTAGCCATGTTTGTTGTGTAGACCGCCGATCCCGCTGCCATCGTGCCCGCCCCACGCTTGCTGAATTGGCCGAATTAATTGTCAGAACTGTGCAGTTTGGACCAGCAAGCCATCATTTCCAAGTCCATGCTGTAACTATTGAGCTGTAACTATCGAGCTGTATCTATTGAAGAGATGAACAGTCACAGCGAAGGGTTGCTGTTCTGGCCTCTTGGGAAGAGACGATGAAATGCCTATCACCAATAAGCCAATACCCAAACTACATAAAGCTCCCCAACCGCCCTTGTCACACCCCGGGTCGACCCCTGATTCGGACCGTGCCAAGAGGCCATCGCTCGCCCAGCCCCCTGCCACCGGCCAGGAACTGACCCCCGGAGATCGCGTCGAAGGTTTGGGCAACTTCGGAAAGCCGACTGGGGAATTGGGTACCGTTGAGCAAACGAACGAAGATGACGCGGTCGTCAAATGGGACGATGACGGTCGTATGAGACTCCACCAACCGTGGCTCAAGAAAGTTTAGTCCGCAACCAGGCTGGGCCGATCTGCCATATCATCTTATCCAGTCGCTGAAACAGACCTCGCTGTGTCGATTGCAGCTTGTCATTCCTGCCTTGGAAAAGTGAAATGCCCCACTCGGACCTCATTCGCAAATACTTCTCCGCCTACGAAAACAAAGACCGTAAGGCAGTCGAATCTCTATTGACCAACGACTTTGTATTTACCAGTCCGTACGACTATCGCATTGACCGTGAAACCTATTTCAAACGCTGCTGGCCCTACAGCGAGAAATCGCCCACCTATGGAATTGAGACGCTGTTTGAGAAAGGCAATGAAGCCGTCATCCTCTATGACTGCAAAACAAAAGACGGCGGCAGCTCTCGGAACGCGGAATTCTTCACCATCGAGGGAAACAAGATAAAAGAAGTCGAGGTCTACTTTGGTTCCGCCCCGAAAGATGCTTGGGAGGACAAGATTGAATCCTCAGGATCGGAATCCGATGCCGAAACACAATTCTCGGGAAACAAGCGGCGCGATTCATCGTTCGCGACAGAATAGAAAACCCCACGCGGATTACTGGCCGTAGATTTTCTGGATTTTCCCCGCCAGTTCTAAGTCGTTCTTTGTCAGGCCGCCGGCACTATGCGTTGATAAATCCACCGTGACCTTGTTATACGCGTTCGACCAGTCCGGGTGATGATCCATTCTATCGGCCGTGAGCGCGACCCGCTTCATGAACCCAAATGCCTGCTTGAAATCCTTGAACTCGAACACGCGGTGCAGATTTCCCTTCGCCACGCTCCAGCCATCGAGCTTGCGCAGTCCCGCTGCAATTTCCGGTTTTGATAACTTTCCTCTGCTCATCGGCACACCCGTCCTTCCGGCACCTTCAGTTTAATCGATTCTTCATCCGGCACCGGGGCGGAGTTTTTTCGGCGGATAAAACGATCAATTCTGACCAGTTTTCCCAAGCCGGGAGTTCGATACTGGCGATTGATAAGATTCTGTCGCCATGGAACTTCGTGAACAAATTTGGTTTTGTGGACATTCTTGATGCAGGGAGGTTTCGATGAATCTAAATCCGATGGACCCGAAGCTGATTATGCTTGCCGCTGTGGCGATTCTGATCGTCGCAGGGCTTGCGTGGCTGTACGTGCGAAAACGCAGGAGTACGACTGCAAACCTGCGGCAAAAGTTTGGCCCCGAGTACGAGCGGGCGGTGCGGGAGCATGGGTCAGAACGAAAAGCAGAAGCGAAATTGGCGGACCGCGAGAAGCGGGTTGAAACGCTCAACATTCGCGATATTGATCCGATGGAACACGAACGTTTTGCGAAACGATGGGAGTCCGTACAGTCTCGTTTTATCGATTCCCCAAAGGGGGCAGTCGCAGAAGCCGATGACCTGGTGTCCTTGCTGATGAAAACTCGCGGCTATCCTGTGTCCGATTTCGATCAGCGTGCCGCCGACATTTCTGTCGCCTATCCCCGAGTGGTGGAGAACTACCGGTCCGCGCATGAGATTGCGCTGCGGGTGGGGAAAGACGAGGCAACCACGGAAGATCTTAGAACGGCGATGATTCACTACCGTTCTCTATTTGAGGAACTGGTGCAGGTACCTACGACCCAGGTACCAGCAGCCCAGGTACCAACGACCCGGGTACAAACGACCGTTGAAAGAAAAGAAGTGGCGTAGCAAAACACTCAGGAGGAAACAGAATGTCACAAACTGTAGTGGAAAGAACGGCTGAACATATCGAAGAATCAGCTCACCGTGCTTCTCGTGCAACCAGCGCAGTCGCCGATTTGATAGAGGATAGCGTCGGAGTAGTGAGGCGTGCCGCGAAACAGGGCGGCGATGCTGCCGAAGAGCTCTTGAATGACACGACTCAGCGCATCCAGCGCCATCCTGTACTGACCGTTGCGACGACCTTTGCGATAGGCGTCACCGCGGGAACATTGATTGGATGGATGATGAAACGAAGGTAGATCGGAAACTGAGATCGGTGTCCATCGGAAAGCAGATCGAGAGTCTGAAGCGGTGGGAATTGCGCCCGCCACAATAATAAAAATAAAGAAGATGGCGGTTGGAAAAGGAGAACAATAAGAATGATGACGATAAATGAGCAGAACAAGTGTGCGCATCTGCCATGCCGGTGCCTGGCGCAACCTGGTGACAAATACTGCGGTCAAGCCTGTGAGGAAGCGGGAGCCAAGGAGGTCGAGATTGCGTGCCAGTGCGACCATGGAACTTGCCCGCTTACCGTGTGAAATATAGTAAGCTTTCGGTGTGGTCTTAGATCGACCAGGGAGAATCTCGACATGAAGATGCGCCGAATTATGCTCTTGCTGTTAGTAATCGCGGGCCTCGCAGCCCTGCCAGTGCTGGCAAAGGCTCAAGCAGCGGCTGCCCCGCCGGATTCCCCCGGCACGGTTGCAAACACAACCCCGGCGCAACCCGATCTGGCCTACACGCGTCCCACCGAGAAAACGAAGCTCCACAACTACTTCTTCGACATGATCGGCCCCTATCCCATCCTCGGCGCCGCGTTATCCGCTGGCATTAACCAGGCGGACAACACTCCACCAGAGTGGCGGCAAGGTGCGGAGGCTTATGGCAAGCGGTTCGGTTCCAATTTCGGCATCGCCGCCGTAAGCACAACGACGCGCTATACGCTTGCGGAAGCTTTTGGCGAAGACACTTTGTATTACCGCTGCGAGTGCAAAGGCTTCTTTCCACGCCTGAGCCATGCCATGCTTTCGACTCTCATAACACGTCGCGGCGACGATGGCCATCGTGTCTTTTCGGTCCCGTCTCTAGTCGCTCCATACGCCGGCACCATGACTGCCGTCTATGCGTGGTATCCGAGCCGCTATAACGCCAAGGATGGTTTCCGAATGGGCAACTACACCTTGCTGGGATATGCAGGTGGAAACATCGCTCGCGAATTCATCTATGGCGGACCACACTCATTGTTCCATCACGGACACGGAGCGCAAAATCAGGATTCAAAACCGTGATCGGCCGTGCGCGGGTGCCCCACTCATCGCGCACTTTGCGGTGAGTGCGATTCACTGCTGCCCGTGCCTACTTCTTGACAACAATCCCAATCCCCAACTCCCGTAACTGCCCCTCCGCCACCGGCGTTGGCGCTTCCATCATCAGGTCCTTCGCGGCGGCGGTTTTGGGGAAGGGAATTACCTCGCGCAAACTATCCGCTCCCGCCAGAATCATCACGATGCGATCGAGGCCGAGCGCAATCCCGCCATGCGGAGGCGTGCCGTACTCGAGCGCTTCCAGGAAAAAACCGAAGCGCGAGCGCGCTTCTTCTTCCGTCATGCCCAGCGCGCGGAAAATTCTGCTCTGCACATCTTGACGGTGAATACGGATCGAGCCCGATCCCAACTCCGTCCCATTCAGCACCACGTCGTAGGCGAGCGCGCGCACCGCGCTAAGCGGCGACAGTGGATCCCTTACGCCAGACTCCACGCCGGTCTCCAGCAAGGGCATGTCCTCCTCATGAGGTGAAGTAAACGGATGGTGCGCGGCATTCCATTGCACGTCGCCTTCGTCCCACTCAAACATGGGAAAGTTCGTGACCCAGAGAAAGCGGAAATCTTTCGCCGGATCGCCGCTTTTCTTGAACATACCGTGCCGTGCCGCATACTTCTGCGCCAAAGCGATGCGCAACAGCCCCGCCGACGTATAAATGGCCAGCTCAAGCGGCGTAACTTTGCGATGCGAGAACGACTCGCCCATCGCTCCCGACCCGGCAACGATAACAATGAGATCATCCGCCGCCCCGCCTGCCTTCGCTCGAATTCTAGCCCCCGCCTCGGGGAACTTCGTCTCGATGCGCTTGAAGTCTTCGAACACGCGCGCTCCGCCCTTCGAGACAAAAAGCGGCTTGATGTCGTCGCGCTCCTTTCGCGAAAGCTCGCCCACATGCGGAATGCGGATGGCAATCACCGGCAGATCCTTATTAATCGCCAACTGTTCCAGATCAGCTGCCGCAAAACAATCGCCCACGTCAGTGAAAGCCGGCACGCGCAGGTCAGGCTTGTCGGTGCCGTATTGCCGGATGGCATCGTCGAAGTCCATGCGCGGAAAAGGCGTCGCGATCTCGTGCCCCGCCGCCTTGAAAGCCGCCGTCAAGAAGCTCTCGACCACCTCCCAAACCCGCTCCGGTTGCGGATAAGACATCTCAAGATCGATCTGGGTGAACTCCGGCTGACGGTCGGCCCGCAGGTCTTCGTCGCGGAAGCAGCGCACGATCTGGAAATATTTGTCAAAGCCCGAGATCATCAAGATCTGCTTGAACAGTTGTGGCGATTGCGGCAGCGCGTAAAACGATCCCGGTTGCACGCGGCTCGGCACAAGATAATCACGCGCCCCTTCCGGCGTCGATCGCGTCATAAACGGCGTTTCGATTTCGAAGAAGCCCTGCGAAGCGAGGTTGTCGCGGATCGCAAGCGCCACCTTGTGCCGCAGTTCGATGTTGAACTGCATGGCGTCCCGCCGTAAGTCGATGTAGCGATATTTCAGCCGCATTTCTTCATTCGCGAGCACCGTGTCCGAGGGCAGAAACGGCAGCGGCTTCGACACGTTCAGAATACGTAGCTCTTCCACTACCAACTCGACTTCTCCGGTTGGGATATTGGGATTAATGGTGTCGGTATCGCGCCGCTTGACCATGCCGATCGCCGCGATCACAAACTCGTTGCGCAGCGCTTCCGCCTTCTGATGAACGGATGCATTCAGTTCGTGGTTGAACACGACTTGCGTCACCCCGGTGCGGTCGCGCAGATCGACGAAGATGATCTGGCCCAGGTCGCGCCGCCGGTTGACCCATCCCATGAGCACAACTTTCTTGCCGGCATCCGAGAGCCGAAGAGCCCCGCACATATGAGTTCGCCTGAGGTCGCCTAAAAAATCGAG
>Ga0193751_1001214_pt1 | contig 16886 bp, 10 predicted proteins | sample L1c2metaG_FD_143050 | JGI IMG/M metagenome (GOLD analysis project Ga0193751, IMG submission 143050) | Soil microbial communities from a riparian zone of the East river system, Colorado, United States - L1c2 | ecosystem: Environmental > Terrestrial > Soil > Riparian zone | place: USA: East River... | reverse complement strand
TTCGTCCTCGCGCGGAATTTTTCCACTCGGGGTGTTGATGATGAAATTGATGTCGCCGTTTTTTACCCGGTCGAGAACGTTCGGGCGGCCCTCCCGCAGCTTGAAAACTTTCGTCACTGGAATTTTCGCCGCTGCCAACATCTCGAATGTTCCGGCCGTGGCAATGATTCCGAACCCGAGCTTTACAAATTCACGCACGACCGGCACAACAGCCTCCTTGTCTGTGTCCTTCACACTGACGAAGACGTTTCCGCTGATGGGCAAGGGCGGCGGGGCGGCCATCTGCGATTTTGCATAGGCGAGGCCAAGATCGACATCTATCCCCATTACTTCACCGGTCGATTTCATTTCGGGGCCGAGCGAAATATCGATGCCCTCGTAACGTAGAAACGGGAAGACTGCTTCCTTCACTGAATAATGCTTCGGCACGATTTCCCTGGTAAATCCGAGCTCACACAAGGACTTTCCGGTCATAACCTTCGCCGCGAGCTTCGCCAGCGGGACGCCGATCGCCTTGCTCACGAACGGAATCGTGCGGGAGGCGCGCGGATTAACTTCAAGAACGTAAACATCGTGGCCTTTCACGGCGAATTGCACATTCATCAGGCCGCGGACCTTCAATTCGCGAGCCATCGCTTTTGTTGCTGCCGAAATCTCATCGAGTACTTCTTGCGGCAATGAGAACGTCGGAATCACGCAGGCACTGTCGCCGCTGTGAATGCCGGCCTCCTCGATGTGCTCCATGATTGCGCCGATCACGGTTGTTGCCCCATCGGAAATGCAATCGACATCAACTTCGATCGCGTCTTCGAGAAAACGATCGACGAGCACCGGCCGGTCCGGTGTCACTTCAATTGCACTCGCCATGTAACGGCGAAGATCTTCTTCATTGTAGACAAGCTCCATGGCGCGCCCGCCGAGCACGAATGAAGGCCGCACCAGAACCGGATAACCAATTTTGTTCGTAATTGCGGCCGCTTCGTCGGTAGTCACGGCCGAGCCGCTCGGGGTCTGGCGCAAGCCCAGTTTATCGAGCATCGCCGCGAATAATTGTCGATCTTCCGCAGTCTCGATGCTTTCCGGTTGTGTCCCGAGGATCGGGACGCCGGCCGCCTTTAATCCATTCGCGAGATTAAGCGGGGTTTGGCCACCGAACTGAACGAATACGCCTTCCGGTTTTTCTTGATCGTAAATATTGAGCACGTCCTCGAGGGTGAGCGGCTCGAAATAAAGTTTGTCACTCGTGTCGTAGTCGGTCGAAACCGTTTCCGGATTCGAGTTGACCATGATCGTTTCAAATCCGAGCTCGCGCAGCGCGAAGGCCGCGTGCACGCAGCAGTAATCGAACTCGATTCCCTGGCCGATCCGGTTCGGTCCGCCGCCCAGGATCATGATCTTGCGTTTGCCGCTCTCGCGCCGCTCGTTCTCATCGCCGTAAGTCGAATAGTAATACGGGGTGTAGGCTTCGAATTCCGCCGCGCATGTATCGACGAGGCGGTATGTAGGAATGACACCTGTCGATTTTCGTTGTGCCCGAATTTCATTTTCAGATTTGCCAACGGCGAACGCGAGTTGCCGATCGGAAAAACCAAGCTTCTTGGCGCGGAGCAGTGGCATAGGCATCCTGCCTGTGTTTGCCTCCATTATAGAATCCGGGGTGGAATTCTTTATCCGCTCCGAGGTATTGAGAATAAATTCAGTATCGGACAGCTTCGCTTTTACAGGGTTGTTGCGAATGTATTCGCGCTGGCGACACAGCTCAGAATAATCCCGGACGATATGATCATAATTTTCGTCCATCCAAACTGGGCCTTTCCGCTTCAACGCGTGGTTAATTTCCTTGGCAGAAAACGATTTCCACGAATGCAGAATCTCGGAAAGGTTATGTTGAGCTTTTGGTTGAACCAAAACGTGAACGTGATTTGGCATCACGACAAAACTGTCGACAAAGTAACGTTCGCCATCGAAATGGCGGATGGTCTTAGCGACTATTTCTGCGGTGTGGCGGTCGCGTAGCAGGCAGCTGCCATGCCCATCATCTAACCATCGGTCACGGCGCTCCGGGAATCTTTCATCATATTCGTGTTTAGTTTTTTCATCCCATGGCTTTGGGTGATGTTTCAGCCAAGCCTCCCGCTCCTCTTGCCATTGCTTGATCAAAGTTTGGGGTAATGAATCGGCAAGACGAAACGTCAACGCGTACGTCACGCCTATTTGTTTCCAATGCGGGAGATTGCGCTCAGTGATTTCTACATCGCCGTGCGAGTCGAAGCCTAGGAAAGGGATCTGTGACACAGGCATCCTGCCTGTGTTTATGCTTCCTGGTCCACAGGCTGGAAGCCTGTGCCACTCTTCCACGATCTGTTGCACGTTCCGTAAAAACCACTTGTCGATCTTCGTGAGTTCGTAGATCTCGTCGGTCGACATGCCATCCCGAAACGCTTGAGCGAGGTGAAAAATGCGTTCGGCGTTTGGAGTCGAAAGTTTCAGACGCAGCGTTTCCGGATTAACAGATCGATCCGCGCCGTCACCGCACAGGCCGAAGCGTTTTATCTCCAAACTGCGCAGCGCCTTTTGCAACGCTTCCTTGAACGTGCGCCCAATTGCCATCGCCTCGCCCACGCTTTTCATCCGCGTCGTCAGCGTTGCGTCCGCTTGCGGAAATTTTTCGAACGTGAAGCGCGGGACTTTTACGACGCAGTAATCAATGGTTGGCTCGAAACAAGCGGGCGTCTCGCGTGTAATGTCGTTTTTGATTTCGTCGAGTGTGTAACCGACCGCGAGTTTGGCCGCGATTTTTGCAATTGGGAATCCGGTCGCTTTGGATGCCAGCGCACTCGAACGCGACACGCGCGGATTCATCTCAATCACAACCATGCGTCCGTTCGCCGGATTAACGGCGAATTGAATATTCGATCCACCGGTCTCGACACCGATCTCGCGAATGACCGCGAAGGCCGCGTCACGCATCATCTGGTATTCTTTGTCGGTCAGCGTTTGCGTGGGCGCGACCGTAATCGAGTCGCCAGTATGCACGCCCATCGGATCGAAGTTCTCGATGGAACAAACGACAACACAATTATCCATCCGATCGCGCATCACTTCCATCTCGAATTCTTTCCAGCCGACGAGTGATTCATCGATCAAGACTTCACCGACTGGCGACAGGTCGAGACCGCGCGTTGCGATCTCATCGAGTTCGTCGCGATTGTAGGCAATCCCGCCGCCCATGCCGCCAAGCGTGAACGCCGGGCGAATAATGAGCGGAAACGTCCCGATTTCGTCGGCTACGCGGTTTGCATCAACAAGCGAATGCGCCACGCCGGAGCGCGGCACCTCCAAGCCGATGCGCAACATCGCTTCCTTGAACAGTTGCCGATCTTCGCCCTTCGCGATCGCCTGCGCGTTTGCGCCGATCAATTTCACGCCGTGTCGTGCGAGTGCGCCGTTGCGGTTCAGCTCCATCGCCGCATTGAGCGCGGTCTGGCCGCCCATGGTTGGCAAAATCGCGTCCGGTTTTTCGCGTTCCATGATCGCCTCGATCACTTCAGCGGTGATCGGCTCGATGTAAGTGCGATCGGCAAACTCCGGATCGGTCATGATCGTCGCCGGGTTCGAGTTCACGAGCACGACCTGATAGCCTTCTTCGCGCAGCGCCTTGCAGGCTTGCACGCCCGAATAATCAAATTCGCAGCCCTGCCCGATCACGATTGGACCGGAGCCGATGAGCAGGATTTTCTTGAGATCGTTATTCCGCGGCATCTTGCTGTGGCACAGGCATCTTGCCTGAGTTTTGAACAGTTGAAATATTACAGGCTGGAAGCCTGTACCACTAAGCCACTCGCGCCATACGTTGTCGATCCAGGTAAACCTTGCAGATGCTTTTGATGCGCGTGAGCACGTAATAAATCGTCTGGCTGCGGATGCGGACCAGTTCCGCGCCAACGATGCGCGTGACGAAATCGCTCGGCAGATCGAGAATCTCTTGGGGCGTGCAACCCTCCAGACCTTTGCAAAGGACAGCCGTCATCGCACGGGTAAGCGTTTGCACTTCCGGCCCAAGCGTCATGCGGATGTGCGCCCTGCCGTTTTCGTCGACATGTAGATAAACGCCGACCGTGTCCATGCATTCTTCATCTTTGCGAACATCAACAAGATCGAAGTTCTCGCCTTCCCGCGGCTCCTGCTTCTTCGCGTTGTCGGCGTAGGAAACGAGCGTCTCGCGCCGCTCATCTTCCGGCAGCGACTCGAAAAGATTTATGATCTTGTTCAGCTTTTGCGGGTACATCAAGAATTCACTCAGAATCTACCGCGGATTACGCGGATTTCACATGGAGGTTAGGCTTCCAGCCTGACTTGGCCGACAGCCTTCCCAGACTGGCACCCTGTAAGACAACCTCAAATTGACAAGCTGGAAGCTTGTCGGCCGAGTCAGCCAAGATGGCTAACCTCCATTAAGCGCCTTTTTCGATCGGAGCGCCGACTTTGTTGCCCCATTCAGTCCATGAACCGTCGTAATTGCGCACGTTATCAAGTCCGAGCAGATATGTGAGCACAAACCAGGTGTGACTAGAACGTTCGCCGATTCGGCAATAAACAACCGTGTCTGTGTCCGGGCTCACGCCACATTGATCGAGATAAATTTTCGCAAGTTCGGATGCGGGCTTAAACGTGGCGTCATCATTGGTCGCGGTTTTCCACGGCATGCTTTTCGCGCCGGGAATATGACCGCCGCGCAGCACCCCTTCCTGCGGATATTCCGGCATGTGCGTGATCTCGCCTTTGTATTCGCCCGGTGAACGCACATCGATCAACGGCTTGCCCGCCTTGCTTTGCGCAAGCGCTTCATCAGCAAACGCGCGAATCTCTTTGTCAAAGCGTTTTTTCGACACAGGATAATTCGTCTTCGAGTATTTCGGAACGTCGCGCGTCATCGGCCGGCCTTCTGCTTTCCACTTGTCGCGGCCGCCATTCAGAATTTTCACCTTTTCGTGACCGAACAACCGGAAGGCCCAGAGCGCGTAGCACGCCCACCAGTTCGCCTTGTCGCCGTAGAAAATGCAGGTCGTGTCCGGCGTGATCCCATTACGGCTGCACAGCTCGGCGAATTTCTCCGGCGAAATGTAATCGCGAATTACCGGGTCCTGCAGATCGGCCCGCCAATCGATGTGCACCGCGCCGGGAATATGCCCGGTGCCGTAAAGCAGGACGTCCTCATTCGACTCGACGATCCGGATGCCCTCGTCCTTGAGGTGTTTTTCGAGCCAATCGGTTTCCACTAGCGCTTCTGGATGCGCGTATTGCGTAGGATGCGTAGCCATAGAACCGTAAATTTCAATCCGCTTTCCAATCAGAGCAAGAGGATTTGAACCGGCCGCAGCAGGCGTCGGGGGAGGCTTCGGCCAGTCTAGTCTGCGCTGTACTTCGCGAGTTTCACCTGGTTCCGGACCGCGGTGAAAATTTTGCGAATGCCGATCTCATTCGCGATGTTGGCCACGAACGCAGGAAGTTTTCCGCCGCCATCAGTGTAAATACAATAAGTCGCGCGAGTCCTAGTCGCGCCGGCCGGTTCCAATAGCCACCTGCCTTCGTTCACCCTAACGCGCAACACGCCCGGCTTTTCACCGGGACCAGATGCGTTCGCAGGCTCCCATTGATCAAGAAAAACGGGTCCCCCCTGGGTGGGCCACGACTTCTTCCAAATCCGCAAAGTATAATCGCGGTCGCTGACGACTTTCGGTGAAAGTCGCTGATAACTATAAATCGAATCGCCTTCTCGCTTGATGAGCCGGCATTCCGCCGTGTAGGGCATGAAGTTGGGATAACTCTCCAAGTCGTCGAGCACATTATGCACAGCGCGGGAAGAGGCATCGATTTCGCCCACCGCTTTAAATTCCTTCAGCGATGAACCCGCTCGCACACGGCTAGAGAAAGAGATGCCACCAGTTTCCTTAACAAATTTCCATCCATCATTCGGATCGGGCGATTGGATGAACTCGTCCGCAAAGATCGACAACGGTGACGTTCCGCCGAGAAAGAGGAAAAGCGCTGCTAACCCTCGCCACTCCATTTTACAATTTAGCGAATTGTCTCAGTGACGCCACCGGACGCCTGTATTGCGCGAAGAAACTTCCTAGCGTGTCTTAATTGGTAACTCTTGCGCAGGATAAAGCACGCCATTCTTCATCACGCTGTCGATGTCCGATCCGTGTCCGATGTCGTCGAGCGGACTCGATTTCAGAATCACAAGATCGGCGAAATTTCCTTTGTCGATCTTACCAATGTGCGCACCGATGTCGCCGCCGAAGAGTTTGGCGGCATTGGTAGTAGCGCATTGCAGGATTTGCGTCGACGTGAGACCGGCTTCCTTCATCAACTGAAACTCGCGGAAGAGCGCGGGTCCATGGATCGTGCCGATGTTTCCGGCGTCCGTGCCTGCGGCGATCGTCACGCCGGCGTCTTCGAGGGTCTTCAAATTCTTAAGAGCGATCTCATGAACCTTCTTGATCCGATCGAGCGCGTCGTCGGGCTTTGCCAATGCGGTTTTGATACGATCGGGCAATTGATCTTGCGGAATTTTCGTCACGTCGAGCGTAGCGATCACTTCTGGATTACCCCACGCTTTTTCTTCTGGTGTGAGATTTAACCTGTTCGCGAACGTGCGCCCGTAACGCTCAAAGACGACGAGCGTTGGACACAAGATCGTATGTCGATCTTTCAGTAACTTCACAAATGCGGCGTCGACTTCTTTGTCGATGACGCTGTGCACGAGCACGTCGGCGCCTTCTTCAACCGCGGCGCGCGCAGTCTGCAGCTCGGTCGCGTGAACGGCGACGCGTAGCTTGCGCGCGTGACTTTCCTCCACGGTCGCGTGGACAATCGGTCGGAAACTATCGACCGGATGATCTTTATCGACGATGTACCAAATCTTGACCAGGTCAGGATTTTGCGCGGCGAGCTTGCGCACGAACTCGCGGGCTTGATCCGGCATGTCGATCTTGACGATGGGCGGATCGCCGAGATCAAGCTGCGGTCGCGAGACACTTGAGATCAACGGTCCGGCAACGGCGACGCGCGGCGCTTTCGCGGTTGCGTTTGCAATTTTGCGAACCTCGAAATTCCAAAATGGCCCACCGACATCAACAACGGACGTGATTCCGCTACGCAAATAGCGCTCGAATGTGTCTGGCAAATTGCGTTTGATCCATGCGATTTCATCCGCGTACGGCCGCACTTTGGTTAGATCGACAACGTCAGGTCGCGTGAACAGATCGCCGGACTGGAAGAAATGCACGTGCGTGTCGATATAACCGGGCAAAATGAATTTGCCTTTGCAATCGATCCACTTTGAACCGGTGGGCACGGCCATGTCTTTTCGTGCCCCGACGGCGCTGATGCGATCGCCATCGACGACGACGACGCTGTTTTCGAGGACTTGAGACGTTGCGGAATTAATCAACGTTCCGCCAACAAGCGCGATTTTCTCGGCGCGCGCACCGAGCGCGAAGATCGACAATGCAAAAGCGAATGCGATTCTAAGTTTCATAGCGAGAGATTCCTTGGCAGAATAAAAATGAACAGGTTATTAACGTAGCGTTAGAGTCAGTTCTTTCCATTTACTAGGGCCGCTGCTTCGCGATCGATCGCGGCGTAATCGGGTTTGCGCGGCCGCAAATAAAATTCGTCGATGGCAATCTGGAAAAGCGCGGCAGCAGGCACGGCGAGAACCACTCCGAGGAGCCCGAACATTGTCCCGGTTGCGAGTGTGAAGAACAAGATGTTGACCGGATGCAATCGCATCTCTTTGCCGAGCACGCCCGGAACAAGGAGGTTTAGTTCGATCTGGTAAACCAGCACGATGACGCCGAGCGCGAGCCAGAATTTTGTTGCGCCCATGCTCAACGCAACAAGCAGGATCGGAATGGAAACAAGAAATGCGCCGATGTTTGGAAGGAACTCACCGAAAAACGCAAATACACCGAACATGAGCGCCGGCTGCACGCCGACCAACCAAAGCAATACACCTATGGAAAGGCCGGTGATCATACCATTGATGGCGACGCCGCGCGCCCATGCAATCATTTGTCGCATAAGTCGCGCGAGTGTGCGGTGGGCTTGTTCGCGATAACGATCGGGCGCGAGCGCGAGATACCCGGCGACAAGCGGTCGCGGGTTGGCCAGCACGAAGATAAGCAATAGAAGCGCGAACACAGCACTAACGAGGCCGCCGACCAAACCAATTGTCGACCTTAGCAAGATGTTCCCGAGGGTTCCGGCGGCCGCGCCAACTCTCCCGGCGATTTCATCGGTACGTGGCAGCGCTTCGCGAACCGCTGGATAATTTTGAGTGAGCGATTCTATGCGCGCACGAATGCCTTGCCAAACATTCGGCGCGCTCCGGACCAGTTCCTGGCTTTGTCTCGCCAGTGGAGGAATCGCAAAGAGGACGATTGTCCCGGTGACAGTAACAAGCGTAAGCATCAAGAGGATCACGCTTGCGAGCCGCGGAACGTGATGCTTCCGCAACCAAACGACGATCGGGTTAAGAACCATGGCGATCAAAAAAACGATCGCAAAAAGCAAGACGACAGACTGAAGCGAGCGCAGAACGAACCACGCGATAAACAGGAAAAAGATGAGCCAGACAATGCGTCGCGCGCCGTGATAGCTCAGCGGAGCCTCTTGATTCTGCTCAGCGGACTCTTTCATGAAACGCAACGTGTCTGCTACGACGCGCGGTATCCGGAATTAGAACCAAAACCGCTCGAAGTTAGGACAACGGAGGACTGCCTGAAGTCAGGCTCCGCGTCAAGCTCCGCTGACAAGCATCCAGACAGAGAGAATTGATCGCGGATTGAACGAAAACCTTGCAAAGGGGCACCGTTTGCGGTGTTTACTTTGCGTGCTTCGTGCGAGGCGTTACCTTGCGCGCGTGTCATTTAATCATTTTGGACTGTCACCGGAAGTCGTCCGCGGCACGCAGGCGATGGGGTTCATCGAGCCAACGCCGATTCAGCTTCGCGCCTTTCCGATCATTCTTGCAGGCAAGGATTTAATCGGCACGGCCCAAACCGGCACCGGCAAAACCGCGGCGTTTGCGCTTCCGATTCTCACATTACTGGCGAAGCACGGCGCGTTTCGATGTCTCGTGCTCGAGCCGACGCGTGAACTTGCGGCGCAAGTCGAAACCGCATTTCGTGATTATGGCCGCTTTACAGATTTGCGCGTTGCCTTGGTGCATGGCGGGGTTGGCTATGGAAAACAGCGCGAGGAACTCAAAAGCGGCGTCGATGTACTCGTCGCCACGCCGGGGCGATTGCTCGATCTGCTCGAGCAGCGCACGATGACTTTGCAACAGGTAAAGCTTCTCGTCCTCGATGAAGTCGATCGCATGCTCGACATGGGGTTCTTGCCAGACGTGCGCCGCATCGTTGAACAAATTTCGACGGACCGCCAAACTCTGCTTTTCTCGGCCACGCTGCCACCTGAGATCGAACGCCTGGCCGCCTGGGTTTTGCGCGATCCAGTTCTGGTCGAAATCGGCATCCGCCGTTCGCCTGCGGAAACGGTTACGCACGCAGTTTATCCCGTGGCCGCAGAGCAGAAATTCGATCTGCTTATGGCGCTGCTGGAGCGGACAAATTTCGATAGCGTGTTGATTTTCTGCCGCACGAAAGTAAACGCCGACCGCGTCGCGCATTCCCTAAAGCATGCGAAGCACGCCGTCGCAGTCTTGCATTCCAACCGTACGCAACGCGAACGCATCGAGGCCCTCGAGGGTTTCAAGAGCGGCAAATACGAAGTTATGGTCGCAACGGATATCGCGTCGCGCGGACTCGACATCGCCGGCGTGAGTCACGTTATCAATTACGACGTGCCAGAGCATCCGGAAGATTACGTCCATCGCATCGGACGCACGGGGCGGGCGCAAAATGTTGGGGACGCTTTCACTCTGGTGAACGGCCAAGAACTTCCTGCCTTGCAGGCGATCGAACATTTCATCGGGCAGAAAATTCCGCGGTTAAAGCTGGAAAATTTCCCGTACCTTTACACCGCACTGTTTGAACCCGAAACTTCTGGCGCCAAACGCGCCGTCGGCGGTGGCCGCACTCATCGCGGCTATTCATTCGGACGACGCCGGCGTTGAAGCAACTTGATTAATTTCACTTTCAACAAAGAGTTGGCCGAATCGTCTCGTCATGCCTGAACCGAAACTCGCTACCGAATCGCAAGATCAATTCGAACAGTTGCAGAAGAAGCTGGTGCCGCTGTGGAAATCGATCGAACGTTTCAATCAGGATCCACAAACGATTGTTGTCGTGCCATCGATGTCCGTCGACCTGGCGGGCGCGGGCGCCGTCGTGCAAGCGTACGAAGAACGCTATCTGTTCCTGTTGCTCCTGCTGCGTCAGCCGCGGGCCCGCCTGATCTATGTCACTTCGCAGACAATTCTACCAAGCATCATCGACTACTACCTTGATCTATTGCCTGGAGTTATCTCGAGTCACGCCCGTCAGCGATTGTTTCTTCCCTCACCGCTTGACGCTTCAGTGCGTCCGCTGAGCGAGAAACTGCTCGAGCGACCACGTCTGATCGAGCGAATACGTTCCTTGATTTCCGATCCCGATCGCGCCCACCTTGTTCCCTTCAACACAACGAATCGAGAGAAGGAATTGGCGCTGCGGCTCGGCATCCCAATGTACGGCGCCGATCCAAAATTTTTTCCATTGGGAACAAAGAGCGGGTGCCGAAAAATTTTCCTCGAAGAGAATGTAGCGCATCCTCTGGGCCATGAGAATCTCGCCAGTAAAGATGTCGTGGTTGAGGCGATCATCGAAATGCGGGCGAAAAAGCCTTCAATAAAGCAGGTTTTGGTAAAACTTAACGAGGGCGTCTCTGGGGAAGGCAATGCGCTGGTCGATTTAAGTGGGCTACCACCGTCGGGCGATTCCAATGAGCGACCCGGAATAGAGGATCGACTCAGGGCGATGCAGTTCGAGCTAAAGGGAATTACCTTCGATAGCTATATGAAGAAGCTCGAGGAGCGAAAGGGAATTGTCGAAGAGCGAATCACAGGAGAGGAGTTTAGAAGTCCGAGCGTTCAGCTTCGCGTCACTCCGCTGGGCTCGGTTGAATTACTATCCACACATGACCAGCTCCTGGGCGGTCCATCGGGACAAAGTTACCTGGGATGCGCCTTCCCGGCCGACACCGGCTACGCTTCGCTGATCACGCGGGAAGCGGCAAAGGTGGGCAAGCGTCTCGCCAAAGAAGGAGTCATTGGACGCTTCGCTTTGGATTTTGTAGTGGTGCGCTCGAATGGAAAATGGGACCCGTACGCCATCGAGATCAATTTGAGAAAAGGCGGAACTACTCACCCCTTTCTCACTCTGCAATTTCTCACTGACGGCACCTACGATCCGGAGAGCGCGATTTTTACCGCTCCGAGTGGACAGCAAAAGTTTTTTGTTGCCAGTGACCACGTTGAATCGCCGCGTTATCGCACTCTGACCCCGGATGACCTTTTCGACATTGTCGTGCGGCACGAGCTGCACTTCAACCAAACGCGCCAGACAGGCGTCGTATTTCACATGATGAGCGCTCTTGGTGAGCTGGGAAGAACCGGGCTGACTGCGGTTGGAAATTCACATGACGAGGCGAAAGCCATGTACGCGCGAGCTCTGGCGGTTCTCGATCAGGAAGCGCAAACCAGCTGATTTTCCTTTGGCCAGCGCACCAATGGAAAAGGGCACGGAGCCCTAAACCGCGGATTACCCGGCGCGCGGCTTCGCCGTACCCCGAAAGTTAAAAGTTTCGGAGAACCACGGATGTTGCCGATAAGACGCATGAGATTGAACGGAGAAGCGAAGGATCTACCGAGAAAGGGAAAAAAATAGCTCAATAGCTCTTATGATTTGGGCTTAGTTCCTCGCATGCCATGGCAAATCTTGAGTAGTCCCAGCGTCTTCCGCTCGGCAAGGGCACGATAGTAAACACGGTATGGCCCGAAAGCAAAGGAGCGAAGACCCGCTTGGTATTCTATGGATTTCCCCTTTCGCGCCGAGGTAGCGCACCACTGTTTCAAGTAGGCGCGCACCTTCTTCTCGACAGCACTAGATTTAGGAAAAATCCGGAAACCACGAGACCAAAAAAAATCGGAAAAACGTAAATATGCTTGACACGCTTCGGCGCTTTTAACTAAAAAGGGGCGCTCACTCCAGGATTGGTCCCCCAGGGCCGTAAAACAGAGGAAGGGTTTCGCGGGAAAATCTCTAAAGAAAGTTAGAATTTCTCTCTGACAGCGAACGAAAAAACGCAGAGAAATAGAAAACTGAAGCCTCAGCCCAAATTCCGTCGATGAAAAAGAAATCCGCGTCTCAATCGGCCTTCTTTAAACTCCGTGTTTTAATCGGTCTGTTTGTCTTTCTGACCGGCGTCTTTCTGGCGCTGTTTGGCATGGGCGCGTTCTCGAGCGCGTTCGCCCAGGGAAAAGGCACCCAAAACAATCGCTCCACTACAAACCAAGCGTCTCCCGGCACACAAGCGCCGGACGTACTCCAGATGGTCGGTCCGGTCCGCCTGGACCAGGATTTACGCAGGCTCCCTTACGTCCCGCCGAAGCCCGAGTTTGAGGAGAGAGTCCTGACGCGCTATCCGCACGGGACAGGCGCGACAGGAGCTCCAGCAGGATACGGCACTTCTGGCCTCCCGTACGTCCAGCAACTGCTCCAAAATGTTTGGCGACCGGCGCCCACGATGCCGAGCCCGCTGCTGACCTTCGAGGGGCTGAGTGCAGCGCAGGCCTGCGCTTGTGCGCCGCCGGACAGCGATGGCGATGTCGGCCCGAATCATTATGTCGAAGCAGTCAACGTCGCGTTCAAGGTTTTTGACAAAAACGGCAACACCCTGGCGGGCCCGACCACATACAATTCGTTCTTTTCCGGCTTGACGGGAACTCCTTGCGCCAACGCTAATGACGGAGACCCTTTTGTTTTTTATGATCAGGTCGCTGATCGCTGGGTTTTGAGCGATTTCGCCTTTCCCTCTTTCCCCGGCAGTTCATTCTGGCAGTGCATTGGTGTTTCTCAGACCGGCGACCCGGTTAGCGGCGGCTGGTTTCTATATGCCCTCCAGGTTGATCCGGCAAATCCAACGTTCCTGGGCGATTACCCCAAGCTCGCCTTGTGGAGCTCTGGCGGAAGCCCAGCTCAAAACGCCTATTTCCTGACGATGAACCTATTTAGCAGCCCCACCACCTTCAACGGTGTGCGCGCCTATGCGCTTGACCGCGCCAGCATGCTCACCGGTGGGCCCACCCACGCGATCGGCTTTACTATCCCTATCGCGGGCCTGGGCGATTCCTATAGCCTGGTTGCAGCGACCCGTCGCACTGGCAGCGCGCCTCCTGCTGGAAGGGATGAATTTCTCCTGGCCATCGATAGCCCGGCCAGTGGCGGCGTGACCTTGACCCAGGTCAAGGGCTGGCTGTTCCATGTGGATTTTGCTGTGCCGGCAAATTCTACCCTCGGGATTGGCGCGAACCACGCGCCAAATGCTCTGATGACGGTCACTGGGTTCGTTGATGCCTTCAGCAATGCCGCTGGCTTTACCATCGTGCCCCAGCAGGGAACAACCGACAAAATCCAGACCCTAGGCGACAAAATCATGACGCCGATGGTGTACCAAAATCGCAGTGGCACGGAATCGTTGTGGGCGTCTGGTACCGTTTGTACCGACACGAACTGCACCGGTCCGACTGGTGTTCGCTGGTATCAATTCAATGTTACCGGCGGCACGTTTCCCGCTACCCCTGTTCAACAGCAAACCTGGACCAATAGCGGCGACGGTTTATGGCGCTTTATGCCCAGCATAGCGGTTGATCAAAACGGAAACACGGCCATCGGTTATTCTGCATCGAGCACTACCCAGTTCCCCTCCATTCGTTATGCGGGACGCCTCGCCACCGATCCGATAGGTAACCTCACGCAGGGGGAAGCGATAATGTTCAACGGCACTGGGAGCCAGACCGACACCAGCGGCCGCTGGGGCGATTATAGCATGACCACCGTCGATCCGGCCGATGGCATGACCTTCTGGCATGTGAACGAATACTACGCGACAACCAGCAGTTTCAACTGGCACACTCGCATCGGCAAGTTCAATTTCGGCGCCGGCGCTGAGGTCATTTCCACGCCGACAACACCGAGCGGACCGGCCAGTGGCTTACCCGGCACAAATTACACTTATTCAACTGGCGGATCGACCTCGAACCTCGGTCATCCGGTGCAGTACAAGTTTGAGTGGGGCGATGGGAGCTTTGTCTGGCTGCCCGTGGGCACAACCAGCGCACAACACAGTTGGACTTCTCCAGGTACTTACCTGGTCAGGTCCAAGGCCCGTTGCTCAATCCACACCAGCGTCGTTTCCAATTATTCGAATACCTTTTCGGTGACCATCACCGGGCCGACTGAGGTCATTTCCACGCCGACAACACCGAGCGGACCGGCCAGTGGCTTACCCGGCACAAATTACACTTATTCAACTGGCGGATCGACCTCGAACCTCGGTCATCCGGTGCAGTACAAGTTTGAGTGGGGCGATGGGAGCTTTGTCTGGCTGCCCGTGGGCACAACCAGCGCACAACACAGTTGGACTTCTCCAGGTACTTACCTGGTCAGGTCCAAGGCCCGTTGCTCAATCCACACCAGCGTCGTTTCCAATTATTCGAATACCTTTTCGGTGACCATCACCGGGCCGACTGAGGTCATTTCCACGCCGACAACACCGAGCGGACCGGCCAGTGGCTTACCCGGCACAAATTACACTTATTCAACTGGCGGATCGACCTCGAACCTCGGTCATCCGGTGCAGTACAAGTTTGAGTGGGGCGATGGGAGCTTTGTCTGGCTGCCCGTGGGCACAACCAGCGCACAACACAGTTGGACTTCTCCAGGTACTTACCTGGTCAGGTCCAAGGCCCGTTGCTCAATCCACACCAGCGTCGTTTCCAATTATTCGAATACCTTTTCGGTGACCATCGCACCTTAGGCGCGACGGCACCACGATCGCTCGCGAACCTTACCATCAACTAAAAGTCACAGGGTTAACGCCAAAGAAAATTGCTAGCGCGGCGACCGTTAAATTCGCGGCGGCGATTCCGCAGAAAAGATCGACATCGTTGGTGTGTTCAAAAGCTCGAGGTGTGTGCGCGCGTTCGTTAAATGTTGCTCACTTCGCCAAGACTACGGCGTGCTATGCTTCACCGAATTCCCGTGTCGCACTCCCACTGGACGTTTGTCATCCGACCAACCACAACATCAACATCGAACGGGCCATAGTGCCCGATTCCGTATTTCTTGCCCTCCTTGGATACGGTGTAATGTCCGGGCGTCAGGGGAACCCGAAATCGCCCCTGATCATCCGTGGTGAACGATGCGACTTCCGCTCCCTTTTCGTTCTCCACAACGAAAGTGGCATTCGCGAGCGGTTTCGAACTGGGAGTATCCGCCCTGATCGGTCCACCTTGAGTTGGACCAAACGTAATCACTCCTTCGATCCCTGTTCCTGATCCGGACTGTGTTTGCCCCGAAGAAAAGCAACCAGACATGACGAGGAGCACCAGAATTATCCGGAATTTTCGGAATTGCATTATCTAATTACTCTCACCACTTCGAATCGGGTCAAAACGTTTCGATCACGAGCGGGGGTGATCGCCAGGTGGGTCCGAATGATAAAACACCGGATGGCCTTCGTGCCACTATCGATGCTGCCCTGAAAGAAAAGTCATAAAAGTCGTCCCAAAAGTCGCTGGTCGCCGCGATCGTTTCGCTGGCAGGGCTGGCGGACGCAACTTATCTGACTGTACAGGCGTTGACCGGCGAGACGCTTTAATTTCTGCCGGCGCGCCGCAATTGGAAACGCACGCCGGCTTGTGCTGAGTTTTCGCATTTTCTCTTGCGCCTCCGGATCGTACCGAAAGGGCCTCTTCTTCGGAAACGGCCTTTTGTGTTATACATTGGACGGTGCGGATTCTCCTCATCGAAGACGAAAAGAAGACCGCGGCTTTTCTCGCCAAGGGTCTACGCGAAGCAGGATTCTCGGTCGATCTTGCGCGCGATGGTGATGCCGGTCTCGAGGCAGCGCGAGCGCGTAAGTTTGATCTTCTCATTATCGATGTAATGCTGCCGAAAAAAGACGGCTGGACTGTTGTCACCGAATTGCGCGGCGCTGGAGTTCGCACCCCGGTGATTTTTTTAACTGCACGGGACAGCGTGCCGGATCGAGTCAAAGGACTCGAACTCGGCGCGGACGATTATCTGGTAAAGCCGTTCGCGTTCCCCGAATTGCTGGCCCGTGTGCGATCGTTGTTGCGGCGCGCTCCAGCGCGACACAAGGAACACTTACGCATCGACGATTTGGAAATCGATATGCAGCGGCACAAGGCAGTTCGCTCCGGCGTGCCGCTCAATCTCACGCCGAAAGAGTTTCTCCTGCTCGCTCATTTAGCTCGTTCTGCCGGCGAGGTTGTTTCGCGCACAGAGATTACGGAGCACGTCTGGGACATTGATTTCAATACAGACACCAATGTTGTTGACGTGGTCGTGCGCCGATTGAGGGCCAAGGTGGACGATCCGTTCAAGACCAAACTCGTCCACACGATCCGCGGCGTGGGTTATGTCCTCAAAGCGAACTAAGCCGCGCCCCATTGCGTCGCAGCTTGTCCTATTTTTTACGCTGGCTGCGGCGCTGTTGCTTTGCTGCGGGCTCGGAGTGTTCTATTGGATCTTTGTCCGGCACGCGTTTGCCGAAGACAACGCTGTCCTGGCCGATAAGGTCTCCGCTTTAAGCGCGGACTTCAACGAGGGTGGACCAAAAATTTTCGGCGA
>Ga0193751_1001213_pt1 | contig 16887 bp, 18 predicted proteins | sample L1c2metaG_FD_143050 | JGI IMG/M metagenome (GOLD analysis project Ga0193751, IMG submission 143050) | Soil microbial communities from a riparian zone of the East river system, Colorado, United States - L1c2 | ecosystem: Environmental > Terrestrial > Soil > Riparian zone | place: USA: East River... | reverse complement strand
TCCTGCCAAAAGACCGCGACCCCCGCTTCATCACCATCCGCCGCGGGGGGACGCTCACGGACTCCGACCATCGGCTCCTGGCTTTGTGGGCTGCCGCGTGCGCAGAGCACGTTCTGCACCTCTTCGAGTCGGTGCGGGCCTCTGACCCCCGGCCCCGTCTGGCGATCGAGCAGATTCGGGCATGGGCGCGAGGCGAGATCAGGATGTCTCAGTCCCGCGCGGCGGGTGGCCATGCCATGGCTGCGGCACGAGAGCTGAGCGGAGCCGCTCGGCACGCCGCATATGCTGCCGGCCAGGCGGCGGTGGTGGCGCATGTCGCCGCACACGAGCTCGGTGCTGCGGCCTACGCGATCAAGGCCGCGCGTGCAACGGCGCCCGGATGCGAGGGTGAGAGCGCCGGCCGGCTCGAGTCCCGTTGGCAGCGCGAACAGCTTCCGGATGCGATTCGCGAACTCGTCCTGGAGGATCAGCGGTTGCGAAACGAGATCTGCTGGTCGGTGTTCGACTGTTGACGGGCGCATTTGTTGAACCAGAGGAGGGCGCCGACGAGGGTGACGGCGGCTTGGTAGCGGCAGGCGAGTTTGTCGTATCGGGTGGCGATGCCGCGCCATTGCTTGAGCCGGTTGGTTGGGTGTTCGACGACGCTGCGGCGTCGGTAGGTGTTCGCGTCGAAGGGCCGCGCCGCCGACGTTCGGCCTGCTGGTCTGTGGGTTCGGGGATCGTGGCGGCGCGCGAACCTTTGACCGGCATCCACACGTTGACCTTTATTGGTCGCGCCGAGCTCGGAGAACGGTTTTATCAGCACGCTCATGCGATCCGTTCGCGCATCGCTGATGCACCCGCCCCGCGCGGCAGGCTCGCGTCAGCCGATCTGTTCGGCCAGGGCGACGATAATGCCCGCGGGGCCGCGGAGATAGCAGAGCCGGAAGATGCCCTCGTACTGCGCAACCTCGCCGAGGAGTTCGGCGCCGTGGGCGCGCAGGCGGGCGACGGTGTCGTCGATGTCGTCGACGGCGAACATGACGCGATGCAGGCCCAGCGTGTTGGGCGGAGGGTTCTTCGGCTCGGCGCCGGACACCGCGGGGGCGTGGTACTTGGTCAGCTCCAGCTTGCTGTGGCCGTCCGGGGTCCGCATCATCGCGATGTCGCTCCGGACGCCGTCGAGTCCGACGGTGCGGTCCGCCCAAAGGCCTTCGACCTGCCCCTTGCCTTCAAGCTCCATGCCGAGCTCGGTGAAGAACGCGACAGCCGCGTCCAGGTCGTCGACGACGATGGCGACGTTATCCATCCGCTGAATGGTCATGTCTCGGAGCATAAAGAAGGCGGCTCGCCCCTGGTGGGGATCCGGCGGCTAGAAGCCGGACCGTCGCGTCGATCCAATGTATCGCCGACCGGCTGTGCGGTCGCAATTTGGCGAACCACGCTAGCGTAGGGCTATGACCCTGTTCACCATCGGTCACTCTACGCGTGCCTTGGACGAGTTCGTCCAGCTGCTGCAGGCGGACAACGTGGATCGTGTGGCCGACGTTCGCGCAGCGCCCGGATCTCGTCGGATGCCGCACTTCGCCAGGGCTGCCCTCGCCGATGAACTGCTGCTCCGAGGAATCGAATACGCTCACCTGCCCGAGCTGGGCGGACTGCGGAAGGCGAAAAGCGATTCCATCAACACGGGCTGGCGGAACGTGAGCTTCCGCGGCTACGCCGACTACATGCAGACAGACGCTTTTGCAGCGGGGTTGAACCACTTGCTCGCGCTGGCTTCGGGGCACGCTCTTGCGATCATGTGCGCAGAGGCCGTCCCCTGGCGCTGCCACCGATCGCTGATCGCTGATGCCCTGACCGCACGCGGGGTCCAGATCTGGGAGATCATCGGAGGGGGACAGCCGCGCCTCCACTTGATGACACCCTTTGCGTGCGTCAAGGGAGATCGAGTCTTCTATCCGCTACCCGACGCCCTGCGTCTTGATGGGTAGGCCTACAAGTCCGACGTTGTGCCCTGCCGCTGACTGATTCAGGCAGGACGCGCCGCGGGCGGCTCCTTAATTTTCTGTGGGACCTTGCTGATACAAATAAGCTAATAAGTTATGACACCCCGAATGGGTGGTGTCCCCGACAGGATTTGAACCTGTGCTCCCGGCTCCGGAGGCCGGTGCTCTATCCGGGCTGAGCTACGGGGACATGGCGGAACTCGATTATAAAGACGGGGCCGCGAGCTGGTCAGGAAGTCGCTACCCACCTTACGAAATTCGTTACCGGCGTCACCCCCTTGATTGACGGTCCTAAATAAGCTGGCCGCAGGCGGGCCGATCGGGAGCGAGCTGCCCGTTCTGGAGGTGGGACCGTGCGGCGTTTCCTCAACCCCTGGATTCTGTTTGCCATCGTTTCGGCCGTGCTCGCCTGCGCCGAAAGTGCGTGGCCGAACCCGATGTAGGCTCTTCCGCTGTCAACTAGTCGTTGTTAGACTGTAGGTCGTGCTTACCAAGCGGCGCCCGGGGCGTTCGGCAACGGATGGCCCCGGGTCGCCGAGTCCGCTCGGACGTCGGATCAGGCAAGCCCGGCAAGAGTTAGGCCTAACCCTCCAAGCGGTCGCGGGCGACGATTTCACGCGGGCCTTCCTCAACCAGGTCGAGTTGGGTCGTTCGCAGCCCTCCACCGAGACCCTCCGCATCATCGCCCGGCGTCTGCAGCGACCGATCGAATACTTCCTCGAAGATCCCGGTGATTCGACCGCGGCCCTCGAGCTGGCCCTGGCCGAGGCCGAGCTCAGCCTGCACCAGGCCGACGCGCCTCGTGCTGAGCGGCTGATGACGCAGATGCTGGCCCGGCCGATCCCCGCCGAGCTGCGGACGCGGGCGCAGCTGACGCTTGCCGTCGCGAAGCTGCGGCAGGGCCGGGCGACCGAGGCGATCCCGCTGCTCGAGGAGGCGATTGCCACGGCGGAACGCTCGACATGGCCCCAGCTGCTGGTCGAGCTGTACGACCGGCTGGGCAGCGCCCATTACCTGCTCCGCCGGGCGCACGCGGCCGGCCGCTGGTTCGATAAGGCCTTCGAGTGTTATCAGTCGGCAGCCCTCGCCGATCCCGTGCTGAAGGCCCGAGTCCTCGGCCATCGGGCCAATCTCCATTACGTGGCAGGGCAGCCGGTGGAAGCCATCGCCGCATACGAATTCGCGATCGCGGCGGCCGAGCAGGTTCTCGACATGCCGGCGTTGGCCGGCATCTACGAGGGGCTCGCCCTCTCGCTCCAGGACACAGGCCAGTACGCACGCGCTCTTTCCTACGCGCAAAAGGGGCTGCGCATCTTCGAGACCTTGCGCGACGTTCGGATGGCCGGCCAGCTGCGGCTCAACATGGGGGATATGTTGCTGCAGCAGGGCCGCGTCGCCGAAGCGGAGCGACTCTTCAGCGAAGGCGCCGAGCACCTTCGGCGCCTGGGTGAAACGGAGCTGCTGCCGCTTCTGGTCGTCGGCATGGCTGAGTCCGCTCTCGAGCGAAAAGACCTCGAGCGCGCCAGCGAGCTGATCGACGAGGCAATTGATCTCGAGCGGCGCTCCCATGATCCGATTGCAACGGTCGCGGTGCACCGGGTGGCCGGGCGGATCGCCCACGCGCGCCGGCGCCCCGAGCCGGCGCGGCGCCACTTCGAGCGGGCCCTGGAGGTCGCGGCCACCGTCGAGAGCCCCGAGCTGCGCGCGCGCGTTACCTATGACTTCGCCCGCGCCCTCGAAGAAGACGGCGATACGACCCAGGCGGCGCTCCGCTTCCGTCAGGCCTACGAGGCCGGCCGTGACCGCAAGGCGGCCTCCGTCCAGGCGTTAAGTGAGCTGGACGCCTAGGTAAGCAACACTTGACATCCCCAAACGGAACCCGGCATAATGACGGCCACGGAAGGTGGTGTCGTTCGCGAGGACGAGCCCCCCGCCACCCTCCGGGACCAACACGTCAAAAACTTTGTCAACGTCGCATTCTGCGATAGACTGGTCACACACAGTCAAGGGGGATTCATGGACGGGTATTCGCGAAAGGTCGGAGCCAGGCTACGCAGCCTTCGCAAGCAGCGTGGCTTGACGCTCCAGCAGGTGGAGGTCCTGTCGAACAAGCGCCTCAAAGGGTCGCTCCTCGCCGCCTATGAGCGCGGCGACCGGAATATCTCGGTGACCCGCCTCCACCAGATCGCCACCCTCTACAGTGTGCCGGTCAATCAGCTACTGCCGGAAGAGATCGAAGGCGTCGGCGAGCCGGCGCTTCCGCCCAAGTTGGCGATCGACCTGACGCAGCTGCAGGGATTGCCCGAACGCCAGGGCTCCATCCTCTCCCGTCACGTGGCCCGGCTCCAGCAGCAGCGCCACGACTTCAACACGCCGGTGGTGACCTTCCGCAGCGACGATCTGGAGCAGCTGGCGGCGGCCTATAAGACCACGCCGGAGATGCTGCGCCGTTCCCTCAATGAGTGGGGAGTGTTTCGGCCGGGTCAGCCGCCTGCCGAGCGGCCCGAAGTCGAGCGGCAGCCGCCGGCGGAGACCGAGGAAGACCGCTAGAAGGGGATCTCGCCCTGGGGCGTCCCGGGCACTCCGCCGCGTTCCGTCCGTAATTCGGCCACCGTTGCCGGGTGCGGTGGCTCGTCCGACACCGGCTCCTCTTTGACCGGCAGGCTCTCGATCCGCTGGCGCGCCTCATCGAGTTTGCGCTCGCAGAGCACCAGGTAGTCGCGGCCACGCGCCACCGCCGCGATCGCGTCCTCCAGGCTGAGCTTGCCTTCCTCGAGCGCGCGCAGCGTGTCATCGAGCTGCGCCAGCGCCTGTTCGTAGGTCACCGACGGGTCGAGCGTCATGGAACCGCCTCATCGACGGTCGCTTCCAGGCGACCCGCCGCCAGCAGCACCCGCACGGGCTGTCCCTGGTGCGCCTGGTCCGCGCTCCGGATAATGCCGTCGCCGCCGCCGTCGAGGCAGATACTGTAGCCGCGCTTCAGGGTCTGCTCCGGGGCCAGCGAGCTCAGCCGTACGGACCGACTCGCTAGGCCGGCGGCCCGCTCGCGCATGCTCCGGGCCCCCAGACTCAAAAGGCGCTCGCGCTGGCCCTGGGCCTGCAGCCGGGCGGTCTCGATCCGCTGCGCCGTCGCCTGCCAGCTGCGGTGGAGCCGCCGGCGCCCCTCCTGCAAGGACCGCTCGCGTTGACGGAGCACCTCGCGTGGGTCACGCTGCCGCAGCATCCCCTCGAGGTGCGCCAGGCGTTCACGACGCCGGGCGTGTACTTCGTGGGCAAGGCGTTGGAGCGACTGGCGCCGCCGTTGCACCTGGTGAGCGGGGCCGATCAGGGCGGTAAGGCCGGCCCGTTGCAGACGCTGGCCGCGCTCGCCCAGCTGCCGAAGCAGGTCGGCCTTCTTGGGCACGACGAGCTCGGCGGCGGCGGTCGGGGTTCGAGCCTCGCGGTCGGCCACCAGATCGGCAAGCGTGCGATCGGAGGTGTGCCCCAACGCGGTGACGACCGGGATTCGCATCGCCTGGATGGCGCGCACGACCGCCTCCTGGTTGAAGGCCATCAGCTCCTCGAAGCTGCCACCACCGCGCGCCACGATGGCGACGTCGGCCAGCTCGTCCTGGTCGCACTGGCGCAGGGCCGCCACCAGGCTGCGCTGCGACGCCGTGCCCTGCACCAAGGCGGGGTAGACGACCAGCCGCGTATTGGGGAACCGTTCCCAGATCGTCTGCTGTAAGTCGTGGATGACGGCCCCACTCGGCGACGTGATCAAGGCGATGCAGCGGGGCAGAAACGGGAGCGTCCGTTTGCGCTCCGGGCGGAACGCGCCCTCGGCATCGAGGCGGCGCTTGAGCTCCTCGATCGCCGCTCGCATCTTCCCTGCGCCGTCGTAAGCGAGCCGGCTCACGACCAGGTTCACGCGCCCGTACTGGGCGTGGTAGTCGACCTGGCAGGTGATCACCAGCTCTTGCCCGTTTTCCGGAAGGAACGGGAGACGCCGGGCCGTGCCACTGAAGATCACCGCTCCGACCGTGGCCGCCGAGTCCTTGAGCGTGAACCAGATGTGGCCGCCACGCGGCGAGACCCCGCTCACTTCGCCCTTGACCGTAACGCTCTGGAACCGGGCGGCCAGCAGGTCGTGAATGCGGGTGTTGAGCTCCAGCACAGTGAGCGGCTTGATCGCCTCCTGCGGCTGGACCGCCATCAGGGCACCGCTTCCGCCAGGCTCGAATCGCGCCGATAGAGCGCGCGCTCCACCGCCGCGCGCAACGCATCCGCCTGCCCGGCCTCGTCAGTGAAGACGCGCACCAGCGTGGTGCGGATGGGCAACCGCTGGAAGAGCTCGGCGACCGCACTTCGCTCGACCGCCCGGCTGACCGGATTGTAGATGTTGACCGGGAACGGATCGTTGAAGGGGTTCTGCGGGCGTGGGTCGACGGAAGCCAGGTCGACCTCGAAGGAGGCGCCCTTGAGCGACGGCGGCAGCGCCTCGCGGATCCGGCGAACGTAGTCGGATGGCTGCGGATAGAGGAAGGCGTCCGGCACGTTCGAGAACTCGTAGTAATCCTCGAAGATCAATCGCCATTTGAGCTCGCGGCGGACGATGCGACCCCATTCATGCGATAGCTCGGCGGCGCGGCCGCCGTCGTGGCGCCAGCGGTCCACGGTGTCGATCAGCGACCAATCGGTCAGCTCGCGGTAGCGATCCAGGTGGTCCAGCGGGTTGCCGGGCAGGATGCGCTCGATCGTCTCCCGGAAGATCTCCCGCATGTGGAGGTCGATGCGCCGCACCGTGCGGTGGTAATAGATGTTGTTGTAGAGGTAGAGCCGGGCGTTGAGGAAGAGCAGCAGCGCCTGGGCCCCGTGCTGGTGGAGCAACATCCCCTCGCGGTCGAGAAACGAGTAGTGAAGCAGCCGCTCGATATCGACCGGGCCGACCTTGACGCCGCACATGTAGGCGTCGCGCGGCACGTAATCGAGGTTGTCGGCGGTATACATGCCGTTGAGCACCGGTTTCAGCGCCTTGACCCAGGCAGGCACCGGCGGCCCCGGCAGGTCGGTCTCGGCAATCAAGTCCGCGATCCACCGCGGGTCGATCACCTCTCCAGCCGCAAACGGACCGGAAGGGCTGGCGGCGAGCGCGGCGATGATCGCGGCCAGCTCACCGCCGATCAGGGCGCGGCCGATCACCTCGTGGTCGATGCCGAAGTGGTCGAGGTAGTTCTGATCGAAGAAATGCCCGAACGGGCCGTGCCCCACGTCGTGGAGCAGGCCCGCCACCCGCAGCGTCTCCTCGACACAGGGCAGCGATGGCACGTCGCCCACCAGGGCATTCAGGTTCGGATACAGCTGGCGGGCCCAGTCGCCGCTCAGGTGCATGGCCCCCAGAGCGTGCTGGAAGCGTGAGTGCTCGCCACCCGGGAAGACCCACCAGGCTGACTGGAGCTGGTGGATCCGGCGCAGCCGCTGCAACCAGGGATGGTCGAGCAGGTCCTGTTCGGCGGCAACGCTGTCGCCATGGACACGCTTGGTGATCTTGATGTAGCCGTGCAGCGGATCGGCCATCAGATTCACCGCGTCGTATTGGCGGGCGAGATCATTCACGGTCGGCAACATTTTAGTGTGGTCAGGGTCGCGGGATTCCCGCGTGCGTCGTCAGGGTCGCGGGATTCCCGCGTGTAGCATGGCCTCGATGGAAAGGGCCGTGATCGTCGACGCCCTACGCACCCCGATCGGCCGCTACGGCGGCGCGCTCAGAGACGTCCGTCCCGACGACCTGGCCGCGCTGGTCGTCCACGAGGCGGTGCAACGCAACCGGCTCGATCCGGCCGGCATCGAAGACGTCTACTTCGGCGACGCCAACCAGGCCGGCGAGGACAACCGCAACGTCGCGCGCATGGCGGTCCTGCTCGCCGGGCTGCCGGTCGAGATCCCGGCCGCCACGATGAACCGGCTCTGCGGTTCGGGCATGCAGGCGGTGGTGGCCGCGACGCGCGAGATCGAGACCGGAAATGGGAGCTGCTTCCTGGCCGGCGGCGTGGAGAGCATGACCCGCGCCCCCTACATCCTGGAGAAACCGCGGCGCGAGTTCGCCCGGGGCAGCCAGACGCTCCATGACAGCACGCTAGGCTGGCGAATGATCAACCCACGACTGGCCGAGAAGTATCCGCCGATCAGTCTGGGCCAGACGGCCGAGGTGGTGGCCCGCCGCTACGCGATCGGGCGCGAGGCGCAGGACCGTTGGGCGCTGGACAGTCATCGCAAGGCGCTGGCGGCGCAGACGTCGTGTCACTTTCGCAACGAGCTGGTCGCGGTGCCGCTGCCGGATGGCGCCACCCTCGAGAAGGACGAGGGGCCACGGGCGGATACCAGCCTCGAAAAGCTGGCGAGCCTGAAGCCGGCGTTCGAAAAAGACGGCACCGTCACCGCCGGCAATTCGTCGCCACTCAACGACGGGGCGGCGTGCCTGGTGTTGATGGCGGACTCGCACGCGCAGGCGCTCGGCATCCGGCCGCTGGCGCGAATCCTCGCGGCCGCCAGCGCGGGCGTCGACCCATCGTGCATGGGTCTGGGCCCGATTCCGGCGTCGCGCAAGGCGCTGACTCGTGCCGGACTCACCGCCCGCGACCTCGATTGCATCGAGCTCAACGAGGCGTTCGCCTCGCAGGTGCTCGCCTGCATACGCGATCTCGACCTCGACCCCGATCGGGTAAACCCGAATGGCGGAGCGATCGCGCTGGGCCATCCACTGGGGGCCAGCGGGGCGCGCATCATCGCCACCCTGGTCCACGAGCTTGCCCGCCGCAAGGCGCGCTACGGGCTCGCCACCATGTGCATCGGGGTGGGCCAGGGCATCTCGACCGTCGTCGAGAACCTCGTCCGCTAGCCCGTCACCCGCCGCCGCAGGCCTGTAAACACACTGCGACCGGCGTTTCCCCACTCCGCATCGGTCCTACCGGATGATCGATACAACGCCGAAATGTTCCCCCTCAGTCGTGTCATACGACGACGCATGCTCGCCGCCTCGGTTGCGGCGGCGGTCTCTCTGTTGCCCCTGACGGCAGTGGCAGCCGGCGGCGCCGAGGTGGACGCACTCTGGAATCAACCGCAGGGCGTCAACGTCGACAGCGCCTTTTATGTGGTCCAGGCGTGGTGGGACGGCCTGACCCGCGCCGGCCAGAGCGACCAGACGCAGCGCGGGCTCGATGAGCTGGCCCAGGCCAATGCCGACTTGCTCAACGTCTATACCCTCTTGCAGCAGCAACGCAGCGGCGCCGGCCCCCAGCCGGTCCCGGTCATCGACCCGCTGCTGACCAGCGTGTACAACTTCGTGACCGGGGCGAATGCCAAGGCCCCCGTCGGGTCGCTCTTCGACTGGGCCAATCAGTCGCTGCTCAAGCTGGAAGGCCGCGAATCCACCGATGTGATCGTCGCGAGCTTACTCAAGGACTATCGGTCCAAGCAGACCGCCGCCGAGCGCCAGCTGCATCTCACCGCGGGAACCGATCTCGCCACGCTGTGGAGCGCCAACGCGGAGCGTGAGAGCGCCTTCCTGCTGAAGATCAAGAGTGTGGCGGCCGAGTCGGACGGGCTGATGGCCGCGCTGAACGACGCCGACCAGTCGACGACGGCGCTGGCCGCCAACCAGCACGGCAACGCCAACGGCCAGAGCAATAGCAAGAACAACGGCAACGCCGGCAAGGGCGGCAAGGGTCCGGTGTCGACGCCGCCCGCCAACGGCAAGTCGAAGAAGCCGTAACGCCGGCTAGCGCCTAGACCTCGTCCTCGTCGACGACCCCGTCGAGGGTGAGCATCAGCCCATCCTGCAGGTCGTAGAGGGCATCCATCGACTCGGCGATCGTGATGTCCTCCGCCGCGCGGTTTCCAAGTGGGTGCTCCATCTCGGCACATAGCCGCTGTACCCGCACAGCGAGATCGGCCGGCAACTGGGTCTCCTCGGCAATATTGAGCATCTCGAGCTCGTCGAGCAGCCGGTCGATATGGCGGATCCGGTTGCGGCGGGCATAGCGAAGTTCACGCTCCGCGTGCCACCGTTCGCGGAGCGACGAAATCTGGACCGAGGTCTGCTCGATCATGCGCCCGCTTCCGAGGGTCCGAGCCATGCTTCCCGAACGATTACTCTACTTTCAAATACCCAGTTGGTCAAGAACGGATCCGGTCCGCTGAGCTCGCTCGAGGACCTTCGCTGAGATCAATAAAGGCCGGCTATGGGCTGGTCCTCCTCTCCGCTTTCCTCTTCGCCGGAGGCGGCAACGTCGTCAAGGTGCTGTTCAGGTTGGGCTATGCCCCGCTGGTCTTGGCCCAACTCCGGATCTGGTGGGCGTTTGCCTGGCTGCTCGTCTTGATGATGGTCATCCGCCCCGGTGGGCTCCGGGTGAGCCGTCGTGAGCTTCCGGCGTTGGCGATCTTCGGCGGCATCGGCCTGGTCGGGGTCCAACTCAGCTATTACCTGGCGATCGCCCGCATCAACATCGCCGTCGCCCTGCTGGTCGAGTACCTCGGATTGGTCGCGGTGACCACCTTCGAGCGGTATCACCGCCAGCAACAGGTTCCGGCACATGTCTGGGGCGCCCTGGCAATGGTGCTGGTCGGCGCCTTCTTCGCCGTCGGCGCATATCAGCCTGCTCTTTTCCGGGTCAACCTTCCAGGTGTCATGCTGGGGCTCGTGTCAGCCGCCTTCTTCGCGTTCTATCTTCTGCGTGCCTCGACGCTGGCTCGCCGAGTCGAACCCTGGACCGTGCTGCTCTACGGCTTTGGCGCGGGAAGCCTTCTTTGGGCGGTGTTCGACGTCGCCACCAGGACCGCGTTACCGGGCGATTGGCGAATCTGGGTGGTCATGGGCTTGCTGGGATTGATCGGCACATTGCTCCCGCATGGGCTCTTCGTGAAGGCATTGCGCACCATCCGTCCCTCCGCGGCCGGCATCGTCGCGACCGCCGAGCCAGTCTTCGCGGGCCTGATCGCCTTTCTCCTCATCGGCGACCGGCTCCAGCCCCTGCAAATCCTCGGCGCCGGCGTCATCGTCGCCGGCATCGTCACCGTGCAGGCCGGCCGCGGCGATGTCGCGGTACCCGCACCCGTGCTCCAGTGACCGCGATCGCCCTCGAACGGGTGCTGCCTCGGCTCGCAGCCGGCGAAGTGGTCTGGCGGTTGCATTACGAAGCGTCCTGCAGCAGCACGCAGGATCTGGCCCGGGCCGCGGCCGCTCGCGGTGCCGAACAGGGTTGGACCGTGGTTACCGACTTGCAGCGCGCCGGCCGTGGACGCTCGGGTCGGGCCTGGGTCGCGCCCGCCGAAACGGCGCTACTGTTCTCCTCGATCCTGCGCCCGCCACGGGATGTCTTTCCCCTCCTCCCGCTGCTGGCTGCGCTGACCGTCGCCGGCGGCATCGAGGTCGCGACCGGCGCTGCGCCCGATCTCAAGTGGCCGAACGACATCCTGCTCAATGGACGCAAGCTCGCCGGCATCCTGCTGGAGCGCCCAGCGGGCGCCGAGGTGGTGCTGGGCGTGGGCGTCAACGTCAATCAATCACCGGCGGAGCTGCCCGACGGGGCCACGTCACTGGCGGCCGAGTTGGGGCACAAGATCGACCGCGAGCCCCTGCTGGCCGCCATCCTCAACGACCTCGGCAACGCCTACGAGCGGGCGGATCGTGAGGGCGTCGGCTGGATCGTGCCCGGCTGGCGCAGCCGGAGCTCGATGCTCGGCAAGCCGGTCGCCTTCGATCGCGATAACACTGTCGTCCGCGGGATCGCGGAAGACGTCGCCGAGGACGGGGCCCTACGCGTGCGCCTCGATGACGGCTCGCGGATCAGCGTCGTCGCCGGCGAGGTCCGGCGCGTCCGGCCGAATTAGTCGTAGGTCGTGCCGCTGTCCTGGATGTAGCCGCCCTCGTGCGTGCCCTGCGGATCGTGGTGGGTGAAATGGATCAGCCCACCCTGCGCATTCCAGATGTATTCGCCGTGGACCACGACGTGGTCCCCTTGCTGAACCGGCGCGCGTGCCCCGATCGAGATGTTGTGCTCGACCTCGACGGTGAGGTCGCCGGAGGAGAGCTTGACGATGAATTGTTCGTGGGTGCCCGTGCTGCTGGTTCGGTCGGCGAGGAGGCGCACGATCGTGCCGTCCGCGGTGACCTCGACGTTGGACTGATGGTTGTGGAAGTCGGCGACGATCGCCGCGTCATCCGGCTGCGCCGCCGCGGCGCCACAGCCCATCAGAGTTAGCGCCAACGACAGTCCGGCCAGCAGCCGCTTCATGAAGAAGAGTCTAGAAAGGGCCTCAGGCGGCGCCCTTCCTTCGTCTAGCCGACCTTCACGTCTCCCGTCATCTGCGCGTGGATCGTGCAGTGGTACTTGAAGTCGCCGGCTTTGCTAAAGGTGACGACGAACTTCGCGCCGGAGCTCTGCAGACAGGAGTCGAAGACCCCGGAGTCGTCGGAGGTGACGCTATGCTGCGTCGAGCTGTCCTGGAAATCCCACTCCACGGTGTCGCCAGTCTTGACGCTGACCGCCGAGGGATCGAATTTGCCGATGGTGTTGGGGTCCGACACGATTTTGACGGTTGCGGTGCCCGTTCCGCTGGTCGCCCCGCCTTGCGGCGAGCAACTCGACGAGCCGCTGTTGTCACCGCTGGTGCTGCCACAGGCGGCCAGGATCAGGGCACTCCCCACGGCCGCAATCGCCATCTTCCACACGCTCACGCATTGCCTCCTTGTGAGAACGACTAACCCCGGATTGAGTCTACGGGGCGATCTGTGGGCATCGCCACCAAACGGCGCCCGGCGGGGCAGAATCAGGTGTCGGCCTTAGTCAGGCAACTCGGAGAATTCGCGACGGGCATCGCGCAGCCAGAGCGCGGTCGCGGCCACCGACAGGACGACCCCCACCGCCAGCACGACGAGATTAAGGATGAGTCCGGTGAGCAGCAACGCGATCCCAAGGGCCAGTACGCCGGGGCCCTCCGCGTGCGACTCGCCCTGAGGACCCGTCATCCGCCGAAGTTGGTGTAGATCAGGGCCCAGGCAAAGGCCAGGCCGAACATGATCAGTGCGGTCACGAACAGCAGGATCCCCAGCCGAACGTTCTTACGCGCTTCGTCTCTATCCATCAATGGCCACCCGAAACTATAGCCTCCCGATCATGCGATCGGCCACCATCACGGCGAAGAGCAGTCCGAGGTAGGCGATCGAGTAGTCGAACAGAAAGCGCGACCAGCGCTGCCGGCGACTGGCGAGGTTGATCAGGGCCAGCCCGATGAACAGCGCACCCAGGACCACGGCGCCCGCCAGGTAGAGCAGACCGAGCGCGCCCGTCACCACGACCGCCAGCGTGACGGCGACGAGCACCAATGTGTAGATAACGATCTGCCGACGAGCAGCGGCTTCACCACGCACCACCGGCAGCATCGGCACTCGAGCGCGCGCGTAATCGCCGCGGAGGCGAAGCGCGAGCGCCCAGAAGTGCGGCGGCGTCCAGAGGAAGATGACGGCGAACAGATAGATCGCCGTCAGGTCGACGCGATGGGTGACGGCCGCCCATCCCACCATCGGCGGCACGGCGCCGGCGGCGCCGCCGATCACGATGTTCTGGACCGTCGTGCGCTTGAGCCAGAGTGTGTAGACGAAGACGTAGAAGAGCAGGCCGCTGACCGCCAGCGTCGCCGCCAGGACGTTGACCCAGAAGGCCAGCAGCACAAAGGCGGCCAGCCCGAGCGCGATGCCAAAGAGCAAGGCATGACCAGGCGCAATGCGGCCATCGGGCAGTGGGCGGCGGCGGGTTCGGAGCATCTCGCGGTCGAGGTCACGGTCGATCCAGCAGTTGATCGCCCCCGCCCCCGCGGCCGCCAGCGCCCCACCCAGCAAGGTCAGCAGCACCAGGCTGGTGGAGGGCCAGCCGCGCTGCGCCATCATCATGCCGCCCAGAGCAGTGATCAGCAGTAGCGGAATGATCCGCGGCTTCGCCAGGCTGACGTAGTCGAGTACGACGTCGCGCGCCGGCCGCCGGATGGCGGCGGGAGCCCCGTCCCGATCCTGGACGGTCTCGCTCGGCAGTCGGCTGGCGAGCACCGCGAGCACCACCGTCCCGACCCAGACCGCGCCGGCGAGCGCCAGGTGGAGGCCGCGCAGCGCGGCGGGCAGGTGCAGCGTGACCACGGCGGCACCGACCGCAATCTGAAAAGCCAGCGCGGCGAGGGTGATCGCCACCGTGGCCCGGACGGCGCGGTGCCGGCGGTAGCGGGCCATCAAGGAGAGCAGGCTGACCACGATCAGCAGCCCGATTAGCGCGGCGACGCCGCGATGCAGGAGTTGGACGGCGGGCAATCCATCGAAGGCAAAGCTAAAGCCACCACCGCAGAGGGGCCAGGCATTGCAGGCGCCACTCGCGCCGCTGCCCACGACGAGTGAGCCGCTCAGGATCAGGATGTAGGTTCCGGCGGCGGCGGCACGCGACAGGCGGACCGAACCCCGGTCGGCCCCGCCGGTGCGCGGAACGATTGCGGCGACCGCCGTCACGCAGACCGCGGCGAGCAGGGCCATCGCGGTCGCGAGGTGCGCCAGGACGATCATGGGCGGGAGTTCCAACCGAACGGTGATCGCGCCCAGCACGACCTGCACGACGAGCAGACCGAGGGCGGCCGTCGTCGGGATCACGATGTCGCGCCGCTGCCGCCAGGCAGCCCAGGCGACCACGGCGGTCAACACGACGAGCGCGCTGGTCAGCGAGGCCGTGGTTCGGTGCGAGTACTCGATGATGGCGTGCAGATTGAGGGGCGGCAGCAGCCGCCCGTGGCACAGAGGCCAATCCGGGCAACCCAGGCCGGAGCCGGACACGCGAACCACGCCACCCAGCACGACGAGGGCATAGGTGACCGCCGCGGTCACGACGCTCAGGACCCTGAACGCCTTCATCGCGCGGGGCTCAGGCGGGACCGTGTCGAAGTTGTGGACCGGCGGCGGTGAGGTGGTGGCCCACTCCAGCGTGTTGCCTTGCCAGGGATCGGCCGGCGCCCGCCGGCCACCTCGCACACTGATGGCGAAGTTGATGATGAAGATCAACACCGCGGTCGCGATGACGAAGGCCCCGATGCTCGCCATCAGGTTCCAGGGAGCCCAATCGGTGCGGTTGGGGAGCCAGATCGCGATCCGCCGCGGCATACCTTCGAGCCCCAGGAAGTGCATCGGCATGAAGGTGACGTTGAAGCCGACCAGCTGCAGCCAGAACTGGAGCTTGCCAAGCGACTCGTTCAGGTAGCGGCCGGTGATCTTGGGGAACCAGTAGAAGAAGCCGGCAAAAACCCCGAAGACGCTGCCGCCGAAGAGGACGTAGTGAATGTGCGAGACGACCCAGTAGGTGGCATGGATCTGGTAGTCGGTCGCCAGCGAGGCCATGAAGACACCGTCGACGCCCCCCACCAGGAACATCAGCACGAAGGCGACCGCAAACAGCATGGCCGTGGTGTACTTGATCGATCCTCCCCACAGGGTGGCAAGCCAGTTCAGCACCTTGACGCCGGAGGGGACCGCGATCAGCGCGGTGGTGCCCATGAAGAATTCCTGAAGCCCGAGCGGCAGGCCGGTGGTGAACATGTGGTGAGCAAACACCATGAAGCCCAGCACCCCGATGGCCGCCATCGAGAAGGCCATCGCGCGATAGCCGAAGATCGGTTTGCGGCTGAACACGGGGATGATCTCCGACACGATCCCGAAGGCGGGCAGGATCATGATGTAGACCGCCGGGTGCGAATAGAACCAGAAGATGAACTGGTAGAGCAGCGGGTCAGCGCCATGGTTGAAGAAGTGGGTCCCAAGCTGGCGGTCCATGAGCACCATGGCCAGCACGCCGGCGAGGAACGGGCTGGCGAGCAAGCTGAGGGCCGCCGTGATCTCGACCGACCAGACGAAGAGCGGCAGACGGAACCAGGTCATCCCCTTCGTCCGCATGTTCTGGATCGTCACCAGGAAATTGATGGCCCCCATGATCGACGAGATGCCGACGATGTGGAGACCGAGGATCCAGAGGTCCTGGCCCAGGCCGACGGCGTACGCCTTTTCCGTCAGCGGCACGTATCCCGTCCAACCGCCGGCCGCCGCACCGGTTTGCGTCAAAAGTCCGCTGTACATGGTGAGGCCGCCCAGCGGGATCAGCCAGAACGAGAAGGCGTTGATCCGAGGAAACGCCATGTCGCGGGCGCCGATCATCAGTGGGACGAAATAGTTGCCGAAGCCGGAGAAGACCGGGATGATCCACAAGAAGATCATGGTGCTCCCGTGCAAGGTCATGATCTGGTTGTAGAGCTTGGGGGTCAGGAAGTCATTCCCGCCGACCGCCAGTTGCGTCCGCATCAGGAGCGCCATGATGCCGCCCACGAGGAAGAAAAAGAACGTGGTGTACAGGTAGAGAATGCCGATTTTCTTGTGGTCGACCGTGGTCAGCCAGGCCATGACGCCGCTCGGAGCGCGTGCCTCGCTGCGCGGGAGGGCGATGCTAGCCATTGGGTTATGCCTCCTTCATCCGCCGGTCACCGTGATCGTGCCCGTCATCCCGGAACTTACGTGATACGTGCAGATGTAGTGGTAGGTTCCGGGCTTCAGGAATTTGACCTCGTATTTCTCGCCCCCGTTCTGCGTGTCCAGGCTGGGCACCCGCTGATTATCGAAGGTCACGCTGTGAATCGAGTTGCCGGTGTTCGTCCACTGGACGACGTCGCCCACCTTCACCGTGGCGCTCGACGGCTGGAACTTCAGGTCGTCAGTTTCAGCCACGCTGGAGTCCGCGGTGACGCCGTTGACCGTTTGGGCCGGCGGTGGCCCGGCGCCCGGTGGCGGGGCGCCGCTCAGGAAAGCCTGATATTGCGCCTGGGAGACAGCGTCCACCTCGAGCACCAT
>Ga0193751_1001212_pt1 | contig 16888 bp, 17 predicted proteins | sample L1c2metaG_FD_143050 | JGI IMG/M metagenome (GOLD analysis project Ga0193751, IMG submission 143050) | Soil microbial communities from a riparian zone of the East river system, Colorado, United States - L1c2 | ecosystem: Environmental > Terrestrial > Soil > Riparian zone | place: USA: East River... | reverse complement strand
CTGGCATTGACGTGATTCGACCGAACGGCCGCTGAATGACGTACAGCAGCCGGTCGTGCGTCAAGGGCCGTTGTGGATCGTGGAGCCGCCACTCAGCACCGGCGAGCAGATGAGCGTTAACGACCCGAAGCAGACGTTTACGTTGCCGATACCCGGCCCGAGCCGACGGCAGGAGGTGCCGCTGGTGAGGGTCGGTGTGTTCGGCGGGTTAGAGAGCGTTGTCGATATCACTTGTCAGCCGCGCCGCGCAGTCCTGCTCTTTGAATCGCTGCTTTGACAAGTCCTTCGGCTTTTACATCCTCAGCGTACTTTCGCACATAGGCCATTCCGCTCTCCCGGCCTTTCGGGAGTGCTATGGCAACTTCATCCACACCAATCCGACCATCAAGAACCCGAGAGCCGGGCATCTTGTCCGACAACCCATACAGGTTGGCCTTGTTGGCGGCGAAGGCATCCACCTTTCCGGACTTCAGCATTTCTTCACCGGCGGGAACACTCGGACTCGCGACCACCGTGGCATTCTTCAGTGCGCGCTTGAGAAATGCGTTCACGGACCCGCCTTGTGGCGCACCGATGCGAATCCCTGGTCGATCAACAGCGTCGATGGTCGAAATCGGAGAACCAGCGGGAACGAGGTAGCCGTGCTCGATGACGAGCAGAGGTTCAGTGAAGTTCAAGACACTGTCACGCTCCGGGGTTGGCCCAAAAAAAGCGAGATCCCATTCGCCTGACTTCAGGCCGACCATGATGGCTCCTGGCGACGGGTACACCACGGGCTCGAATGGAACCCCAATACGTCGGGCAAGCTCTTTACCTAAGTCGAATCCCACCCCTTTCGATTCGTCCAGCGTAGCGCCCTGAACGATGGACGCGGGCGCCCCGGTATAGAGCGCCACGCGGAGCTTGCCGGTTGGGGCCAGTGCCTGTCGTTCTCCCTGACTAGGCGTGGAAGCGTTACTCGCGCACCCTGCAGCTAAAAATCCAACTACCACAGCAGTAAACCACGTTCTCATTGACCCTCCCTTTGATGTTGCGGTTGCTCTCTAACGTGACCTACCCGGGGCACGCGAGACTGGCGACTGACCGGCGCCTGCTGGAAGGCGACAATTGGAATTGTGGCTGCGACGGCGCCAATCGCGACGAGCACCTTACGCTGGAGCCACGCGATCCTCCCCTTGGAACGCGCCAAAATTATACTAAAGTGAGTGACCGGTTTTGGCCGGTCGCTGGCATTGACGTGATTCGACCGAACGGCCGCTGAATGACGTACAGCAGCCGGTCGTGCGTCAAGGGCCGTTGTGGATCGTGGAGCCGCCACTCAGCACCGGCGAGCAGATGAGCGTTAACGACCCGTAGCGGTCTAAGAGCATGAAGTAAAGCGGACCAGCAGAAAGTTTCAGCCAATTTCCCAAACCTTACGTCAGCTCACGCAGCGGGATTCCTACGCCAAACACATCTAACGTCCGCGTACGTCTCCGGGTAAAATGTTTCATCGAGTTCACGCGTTGAAGTTGTCAGCGTTACTCTAGACGTGCAACCTATTCAGGATAACGACCGTGGCAAACATAGCATTTCTCGGGACGGGACTGCTCGGCGGCGCATTCGCAGAGGCTGCCGCCAAGCGTGGTGATACGGTCGCCGCATGGAATCGGTCACCAGAGAAAGTGCTCGCTCTGGCCCAGTTCGGTGTCAAGTCAGCCACAACTCCAGTCGACGCGGTTCGAGGCGCATCTAGGGTGCATCTTGTACTCAAGGATGACGCCGTAGTGGACGAAGTCATTTCTGCCGCGCGCTCCGGGCTTTCCCCTGAGACCATCCTGATTGATCACAGCACAACGTTGCCGAGGCTCACCGCCGAGCGGGCCCAACGGCTCCAAGTCCAAGGAGTGAAGTATCTGCACTGCCCAGTCTTCATGGGACCACCTGCCGCACGTAATGCGCAAGGTTCGATGATGGTTGCAGGACCAAGAGCCCTCTTTGAGAGGGTCAAGGCAGAACTAGCCAAGATGACAGGACGCTTGGAGTACATGGGCGAACGCACTGATCTTGCCGCCGTGAACAAACTGTTCGGCAACGCCATGATCATTGGAATCACGGCTATGACGGCGGACATCCTTACCATGGCCCAGGCAAGCAGCGTAGGGGCTGAGGATGCCATCAAGCTGCTTGGACTTCTCGATCTAAACGCGATGGTGGCAGGACGCGGAGCGAACATGGCAAGAGGCAACTTCGCCGCGAGTTTTGAGTTGGCCATGGCCCGCAAAGATGTAGGGCTGATGCTTGAGACCGCTGGTGATAGACCCATGGCAGCGCTGCCCGCAGTTGCAGCCCGGATGGATCAACTCATTGCGGGCGGGCACGGTGCCAAGGATGCCAGTGTGATGGCAATTGATGCGGTGCGTCGAGCTTAACTTCTTGCAATCTTCGCCCGAATGACTGCTGGGACGGGCTTCGACGACTGCCATTGAGCGTGTTCTCCAGAGGGCCGCTCATGGCCGGTCGCCGGCATTGATGCGATTCGACTGAGCGGCCGCGGTACAAAGCTGGGCAGCCATCGAGGTGTGAAAGGCTGCTGCGGATCGTGGTGCAGCCGCTCAGCGCCGGAGCGTCGTTGACTCTGAACGACCCGTTGCGGTCACTCGCATTTCTCGATAGCGGACGTTTGCATCCTTACTGGATGATCTCATCCGCGCGTATCAGCATTGATTGCGGAATCGTGAGGCCGAGGGTCTTCGCGGTCTTCAGGTTGATCACCAGCTGGAATTTCGTTGGCAGTTCGATCGGAAGATCTCCAGGCTTGGCCCCTTTGAGGATCTTGTCCACAAAATACGCCGCGTGACGATATATCTCGGCACCATCTGCCCCGAAGCCGATCAGGCCACCCGCTGCTGCAAATTCCTTCGGTCCAATCGACGGAAGCCTTTGCTTTGCTGCAAGGTTGGCAACCTCCATGGCGTTGGCACGAAAGAGCGTGTCCGTCGTAACCACAATCGAGTCTATGTGCTCTTGCGCCATTGCCGATAGAACCTCTACGAACTCTTTTGCGTTCCGTACCTCGACCGCGTGCAGTTCCAATCTCAATGCATTCGCGGCGACGCGAATGGCTTCTACATGCATTGCGCTCGTAGCATTGGCCGGATTGATGAGCACCGCTACCCGCTTAATGCTTGGGACCGCCTCCTTGAGGAACTGCACTCGTTTCGCGGCAGCTTCCGGACCAAGCTGGGAGGACCCAGTGATGTTCCCGGTCGGCCGCGCGAGGCTGCCACTAAGGCCGAACGCAACTGGATCGCCCATGCCCGGCTCCACAATGGGAATCGTGGTGGTCGCAAGCTTGGCTGCAAACACCGCTTTTGATCCAAACGCCACAATTAATTCGACCTTGAGACCAGCTAGTTCCGCTGCAAGCGCAGGTAGCCGATCGTAATTCCCGTCGGCCGATCGGGTTTCAATCGTAATATTCTTGCCCTCAACGTAGCCGAGGTCACGCAGGCCCGCGCGTAAGGCCGCGACCCGCCCGGCCTCACCGGAAAGGGTCTCGGAAATCAGGAAACCGATCTTGGGGACCTTCCGCTGCTGCGACTGGGCGAACGAGGGGCCGGGCACCGCAAGTGCGCCCGCGGCGAGCAAGACAAGCAGTTGTCGCCGATCCATCATTGAATAATCTCGTCGACGAGAGGAAGTCCGACCATCTTACGCCGACCGCGAGAATTGAGCGCCGCAAACCAGCGTCTCCTCTTGGCCGTGAGCTGCCCTCGGCTCGTGTTACGAAGGTGGCATACTCGCACCCTTACGCTTAAACGGTTGCGAGTTCTCGAGCCGATCGCATCAGTTAAGGGATGGCCACGCTACCGCTCGAAGCCCAAAAAAGCGGACGGTCCCAACTTCGCAGATCGGCCAGGAGCAGCCACGCGGCGAGGGCGCCGAGAGCAGTCGTTCGATGGCTTCTCGGGCTCAAGCCGTCCTAGGAAACCGAGCGCTTGTACCGCAACATCGTGGCCGGCCACGCGAATCGGTAAGTCATCCGTCAGCTCCCCTTTCCTACACTTCGTCCCGGCAGCGCATCGACGCGCGCCGAGCCCATTTAACGGAAAGGAGCAAGCCATGAACCGCAACACCAATTCAGCCGTCGCGATGAAGACGGTGCGTAGACGCCTGATGTTGGTCATCGTCGCCCTCGCAGGAGCGTGGACGCCATTCGCGCCCGCGTTGGCGCAATCTGCCTTCTTCGTCGAACCTTTCATGGGCGCCGACATTGGCGTCCACCTCACCGACGCGGATAGTCAGTTCCTGCCTGGCAAGGGATACGTCCACCGTGCGGGCAACGAAGGACCCGCGAGTACGAATCGCCACTACATCACGACCGTGAGTCACGACTACGTTTCCCGCGACTGGACGTATGACATCACGTTCGTGTCTCCCGCTTCCGCCCCCGACGACATCCTCTTCGTCGGGGTCGGGGAGGCCATGCCCGACCCATCGTATTTCAATGAGCCGCGGAACAGTCTCAACTTCCGTGTGCACCAAGGACTTTACGGCTTTTCCAACGGCTGGCGAGTGGACGTCGCAGCCCACAGCGTAGGTTACGCTGTTTTCACTTTCATCGAGATGGGAGTGGGCTACCTGCCCCCGACGGCGCCGGACACCGGAACGTTCACGGCGCGCATCCGAAAGTCAGGCAACGAAATCACGTTCCAGATACTCGGTACTCCAATCTTGGTAACCGTTCCCGACGTGCACTCTTACGCGCCATTTCTCGATGACTCGAATAGCCGCATCTTCTTCGGCAACGCGAGCGGCGAATACCTGTTCGCGGAGATGCGCGTGTTGCCAACGTCGGTCGACGTCAGCCATTGACGATCTGCGCGATAAGTCACGCCCTCGAGCGTCCGAATCGCGGACCGCTTGCCTCGTGATCGGTTTCATCGGGCTCGCGGTCCGCGACGAACACGATGATCGCATCGACGAACGCATGCTGATGGCCCATCAACAAGTGACCGCCGTCCGCGTACTCGACGAAACGGGCACGCTGAATGTGAGGGCAGTGTAGTGAGCGACGTCGAGGTTCCGTATGAATGATCGCCCGCGCTCACGATCAACCTAGGAAGGCTGGCGCGTTCAAGCGGGTAGCGCCGTAGCGACGATACGTTGGCCGCCTCGTTGAGCAAACCGGCGCGGCATAAACGCTGCCGAGTCGATGCAATAGCGAAGCCCCGTCGGCGGCGGCGCGTCCGGGAAGACGTGGCTTAGGTGCGCGTCGCAGATGTTGCAGATGATCTCGGTGCGCTCGATGCCGTGCGAGGTGTCGCGCTCCTCGCGCACGTTCGCCGGATCGAGCGGCTCGAAAGAGCTCGGCCAGCCACAGGCCGCGTCGAACTTGGCGTCGGACGCGAAAAGCGCAGTACCGCAGCACATGCAGCGGTAGATTCCAGGCTCGTCGTGGTGAACGTGCTCGCCGCTTCCCGGCGGCTCGGTGGCCGCATGCCCGTCACCTCGTACTGGAGCGGCGTGAGCTCGCGTCCGCCACTGCGCATCGGTCCTCCGGATCTTCGCCATGTCGGTCTCTCTTCTGGGCTACGACATTCTAAAGGTCGCGCCAGCGCATCGCGCGTTCGATCGATGCCGACGGTCTCGCCTCAGTCGCTTCCCAAGTCTCCCTACCCTTGGCACGTCCGCTCCGAGATCAGGAGCGCTCAGCCTTACGCGCGAGCGTGTTGACGCTGGCCGCGACTTCCTTGAGCTCGTCCGCACTGAGTCGTAATTGAAGCGATGTGCCGAGGTGGCGAGCCCCTTGCGGATCCAGGTGTCGCGATTGCGCCCGTGCATGCGGACGATCGAAAGCGACGGCTCCGTTACCTCCCACACCGCGGGAATCGTATTGGCAACGCCCTGCGGCGCGGCGACGACGACGTTCACGAGTCCGTTGTCGCGCTCGAAGGCGAGCGTGCGCACCGTGCGCCGCTCTCCCTCGAACCAAGTCCTGTTGCGGAAATGCTAGTGTCCGAGCGACCCACGCGCCTACACACCTGGCAACGCAGCGAGACCCCGTGTACAGGGCTGAAGACGTCTAAGTAGGAGATTGTTCGCGGCAACCGCTAATACACATTGCCCGGTGACGTCCGCTTTCGAGAGTCCGACCGTCTGGTCGGGGTCGATAGCGGCGTTAAACGGCCGCTTTTCGCAGCGTGCCGAGCCACTCTCAGGCACGGCGCAATTGTCGCCAACGCCGTACTCGCAACCGAACGCTCTAAGGGTTGCGAGTGGCCGCTATGACACGTCAACGCGCGTGGCGCGGCCGACTAACCTCCCGTTGTATCGCCGGCGCGCCGACGTAGTTCCGTGAACTGGCTGGGTTCCCACGGCCGGATGGCGAGGACCATGGTAGTGCCGGTACGCATCCTATGGTCGAGCGCCTTGTCCTCCTGCACGAGCGAATCGAACTCCTCGGCCAGCTTTTGCAGACGATGCTGCAGGAGATCGTTCGACCGCGTCGACAGAGCCCCAAAGACGACGCTACGCGACTCGCCAGAGTGGGTGAACGATGTCTCGAAGAATTGCTGCTGGATTCGCTCCTCGAAGAACCGCTGGATAGGACCGTCTTTGCGCCACGTGAAGTTTCGCGCGAGCCGGATCTTGATGTGATTGTCGGGGAGGAGATCGATAAGCCGCATGCGATCGAGGCGTACTAACAGCCGTACAAGCTCGGTCTTCGAGATCCGGAATGTCTCGACTATATCGACGGCGCTCCAGAAACTGATCGCGAGTATTCCCACGAGCAGGAGCTTCGGTTCGTTGACGAGCGCGCGCTCCTGTTCTTCCGTGAGTTCGGCGATGCGCGGCTCCGCGGTTTGCATCAACTCGAGCAGGTCGGTGATGTCGAGCTTCATCAGCGCGCAGATCTGATCGACGCGTTCGATACTGAGGTCCTTCTGTGCGAACAGCCGCTTCACCGACGACTCCGACAGGCCGAGCGCGAGCGCCACGTCGGCATAGGTTAGAGCGCGCTGGCGGAGGCTCTCCTTAAGTGTCTGGATTAGGAGAGTGGTCTGGGACATGGGGTATCGTCTGGTAGTACTTTGCGTCCCATTCTAGACGACTTTCACAAAAATAGTTGCGCCCGGTGGCGCTGGCGTCCAATCTGCGCGCCATGCCTATCCAGCAACCCGTTGTTCCGCAGAGCCCGCTCGCCGACCATGCGCGCGTTGCGCCGGGTTACGCGATCGTTCTGGCCATCCTCTCCGCACTGTTTGCAGCGCGTGTCGCCGCTCAGGCGATGCAGCGGTGGTTGCCGCTGCCATTCCTGCCGCCGTCCGGCGCGTTCCAGGGCAGCGCGCTTCCATACGCCATCCTGCTCCCAGCGCAGATCGCAATCCTCGCGGTGATGCTTGCCATTGCTTGGCGGGTTCACATCGGGATGTTTCTCCCGCGACCGCACGTCAGCCGCAGATTGACGGTTGCAGGTGGAGTCTACGTCGCGACGATGCTAACGCGGCTCACGGTGGGGCTGACGGTGCCGGACGCCCCATCTTGGTTCCGGTCCGAGATCTCCACGGTTTTCCATTTCGTGCTCGCGATATTCGTCCTCGCGCTGGCGGCATTTCATCGCCAGCTCCCGAGGCAAACCATGGAACGGGAAGCTTCGTGACGACCGCCGCTCGCGTCGCGCCGTACCTGTGGTACCCCGCGATCATGTGCGTTACGGTGCTCCTTTTCGCGCAGCTGCTCGCCGCGGACGCGCCGTTGGTGATTGCGCTCTACGCACCAATCGTTCTCGTCGGCTTCGCCGTCCTGTGGCTGCAATGGCGCTTTCCCGAGCGGGCCTCGTGGCATCCCCGGTGGGAGGCGGCGAAGGCCGACATTACGTTCATGACACTCGTCCAGGCGGTGTTGCCCCAGGGACTCTCAGCAGCCTTCGTGCTCGTTCTCGCCGGCACGCGGCACGCGGATGTGACGGACCACGACTGGCCGCAGAGCTGGCCGTTGATGGCGCAGGTTTGCCTGATGCTCGTTACGGCAGATTTCATGCGGTACTGGGTGCATCGCGCCTGCCATCGTTTTTCGCCGCTGTGGCGGCTGCACGCGGTCCACCACTCGCCGCACACTCTCTACTCCCTGAATAGCGGACGCTTCCACCCGTTGGAGAAGACGCTCCATTTCGGCGTCGACACGGCGCCGTTCCTCGCGCTCGGCGTTGCGCCGGACGTGATCGCTGGATATTTCCTGGTGTACGCGACGAACGGTCTGTTCCAGCACAGCAACGCGCATCTGCGGTACGGCTGGCTCAACTACGTCGTCGGCAGCGCGGAGACACATCGCTGGCACCACGCGCGCGACCCGCGCCTGGGCGCATGCAACTACGGCAGCACGACTGTGATCTGGGACGTGATCTTCGGTACGTGGCAACTGCCGAGGGGCCGACAGCTGCAGGAGGTGGGTATCGTGGACATAAACTACGCGGGTGGTTTCTGGCAACAGATGGTTGCGCCGTTCGCTGGCCTGCGCCACGCAGAGCTTGGGCGAACCGCCAGACGCACTTGCGCCAACATCCTGGTCCGAGCTCGCCTCTGGTCGACGCTGCTGGTTCAAGGGTGGCGCATTGCGCGCGCGATCCGCAATCCCATGCGCGCCCAGCACGCGCTGCTCGCCCGCATCCTTCGCGAGAACTGCGAGACTGCCTTCGGACGTCGCTACAGGTTCCGCGAGACGAACGATTACCCGGCCTTCGCTAGGCGCGTGCCGGTGGCCGACTACGAAGCGCTACGGCCGTACATCGACGCCGAAATCGAGTGCGGCGAGAACGCGCTTACCGAAGTGCCCCCGACGCAGTACGTGCGCACCAGTGGCTCGACCGGAAGGCCAAAGGATATTCCGCTCACGTCCGTACATCTCGAGGCGCTGCGCCGCATTCACGAGACAGCCGTTGCATTCCAATATCGAGAGTGTCCTCGCGCCTTTGCCGGAAGCATTCTCGCAATCGTCAGCCCAGCGTGCGAAGGCCTGCTGCAGAGCGGCAAGCCTTTCGGCTCGGCCTCCGGGATCGTCGCAGGCAACACGCCGGCCTCGGTAAAGGAGAAATTCGTCCTCCCGGCCGAAGTGTTCACCATCGCCGACAGCCGTGTGAAATACCTGCTGATCCTCCGCCTCGCGTTGCGTCACCGCGACATTACCTACGTTGGGACGGCCAATTCGACGACACTGCTCGCCCTCATGGCGCTCTACCGCAAGCACTGGGTTGAGCTCATCGAGGACCTGCGCCGCGGCACATTCTTTCTTGCTGACCAGTTGCCGGCACAGGTCGTTTCGGCGATTGGTGTTCGATTGGATGCATGCCCGGACCGAGCCAACGAACTGGCGGCCCTACATGCCGGAGGTTCCCACCCGCGCATCGCGGATCTCTGGCCCACGGTATACGCCGTCGTCACGTGGACCTGCGCCAGCGCCGGGACCGCAGTGAGCGCACTGCGCCACGAGTTGTCGCCTCGCACGCGTGTGCTCGAACTCGGCTACATCGCAAGTGAATTCCGCGCCACGATCACGCTTGGGCGTCGTGCGGGTGGCGGACTGCCGACTCTCGACACGCATTTCTTCGAGTTCGTCGAACGTGACCGCTGGGATCGAGGCGAACCCGAGTTCCATACGCTCGACCGCATCCGTAAAGGTATCGACTACTACATCGTCGTCACCACGCCGTCGGGTCTGTATCGCTATTTCATTAACGATCTCGTGCGCGTCGCCGGATTCCTACACAAGACGCCATTGCTCAAGTTCGTCCAGAAGGGTAAAGGTGTCACAAACATTACCGGCGAGAAACTCTACGAGTGCCAGGTTCTCGACGCCGTCCGCGCAGCAATGGACGATATGGGTTGTGCGCTCCGATTCGTGATGATGCTCGCTGATGAGGAGGCCCGCACCTACAGCCTGTATATCGAGCCTGATGTCGGGCCCAAACCAGCGGTGTCGCGGCTCGCGAAGGCGGTGGACGCCAAGCTCGCGCATGTCAACTTGGAATATCAGGCGAAGCGCGAAAGTAACCGCCTCGGCCCGATCGAAGCACACTGGCTCCGCGATCAGGCGGGTGACGCGTACAAGCAGTTCTGTGTGGCTCACGGCCAACGAGAGGGGCAGTTTAAAGCCGCGGCACTCGCTTATCGCCGGAGCTTCGGCTTCGACTTCGACCGTTTTGTCGAGGCGGCCTGACCATGATTGTCGAATCGATCGACGCTTCCGTGCTGCGGATTCCATTCAAGTCCGCATTCCGCCATGCCTCGGCGAACCGCACAGCTACGCAAACCGTCTGGGTGGTGGCACGAGCACGCGACGGCGTAGTCGGGTACGGCGAAGGTTGCCCCCGCGAATATGTTAGCGGGGAAAGCCTTGCCACCGCCCAGGCGTTTGTCGCATCTCACCAGCAAGAGTGGCGCTTCTCGATTCACGACTTGGCTAGCTTGTCTACGTGGGTTGAGGGCCACCAGGTGGACATCGATCGGCATCCTTCGGCCTGGGCAGCCGTCGAGCTGGCGTTCCTTGACCTGATCGGACAGTCCGAAGGGCTCACCCTCGAATCGTTACTCGGCCTTCCCGAGATCGCCGGGATTTTCCGGTATACCGCAGTGCTCGGCGATGCACCGCTACGCACGTTCGAGGCACAACTCGCGGCCTATCAGAACGCAGGCTTTAGCGACTTCAAGATCAAGCTCGCCGGCGACCCCGTGGGCGATCGGGCGAAGGTGCGGGCGCTGCTCGCCGCCGGGATCGCGCCGGGGTCGGTTCGCGCGGACGCTAACAATCTGTGGCCCAATGTGGACGCAGCGGTGAGGCATCTCGAAGCGCTCGACTTCCCGTTCTGGGCGGTCGAGGAGCCTTTGAAAGCCGGTGATTACCCAGGCATGCGGCGCGTTTCGGCGACGCTTGGCACGATAATCGTCCTCGATGAAAGCCTGTTGCGTGTGGAACAGCTTGATGAGGTCAGCGGAGATATTTCCGGTTGGATCGCCAATGTGCGTTTGTCAAAAATGGGGGGCCTAATACGTTCATTGCAGTTTGCGCGCAAGGCACGCCATCGTGGCCTCGCGATGATCGTCGGCGCCCACGTCGGCGAGACGAGCGTGCTAATGCGCGTAGCCCTCGCTCTTGTCAGCGCCTTTCGCGATGGCATCGTCGCGCACGAAGGGGCCTTCGGCACGCACCTACTCGATCGTGACATGGTCGAGCCGTCGCTGATGTTCGGCCGCGAAGGGATCTTCGACCCGAGCGCTCTCGGGATCGGCCGCGCGCCGGGACTCGGATTGAACGTGGTCGTGCCATGATGCCATCTGCCGGGATCGAGACTGATTTTAGCCGCGAAGCGCCTGTCGGCCCACGGCACAGTATGCGTATCGGTAAATGCCGTCCTCCGGGAATAGCGTGTCACGTAAATGACGAGGTCAGCCGCCGGTAAGCGCCCCACCAGCGCATCGAAAAATGCAAGCACGACTCCTAAATTTTCCGCGACCGTCGCGCGCATCGCGATTGTCGCGTTGATACCGACAGCACTCTCGGACGCGGGCTACTCTTCATAACCAAGAAGAGGTGATTCAATGAACACTCTTGCGACGACGAGCGTTGCGCCCCTGTATGCGGGCTTCTGGCGGAGAGCGGCGGCGGCAAGCCTCGATTGGTTGGTCCTTCTCATACCTAACTCGATCATCAACCAAGCCATTTCCGATAGGGTGGCGCAACTTCTCGTCTACATCATCGTCGGCTGCGGGTACTACGCCGGCTTCCACAGCTCGAACTCGCAGGCGACCCTCGGCAAGCGAGCGTTCGGCATCAAGGTGACCGACCTCGAGCGCTCGGTGCGGTTCTACGAACTGCTCGGCTTCACGAAGACCGCCGGTCCGATCGGTCCGGAGCCCGTGGCGATCCTCGATCACCCGTCGGGTATTGAAGTGAATCTCGTGCTCAACGCGCCGAGTGCTAACGAGCCGAACGTCCTCATGGATGTCCCCGAGAAGCACCCGGGAATCACGCACTTCGCACTCTTGTGCCCGGACATCATGGCGGCGAAGGAACGGTTAGAGGCGGCCGGGGTCCCGCTGAGTGGCGGTCCCGTGCGCTTCGGGCCCGGGGCGCAGGGGATCTTCCTGCGCGATCCTGATCGCAATGTGATCGAGTTGCACCAGCGCGGCTGACTTTAAACGGGACGACCGAGCCTACACGCGCACCGCCGGCTGACGTTGCAGGAGGTCGCCGCCGCGACTGACCAGACCTTCATCGTGACGGACAACATCAATGCCCAATCATGCCGGACCTTGAATTTGCGAACGACGTAAACCGACCCTGACCGTAAGCGTCCGGTCAGTACCGTCTTGAATCGTCGGTCGCAGACTGCGACACGTGTTAACGACCGATGTCTGCGCCCGCCGCTTCAGCCGCATCCTGCACCACATCGAGCAGCAACATATAGCCGGCGAGGAAGTTGGCCTTGCTGGTCCGTACAAAAGCACTATAGAAGTCGGCCCGACTCGCGTACATCGATTGCAGCTGGGTGGTTGCGATCGGCACTGAATAGCCCCAACGGACACAGGCACCAGGCCCCGAATTTAGACCCACGTTGATGCGGTAGGGCACCACCGCTTGTGCGAGCTGAATTCCGCCTTGGGCAATGCCAAGCGAGTTGCGCACGGCCGTTGTGTTGGTGATGGTTTGAATGCGTGGGGCGGTCGGGGGCGGTGTGCCGGTGCGTATCCACGTCACCATTTTGTCGAGTGCCGAAGCCAATACATACGTGGTAGGAACACGCGTGCCAACCGGCTGAAATGTGCAAATTCCATCCAGCCCCACATGCTCGCTGGAGACACCATTGTCGCGCAGTTCCAGCGGCTCGCGGCTGTCGCGCAAATGCTGGTCGACGTGAGAGGTTGCCGCCACTTCCCACGCGCGGAACCCGTCGGTGTCGGGCTGCCGCACGCTGGCTTCGCTTGCGCCGAGCACATCAAACTCGGTGAGGACCTTGAACAGCGGAATATCCAGGTCTTGACGCACGCGCTGACCGATGGTGGACAAGTACACGATGCCATCATAGATATTGGCCAATGGTTGAATCGAGTTGGCGTAAGCGGCCAATCGCTGCGCCGACTGCGATTCGCCGATCGCTACCACTTGTTGCGGGATCAAGCCATGCAACACATCGATGTTGCCTGGCTGTCGAATCGCTTGACCCGCTTGCGAGAAAATATCGTAGGAGAGCGAGTCGTCGTTGACGGTACCTCCGGCCGTCACGTCAAATGTGCCATAGCGCGTGGGACTCCAGACTTTGAGTGCATTGACCCCCACTCGCTGCGCCGAAACGCCCACCCACACGTAACCCGCGCGCATCATGTGTTCCCAGGCAAAGAACCATGTGTTTTCGGCGTCGAAATTGTTGGTTACGTTGTACCACTCGACCAGCACCGTGCCATTGAATTTGCTCGGGTCTACGGGGCGACGCACGACCATCCGCGTGCGGAAAGGATTGCCCGTTGAGACGACGGTGCCCGTCGACGATGCGTCTGGATTTGTCTGATTGGGCGTCGCATAGCGAGTGGCCGCTCCTCCGATAAAGAATTCTTCTTCGATGTAGCCACGCGCCGGAAGCTCATGGTTTGACGTGAAGAAGATATAGTTGTGCGATGGATCGCCAGGCGCCACGGGCTGCGCGATGGGTCCTGTGACGATGGGATTAGGAACAGCGGCGTTGGCCCCAGTGATCAGGCCCAACGCCGCGCCAAAGAGTAATGTGCAAACAGCGCCGTGCATGCGATGGAAATTCTGCGACATGACTTCTCCTCCGTGAGGTTATGGTATTAGCTATCGTCGTTGGGCGCTCTTCGCCGAGCGCCCAACTGCCGACGTGGAATGTTTAGCTCGACATCTGACCCGACAAGCTCGGCGAGAACAGGTCAACAGATGTCAAAATACACTTGCTGGTTGACCTGCGCAACGCGGGCATGACCGACTACGTCGCGCGACTCGTGCGTTTCGAAATCACGCACTTCGCACCCTTGTGCCCGGACATCATGGCGGCGAAGGAACGGTTAGAGGCGGCCGGGGTCCCGCTGAGTGGCGGTCCCGTGCGCTTCGGGCCCGGGGCGCAGGGGATCTTCCTGCGCGATCCGCATGGCGATTCGGGTGGAGTGCTACGCCGGATATCGCGGCGAACAAGAGCCGCTCGCATTCTGGCTCGGGGAACGCCGGGTTGCCGTGCGCGCCGTGGTCGATCGCTGGTTCGCGCCGCGGCAGCGCTGGTTCAGAGTCGATGCCGATGACGGCAACCTGTACGTCCTTCGCCAAGACGACGCCAGCGGGGATTGGGAAATTGCCGCCTACACGCGCACCGCCGGCTGACGTTGCAGGAAGTGGTCGCCGCCGCGACTGACCAGACCTTCATCGTGACGGACAACATCAATGCCCGATCATGCGGACCTTGAATTTGCGAACGACGTAAACCGACCCGAAGCCGCCGGTCGCGCTCTTCGGAAGCAGCCGTTCAGCCACCTTGCCATACCGCCGTGTGCGGCCACTCGAACACCGAACTGGATGTACGGCGTCAACCCCGACCCGGCGCAGACTGCCGAGCCTTGCCGCCGCAGATGACAAAGCGTCTAATCCAGTCGCAATAAGCCTGTTCGGTACGGATTTGTAGTGCTTGAGGCGAAAGGGAAACCCAAATGAATCAATCCGCTCGACGCATGAGTTATGTCTTCCTTTGCACACTCCCGTTTCTACTTCTCATTGTTGGGGGTGTGCGCGCCCTTCGAATCCCCGGCGTCTATCAGAGCATCGGCGTCGTGCTCTTTGCCGCGATTCTGACGGCGGCGTGGATCCTGGGTGCTCGGATGATTTCTTCGCGCGCGGCACAAGAGCGAAGCGTCGCGCTGGCTGGGACTTTGTTTGTCGTGCCGTGGGCGCTGATTTCGCTCTTGTGGGTTGGAATCGGCGCACCCTTTCAGGCGACTCCGCCGGAAAACTACATGCGCTTTCTCGTCCTCCTTGCGAACTCCATCGTCGTCGCCAGCGGATTCGTCGCCCTCAAGGAGGTGCTGAGCGAAGCTGGGGAGCGCTTCTACTCGACACTCGGATTCGCCACAGGCTTGACGGCCGGAACCGCATATCTCGCCTGCATCAGTCTGTCCCTTGGAGTCTCTGCAGCGCGATTGCACAGCGGGCAGGCGCCCGACGTCGGCGCCGTGCTGTCCGATTTTTACAGCATCCTGGAGTTCGTTGCCTGCGTGTTGACGTACCTCGCGACCGCGGCATTCGCAGTGGCGCTCGGACAAGCCCGTTGGCTCGGGCAGGGCGCGGCTCGCGCCTACGCCGTTGCGAGCTTGCTGCTCTTGCTGCTGGTCGTGATGAGAGGTGTGTCGTACCCGGAGATATCGGCCAACACGTCGCCCTGGTATACACAGCCCGGTGTCATCGCGGGGATCCCTGCTATACCGTGGATCATCCCCTGCCTGTTGGGCGTAGTTTTGCTGCGGCGCGCCGGCGATGAGCAACGGGTAGTTGAGGCGGGAAATAATCCCCCGTTCGGAGCGGCCCAGACATGAGGCGCGTGCGGGGGTGTCCAACCTGCGGTCAACCGGGCGCGGCCGGTTCATGGCTTCGACTTGGCGAGCCTGAGCGCGGCGCGCCGGTTACCTTACTCGTTGAGCCTCTGCTTTGGAGTGCTAGCGCCATCGTATGGCTGCTATTTGCCGCTTTGCCGTACGGCTGCTCCTAGCCGAGCTGAGACACTCACGACCTGCTGAGGCCGGCTCTGACCAACGTCGGCATTTTTATCCGGGCGAGATCGTCACGCTACTCCGGCCCGCGCCAGCAATGCGCGCGAGAAAACAACCATACGTCGGCCGCCACCATGATGCCGCCATGCAAGGGTCCAAGTCTTCCTTGACCGATGTTTCGTCGACCGTTCCTCTCAAAGTTCGCTCTATCTACCGCGTGAAGAAGACCGTCTCGGTAAACGACGGGCACCCTGATTTCCGGCAAGGGGAGGAAGTGGCGTTCTATGGCGCAAGCGAATACGGCGACTCAAAACTGATTCGGTTCACCTTCGTGACGCTCGATGGCGACTTCAAGGCGTTCTCCATCGAGAAGGATCATGTGCGGTTGTGGAATCAATATTTTGAGGAGGTTGGATCAGTCCCGTACACAGCTTTCTTCGCGCCAGGCATCGGCGCACTGATGGCGAGTTGGCAGGGAGTAGCAGTACGATGACTTCTGAGCCGCATTGCGACATTCGCGGCCGTCCGGAACCGACCTTTTGCTGCCTGTCGTGCTCTCGAGAAGCGGACGTTCGCGGATCTCGCTGAAGCACCACTCAGGCGACTAAGCGTCGATCTGATCGCAAACCGTAACCACAGCCATCATGTCTGGGGCCCGTCGATCCCATCGCGCAGGAGACAGGTATTCGCCGTTAGCGCTTATCCAATCGCTTGGCGTTGGCAGTCGCTCGTGAATGTATTGGTGTGAGCCCGCGCTGGGCGAGCCGGCCCGCGGCGCCGGAGAGCTGCGCTGTGGTGGCCGCGGACTGCGTCATGGTGCGGACGAGCTTCGCGTGCCGGGCCATGGCCTGACCGGCGGTGCGACTTGCCGCGAGCGACATGACCGCCGCCGCGCCCGCCATCATGTGCTTGAATGCCCGGGGCCCGAGCAACGGGTTCATCGTCATCATCTGCGCGGCTATGGCGATGGCCGATTCGACGCCGGCCTCGATCTTTTCCTGTCCCATCAAGGCGAACTCGCAGCGATCGCGTGCGCTTGGCTTGGCGCCCGCCGCAGCCATGCGGCCTGTACGGTGGTGGATGACCTGCGCCGAGGCCAGCATCATCTCACCGGTTTTCCACGCGAGACGGGTCCAGACAAGGAACGG
>Ga0193751_1001211_pt1 | contig 16890 bp, 32 predicted proteins | sample L1c2metaG_FD_143050 | JGI IMG/M metagenome (GOLD analysis project Ga0193751, IMG submission 143050) | Soil microbial communities from a riparian zone of the East river system, Colorado, United States - L1c2 | ecosystem: Environmental > Terrestrial > Soil > Riparian zone | place: USA: East River... | reverse complement strand
AGCCCGTACGGGGACGACATGGCGAAGTGCCTGGTCAAGTTCGCGAGCGCAACGGATCGCAACATTTTCTTGAAGTGGCTGTTTGCCGCTATGGCGCTCAATCCAGAAGTCGAGGCGATGGTACTGATCTCTGCCGAACAACGAGATGAAATAAACAAAGATGCTGGCGCTCTTGTTACTCGCCTTCTCACGGAATCGTGTCGTTCTGAAACACAACAAGCGATCCGATACGAAGGACCAGCAACAGTCCAGTACGCATTTCAGGTATTTGGTCAGGCGGCGGCTGGCGATCTTCTCGCCAATCCTCGCGTAGCTGAAGGAATGAAAGGCCTTGCGAAATATCTAGACGAGGGCAAATTTAAGAGTCTAATGTCGGAGGGAGCAACCAAGTAATTCTGGCGAACACCTTAGTGGCATAACCGATGCAGCCTGACCTCTCGCTAAACCCGGACGCTCCTCGGCCGGCCTGTGGCCCGTCCTTCGTCGTGCCGGTTAGCTTGGTTCGTTAGGCCTCACGTGCCACTGCCAAAGCCGACCGCATCAATTCACAGCGTCGCCGATGCTAGCGTCATAGTGGTGATTAGCTTCGGGTGGTTTATCGCCGGATCGCTCTATGCAGTTGGAGCTGGCTTCCCCGTCAACTCATTCAGCGATGCGGTCTTCTTGTCTATTGCGCTATCTGAGCTCGTATTTGCGTCCTTGGCGCTGATTTACCTGCGGCTTCGTGGATACGACCTAAGGTGGCTCCGCCCCCGGCCCACCGGCATCGGATGCATCATTGGAATCCTGTTGTATGTCGCGGCTGCGATCACTGTTTGGCCAATTTCGCTCGTTATGGGTGACGCCAACCTGGCTTCGCAACCGATCAGCCAGATGCTTTCCGGGTCCATGTATTCATTGCCAATGCTGGTCGGAGTGTCGATCATTAATGGGCTATACGAAGAGACGTTCTTAACGGGCTACCTGTTGCAGGGAATGCGTCATATTGGCGCGGCGCTCTCCATCGGAATAGTTAGCTTGATTCGTCTTATGTACCACCTCTATCAAGGCCCGATCGGTGCAATCAGTGCTGTTGCATTTGGAGTCGTCGTCGGAGTCTATTATTGGCGCACCAAGGATCTTTGGTCTGTGGTAGTCGCGCATGTGTTTGGCGACTTTGCGGGCTTTTCAATGTCGTGAGCCCAACCTCTCGCTCCACGCGGACGCTCCTCGGCGGGCCTGTGGCCCGTCCTTCGTCGTGCCGGTTAGCTTCGTTCGTTAGCTTTCATTGAGACAAAATAGGAGATTGGATATGAAGAGCGGTCTTATCAAGGCGTGGCGCGAATACAGAGGTTTTGCTCTCTTCATCTTCTTGATGATCATTTTCCGCAGTGCTTTGGCCGACTGGAATGTGGTTCCGACGGGTTCCATGAAACCGACAATTATTGAGGGCGACCGGATACTTGTAAACAAACTCGCCTACGATTTCAAGATTCCGCTCACTCACATCTCCATCTACAGGTTTGCAGATCCCAAGCGCGGTGATGTCGTCATCTTCGATTCAAAGCTTGCCGACACCCGTCTCGTCAAGCGTGTGATCGGCCTGCCCGGCGACACCGTGGAGATGAGAGACAACCGCCTGACCATCAACGGCATCGACGCCCAATATTTCGCCGTGGAGCATGCGGATGATGCGATCTTCTCGATCGAATCGTATCTCGGGATGTCGCACCGAATCGAACTGGCGCCCACTGGAGGGAGCCGCTTGAGCACGTTCGGCCCTGTCAAGGTCCCGAAAGACCGTTACCTGGTGCTGGGAGACAATCGCGATAACAGTGCCGATTCGAGAGTCTATGGGTTCATTCCTCGTGACGAGATCATAGGGAACGCAAGGACGATCGTGCTCTCGCTCAACTATGATCACTATTACATTCCAAGGGTGGACAGGTTCTTCCGTGCTCTATGAAAGCCAACCTCTCGCTCAACCCGGGCGCTCCTCGGCGGGCCTGTGGCCCGTCCTTCGTCTGGCCGGTTAACTCTGTTCGTTAGGCCTCACCTAGGAGAATTATGTGAAGCTGCTCATTCTGTTGGTTGCATGGTGCGTCCTGTTGGCGCTCGCTTGGCCAGTCGCGTTGTTGGTCCTTGTTCTAGCGCCACTCGTTTGGCTGATGTCGCTGCCGTTCCGCCTCGTAGGCCTTTGCATTGGCGCGGTGTTCGCGCTGGTGAAGAGTTTGCTGTTTTTGCCGGCTCGCCTTCTCGGCTATCGTGGTTAGCGATGCACGGTCAGTGGGGCCCAGTGCCGCCTAACCTCTCGGTCAACCCGGACGCTGCGCCGGCGGCTGGCGCGCCGTCCGCTCGAGGCCGGTTAGCTTGGCTCGTTAGGCAGCATTTGACGCGCTGACGATGCGAGCTCCCAGCCGACGTCGGGTCGCTGCCCTTCGAGCCGCGAGTCGCCTAGTCGGATATTTATGTTTTCTCGGCGGCACTGTCACCCGTAACCGTTTGCTGCGAATTCTTGGCCTGCGCGCGGTTGCTGCGCGCGCGTTGTTGCGTCGCCGGTTTGACCGTGCGCGCCGTTACGCTGACGAACTGCTCAGCTGGGCCGAACAGAATCCAAAGGATTGGAATTGCGGAAATGCGATCCATCACGGTTACTCAATTCGCGGCCAAGTTGCGTTCGAACAAGGTGATCTTGACCAAGCCAGCGCTGATCTCCTTGCTTCCGCGCATACCTTGGGATCACCGCAGCTCAATTCATTTGGTCCTAATATGCAACTAGCGGAGACCCTTTTGAAAGCAGGGCGTCGAGAAGTTGTGCTCGATTATCTGGAACGCTGCCATTCGTTCTGGGAAATGGGCGAATCAAAGCTCGATCGCTGGGCGGCAGACATTCGTGGAGGCAGGGACCCGGCATTTGATGCAAACCTGTTGTACTAGTCGGTACCCTGCTGCCTGAACTTTCTCTCGACCCGGACACCTCGGCGGGGCTGCGGCCCGTCCTTCGTCGCGCCGGTGGCTCTTTCCGTTAGCTGTCTCGTTCCCGACTAAGGGTCCTGCTGCCATGTTCAAGCTGCTGCGAGCTTTGATTCCTCGCGCATGTCGCAAGACTGGCGACCGGACTACCTTCGCGTCGCTTAACGCGACAGCGCCCGACAACGTGATCATTGACGGCGTGACCCCGTTCCCAATCGCGAAGCATTTGAGCCGTCACTACGGCTTGCCCATCATCGACTGGAGTGCGGTCGAGTCTTGGATGAACGGAATTCAGTCACCGGAAGGTCGACGAGCCGCGTGGATCGATTGCGAGCGGGCATGGTTGCTGCACTTCCGCTCCGCGCTTGGACAACACTACCGCCTGGCCGAGTCGGAAGGAGCGATCCTGCTATCCTCGCTCGAGAGACATTTGGCGGATGTCACCCTCGGTTACGTGGATCGCACGCGTAAGCACATCGTTCAGGTTCTCGAGGGTATCGCCCAAATTCCGCCGTTGGGCAAAGACCTCGTGATCGCTTTCGATGACCAAGAGACCTATTACCGCTATGTCTCCTACTACTACCCTAAAGGAGGCGAATTTGCATTCAGCGGTGGAATGCAGATCTCGACTGGCTTCAGTCACTTTGTAACCGTCAAACGCGATCTCCGCACGATTGAACCTGTCATTGCGCACGAGATGACGCACGGCTGCGTGGCCCATCTACCGCTCCCGCTCTGGCTAAACGAGGGGCTCGCAGTAAACACCGAACGCCGGCTCGCGGGAGGCGGTTCGTCGCACTACACGCCGCAGGAATTACGTGAAAAGCACCGGGCATTCTGGGGCAAGGAGGAAGTGCAACAGTTCTGGTCGGGCGACTCTTTCGATCGGACTGATGATGGTAATCTTCTTTCGTATGACCTCGCCAGAATCATGGTCGAACAGATGGCGAAGCGTTGGGAGCAGTTCCAACGATTTGTTCTGGCATCCAATCGCGCTGACGCGGGCGCACTTGCAGCACAGCGGCACCTCGGTGTTGATCTGGGCGATTACGTCTGTGCGCTGCTTGGGAAAAGGCCGTCTCCCGGGTGGGGCCCCAATTCGAGTCTCTGGAAGAATGAACGTGCCAGCTAACCTCTCGCTCGACCCGGACGCTCCTCGGCGGGCCCGCGGTCCGTCCGTCGTCGCACCGGTTAGCTTGGTTCGTTGGGCTCGCTCCGCGGTAGCATCTATCATTGAGATTCACACAGCGAGAAGGAGTCCACCATGGTTAACGTAGCACTCTTCGTTCGCCTCGAAGCAAAACCAGGAAAAGAAGCCGACGTCGCGACGTTTCTTCGTGGCGGACTGGCCATCGTTGAAGCAGAACCGGCGACAACAGCCTGGTTCGCAATCCAACTCGGGCCATCAACATTCGGCATATTCGATGCGTTTCCGAACGAAGCCGGCCGCCAGGCACACCTTTCTGGTCGGGTTGCGGCAGCGCTGATGGCGCGGGCTTCTGAGCTGTTTTCGAAGCCTCCATCCATTGAAAAGGTCGACGTTCTGGCGTCAAAGCTTCCCAAGTAGTGGCTTCATGGATCAGGTTTGTGTCGCGCACTGAATCCACGGTCGGGTTGATTTCAGACACTCACGGTCTCCTTCGGCCTGAGGCATTAACCACCCTTACTGGAGCCGATTACATTATTCACGCGGGTGACATCGGTGACGCGAACATCCTCGAGCGACTTTCCGCGATCGCCCCCGTGACCGCGGTTCGCGGCAACAACGACAAAGGCGCATGGGCATCGCGCATTCCCGAAACAGAGGTACTTAAGGTTGGTGCCGCGATCATCTACGTGCTTCATGATGTCAGCGCGCTCGACCTTGATCCAGCGGCAGCCGGCATTCACGCGGTAATCGCTGGGCATTCTCATAGGCCAAGCATCGAGTCGCGGGGAAGGGTTCTATTTATCAACCCCGGCAGTGCCGGCCCTCGTCGCTTCAAATTGCCGGTATCGGTAGGGTGGCTTACAGTTTCCGGTACATCCATCAAGGCTCGCCTCGTCGAGTTGACCGTTGGCAGCAACGCCTGACCTCTCGTTCAACCCGGACGCCTCGGCGGAGGCGCTTACGGCCGTCCGTTTGGCGCCGCGAGCTTGGTTCGTGAGGCGTAAGGAGGTAGGGTGAACGCGTCCATGATCACTAGCGCATTCGAGTTGCCAGGACATACGATCGCTAAGAATCTGGGGATTGTGCGTGGCATCACCGTTCGCTCGCGCTCAATTGTCGGTAACTTTGTCGGGGGTATCCAATCGCTTTTTGGCGGCAACATTACTATCTATACCAATCTCTGCGAGCAAGCGCGATCCGAAGCGTTTGCGCTGATGTGCAAACACGGTGATCAGCTCGGCGCTAACGCAATAATAGGCGTTCGCTACGACGCTACAGAGGTAATGAGCGGCTTGACCGAGGTTCTATGTTATGGAACCGCTGTTGTTGTGGCGCAGAAACCTTACGCCTAAGCTCTCGCTCAACCCGGACGCTCCCGGGTGCCGCGGCCCGTCCTTGGTCGCGCGGGTTAGCTTGGTTCGTCAAGCATCCAATTTGAGCCGCTCGCCATGCAAGCACTGAGTCCAACGACCGTCACGCTATTGGTACTGGCGCCCCTGCTGGTTTGGCGCATCTATGTCCGCTTTCGAAGAATGAGTAGCCGCCAGCGGCTGTCGCGAGTGCGTCCGTGGATCACCCTGATCATCTTCCCCACGATCGTTCTTCTGCTCGCATACGCGACGCGCTGGCACTTCGAGCGCCTATTGTGGCTGGCTGGCGGCCTGGTTTTTGGCTCATTGCTCGGCGTCTACGGCTTGCGTCGGACACATTTCGAGTCAACACCACAGGGGCTGTTCTATACGCCACACGCGCACCTCGGAATCGCACTTTCACTGCTGTTGGTCGGCCGAATGCTCTATCGCCTTCGAGCTCTATGCCCTTGACCCTAAGGCATCTCACGGCGCGCCTCAATTCGCGCAAAGCCCGCTCACCCTGGCCATCTTTGGGCTTCTAGCAGGGTATTACTGCACTTACGCCGTGGGTTTGGTAGGTTGGCGAAATCGTGTTGTTCGCGCGGAGCGAGAGCATGAGCCGAAGGCGACGGATGCCTAGCCTCTCGCTCAATGGACGCCCCTACGTCGGGCCCGCGGCCAGTCCGTTGTCTCGCCGATGAACTTGGTTCTTTAGCCGTCATGTCATCCTTCTCCGTCCGCGACGTTTACAACTTTCGTCAGGCTACGCCGAAGATGGCCACGTCGGGCCAGCCGCGCGAAGAGCAACTTGGCGCAATCGCGGCCGCGGGCTACGACGTCGTGGTCAATCTCGCGCTACACAACGACCCACGCTACTCTTTGCGCGATGAGGCCACATCGGTAAGAACGCTCGGCCTCGATTATGTCCACATACCGGTGCAGTTCGGCGCGCCGATGGAACGAGACTTGCTCGCATTCTTTGATGCGATGGATCGCAACACCGGCCGTCGTGTATGGATCCACTGCGCCGCAAACATGCGCGTTACCGCCTTTGTCGGGCTCTATCGCGTTCTGCGTCTGCGTTGGGCCGAGGAGGATGCGTTCAGCCTGATGCATACTGTCTGGAAGCCTGATCAAGTGTGGTCTGCGTTTATCTCGTCGCAACTGGCCAAAGCCAATGAAGGCTAACGGCTCTCAATCCGGGCGCCTCGCCGGCGGCGCTTCGTGCGCGCCTGCGGGGCGCGGTTAGTTTCGTTCGTTAGCCATGCGCGCAACGTCGATGGCCATTGCCCGTAGCCTGTCTATTCTTGGGCATCCCCTAGTCGTGGTTCCTTTCGCCGTCGTGACACTCGTGTTGCACGAGCGTGCATCCTCGGCGGCTTTGATCGTATCGGTGATTTGCGGGATTGCTGGCGTTGTCCTCGCCTTTTCATTCTGGCAGGTCCGTCGTGGGCAATGGCAGCACATCGACGCTTCCGCCCGAGCCGAGCGTCGCTCGCTCAATCTCTTTCTAGCGATTGTTCTCTTCCTGGCCGCCGCTGTCGCGTTTTATCAATTGCCTGGGCCTGGGTTGTCTCTTGGTCTATTGTTGTCGGGCCTATTAATCGTGGCAGTGATGTTCGCTTCGCCTTGGGTCAAGTTGTCACTGCATGCATCATTCGCAGCTTTCGCGGTGCTGCTGCTTTGGCCGCTCAAGCTTTGGTATGTTGCGGTTGCGGGCGTAGCGGCCGCGGGCATATGCTGGTCTCGCGTGGTGCTCGGTCGACATACAATCGTGGAGGTGTTAGGCGGCAGCTTCCTGGGCGGGCTGTTCGGCGCATGCTTCTGGCTTGTTTTGCGGCCGCATGGCTAACGTCTCACTCAACCTGGACGCTCCTCGGGCGGCCTGCGGCCCGTCCGTCGTCGCGCCGGTTGGCTTTGTGCGTTAGGCCCCCGTGCAAATCGCACCGCCGACGACCCCTGGCGATCCGAAGTGGCTCGAGTTGCGCTCGCGCTTGTGGCCTGGCGCGTCAGAGTCCGAACATTTACGCGAAATGACCGACGTGTTGGCGCGTGGACATCACGTGCGTCTTGCATTCGCACCGCAGGGGTCTGCGATAGGCTTCGTCGAAGCATCAAAGCGAATCGACTATGTCAATGGAACGAGCAGCTCGCCGGTCGTGTTCCTTGAAGGCCTGTACGTCGAGCCCGCCTCGCGACGCAAAGGCGTGGCGCGCGCACTGGTCGCCGACGTAGAGCGCTGGGCGCTAGCCGAACGTTGCAGCGAGCTAGCCTCTGATTCCCTACTTGAGAATGTGGCGGCACATGCGGCTCATCGGGCGCTTGGGTTCGAGGAAATGGAGCGTGTAGTCTACTTTCGCCGGTCGGTGCACCGTGCCTAAGCTCTCGTTCAACATGGACGCTCCTCGGCCGACCTGCGGCCTGTCCTTCGTCGCGCCGGTTACCTTGGTTCGTTCGGATTACCCAGGAGGACTTACGGGGAGAAGAAATTGAGACACCATGGCTTGCTCTATCATGTCGTTGCTGCGGCGCTGGTCATCTTTCCATGCTGGAAGATCTTTCAGCGGGCCGGCCTTAACCCGGCGCTCTCGCTTTTCATCTTCGTCCCGGGCCTGGGTTGGTGGATCGCTGGGGCAATCCTGGCGTTCTCGAAGTGGCCCACGGTCGATGCTTCGCCGAGCGGAGGCATAACGAATGTCTAGCGTCGGCATCTGGCTTCTGACGGCCCTCGTCATCTTGGTTCTCATCGTTTGGGCGTTCGTCGCTGTCTTCGGGCGAATCTTAAACCGTGCTGGCTATTCTCGTTGGTGGCTGCTGACCCTGCTCGTACCGGTGCTGAACTTGATCATGTTGTGGGTCTTTGCCTTCGCTAATTGGCCGGTTACGAAGTCTCGTGGGCAAACCTAGCCTTTTGCTCAATCCGGACCCTTCGTCCCGCGGCACTTCGTGTCCGCCTCCCGCGGCGCGGGTTAGCTTTGTTCGTTAGGCATCATGACCGCGTGCGCCACTGCTGACGAGGCGTTGGCTTTCGTCCGACAACACGGCGTCGTACTCGCTTCGGCCAAAGGAACTGCGCCTCGCCTTACGGAAGCTATCGTCGGCGAAGACATCAAGGGCAGCTGGTGGGCACATCCAAGGAGCCGTCACATCTATTCGATCCTTGGGGCAGTGACCGACTCGGACCAGGTTCTGGTGTGCCGGCTCATCGGTGGAAAAATCACCTTGGTTCATCGGCGTCTTTGGCCTTCCCTTGTTCGGCTCGCCCAACGCTTCGCGCCCGAGCAGCTTGCTCAGGTCCGAGATGAGCACACACCATCGGGTCGCCACATCAGTCGCGTCGTGCCGTTCCCGCAGTGGGTCCCTCCCGACGTTTCTGTGCAAGCCAATGCTATCGACGAAGAGCAGGCTCTTGCTATATTTCGTGCTTGGGTGCCGCCTCCGAAACGGTAGTCAACTGGCTCCCTATCGTCCAGCCTGTGGAGCTTCGAGAGCAACGATGACGCCTAGCATCTCACTCGAACCAAACGCTTCTTGGCGGCTCTACGTTTCGCCCGCCGTCGCGGCGGTGAGCGTAGTTCGTTAGGCGGCATTCGCATGAGCGCTTAAACCTGGTCTTCGGAGCTTCAGTATGGTCAAACCCGAAAAGTTCTGGTTTCCCGCCAAGCGCTATGGATGGGGGTGGGGTCTACCAATCACCTGGCAAGGCTGGGTGGTCCTGATTATCTTCATTTTGCTGTTGCTGGCGGGTGCGTTCCTGTTTCCACCTGCGCTGGACGTTTTTTCCTTCCTCGTTTACACGCTGGTCGTCACCGTGGCGTTTGGTGCCGTCTGCTACGCGAAAGGCGAGCCGCCCTCCTGGCGCTGGGGCGACAAGTAGTGGCGCCTGGTCTCTCGCTCAACCCGGGCGCGCCTCACCGGCGCTGCGGCCCGTCTTTCGACGCGCCGCTTGGCTTGGTTCCTTAGGCGGCCCAACACATCGAGGCGACGAACATGTGTCGAAACATCAAGACCCTCTTCAACTTCGCACCTCCGGTGACGGAAGAGGAGATTCGCGCGGCATCGTTGCAATTCGTGCGAAAAGTCAGCGGATTCAACAAGCCATCCAAGGCCAACGAAGTCGCATTCTTTGGTGCGGTTGAAGAAATCAGCGCGATCTCCAGCAAGCTTCTTAATTCACTGGAGACAAGTGCGCCGCCGAAGTATCGAGAAGTCGAAGCCGCCAAGGCTCGTGAGCGTTCTGCTCAGCGGTTCCTGCGCTAACGCCATGCCGCCCAAACCTCGCGCGCAACCCGGACGCTCCTAGTCAGTTGCCTGCGACACTGCCGAATGCTGAAGCACGCGACAGCCGGCGGATGCACCGGTGCGTGCGCCCGATGATCACGCCTCCCACATTCGCGTCGATGCGGGAGCACGTCTCGCGCCTCGGTGACATCGGCTTCTGGTGGCGGTACGTGGCCGAGGTCCTGGAACGCCACGAGCTGCTCGACGCCGGATGCGAGCCGGTGGCCGGTCTCAACGCGACGTACCCGACCTTCCTCTGCGGCGACATCGTTCTCAAGCTCTTCGGCCACTCCCGAGGGTGGCGCGCGAGTCACACGGCCGAACGCGGTGCGTTGCGCCTGGTTGCCACCGACCCCGAGGTCGCCGCACCCAACCTGCTGGGCGAGGGCCAGCTGTTCGATGATGTCGCTGCCCCGTGGCCATACCTGATCACCACCCGTATGTCCGGCGTGGCCTCGTGCAGTGCGGCCTTCTCGGCCGAACAGCGGCTTTCGCTTGCTGGCGAGCTGGGACGGCAGATACGGCGCGTGCATGCATTGCGTCCATCGGGCGTCGCGACGGACGCGGACTGGCCGGCCCTGAACGTCGCAGCGGCCGCGGAGCAAAGCTCATTGCCGCCTCATCTGATCGCACAGATCGACGGCTACATCGCCCGGCTCGGGTCGTTCGACCCTGTCTTCGTCCACGGCGACCTGTGCGCCAACCACGTGTTCGTCCACAACGGTCGCCTCACCGGGATCATCGACTGGGGCGATGCGATGGTGACCGATCGGCACTACGAGCTCATCCAGCTCTACCGCGACATGTTCGGTTGCGACAAGGCGCTGTTGCGGGCGTTTCTGGAGGCCAGCGACTGGCCGGTTGGCAAGAACTTTCCACGCAAGGCACTGGGTCTCGCGCTCCACCGCCAGGCGATCGGTCTTGCCCAGCACCACACCATGGACGTCTTCGAGCCCATCGCAGCTCGACTCCCGCTCGAGGACATCGGCACGCTCGACGAGCTTGCGATCGAGCTTTTCGCCGTTTAGGACGCTTGTTCTGGTCGAACTATCGCTAGCGGAGAGACGTATGCTCATTAAGGGCAAGTGCCACTGCGGCAATATCGCCTTCGAGCTCGAATGGGAAGGAGACCGGCCCGAGATTCCGGCGCGCGCGTGCGGTTGTTCGTTCTGCGTCAAGCACGGAGGCGTCTGGACATCCAACCCAAAATCCACGCTGGCGGTAGCTATTCGTGACGGTTCACTCGTGTCAAAGTACGTCTTCGGGTCTCGGACTGCGACATTTCACGTCTGCTCGCGCTGCGGCGCGGTGCCGCTCGTTACCAGCGAAATCGCGAATCATCTGTATGCAGTTGTCAACGTCAACGTGTTGGAGAATGTCGATCAATCGTGGCTTCGGAGAGCGGCCGCCGACTTCGAAGCTGAAGATGTCAAATCCCGTCTTGCGCGCAGAAAGCGGAACTGGATCGCCGATGTTCGCATCTCGGAAGGAGGCGCCTAACCTCGTTGGACAGCCGTAGCATCCGCTCCTTGAACCTGGCGAACTCGCGATGGAAGAACCGAACAACCGTTTCCCGCCCGCTCCGGAAGGGTGGCACACCGTTACACCAAGAATCGTGGTTCACGAGAAAAACACCTGGTCGAGTTCCTGAGGCAAGTGTTCGGCGCTACGGGAGAATACCGGCAAGCCCTCCCATCGGAGATCAGGATCGGCGACTCGGTGATCATGATCAGCGATGCCGGAACTCGCAATCCGATGACCGCGTTTCTATACGTATATGTCAACGACACGGACGGAACGTATCGACGCGCCCTCGATGCCGGTGCGCGTGCGCTCGAAGCCCCTTCCGTCATGCCCTACGGGGACCGTCGTTGCATGGTGGAAGACCCATGGGGTAATACCTGGCAAATCGCCACGCCTGTGGGGGATCGCAGTGTCTGACCGTCGTGTAGCGTACTCGTAGCCTTGCAAACGGAGCCTCACCTATGAAGCGTCTCGATACAACTTTGATCGCAAGAGCATCGTTTGTCGCGTTTCTTTCCGGATGCGCGTCTCCTGATATTGGATTGACGCCCGTAGTTCCAGAGAATCTCAAGATTCCAGCAACACAAACGCTATCCGTTGTGGCGCTAGCCCGCGGTGTGCAGATCTACGAGTGCACCGCCGGCAAAACCGATCCAATACGCTTCGAGTGGGTATTCAAGGCTCCGGAAGCGGAGCTGGTCGACAGCGCCGGCAAGAACATCGGCAAGCACTATGCGGGTCCTACATGGGAATCAAATGACGGAAGCAAAGTCGTCGGCGAAGTCAAAGCGCGGGCCGATAGTCCGGACACCGACGCCATTCCCTGGCTATTGCTGAACGCAAAATCAACCGAAGGAAATGGCATCTTCGGCAAAACGCAAAGTATCCTGCGGGCGAAAACGGTTGGTGGAAAGGCGCCGATTGACGGCTGCAATCAAGCGGAGCTGGGCAAGGCCGCGCGGATTGCCTATCGAGCCACCTATTACTTTTACGTTGCCAGACCGTGAGGCCACCGATGCTTCTCATTCCAGCGATCCTTAGCGCGATACCGGGGCCTAACCTATCGCTCGAGCCTGATGCCTCGCCCGCGGCGGTGCGTACCGTCTGCACCGCGCCGGTTCGCTTCGTCCGCCAGGTATCAGCCCGATTGTAGAGAGGGATGCATGCTATTCAGATCTCGCACCGGCGCTCTGATCCTAATCGTTGTGGGCACGCTTCTTCTGCTTTCGAATCTTGGCTGGATTCCACAGCTAGGTCCTCTCTGGCATCGATGGTGGCCGCTCATCCTCATCATCGTAGGTGTTTTGATATTCGCAAAACGAATGTAATGAACGTGCTTGTATCGCACGCCTCGCCGGCGGCGCTCATGCACCGCCGCTTGGCGCCGGTCAGCTTCGTTGCCTTCTAACCATGCCTGTCGACCTTATTGCGTCAATGCCGTTGTTGCTGCCGCGCGCAATCGCGTGGGCGGAAGCACAGGCTGCTATCGTGCTTGCGCGCGGGATTGCGCTCAAAGCGCCCGCCTTGGAGCTCGCACGCGAGGTCGGTGTCGCGAGTCCCGGCAGCATTCGCATCGGCGTTGTTGACCACCTTCGGCTCCCTGCCGACGTTTCGCTACGCGAAGCGGCACTTCAATCCGGGTTACTCGGTCCGGGAGCGATTGGTCTCACGCTTGGCTATGCCGTTCTCATTTGTCGTGGTCATGAGTCCAAACCACGTCTGTTGAGTCACGAATTTCGCCACGTCTACCAATATGAGGCCGCCGGATCGATAGCCGCGTTTCTTCCGGTCTACCTGCGGCAAATTGTCGCCTTCGGCTATGTCGACGCCCCGTTGGAAGCAGACGCGCGTGCGCATGAGTATCGTGGTGCCTGACCTCTCGCTCAACCGGGACGCTTTGCCGACAGTCCGCTCGGTTAGCGTCTGGACCTGTTTCGCCACCGCTCAGCCCAATGATGCGTTCACGGAAAGTCGCCGTCGGGAAGATTCGCCGTTGATAACCCGGGTCATCCGATGAGTCTCAAGAGAAAAGAGGTTCCTTAGGTTTGTCCGTTACACATCTTGAATGGAAACGCGAAAATGAAAGGTAGCTGTCATTGCGGGACCGTATCTTACGAAATTTCTCGTCTCGACGGCCTTGGGCATTGTCATTGCATCACGTGTCGAAAAACGCACGCCGCCGCGTTCGCCACGACGGGACGCGTCGCGCGCGAGGATTTTCGGTGGCTTAGCGGCGAGGACAAGTTGACCGCCTATGAGTCGTCACCGGGAAAGCGACGGCTTTTCTGCTCGGTGTGCGGATGTCACATCGTCGCATCCCGCGACAAGTCGCCCAATGTCATTTTGCGTGCGGCGACGCTTGACGAAGACCCGGGGATTCGGCCGCAGCGTCACATTTGGCGGTCGCATGACGTTCCTTGGCTTACTGGGGACGGGGGAATACCATCGTACCCGGAATGGCCACCGGATAAATGAGCGCCGCTACGGAACAGACGCCTCGGCTCTCGCTCAACCCGACACGCCTCGCCGGAGGCGCTCGCGCGCCGTACTCGGCGCCGGTTAGCTTCGTTCGTGCGGCGCCATGGTCAGGCTCATCAACGTAGGCGTCATCAAGACAGCCGAATAACCTATGCCAAGAAATAGAACGCTAAAAGTTCTCGCTGGCATCGCTGCTTCGTTTATTGCGCTCGTCGGCACGATTATTTTTCTGTCGAGAATGAAAATAATCGGCTTCGAGATAGCGAAACTAATGCTTGTTGCGTTGTTGGGGATGTACGTCGGATTCGGAATTCTAATTGCGGTCTATCGCTTGATTGGCAAGCTGAAATGAGCGTCTTACCGATACCCGGAGTACCTAACCGTGCATTCGCGCGGAGCGCCGAACAGCTCTGCTGTTTGGTTCCCGCAGCGCTTCGCGCTCCAGCCCCCGTTCAATGCGAGCGTTAGGCACGACTCATGGAAATCGTCGCGGCGCTCCTTCTCGCATTCGGGTTGGCTGCCTATCTTCGATTCCGGCGATGGCCTGCGTTTCGCGCAATCGTGCTCGCGTCCCTGTTATCGCCGGCTACTGTTACATTCAGCGCCTATGTTTTTCCCGCAGAACCCGAGTTCCGACTGTGGTGGCACATCACTGTCGTCACTTCAGTGTTTTTCGGTCTTTGTGCTGCGGCAGCGGGTTATGTGTTGGTAGTTTTTATGCAGCGCGATGGTGCCTAACCTCTCGCTGAACCCGGACGCTTCGCCGGCGGCGCTACGCGCCGTCCGCTCGGCGCCGGTCAGCTTCGTTCGTCAGGCAGCACAAATTCAGATTCCGGAGGGAAGATGATCAGGTCCGTTAAGTGGAAGCAATTCCGGACGGAATGGGCGGTCCTTTCGTACTACCAGCGCTTTGAGGGACTCGTTGCAACTGTTCTGACGGTCGTCATCGCGCTCATTATCCTGGTTGCGCTGTATCGCTTGACGTTCAGTGTTATAGCGGGACTGTTGCTTGGTGTGCTGGACCCCCTCGATCACAGCGTATTTCAAACGGTGTTCGGCGAAATCCTGACGCTCTTGATCGCCCTGGAGTTTAACCACACCCTACAGTACGTTGTTAGGCGCGATCAAAGCATTATCCAAACCAAGGTCGTGCTCCTCATCGCGCTGCTCGCGGTTGCACGTAAGTTCATCATTCTCGACCTTAAGGACGTGAGCGCAGATCAATTGCTCGGCCTGGCGGCTATCACCGTAGCGTTAGGTCTTGCCTACTGGCTGGTGCGCCAACGCGATGACCGCTCGGTTGAAGCCTCACTGGACCGGGCAGAATGATGGCCGCCGATGCGAACCCGGATGGTCGCAGGAAGTGCCTTGCTTAGTCGGCACGACCGATCGGAGGAATCGCGGTGCTCTACATGATCATCGAACGCTTCAAGGATAAGGATCCCATCCCCGTGTATCGGCGCTTCCGCGATCGCGGTCGCCTCGCTCCCGAAGGATTGCGCTACGCATCAAGCTGGGTCGATGAAAAGCTCGCGTTTTGCTTTCAAATCATGGAAACGGCTGATCGCAGACTTCTCGATGAATGGACCGCTCATTGGAGCGACATGGTGGAGTTTGAAATTTACCCGGTCATTTCCTCGAAAGAAGCTGCCGACGCGATTGCGCCGCGCTTGTGAACAATTCTTCCACGTTCTCCTCGCGCAGCTGCCCAACCCCTCGCTCCAAGGGGAGGTTGATGGCGTACGCGCGTCGGCTCGCTTGATCCTCACCGTCCACCGGCGTAGATTGCGTCGAGGTTTGAGCGTGCGCTCGAATCAATTGATTTTTTCCCAAGGAGCACATATGAGCGGCACGAAAATTCTCGGGATCGTACTTCTGGTCGCCGGCCTTCTAGGCCTGTTCTACGGTCACTTCGAATACACCAAGGAAACGCACGAAGGGCAGTTCGGACCGTTCAGGTTTTCGGTCGCCGAAAAGGAGACGACCGTCATTCCGAGCTGGGCCAGCATCGCAGTGTTGGCAGCCGGTGTCGTGCTATTGGTCATCGGCCGCAAGTAGCCAACGCAACGATGCCGAAGAGGCGCCTACCCTCCGGCCGTGCGGCATCGCCGCTGCCGACCGATCAGGGCATCAGCAGACCGCCGTTAACCTCGACCACTTGGCCGGTCACGTAGCCGCTCAGGCGATCTGAGCAAAGGTACAAGAAGGTCCCGACGCAGTCCTCGGGGTGGCCGACGTAACCCATCGGAATCTGTGTCGTGACGGCCTTGAGTTGCTCGCGCGACGTCACCCTGTCCTGCATGTCGGTCGAGATGACGCCCGGTGAGACGACGTTGACTCGAATGCGCTCGGGTGCCAGCTCCTTGGCAATCGAGCGCGAGAACGTGGACATGAAGGCTTTTGCGCCGGCGTAGATTGCGGATCCTCCTCCACCGCCCGTCCGCGCAGCCACGGAGCTGACGTTGATGATGTTGCCGCCGCCACCCTGCATGCGGAACTGGCGCACGCCGGCGCGACACGCCGTGAACACGGGGCGGATGTTGATCGCCATGTGACGCTCGAACAGATCGTCCGGGACATCCGCAATACCCACGCGCGAGATCTGGTCGCCCGCATTGTTGATCAGCACGTCCAGACGCCCGAACGCTTCCACCGTCTCGGCGATCAGCCGATCCGAGGTATCCACCACGGCGATATCGCCGTGCACGATCCGCGCACTGCCCCCACCGTCCTCGATGGACGCGGCGACTGCTTCGGCTTCGAGGCGTCCGCTACGGTAATGCACCATCACTTTCGCACCGCAGGCGCCCAGACCACGCGCGACCGCGGCGCCAATCCCGCGGCTCGCACCGGTGACGAGGCAAACCTTGCCCGCGATTTCATTGAGGCTCACCTGACCTCTCCGGTGTTTCGCGTCGACACTCGATTCACAGCGGGTTCATGGACGTGCCCCGTCAACAGAAACGGCAACGCAATGTCATGAAACGCGTCGGGCTGCTCGAGCTGCGGCGTGTGGCCGGCGTCCTCGATGACTGCTAGCGTGGCGCGTGCAATGCGCTCCCGCATCTGCGCCCCATGCTCCGGCGTGCGCGCTCGATCGTGCCGGCCTTGAATGATCATTGTGGGAATCCGCACCGACGCGAGCGCTTCGAG
>Ga0193751_1001210_pt1 | contig 16901 bp, 15 predicted proteins | sample L1c2metaG_FD_143050 | JGI IMG/M metagenome (GOLD analysis project Ga0193751, IMG submission 143050) | Soil microbial communities from a riparian zone of the East river system, Colorado, United States - L1c2 | ecosystem: Environmental > Terrestrial > Soil > Riparian zone | place: USA: East River... | reverse complement strand
GGAGGCATACCGGAAGGACCGTTCTGTTGCGCCAGGTCCATCTGATCGGATGGTCCCGACCAGTGATTTTTCTGGATTGACCAGCTCGGCTTGCGCCTTGGCCAGCGCCGCGGCGATGGTGCCAATCGTCTCACTAGAACGCTGCATGGTTGCCCTCGATCTCGAGGAGATCAAAACTAATGGCGCCGGATTTGGAACGTTTGGCACGAACGCCGTGTCCGATTGCCTCCTTGGCATCCTCCGGCATGAGTGCTTTCAGCTCGGTTTTCGATCGCTCATGATCCAGGAAAGATTGCCGGGTGCTACGGAATAAACCGGCCAATTCGGCCCATGAGTTCGACGCGCTCATGTCGACAATCCGGATGGCTTCGATCCGCGGCTTGGGTGGCTCGACGCCAAAGAGGCGAGGGGGCTCGCCGCTCTCGACACAGCGCCAGAACTTCCGTTCCGCGGTGACGATGAGGTGCTGATAGAGCGGATCGGCATGGGTGGTGATTTCGACCCATTTACCGCCGCCGGTGATCACCGAGAGCACAGCACTTCGGGCCGCCACCACCCACATATTGTGCTGTAGCTGGGGCATATATTTTTCGGCGGCTGCCTCTTCCGAGAATGACCAGGGCAGCATGAACTTGGCTTCGAACACCGCTTCACTGTCCTCAACCCGTCCATCGAGCGTTGCCACCATCCAGCGTAGCGCCGGATGCCGGACCCGTTTTTGAATATCAGTGATGACCTGCCCGGTATTGGCCTCATACCACCGCCGGTTCAGATCCTCGGTCGCAAGACCGAGTTGGACGATGAGATTGCCCGACAGGTCCTGCGGCTCGAGTTCGCCGCGCTTCTCCTGCCAAAGCCGGATTAGGGCTGCTTCATCTGCACCCATGACGATCCGGGCGTCAGAGCCGCCGATGAAATAACGGCGATCAGCCGGTTTGATCTTCAGCGGTCGTTCGTTTGTGGATCGCCCCGCGCTCTCGGCTGTAACCGATGCGTGAATTGGGCTAGGAACGGAATCAGCCTGGGCCATGGGTACCTCCGTGGCTTGGGTTAGAGCTGGGCAGGAGTGTCCGCTCCTGCTCGGCTCGACATTTTCCGATAACGGAAAATACGGATGCCGTCAATAGTTGATAACAGAAAAAAGCGGGCCAGGGGGCGTCCTCCGACGGGCATAGGAAAGCCGGTAGGCTTGCGACTGTACCCTGACTTAGAACGACGAGTTGATAAGTGGGCCTCTAACCAGCCCGATAAGCCGGGCCGCCCAGAGGCAATTCGCCGCCTGATCGAGATTGCTCTCGCAAGCAAATCAAAAAGACAAGGCACCCGTGACAAATAGTGCTCGTTACGGTGCCTAATTTTCAAAACGAATCCAGCTCGTGGATTCAGGCCGCGCGCGGCCGCACATCTCGTGCGATTGCTTCTCCGCTTTCCATCCGCGCTTTTGTCAGATCGTGCATGGCCTGTAGGTTGATCCAAAACTCCGGGCTGGTGCCAAAGAAGCGTGCCAGGCGCAAAGCCGTGTCTGCTGTTACTGCCCGCTCGCCCTTAACAATTGCACCTATGCGCGTTGCAGGAACCCGCAACGCAATCGCCAAGGCATTGACCGACATCGCCAGTGGTTTAAGAAATTCCTCGCTCAGCACCTCGCCGGGATGGGCAGTCACACGGTTGGGGGTCGCAATGGCTCTAGTGGTAGTCGACGATTTCGACATCGGCCGGTCCTTCTTCGGTCCAAGTGAAACAGATGCGCCACTGATCATTGATCCGGATGGAGTGCTGTCCCCGACGGCTGCCGGTCAGCGCCTCTAACCGGTTTGCTGGTGGTGCGCGCAGGTCGTTGAGTTGCCGCGCTGTATGAAGCATGTCGAGTTTTCGCAGCGCCTGCTTTTCTATTCCGCTGAAGCGCTTGACAAACTCGCCCATCCACAGTCATCGACGAGAACGGCAGCGGCCCCGGCGTGCGGCTACGAAAGCGGCACCAGAAGAAGGCCTAGACCGCATGACGCCGAATTGCAAAACGAACCCAATTGGGTCGATGGGAGGGAGCGCAACCATCGAGCACTATTTTGGTCGAGTTCATCGACGAGAACGGCGGCGGTCCCAGCGGTTCATCGACAGACGCAAACATTCGAAACCGATTCCAGAACGACCAAGTTCGAGTGTACAAGTCGTCGCCTTGACTGATCCAAGAACGCAAAGGAAGATCGGCTATCTACGGGGGCGCGTAGCAGAAGATGACGCGCAATGGTTTGCAGAGCCGTGCTAACGCGTCGATCGGTCTGCTCTTTATTGGGAAGCGCCTTCTGGGCAGCACTGTCCCTCGCTAGCCATGCGCAGACGTACCCGGCGAGGCCAGTCAAGCTGATTGTCCCCTATCCTGCGGGTGGCGGCACCGACATTGCTGCCCGGTGGATTGCGGATAAACTGAGCATTCGTTTGAAGCAGCAAGTCTACGTTGACAATGTTTCAGGTGCGAATGGCAATTTAGGTACCGAGGTTCTCGCCAAGTCGTCACCAGATGGCTACGTCCTCGGAATGGCTGTACCTGGTCCGATTGCCTCAGGCCGCGCGCTCTATCCGAACCTGCCGTATGATCCGCAAACCGCCTTTGCGCCAATAATCCTAGTGAACGAGAGTCCTATCGTTCTGGTCGTAAATCCGTCGCTTTCTATTAAATCGCTAAGGGACCTCGTTTCGCAGGCGAAAGACGAGCCCGGCAAGTTCAGTGCGGCGATCGTTTCTGCTGGATCAATACCGCATCTATTGACGGAGATGTTGAAGGAGTCTGCGGGAATCGATCTTCTCGATATACCGTATAAAGGCGGTGCACCGGCCATTTTAGACGTGATCAGCGGGCAAGTAGATATGCTGTTTAGTGTTGTTCCGCTGGTACTGTCCAATATGCAAGCTGGACAGCTAAGACCAATAGCGATGGCGAGTAAGCACCGCACCAGTCTGCTGCCTGACGTGCCCACGGTCGTCGAAGAGGGGTACCCTGATGTGATTGGAAGCGCATGGAACGGCATCGCTGCGCCGGCCGGAATCCCCGTAAACATTGTCGATAAACTCAACCAGGAAATTTCCATCATCCTACGCGCGCCTGAGACCACTGAGCGCTTTGCGCAGCTTGGGATGGAGGTCGGCGGTGGGTCGGCACAAGATTTCACCCAGTTTCTACGCGCTGAAACCGAAAAGTGGTCGAAAGTGATCACCGCCGCACACATTACTGTGCAGTGAACGACCAATTTAAAAATTTGAGAGCTTAGGCTTCTGCTTTCGCTGCGGAGGAAACCGTGTTCGATATCATCGATCAGATTATGAACTTGGATCTGGGAAAGCGTGGTGTAGACAAATTATACGGCCCCGCACGCGCGCGTAGCAAAGAGCCGCTCTGCGCTGCGGCCGCCCGGAATCTGGCAGATCTAGCGTCGGGTGATCGTGTACTGCTCATCACCGGCTCGCTGACTCGGCCCTGGGTGTCCACAAAGATCGGTGAAACCGACGGTCCTGTTGGGGTGGCGGCGCTGTCGCGCGCGCTAAGCTATGGGTTCAATGCAATTCCGGTCGTGGTAACCGACACCTCACTCCTTGAACCAGTAGGCGCAACGCTGCGGGCTGCTGGCCAGGCTGTCGTCTCGCTTGCTGAGGCGAAGAATGCCACCGCGAATAGGCGCTTTTGTAGTGTCGTTGTGACCCTCGGTTTTCCCATTGAGGACGCACCAGCACAGCAAGAGGCCAAACGGCTTTTGGATGAAATGACTCCAAAAGCCGTAATAGCTGTCGAGCGCGCCGGCATGACCGTGCGTGGCACCTATCACAACATGCTAGGTCAGGACTACACCGAAGGTCGCGCACGAATCGATTATTTGGTTGAGGAGGCAAGAACGCGCGGCATTCCGACGATTGGAGTGGGCGATGGCGGCAACGAAATCGGAATGGGAGGAATTGCAGAGGCTGTACACAAGTTTGTGCCGCATGGCGAAATTCTGTGCGCCAAAACTGTCACCGACGTTCTCTTACCCGCGGGAGTATCCAATTGGGGTTGCTATGCAATCCAAGCAGCTTTGGCCTTGCTCATGGGAAAGCAGGAACTTGCCCATACCGCGGGCATGGAAAAACGTTTGATCGAAGCGGCCGCCAACGCCGGTCTTGTCGATGGAAATACCGGTAAGTGCGAAGCGACCGTGGATGCGATGCCGATCGAAGTCCATATGGGGATCGCAGAACTCATGGCCACAGCCGTGCAACGTGGCCTAAAAGAACAAAAGCCACTGAATCAGCCTCCAAGGACATTGCCATGATGAGGATAAGCAATGCGACGCTTCAGGCGCGCGTGGCGACTATTGAGCAAATGCTGGTCCGCGACGAGCTTGAAGGTTTGCTCGTTTATGCGAACGGGAGCGCCCTTGGCTCGCAGAGCAAAATGCACGGGTACCTGAGATACTTGTGCAACTTCGACGGCCATAACACCGCGGCTATTTTGGTTCTTCGACCTGGTAAGCAGCCAATCCTACTTACCGGAATAATGCCGTTTCTGATGCGAACCCAAACTCGCGAGACGCTTTGGTTCAAGGATGTGCGTAATATTAAGCCGCCCCTGTTCGGCGCGGAAGTCGTCGCATTTCTCGGGAACACCGGCGAAAAACGGCGTTTTGGCCATATTGGGCTGGGCGAAACGCCGGCACCTGTTTGGATGACGATCCAGAAGGGCTTGCCTGATGTCGAGTGGGTAGATTTCGCACCTCAGATCGACAAGCTCCGTGTTCAGAAGGATGAGCTGCAGCTCAGCTTTCATCGGCGCGCGGCAGAAATATGCGATGCGATGTTTCGAACCGTGCAGCGTGAAGCACGGCATGGTCTCGCCGGCTATCAGTTGCAGGCACTGATGGAGCAAACCGCGCGGCATGAAGGATGCGAATACTGCCTGACCTGGCTAACAATTGACGCGCGCGCCGATTATCCGAGATTTTATAAAGAGGAATGTGTCAGGGTTCCCCAACAAGGCGACCAGGTTATTCCCGGCATTTACCTCACCTATGACGGCCATTGGGGACATGCGATCAGAACCGGTACCGTGGGTAAACCTACAAACGACCACCGCAAGATCTACGATATCGTTCGGGAGATGCAGGAAGCATGTCTGCACCGACTCAAACCCGGCGAAGACCTCATTGAAGCAGTCGATGCCATGGATCACGTTCTCTACAAATACTACAAAGAGAATGAAGTTCTTCGCTCACGTGCTGGACACGGCCTTGGCTATTCATATGAGGACCCGATCGTTACCGAAGCATTTTTTCACCCTTGGGATTTCCCGAACAAACCAGCACCAGGCACCAAGCACATCGAGATCAAGCCAGGCATGCTGATGGAGGTGCATCCAAACGTCTTTGTGCCCGGCGTCGCCGGCGCCTATCTCGGCGATATGGTGGCAATCACTGAAACTGGATACGAGATCCTGACCACGTTTCCACGCGACTTGGTGGCCTGGTGACGGCAATTCACCTGCTCGCATCCGGTGGTCGAGTTCATCGACGAGAATGGCGGCGGGCCTGGGGTCCGTCTCCGAAAGCGACAGCAGAAGAAGACCTAAGCCCTTTGCGGCTAGCGCTCACGGGTGAAGCGGAGCGTTATCCCTCACCGACAGCCGGTTATCGCTCACGCCGGCGGCTGGCCCTTGCCCTGCGCGGGACAGAACGAGCTGCGTGTCAGCACTGATCGAACTGGCCGTCATCGCTGACGCCACGGTCGTCATCGCTGACGCGCGGCAACGTCAGCACCGACGCCAGGGCAGTCATCGCTGACGCCGATTCGTTAGCGCTGACCTCAGTCCCGTCATCGCTGACGCCTGCTCCGTCACTGCTGACGCCACGGCCGTCATCGCTGACGCTCTCGGCTCCATCACCAATGACACCGCCCGTCATCCTTCGCGATCGGCTCCGTCACTAATGTCGGCCGCGAACCGCGAATTAGGCGGGTAGAGAAGTTATCCACGGTCACCAAGAGGAACCGCCGCGCCCGTTCACCACTCGTTAACTATCTGAGAATAGCGAATCCGCGTCCAAAACTGTGTCACTTGGTCAAAGAGCGTGTCATGGCCAAAGTAATTATTTCCAATGGTTTCCTTCCGGTTTCCGTGGCCGTTGACCGCCTAGCGCAAGGGATGTGGGGTGGATTGCCACGCACCGCGCCGGTACGCGACGTCAAGCGGGCGTACCGGCAGCACGGAAGAGAGATATCGGTGGGCTTCGGACCTTGGAAGGAGGAGGCAGGCAAGCTCCTGCGCCGTGCAGTCATCACGCATCGATCTGCGCAACGTCCAACTTTTTGATTGAGACCTGGTCATCTCTGGTATCGGTGCTTGCGGAGGCCGAGGAGTGTGGTCGCGGTAATTTAAGCCGCATCGCGAGTGCGTGTCGGATATGCTCGCGCGCTCGCTCCTCAGCATCGTCCAGCTTACGTTTGCGGATCGCGGCGATGATCTTGAGATGCTCACGATGCGCTAATTCCACGCTGCCCGGCAGAACGAAGGTCGAATGACGCAACAGCCCGAGCGCATCTACAACCGTGTTGAGCGCCTGCAGCAAATAGCGATTGTGGGCCGCTGCATACATGGTCTGATGCAATTTGCTATTGATGATGACGAATTTGTTTGGATCGTGTTTGGCGGCGGCTTCAGCCGCGGCAATTTCCGATAGCCGGGCGATCTCGGCCGCGGTCGCATGCTGCGCCGCCAACCGCGCGGCCGAGCCCTCAAGCGCCTCACGCACCGCATAAAGCTGCATGAGTTCGTCAGCACTGAGTTCGGCCACCATGACTCCGTTCCAAGGACCAATATTCAGAAGCCCTTCGGCAACCAGTCGGTGAAAGGCTTCGCGAACGGGAGTGCGGCTAATGCGCAAGCGCTTGGCCACCTCTGCCTCACGCAAATGTTCGCCTGATCGGAACGCACCGGAACGGAGCGACTCACGCATGACACGGTAGGCGAACTCACCGCGTGATTCGTCGCGCTGCCGCACCAGGCGAACGCTGGCATTGGCCTTACCAATTTTGCGGCTCTGCCCGCGAATTTTTGGCTTGCGGCGTCGGCTCCGCAGTCGCCGCGTCTTTTGGCGGCTCAGCGATTTCATCGTCGTCCGATCGCTTTCCGATTGCTCGCTCTAGTTTCGCGGCGCCCAAGGCACCACCAGCCGTTCGAGCAGCGCGACAGCGTAGTAGAGCACGATGCTCATGACGGTCAACAACACCAAGGCGCCAAACGCAAGCGGCGTGCGTGATTGCGATGTCGAGATCAGAATCAGATAACCAAGCCCGTTTTCCGAACCGACAAATTCGCCGATCACCGCGCCGATAACGGCAAAAGTGATGGCAATTTTCAGCCCGACGAAGATATGTGGCATCGCCGTCGGAAATCGGATTTTGATGAAGGTTTGCATCGCAGACGCCGATAGGGATCGGATCAAGTCGATCAGCGAAGCCGGCACCGCGGTGAGCCCGCTCGCGGTCGCCACGACGATCGGGAAAAAACATACCAGAAACACCACGATAATCTTGGGCGCTGCGCCAAAACCGATCCACAGCGCCAATAACGGTGCAATCGCGACCTTCGGCGTCGATTGCATGGTGAGCAGGATGGGATAGATCGTGTTCTGTAGTAGCGGCGAATAGACTACGGCAACCGCCAGCGGAATGCTCACAGCAATAGCGAGTGCAAATCCGACCAATGTTTCGTACAACGTCACCAGCGTGTGCTGAACCAATTCTCCCCGCCACTCGATCATCGCCGCGATGATGGCACTCGGGCTCGGTAGCAGCCAACCAGGAATTTGAAAATGTCGGACCAGCACTTCCCACAAGACGACTAAAGCGAGCAGCGTCAGCGTCGAGCCAATCACCGATTTGACCATGCCATTGCCTGGCTCGAGCTTTTCGTCGACCGCACCGAGCACCGCAGTCGCTGTGTCAACCGTCATGAGCTGCCTCTTGCGCCGCGATAGATTACTTCGCGGACTTGATCTGAGTAGGACTTGAAGGTTTCGGTAAATTCCATGGCAATAGTGCGCGGTCGGCTGAGCTCGATGTCGACAATGCGGGCAATGCGACCTGGCCGCGGCGTCATGGCGACAACACGGTCGGCGAGCAGAATAGCCTCGGTGATGTTGTGGGTGACAAAGACCACCGTTTTCTTCTCAACCGCCCAGATCCGCATCAGTTCGAAACCGAGTTCCTCGCGGGTGAGGGCGTCGAGCGCAGCGAACGGCTCGTCCATCAACAACACCGAAGGATTGTGGATCAGCGCCCGGCAAATCGAGACCCGTTGTTGCATGCCGCCGGACAATTCGCGCGGATAGCGTTTCTCAAAACCGCTCAGACCGACCAGATTGATCAGATCCATCGCACGAGACCGGGATTTGGTTTTGTCGAGGCCAAGAATTTCGGCTGGCAGCAGCACGTTTTCCAACACGGTTCGCCACTGCAATAAGACGGCCTCTTGAAACACGATTCCGACATCCCGAGTCGGATTGGTCAGCGGCTCCCCGTCATGGAGCAGCACGCCCCGCGACGGCTTGATGAGCGCTCCGATGACCTTGAGCAGCGTCGACTTGCCACAGCCCGATGGCCCAACCAACGTGACAAATTCATTGGCGCCGATAGTCAAATTGACATCATCCAGCGCCATCACGCTGCCCTCGCGCGACCCATAAATCTTCGAAAGATGTTCAATGCGAATCTTGCTTACGCCAGATTTGTGCGTGGACGCCGGTTCTCGGGCACCGCTTCCCATCGCGCCGCGATCCACAGCAGCGGCCGAACTACTAATCGGGTAGGAAGCCTGGCGCATAGACATCGGTCGAGACTACGTTCTTTTTTAGCGGATAGGTCGCCGCAACAATGGCGATGGTCTTGTCAACCCGAGCCGGATCGATAGCGCCTAATTTCGGTTGCACGGCCAATTCTTTCACCTTCTTCGTCTCTGCAATCGCGATGGTAGTATCGATTTCCGGATGGTACTTGTGCATGATCTGTCCGGCGTCTTGTGGGTCGGCAATGGCCGTGATCAAGCCATGCAGCGTTGCCTTGACAAAGCGCCGGATCAAATCGGGATTGCTTTTGATCATGTCGTCAGCAGCGACGATGCCGTTGCTGTAATAATCAAGGCCAGCATCGGCATAGGGAAAGCCGACGACCTCCTGCGGCGCCGCGGCCGCCGCGAGCAATGGTTCGCCGACCGTGAATTGGCCAATGCCGTCGACCCGCTTGCTAGTCAGCAAGCCCGGCAGGGCATCGCTATTGGTGGCGATCCACTTCGTATTACTCGGATCAAAACCGGCAACCTTAGCATAGGTCGAAAACAGCTTTGGCACCGAGCTGAATGCGGTGTCGGCGAGCGTCTTGCCAACAAAGTCCTGGGGCTTGGCGATTCCGGAACTCTTGAGCACATAAACCGCATGCGGCGGCTTGGGATAGATCATGGCGACGAGTTTCACTGGAACGTCGTCGTTGGCGCGGCCGAGTACCACGGCAAAAGCGTCGGCAAAACCGAGCTGTGCGGTGCCGTTTGCGACTTGCTTGATGGTGTTGGCTGAGCCTTGCGAGCGAACGATCTCAACATCAAGATTTTCCGCGGCGTAGTAACCCTTTTCCATGGCCACGAAATAATAGGCGTGACGGCCATAGAGCCCGTAGTCGGTGACAAACACGACGTGATTGGCCGCCGCCGCGGCGCTAACTGCAACAATTAAAGCGGCAAAAATACCAAGCGCCAGTCCGAACGCGTTAGACAAAAACCGAACGCAGCTCATTTCGACGCTCCACGATTTGCATCGCAACGGAAGGTCATGGCGCCACGGTCGCGCCCCGGCAGAGATCGTTTGGGATGGCGCATTGTTGCGCGACACAGTTTAGTATACAAAATTTTCGGCGGTCACAAGTGTGGCTTCGGGTCACTTCTTCTGCCATGCGTCCGATCGCAGCACCCACCGTCCGTCAACTCCGCGTTCGTTCCAGCGAAACAGATGGCCATGAGCACAGATTTGCAGCAGAGCGGCGCCGACGCCTTCATTGCGCGGCTTGCCGAACTTGGCATCGATACGGTGTTCGCCAATGCCGGTACCGACTTTCCTCCGATCGTCGAAGCTATCAGCAAGGCCTCTGCCACCGGAGCTAACAGAATTCGGGCCATTGCCGTACCACATGAAAATTTGGCGATTGCGATGGCTTACGGTCGTTACCTGATCTCCGGGCGGCCGCAGGCCATCATGCTGCATGTCAATGTCGGCACCGCTAACGCGGTCTGCATGCTGATGAATGCTTATCGCGAGCGCATCCCGCTGATCGTCGCCGCCGGGCGCACGCCGTTTACCGAAACAGGTTCTACCGCGTCGCGGAGCCTGTTCATCCACTGGTCACAAGAAATGTTCGATCAGGCGGGCTTGGTCCGCGAGAGTGTGAAATGGGACTACGAAGTGACGATGTCGGGGCAGATTTATCCGGCGGTCGATCGTGCCCTATCACTAGCCAATAGTGATCCCAAAGGTCCGGTTTATCTGATGCTGCCACGGGAGGTGCTGGCCGACAGCATTCCTCCGGGATGCAAGCCGCAGGCGCCGCAGGTGTCCACGCGGCCCATAAATGCCGATCCCGCTGCAATCGACGAAGCCGCCGAAATTCTCGCCCATGCGCAACGACCGCTTGTCATTACTGCAAGTCTTGGCCACAACGCACTGGCTGTGGCCGCACTGGCAAGAGTGGCCGAACGCTTTGCCCTGCCGGTCGTCAGCCATGTCCCGAAATCGCTCTGCCTGCCGACTGACCATCCCATGCATATGGGCTTCGCGCCAGACAAGTTCGTTGCCGAGGCCGACGCCATTATTGTCTTGGAATGCGACGTACCGTGGATTCCCAAACAAACGGCACCGGCCGAAGGCGCTAAAATCATCCATATGGGTCTTGACCCGCTGTTCGCCCGCTATGGCATCCGCAATTTTCCTTGCGATTTGGCGATCCCGGGTGATGCGGCGCTGGCGCTGCCGATGCTCGCGGACGCGCTGAGCCGAAAAGGTGTTAATGCCGATCAAATCGAACAGCGGCGCCGTAGTTTGGCTGCCAGGCGCGCAAGCCGTCGTGCCGAGCTCGACGCGCAGTACGAACGGGTTCGCGACCAGACGCCGATTCACCCGATCGCGCTCACCCGGGCCATTGATTGCATCAAAGGCGATGCAATCATCATCAACGAGCTTGGCGTGCAGATCGATCATCTCAACCTGACCGCTCCAGGCAGTTATTTTCAGCAAAGCGCTGCCGGTGGGCTGGGTTGGGGATTGGGCGCTGCTCTCGGTGTCAAGCTTGCCGCCCCGGACCGGTTCGTTATCGCCGTTATAGGCGATGGCAGCTACATGTTTGGCAACCCGACACCCGCGCATTATATGGCTCGAGCCTATGAGCTACCGGTGCTCTTTGTGGTGAACAACAACAGCGGCTGGGCTTCCGTACGCAGCGAAACGCGCGCGATGTACCCGGACGGCTATGGTAGTCATGCCAACCGGATGCCGCTCGTTGGTTTGGAACCGTCGCCGCGCTTCGAGACCGTCGTGACCGCTTCGGACGGCTACGGTGAGCGGGTCGAGCGCCCTGAGCAATTAGCGCCCGCGCTCGAGCGTGCTGTTCACGCGGTCAGAACCGAAAAACGGCAGGCCTTGGTCAACGTTGTGTGCCAGATGGTCTAAGCCCGGCCGCGCCGAATCCAGCTGCTCACGTCATAGGAACACCACTGAGCCTACGGAACAGGCCGTCCGCGGCTCAGTGCGCGACAAAGCCCGGTACAAAAATTTCGTCCGGCTTCACAGGATATTTCAGGCTGTAGGCGCTGCCGACGATCTCGAGGGATTTGCTGGCGCGGCCAGGATCGATCGCGCCGAGCGGCTGCTCGGTCAAAGTTCCGACGATCTTGGTTTCGGCAGTCGCGATGTCGGTATCAACTTCGGGGTGATACTTGTGCATGATGCTGCCCGCTTCAGCTGGATTTGCGATGGCATCTTTAAGCCCCTGAAGCGTGGCAGCAACAAAACGGCGAATAAGGCCGGGATTGGACTGGATGAGCGAATCGGAGGCTATGATTCCGTTCGAGTACAGATCGAGGCCGGCAGCAGCATAGGTGAGTGCGAAAACCTGTTTCGGTGCCGCCGCCTTTGCAAGCAACGGTTCGCCGACGGTGAATTGCCCGATGCCGTCGGCACGACCGGTCGTCAACATCGCCGGCAGTGCATCGGCAGTGGCAACCAGCCAAGTCACCTTGGCGGCGTCGATCTGAGCGGCCTTGGCGTAGGCGGCAAACAGCTTCGGTACTGCGCTGAAAGCGGTGTCGGCTAATTTCTTGCCTTCGAGGTCTTTGGGCTTGGTAATTCCCGAATCCTTAAGAACGAAGATCGCGTGTGGCGGCTTCGCGTAGACGATTGCCGCCAGTTTTGTGGGGATTTGATCGTTGCCGCGACCAAGGATGACCGCGGCGGTGTCGGCAAAGCCAATCTGTGCGGTGCCGGCAGCGACCTGTTTGACCGCGTCGGCTGAACCCTGGCCGCGCACGATGTCCACTTCCAGGTTCTGCTTGGCATAATAGCCCTTATCCAGGGCCACGAAATAATAAGAGTGGCGCCCGTTGTAGCCGAAATCTGTAACGAAGGTGATTTTGTCAGCCGCAGCGGCCAGACGCGGCGCCAAGGCTGTGCAGAAAACCGCCAGAATCAGCAGCGCGCATTTCATTGGCAAGCGCGTCATCTTCCGTCTCCGTCACTTTCGGTGTTGGTATGTGCCGCGGTCTGATGCCGCATGCGTCGCGGGGCAGTCTATTGAACTCGCCGAAATTTAGTATACAAAATTCAGTGGGCTGGGCAAGACAGTGAAGCCCGCAGCGAGGCGTCATGTCCGACGAGGTAAATTCCGATTTCACACCGGACCGCGAACGAGTCGCGGACGCGAATGCGGCAGTTCCAGTTATCAACCTCAGCGGATTTTCGAGCGCAAGTTCGAGCCAACGGCGCAGAGTTGTCGAAGCGGTGAAGCACGCTTGCGAGCACGTCGGCTTCTTTGTGATTTCGAACCACGGTGTTCCGGATGCGAAGAGCCGCGCGATCTTCGCGGGGGGTCGTGCCTTCTTCGCACTTCCGGTCACAGAAAAGATGCGTATCAAGCGACCGGGCCCGGGGATCAGCCGCGGCTACAACAGCCTGGCCGGGCAAAGCCTCGCGTTAACGCGGGGAAAACAAGCGCCGCCGGATCTGATGGAAAGCCTCGGGTTTGGGCCGATCGAAACGACGGACGAACCGTACTGGACGCAGGGATTTGGCCCGGTCCACGCCCATCCGAATCTCTGGCCCGAAGGTAGAACGGCGTTCCGCGCGGCGGTGACTGAATATTGGCGCGCCATGGAGGAACTGTCGTCACGGCTTATGCGCGTCTTTGCGCTCGCGCTTGACGTTGACGAGAATTTCTTCGTCGTGCGCAGCGATCGTCATGTCAGCAACATGCGCATCAATTACTACCCCGCACAGGATCAGCCCCCGGAACCCGGACAATTGCGGGCGGGCGCGCATTCCGACTACGGCGCCTTCACCATTCTGCGCGGCGAGAACGCGCCTGGCGGTCTTGAAGTTCTGCGTCACGGCGGCGACTGGACGCCTGTGCCGGTGATCGAGGATACGTTCATCATCAATATCGGCGATCTCTTGATGCGGTGGACGAATGACCGCTGGGTTTCGACATTGCATCGCGTCGTCAATCCGCCCGAAGCGATGCGGCGGAATGTCGATCGGATGTCGGTTGCGTTTTTCTTCATTCCAAACCACGACATTGAGGTTAGTTGCCTGGAAAGCTGTATGGACGCGCAGAATCCACCGCGATACGCACCGGTGACAGCGGGAGCGCATTGGCGCGGCAAAATTCTCGCCGCGCGGCAGATCGCGAAGGCAAGCTGATTTAAAGTGATTGCGCGGAGGAGATCTTGATTCCGGATAAGATGAAGGCCGTAATTTTCAATGAATATGGCGATCCTGACGTTTTGAAGTTCACTGATTTTCCTGTGCCAAAGCTCGCGCCAGGCGAGGCGCTAGTGAAGGTGCACGCGGTGAGCCTCAATGGCTATGACCTGATGGCGCGTGCTGGACGCTACAAGCCCAACAAGGGCAAGTTTCCTCACATTCTTGGCGGCGATTTCGGTGGCGAATTGGTCGCGCTTGGCCCCGAGACTTCATGCGATCTGCCGCTCGGTACCCGAGTGACCAGTTGGTGGATCCTGCCTTGCATGCGCTGCGAACAGTGTCTCGCCGGCAACCATAACCGTTGCGCGCGGGATTATCGTTATCTCGGCGCCCACGAACACGGGGCTTATGCGCAATATGTCAAACATCGGGCTCTTCATCTTATCGCTCTGCCCGAGAACGTAACCTTCGAACAGGCGGCCGCTTTTCCCAACGCTTTCGGCACCGCTTGGCACATGCTGATCGACCGCGGCCAATTGCGCGCCGGCGAGACCGTGCTGATAAATTCGGCGAGCTCCGGCGTGAGTATGGCTGCGATCCAGATCTGCAAGCTTGCTGGGGCCTACGTCTATACGAGCTCAAGCACGGACTGGAAGCTCGAGCGTGCCAAGGAACTCGGCGCCGATGAACTGATCAACTACAACGAGGTTGATTTTGTCGACGAGATTCTCAAACGCACGGCAAAGCGTGGCGTTGATGTCGTTGTCGAACATGTCGGCGGTGACTTTCTGGAAAAATCAATCCGCTGCCTCACGCGCGGCGGGCGGCTTATTACCGTCGGCGGCACCAAAAGCTATGATTGCCAAGTTCCGGTAAACTATATCTTCCATAAAGAACTGCAGATCATCGGCTCGAACAGCGCTACCAAGCACGACCTCGAGGTGATGATGCCGCTTTTGGGCAATGGCAAACTCAAGACTGTGATCGATCGCGTGTTTCCGTTAAAGGAGGCCGCCGAAGCTCACCGCTATCTCGAATCGGCCAAGCAGTTCGGCAAGGTGGTCCTACGTGTCGACCACTGAAGCTGATCGATCAGGCGATCTAGGGCGGCTAGTCCAAACCGCCCGCGAACAGAAGCGGCGCGTGTTATCCGAACCCGAGGCTAAGGCATTCCTTCGCGTACACGGCATCGCTGTTCCAGAAGGCCGATTTATTCGCACCCCCGACGAAGCGGCCGCGGCGCTTACCGCAATCGGCGCGCCGGTGGTCGTTAAAGCGGTTGCAGCGCAGCTTACGCATAAAAACGATGCGGGCGCCGTGATCTTTCCGGTCGCTTCACCGGCGGCTGCCCAGGATGCCTGCCGAACCATTGCCCAGCAGGTCAAAACGCGCCGCCCCGACATCGCGCTCGACGGATTTCTCATCGAAGCTTTTCGACCAGGCCAGCCGGAGTGGATCATGGCGCTTCGCAATGACCCACAGTTCGGCCCTGTGATCATGTTCGGCCTCGGTGGCGTGTTTGTCGAAACGTTGCGGCAGGTCTCGTTTCGCCTTGCACCGCTAAGCGCAACAGACATCGCGGCGCTGCTGACCGAGCGTCCAGCAACCAAGCTTCTCAACCGCAAAGGTTCGGAGAACGCTGGGGCGAATCTTGGCGCGGTGCTGCAACGGTTATCCCAGCTGTCGGAACTGCCGGAAGTACGACGCCAGATCGAAGAAATCGAGATAAATCCCATCGTGATCAGTGAGCAGGGTCCACTGGCGCTGGATGCACTCATTATTCTTCGCGCTTAGGAGATTTGCATGCGGGATATCCGCCCACTGGTTGCACCGCGATCCATCGCCGTGATTGGCGCTTCGACCAATCCGACCAAGTCTGGCGGCGTATTGTTTGCGAATCTCGCCAGTGGTCATTTTCGCGGGGCGATCTATCCGATCAATCGCACCGCGCCGGAAGTGATGGGACTCAAAGCCTATTCGTCACTTGCTGAAGTGCCGGAGCAGGTCGATCTTGTCTACATTGTGCTGCCGCAGCAATACGTCGAAGATGCGATACAGCAATGTGTAAATGCAAAAGCGCGCGCGGCCTGCATCATTACCGCAGGTTATGCGGAGGCGAGTGCAAAAGGCCGCAGCGATGAGGAGCGACTGCGTGAGATCGCACGCAGTGGCAATCTGTTGCTGGCTGGACCCAATACGATCGGGATGGTCAACACCGAAGTCGGCATGATGGGCAGCTTTGTCAATTTCCCGCAGTGGGAGTCCGGGGGCATATCCTTTTTTACTCAGACTGGCATTTTCACCGGCGCGCTCATGCTCGATGTGATGACCCGTCCGATCCAGCGTTTACCGGTTGGCAAAAGCATCGATGTTGGCAACAAAGTCGATGTCGATGAACTAGACTTTCTCAATTATGTCGCGACTGATCCGGGGACGAAAGTCATCGGCTTCTACATCGAAAGCATACGCAATCCACGCGCCTTTTTGGAAAAAGCACGCGAGGTGCGAAAGCATAAACCAATTGTGCTGCTCAAGCCCGGCCGTACCCGCGAGGGCGCCAAAGCATCGGCCTCGCACACGGGTTCACTCGCTGCTGATGATGACATTCTCAACGGTGCCCTGAAGCAATACGGCATCCCGCGGGCTGAGGACGAAGAGGATTTCACCAATGCGCTGCATGCGCTGGCGGTGCTGCCAAAACCGCAGGGCAGGCGGATTGGTATTGCCACGACCAGCGGTGCACTCGGCGTGATCTCAACCGATCTCGTGGTCGAGGGCGGTCTGGAGCTTGCAAATTTCGCGCCGGCCACGATCGCGGCGATGCGCAAGATCTTGCCGGACTGGCTCGAGCCCGCCAATCCGTTCGATTTCTGGATCAGCATCGATATTAAGGGCCCGCAGGTGGCGCATGAAATCGGCCTGACTGCA
>Ga0193751_1001209_pt1 | contig 16906 bp, 13 predicted proteins | sample L1c2metaG_FD_143050 | JGI IMG/M metagenome (GOLD analysis project Ga0193751, IMG submission 143050) | Soil microbial communities from a riparian zone of the East river system, Colorado, United States - L1c2 | ecosystem: Environmental > Terrestrial > Soil > Riparian zone | place: USA: East River... | reverse complement strand
GGATCAGAAACAGATGACCCACCATTTGCTTCCGGAGATCGATCGCCGGTGGCTCGGCGCGGTCACCAATTGTTTTCTGATCCGCGACCCGCGGGAAGTGATCCTCTCTTATATAAAGAGAAATGGCGTTCCCACCGCCGAAGATCTTGGCTTCCCGCAGCAGACCGAGATCTTCGACTGGGTGCGGGAGCAAAGCGGAGCGACGCCACCGGTCATCGATGCCAGGGATGTCTTGCAGGATCCCGAACGAGTGCTGCGGCGGCTTTGCCAATCGGCAGGAGTGGAATTCGATCCCGCCATGCTGTCGTGGCCGCCGGGTTCGCGCGCTTCCGACGGTGTCTGGGGAAAATATTGGTATGGCGAAGTGATGAAATCGACTTCTTTTCAACCTTACCGGGAGAAGCAGGAGCCGGTGCCGCCGCAGTTGCAGAAGGTTTACGCACAGTGTCGGGAGTGTTACGAACGGTTGTACGAATTCCGGCTGCAATGAAACGTCGAGTTGGCGAATCTATTTGAGATTGTTGCCGTAGAAGAGCTGTCCAACGATTAAATGCTGCAGACGTTCAACGAGAAAAACCGCGACCTCCTGGTGAACATCAACGGGCGTCTCATTCATCGCGACCAGGCTGGGGTCAGTCCGTTCGATTCAGGTGTGCAAGGTGGCGACGCCGTTTGGGAAGGGCTGCGGCTCTATCAGGGGCGGATTTTTAAACTTCACGAACACTTCGATCGCCTCGAGCGATCGGCGCACGCCTTGTCCTTTTCCGAGGTCCCCCCGCGCGCGCAAATTATAGAGGAAATCAGACGCACTCTGCAAGCCAATGGGATGCATGATAACGTGCACATCCGTTTAACCCTGACGCGTGGGGTCAAGATCACATCGGGAATGGATCCACGCCTGAATCAGGCCGGGCCAACCTTGATTGTGCTGGCCGAGCACAAGGCTCCCGTCTACGCAAAAACCGGGCTGACACTCATCACGAGCGCGATTCGACGGCCGCCGCCGGACATTCTCGATCCGCGAATCCATCACGCGAACCTGCTCAATTCGATCCTGGCGAAAATCGAGGCGAACAACGCCGGAGCCGACGATGCGCTCATGCTCGATATGCGCGGTTTTGTAGCGGAGACGAATGCCACGCATGTGTTCATCGTCTGCGAGGGCGCTCTGGCCACCAGCCGAGTGGTGGCGTGCCCGGAAGGAATCACGCGCGCCACCGTTTTGGAAATCTGCGCCGCGGAAAACATTCCATGCCGCGAAGCGGACTTGAATCTCGACGATGTCTATCGGGCGGAGGAGGTGTTTTGCACAGGCACGATGGGGGAACTGGCCGGAGTCATACAGCTGGATGGCCGTGCCATCGGCGAGGGCCGGGTCGGGGCGATGACCAAACGCATGAGCGCTCTTTACCTGCAGCGCACGACGAGCGAAGGCGTTCCTGTCGTCGACTAGCGCGGCGTGCTTGGTTTCCGGGGAGCGCAGCCCGATGGCCTGCGGGTCGCCGCGATCTTCGGCGGGCGAGCCGCCTGTGTTCCCCGGAATCTCCGGCGATGTCTCTGATGGCCACCGAGCGCTCAATATTCCCGTAATTCGAAACTCGCAATTCCCCTTCGCGAATTCATCTTATCTCGATGGCCGACGCCTTGACTCCGATGATGCAGCAGTACCAAAGGCTGCGCCGGAGCATCCCCCGCGACACTTTCCTTTTGTTTCGCCTGGGCGACTTCTACGAGCTCTTTTTTGAAGATGCGACGGAGGCTTCCGTCCTTCTCAACGTCGCCCTGACGAAGCGGAACAGTGTCCCCATGTGCGGTGTGCCGTATCACGCTGCACCGAATTACATTGCCAAATTAATCAAAGCCGGACGACGCGTGGCCATTTGCGATCAGACGAGCGAACCACAGCCGGGCAAGATCGTTTCGCGCGATATTACTCAGATCATCACGGCCGGGACGGTGAGCGAATTGAATTTGCTCGAGGCGAACCGCGCCAACTATCTCGGCGCCGTCTACGCCAACAACGGCTCGTTCGGGTTCGCGTATGCGGATTTGACCACGGGTGAATTCCGCTTGATGCAGGTGCAGGACAAGCAATCGCTCGTGAACGCCCTGGCGCGCGTGGCGCCGGCGGAGTTGCTGGTCAGCGAAGAACAACAGGAGCAGTTCGCGGATATGACGGCAGCGATGCCGTATGACAGTTACGCGTTCCTGCCCGACCAGGGTGTCTTCACCTTGTGCGAACATTTCCGGACCAAGTCGCTCGATGGTTTTGGCTGCGCTGAAATGCTGGCCGCGGTTGGAGCGGCTGGCGGGATTGTTCATTACTTGAAACATCAGCTGCGGCGGAAGATCGACCATCTCACTTCTTTGAGATGCGAAACGTCGACCGATCATGTCGCGCTCGATGTCGCCACCCAGACAAATCTTGAGTTGGTCGAAAGCCGGAGTGCCGGCGCCAGCAGTTTGCTCTCGGTGCTGGATCGAACGGTAACGCCGATGGGTGCGCGCCGGCTGCGCGCCTGGATTCTCCAGCCTTTGCGCGATCTGACCGAACTGAATTGTCGCCAGCAAATGATTGCCGATCTGCTGCAGGAGCCGGATTTGCTCGCCTCGATTCGCACGGAATTGAAATTGATTCGCGATTTCGAGCGCGCGGTCGGCCGGTTGAGCCAGGCTTCGGGCAACGCGCGTGATTTGGCCGCCTTAAAGACATCGCTCGAACAGATTCCGAAATTGAAGGCGGGAATGGCGAGATTGACGGAGCGGATCGACTTCGGGACAGGGGACGCTTCTTCGAACCGTTCGGAGGCGAGTTTGCTTCGCCGTTTGCAGACCGAGATTCGCGAAATGCCGGAACTCGCGGCCAGACTCGCCGAAGCGGTGGTCGAGGGCGGGATTTTCCGGGACGGATACGATTCGGACCTGGATGAGCTTCGCCACGCGTCGCGCGAGGGAAAAACGTGGATCGGCGAATTGCAGGAGCGGGAGATTACGGCCACTGGGATCAAATCCCTGAAAGTCCGATTCAATTCCGTTTTCGGCTATTTCATAGAAATCACGAAATCCAACCTGGCGGGCGCCCCGGCGCATTACACGCGCAAGCAGACCACGGTGGGCGGAGAACGATTTGTCACGCCGGAATTGAAGGAGGTGGAAGCGAAGATTCTCGGAGCCGACGAGCGGGCGCGAAATCTCGAGTATCAGCTTTTTCAGAAACTGCGGGACGAGACGCTCGAGCAAATAGGACCGATCCAGGGCACGGCCATGGCCATCGCAGCGGTCGACGCGGCCTGCGCTCTGGCCGAGACCGCGCGGCTCTTTCATTATTGCCGGCCGACTCTGCATGAGGGGTTGCGACTGGTCATTCGCGATGGCCGTCATCCTGTGCTCGATCAGACACTGGTCGATGAAAAGTTTGTGCCTAACGACACCGAGCTGGATGGCGAGCGCACGCGCCTTGCCATTATCACGGGTCCGAACATGGCCGGAAAATCGACCTATATCCGCCAGGTCGCCCTCATTGTGCTCATGGCTCAGATCGGGAGTTTTGTGCCGGCCGTCAGTGCGGAAGTCGGATTGGTCGACCGCATTTTCACCCGAGTCGGCGCGAATGACGATCTCTCCCGCGGTCAATCGACTTTCATGGTGGAGATGAACGAGACGGCAAACATCGTGAACAATGCGACGGCGCGAAGCCTGGTCATCCTGGATGAGATCGGTCGTGGCACGTCCACCTTTGATGGATTGTCGATTGCCTGGAGCGTGGCCGAATTTCTGCACGATAAAATCCGGGCGCGCGCCCTGTTCGCAACGCATTACCATGAGCTGACGAAATTGGCGGAGCAACGAAACGGAGTCTGCAACCTGAACGTGGCTGTGCGCGAGTGGAACGAGCAGATCATCTTTCTGCGCAAGATTATCCCGGGGGGCGCGGACAAAAGTTACGGGATCCAGGTGGCCCGTCTGGCCGGTTTGCCGCGGGAAATTCTCGACCGGGCCAGGGATATTCTGGCCCATCTCGAAAAGCCGGAGACAACGGCGGCCGAGTCGCCCAAGGGCCGAAAGCGCACGGCAAAAAAAGGGATGCCGAGCGCAGAGAAGCCACAAATGGATCTATTATGAGTAAAAATAGCAGGGATGTCGCCCCGCCTTGGCGGGGTCGGCTTCGCAGGCGCCTGCTCGTTTCTACCATTTGTGCTGACGCCTTCGCGGATTGAATTATAAATAGAGGCAGGCGGTATCGAATGGCGGCAAAAAACGAGAAGGAACTCAGCGAAGCGCAACGCTCCCACTGGCTCAAGGCCGTGGCGGCGATCGAGCTCCGAAATTTCGGCTATGCCATTTCGTTGCTCCAGGGAATCCTGCGGCAGGAGCCTGAATTCATGACCGGCAGGCAGCTCTTGCGCCGGACCGAAGTGACCAAGCACAAGGCCACCAAGAAAACGTTTTTCAATATCTCAACCGCACCGCTAGCCGTGATGAAAGCGCAACGCGAGGTGAAGAAGGATCCGAAACGCGCGGTGGAGATGGTCGAGAAGGTCCTGGAAGAGGAGCCTTATAATCGGCAGGCGAACCTTGTTCTGAAAGAGGCGGCCGTGGCTGCGGGTTGGCCGGATATCGGCGTGTTCGCCTTGCGCACATTGCTCGAGGAACATCCGCGCGATGTAAAGCTGTTGCACGAACTTGGACGTTTGTATCACGACATGGGTCTGAGTAATGAGGAGGTCGAAGTTTACAACCGGATTATCGACATCGAACCGCTGGATACTGAGGCCTTGAAAATGGGAAAGGACGCTTCAGCCCGCGCTTCCATGACGAGCGGAGGATGGACCCAGGCGGAAAGCTACCGGGATCTGATTAAGGATAAGGGTCTGGCCGAATCGCTCGAGCAACAGGGGCGCATGAAATCGACCGGCGAATCGCTGAATCAGGAGATAGCGGAGACATTCGAGCGCCATCAGGCGGAGCCGCAAAATGTGGACCTCGCGCGAAAGCTGGGCGCACTCAACGAAGACAAGGGGGACGTCGAGTCGGCCATCGCCTGGTATCAATACGCCGTTGAACTAACGAATGGCACGGATCCAGGATTAACGCGCAAGGTTTCCGACTTGAAGATGCGCCGGTCCGACCGCGCCATCACGGAGCTGGAAGAATTTTTGGCCCAGCACGGGCCGGAGAGCGAGGGCTATACGGAACGTGCAGAAGAACTAACCAGGGCTCGGAAAACTCGCGCCGAACTTCTGGTCGAGGATTCGCGCAAGCGGATGGAGCGAAACCCGACTGATTTGCAGCTGAGGTTCGAGCTGGGTGAACAACTCGTGGTGGCTGGCCTTTATCGGGAGGCGCTGCCGGAGTTGCAGCGTGCCCGCCAGAATCCAAATGCACGCCTGAAGGCAATGAATCTGCTCGGGCGCTGCTACCGTGAGCTTGGCATGATGGATCTTGCCATGAAGCAATTGGAGGAAGCTTCTCGCGAAATCGGCTCGATGGACGCGATGAAGAAGGAAATCGTTTACAATCTGGGCTTGGTTTACGAGCAGGTGGGCGAACGGGAGAAGTCCCTTACCTGCATGAAACAGATTTACGAGGCGGACTACGGCTACAAGGATGTGGCCGAGCGCGTCGAGAGTTCCTATCGGCAGGGCGCTTCGCCCGCCTAACCGAGGCATTTGTTTCCACAGCGCGTCGGGTCCCGCCTTTTTTTGGCTTACCAAGTGAAGGAACCACATCTCCTTCACGTCCAAGAAGACACGAAGATGCGAATTCCAAATGCCGGGACCTCCGGTAAACTCAAACCAATTATCTATTTATGAAAAACAAAATGACCCTGATTACTCGCGGTAGTCTTGCCGCTATCTGTATTGCTTTTGTCTGTCTGGCCGGCACTACTTCGGCGCAAAACCCACGCCAATACCCAGCCATCAAGTCGCAACAGACGGACGATCAAAAGGCAAAGCCGTCCGCCTCTCCTGCCAATGGGGCGAGGAAATCCACCTTGAGCGCCAAGGACAAACGTTTCATGAACGAGGCGGCCAAGGGCGGCATGATGGAAGTGGAATGGGGTAAGCTTGCGGCCCAAAATGGGAACCACGCCGACGTCAAAAAATTCGGGAACCGGATGGTGACCGATCATTCCAAGGCTAACGAAGAGTTGACGACCTTAGCCAGGGAAGAAAACGTGCAGCTGCCTGCGGTGAAAGCGCCTGGCAAATGGAAGAATGACAAGGATTACATGGATATGATGGTCAAAGACCATGAGAACGATCTGAAGGAATTTCAGGCCGAAGCCAAGGACGGCACCGATGCTGACTTGAAAAAGTTCGCCAATAAGGGCTCGAAAATGGTCGAGAAACACTTGCAGATGGCCAAGGAGATTCAGGGCAAGCTGAAATAACGAATTTCTGTTTTTCGCTTCGAGAGCGGCGCGTCTTTCCGGCGCGCCGCTTTTCTTGTGACCGAGTAAAGCCGGCGCAGCGGCGGGGGAAGAACCAGCTTGCTTTTTTCAGGGCGAGCCAGCGGAATCGGTCCCGACAGAATGCGTAAGACAAAAATCATCTGCACGCTCGGCCCGGCCACGGAGTCGGCCGAGATTCTGACCCGCCTGATCGAGGCAGGAGCGGATGTGTTCCGGCTGAATATGAGTCATGCCGAACACAAATGGGTACGGGAGATTGTTCCGCGGATCCGACAGATTGCCGAAAAGGTGTCGCGCCCGGTGGGCATTCTTCTCGACACCCAGGGCCCGGCCATTCGGACGGGCGATCTCGCGACCAACCTCAAGTTAAACCCGGGCGATATTCTCGAGTTCACGGTGCGGGGCGCGAAGAGCGAGGAGAAATATTCGGTCGATGTGAACTACGAAGGACTGGTCAACGACATTAATGTCGGCGACACCGTCCTGGTCGACAACGGCATGATGCGTCTGGAGGTCTTGGAGAAAAAAAGAAATCGCATTCGCTGCCGCGTCATGACTCCGGGCACGCTCGGCTCGAGGCGGCACATCAATCTGCCTGGTGTGCGGGTCAATCTGCCGCCATTGACCGAGAAAGACCTGGCTGATGTAGCCCTCGGCGCGGAGTTGGGGGTCGATTTTGTGGCTCTCAGTTTCGTGCGGGAGGCGAGCGATATCGGCGAGCTGCGACGCGTTTTAAAATCGAAAAAGAGCAGGGCTTTGATCATGGCTAAGATCGAAGATCAATCGGCTGTTCATTCGATCGCCGAAATTATTCGCGCGGCGGACGCCATCATGGTCGCACGCGGCGACCTCGGAATCGAATGTCCGATGGAAGAGCTGCCCATCATTCAGCGGCGCATCGTGAAGATGAGCATTCGGCTCGGGAAACCGGTAGTGGTCGCGACGCATATGCTCGAGTCGATGATCTCGAATCCGATGCCAACGCGGGCCGAGATTACGGACGTGGCAAACGCGGTCTTCGAGCAGGCGGACGCCATTATGCTCAGCGGGGAGACGAGCGTCGGTCGTTATCCGGTCGAGTGCGTACAGATTTTGAATCGCGTGGCCCTGCGGATTGAGCGGAGCGGCGGCGCCGGTTACGGCGCTGGAGCGAAGCTGGAAGATAATCGGCAGAAAACGGTGGCGGCGGCGGTCGTCCTGGCCAATTCCTTGCGCCGCGCCAAAATCATCGTCTTTACGCGTCATGGGACGATGGCCAGAAACGTTTCTGACCTGCGCCCCGAGCACGCGTCCATCTTCGCGTTCACTCCTTCTGAAGCGGTGCGGCGACAACTGGCCATCTCGTGGGGTCTCTTTGCCGTGCGCATTGACTTTACGGATGATCCAAACGTCACGATCGAGACGGCGAAGAATTACCTGCACGATGAGAAACTGACATCGCCTGGCGATCAACTGGTGATTATTAGCGACGTGCGTGCCGGGAAAAAGTTGGTCGACTGCGTGCAATTGCGCACGGCGAAATAAGAAATGATGATTTGCAGGCAGGGATGGCTCTCCGAGTCGTGAAACAAAAACGCGCGGATGTTTCCATCCGCGCGTTCTAAATCAGATTAGTGGCCGAAGCTCAGGCTTCGACCGGAAGCTCGACGTCGACCGGGCGCTCTTTCTTGCCCAGAGCACGGCGCAGTTTCGAGAGCGCGATGTTCTGGAGTTGCCGGATACGCTCGCGGGTCACGCCAAATTTCTTGCCCACTTCCTCGAGCGTCTTCGGTTTGCCACCATCCAACCCGAAACGCTGGAAGATGATCTTCTTCTCGCGATCATCGAGGACGTCAAGCAATCCGCCGACTTCATTGCGAAGATTCTTGTCGCGCAACAGTTCAAAGGGCGTCTGTGCGTCTTCATCGCCAACAATCTCGCCGAACTCGGTCGAGTCATCGTCGCTGATGGGGGCATCGAGCGAAGCCGGTCGAATCGAGACAGTCTTTAGCTGCGAAACCTTGCCGCTGGCGATGCCGATTTCGTCGCCCAACTCTTCGTCAGTCGGCTCACGGCCCAGTTCTTCGCTCATTTGCAAGGAAACGCGGCGCATCTTCGAGATCTTATCGACCAGATGGACCGGCAACCGAATGGTTTTGCTCTGGTTGGCAAGCGCGCGTTTGATCGACTGCTTGATCCACCAGGCCGCGTAGGTACTGAGCTTGCCGCCCTTGGCCGGATCGAAGCGTTCCACCGCCTTCATCAAGCCGATGTTCCCTTCGGAAATCAGATCAAGCAGCGGTAACCCGAGATTGGCATAATCGTGCGCAATCTTGACCACGAGTCGCAGGTTGGAGCGAATCATGAGAGCGCGAGCCTCGCGGTCTCCCTTTTTGATCTTCGCGGCCAGTTCAATCTCCTGGTCGGGGGTCAGAAGCGGAATCTGCCCGATCTCCCGCAAATAAATCTTTATTCCAGTATCGCTATCTTCAGCGGCCATATAACTCTTTTTCATTAAACGGTTGGGGGGGGAAGCCCGACAAAACCCCAGCGGTAGTGCTCGCCGGAGCTTTATAGGACAGATTTAGTATCATTCGAAAAGTATTTAACAAGGTTAAATATTCGGATCTTCGACACTGCCCGGATGCCTCATGTTCAATCTTTCTACGAGGAGCTGTCAGTCCCAGACAGGGTCAATCCACCCGTCTCCAAATCAACCCGATCTCGCCGTCCAATCGACTATCGTCACGAAATGGACCCTCGGCTTTGCATTTTCGTTCAAAACCGCCCGGATTCAGCGCCTCTTATAATCAGATTCAATCGCCCTGACAATGCCGAAGTTGCCATGATCGCTTGATTTGCTGCGCTCCGGTCTTTTCCCGATTTTGCCGCTTTGCGATCCTGCCCTTTTTTGCGACCCTCCCGCGTCGATGCTGGCCAAAATCTACTCCGCCGCAGTTTATGGCGTCGATGCTTACGAGGTCGAGGTGGAGGTTAACGCTGGCCGTGGCGAAATGGCCGTAGTCGTGGTGGGACTTCCGGATGCCGCCGTGAAGGAAAGTCGCGATCGGGTGACGACGGCGGTGGCGAACAGCGGGTATAAATGGTCGAGCGGCCGAATGACGATCAATCTTGCGCCCGCCGACATTAAGAAAGAGGGGCCAAGCTTCGATTTGCCGATTGCTCTCGGAATGATCGCAGTCAGTGAAGGCATCGACACAGCTCCCTTTGCCGATTTCAGCTTCGTCGGAGAACTCGCTTTGGATGGAGGGGTCCGACCGGTCAAAGGTGTTTTACCCGTGGCGCTTGAAGCGCGCCGCCGCGGTAAGCGCGCGCTTTTCGTGCCGGCGGCCAATGCGCGCGAAGCGGCCATGGTCGACAAGATCGATATCTACGGCGTGCAGAACTTGCGTCAGACATTCGAGTTCCTGCGCGGCGGTCAACCGCTCACGCCAACGCGTGGCGATCTAACGGGATTCTTCTCCGCTCACCAGGATTACGACGTCGACTTCTGCGACGTCAAAGGCCAAAGCCACGTCAAACGCGCCATCGAAGTGGCGGTGGCAGGTGGTCACAACATCCTGATGGTCGGCCCGCCCGGGTCCGGGAAATCGATGCTTTCCAAACGCATTGCGACCATCATCCCACCGATGTCGCTCGAGGAAGCGATCGACACGACCAAGATCCACAGCATCGCCGGGCTGCTCAACGGCGATCAGTCTTTTGTGGCGACGCGGCCTTTTCGATCGCCGCATCACACCATCAGCGATATCGGCCTGCTCGGCGGCGGCACTTTTCCCAATCCAGGGGAGGTGAGCATCGCTCACAATGGCGTGCTTTTTCTGGACGAGTTGCCGGAGTTCAAACGTTCGACCCTCGAAGTGATGAGACAGCCGCTCGAAGATGGGAAGGTGACCGTATCGCGCGCGGCCGGGAGCGTGACATTTCCATCCGAGTTCATGTTGGTGGCGGCAATGAACCCGTGTCCGTGCGGGTACTTTGGCGATCTAAAACGCGAATGCCGTTGCGGACCGGTGCAGGTGCAAAGATATCGCCAGCGCATCTCCGGACCGCTTCTCGATCGAATCGATCTGCATATCGAAGTGCCGGCGGTGGAATATCGCGACGTCGCCAGTGAGCGGGTCGAGGAAAGTTCGACCTCGATTCGCGAGCGCATAGGCGCCGCGCGAGCAGTGCAACAGAAACGCTTCGAGAACGATCCACGAACCAATTGCAACGCACGCATGACCACGCGTCAGATGAAAGTGCATTGCAAGTTAGGTCAAGATTCACAGGAATTGATTAAGATCGCGATGACCGAGCTGAATCTCAGTGCCCGCGCTTACGACCGGATATTGAAAGTCTCACGGACGGTTGCCGACCTCGCTGCGAGCGATGAGATCACGCCGGAACATGTGAGTGAGGCGATTCAATACCGCACGTTTGATCGGACACTCTGGGTTTAGCTCCAAAGTGTGGAGAAAGAAGCCATAAGGCCTGGGGAAGCAGAACACGGCAGCAGAGTGCCGTGGCTACAAGAGCGCTGTAGTCGCCTCACTCTGTTGAGGCGTGCGTAGAGCAGGGATTCAATTTGGGGTGCACCTGGGCTGGTAATCGCAGATGGTGAAAGTCTATGCCGCGTTGTCCCTGGGCTACGAGCGAACCCGCCATCAGCTACCACGACAAGGAATGGGGCGTGCCTTTGCACGATGACCGGGCCTTGTTCGAATTCGTGATCTTGGAAGGAGCGCAGGCCGGGCTGAGTTGGATTACGATTCTGAAAAAGCGCGAGAACTACCGCGTGGCCCTGCATGGTTTTCGTCCCGAGAAGATTGCCCGTTACGGCGCGCCTGATGTGAAGCGACTGCTGGGCGACGCCGGAATTGTGCGGAACCGGTTAAAGATTGCGGCCACGATTCAGAATGCGAAAGCGCTTCTGGCGCTCCAGAAGGAGATAAAGAGTTTCGACCGGTATCTCTGGAGCTTCGTCGATGGGAAGCCGATCCAGAATCGATGGCGGAGGATGGGACAGGTACCGGTCCGGACGGCCGAATCGGACGCGATGAGTCGCGACTTGCTGCGACGCGGCTTCAAATTTGTGGGCTCCACCATTTGTTACGCCCTCATGCAGGCGACAGGGATGGTTAACGACCATCTTGTGACTTGTCCCCGGCACGGAGAACTGAGCGGCAAGCGGTCGCGGAAGGCCGGACAGTTAGGTCCGTGAAAACGAGTCGTTTAGCCCTCGATTTGTAGTAAAGCCATCGCTTCGGTGAGGGTGTTGCAGGTCACGATACGGACGGCCGGACCATAGTGGAAGTGCGACATAATTTGCAGACCAATGTCCTGTTTCGGGTTTGGAATCACCCTAACGATTTCGGCAACGCCTTTTTGCTGGCAGAGATCCATGACCCGTTCTATGTCCGGCGCACAGGCTACGTCCATCGAAACCAGATTTGTCAGATCGACCAGCGCGCGGAAACCGGCCGACAGGGATGCGAGCGCGACCGGAATCTCCGGCACACTCTTGTGCGTCTCTTCCATCGTAATTTCGCCTTCGTAACGAATGACAAGGAGCGCTTCTGCGGGTATGACCTCGATTTTGACCACTTCGTATTTACGGTCGCGTCCGTTGTTTGGGCAAACAATTCCGGCTCGGATTTTACGCGCCGGTGATTGACACCGCGCCGGAAACGCGGTTCAGAGGTAACCAGTGATGAGGATTCTTATTGCGGACGATCAGCGTGATGTGCTCGAGGCACTCCGAATCCTGCTCAAGGGAGAAGGCTACCAGACGGACGCGGTCACTTCCCTGGCCGGGATCATCAATGCGCTGGAGAAGAAGGACTACGCGCTTCTCATGATGGATCTGAATTACACGCGCGATACCACCTCCGGGCAGGAGGGACTCGAAGTCATCCCGAAAATTCAGGAGCTCGATAACACCCTCCCGATTGTGGTGATGACGGCATGGGCCACGATTGATCTGGCGGTGGAAGCGATGAAGCGGGGCGCGCGAGATTTTGTGCCGAAGCCCTGGGATAACGAGCGATTGATGACGATCGTCCGGACGCAAATCGAGTTGGCCGGCGCGTTGCGGCGCGGACGCAAACTCGAGGCGGAGAATCAACTGTTGCGCGGCAACGCACCGAAAATCATCGCCGAATCCGTCGCCATGCGGCCGGTCATGGAAATGATTTCAAGAGTCGCGCCTTCCGATGCCAACGTCCTCATTACGGGCGAAAACGGCACCGGCAAAGGCCTGGTCGCGCAGGCCTTGCACGCGCTCTCCCCGCGCGCCGGAAAGACGATGATCACGGTGAACATGGGCGGGTTGTCCGAGACTCTTTTTGAAAGCGAGTTGTTCGGGCATGTCAAAGGAGCTTTCACCGATGCCAAGACGGATCGAGCCGGACGCTTTGAGCTGGCGGATGAGAGCACGCTCTTCATGGACGAGATTGCCAACATCCCACTCAATCAACAGGCGAAACTGCTGCGCATGATCGAGACGGGCGAATTCGAGCGTGTCGGTTCGTCCAAAACCCTTCATTCCAACGTGCGGATTATTTCCGCGACCAACTCCAATCTCACCGAGGAAGTGGCAGCGGGTCGCTTTCGCCAGGATTTGCTCTTCCGCCTTAACACCATCGAAATTTCGCTCCCGCCGCTGCGCGACCGGCGCGAAGACATCATGTCGCTGGCGACCAGTTTTCTGCGCGCGCACGCGCAACGTTATCGAAAGGAAATCGTTGGCTTCGATGAAACCGCGCGTGATCGACTGATGCATCATTCCTACCCGGGCAATGTGCGCGAGCTGGATCATGTGGTGGAGCGGGCCGTCCTCATGTCGCAAGGCCGCCAGCTCAAATCGACCGATCTTGGCCTAACGACCGGGCGCGATGATTCCACCCGGCTGGAGGACATGAGCCTGGAAGAGGTGGAGGCATTCCTGATCAAGAAAGCATTGGCCCGCGCCGATGGGAACGCCCGGCGCGCGGCGGAAGCCCTAGGGCTGAGTCGCAGTGCCTTCTATCGGCGCTTGCAACATTATGGACTCTGAACATTTCGGATTTCGGATTTCGGATCTCGAATTTCGATTCCAATGAAAAGCGCGCCGAAAGTTCGGCACCGTCTTTCGCATGCGAACAGGCTGACCTGGCTGACGCTGGGGGCGGCCGCGCCCGGCGTCATCGCCGCGCTGGGGATTCTTTGGTTCGGTGATTTCAGCGCCAAGGTGCAATGGACCATTACCATCGTGATGGGCGCCTGTTTCGCCGGGTTCATGGCAAGCGCGCGAGAGCATGTGGTCCACCCGCTCCAGACCATGACAAACCTTTTGGCAGCCTTGCGCGAGGGGGATTACTCGATTCGTGCGCGCGGCGCGCGGGCGGATGACGCCCTCGGCGAAGTGCTGCTTGAAATCAATTCCCTGGGCGAGACGCTGCGGGTCCAGCGGCTCGGCGCTTTTGAGGCGACCGCGCTGCTCCGCACGATCATGGCCGAGATTGACGTGGCCGTGTTTACCTTCGATCCCGAACACCGGCTTCGTCTGGTGAACCGGGCTGGGGAACACCTCCTCGGGCAAACGATCGACAAACTGCTCGGGCGACGCGCCGGCGAACTGGGTCTCGCCGTTTGCCTGGAAGCCAGCGAAGACGCTCCGCTCACCCTCACGTTTCCGGGTGGCGCGGGGCGGTGGGGTATCCGGCGCAGCACTTTTCGCGAACGCGGCCTTCCGCACGAGCTTCTCGTGCTGACCGATCTGAGCCGCACCCTGCGCGAGGAAGAGCGCCGGGCCTGGCAGCGACTGGTCCGCGTGCTTGGACACGAAATGAACAACTCTCTCGCTCCGATCAAGTCGATTGCGGGCAGCCTCGAGACCTTGCTGCGACGCGAGCCGCCTCCGCCGGATTGGAAAGACGACGCGCGCAGCGGTCTCAAGTCGATTGCCTCGCGCGCCGAATCTCTCGGTCGATTCATGCAAGCCTACGCACGGCTGGCCAAGCTTCCGCCGCCGCAAAAAGAACATGTCGATTTGGGAGACCTGGTTCGGAGAGTCGTTAGTCTTGAAACGCGCCTGGCCGTGCAACTGGTGGCGGGGCCAGAATTAAAGCTCGTGGCGGATGGCGCGCAGATCGAGCAACTCCTCATTAATTTGGTGCACAACGCGGTGGACGCGTCTCTCGAAACCCGCGGCGCCGTCTCGATTGGCTGGCGCGAGGCGGGGGATTGCGTGGAGGTTTTCGTAGACGATGAAGGGCCCGGCATCATGAATCCGACAAACTTGTTTGTCCCCTTTTTTACGACCAAGCCGGGCGGGTCCGGGATCGGCCTGGCTTTAAGCCGCCAAATCGCCGAAGCCCACAGCGGCTCTCTTGGCCTAGCGAACCGGCCTGGCGGCACCGGCGCCGAAGCGGTCCTGCGTCTGCCGCGCTAAAAGTCGGAAATCGCGTCCGGAACTGTCTGAAATAATGTCCCATTAGCGGGACGGCCATGTCCCATTAGCGCCTCGTTTCGCGGAGGATTGAATTTTCTTTTCGAGATGGAACTGCCTCATGCTTAGAGATTTAAGACTTTGTTTTTGGCCGTGGCACGGGCTCTGCAATAAGGGACATCAATCCGAAAAACTTTTGAATCCAGTGACGGCGCGAACCGCATCTCACAGGAGAAGGAATTAAATATGAAACCAACCATGCAGAGAATCGAAAAGGAAAGCGGCCGAAAGCAATCTCGTCCGTTTCCTCTGACCGATTACAATTATCATTCGATCGCGCTCGGCGGCTTTAGCGGCCGTCGGACCCGCACGTCGGGCCCTTCATTCCGCAGTATCAGTCGCGATTATCTCAATACGGAAGATCGCCGCTATTTTCTGGCCGAAGCCTTTGTCTTCAGCGTGTTCATGGCCACGGCGGCCCTGCCGCTCGTGAATGGCGCTCATGCGGTCCTGAACCTGGTCCGCGCCCTCGGCGGAATTTAATTGGAGAAGGCGAAACCCATGGGCACGAGCGAAGCGAAAGCGAAAGCCGATCATACCATCGTGCGTCCGACCGGCTTTACGCCTAGCCTTTCCACCATGGACGTTCCGCGCCCAAATGCGGCTGCCAAGAAACGGAAGCGCCGCATCATCATTATTTCGGCGGTCGTCCTTGGAGTTGTCCTGGCCACGATCGCACTCTCACGCCTCAAGCCGGCTGTCCCGAGTGTCGATCGCTCCACCGTCTGGATCGACACGGTCAAGCGCGGACCGATGGTTCGTCAGGTGCGTGGTCTCGGCACGCTCGTGCCAGAAGATATTCGATGGGTTCCGGCCAACACGGAGGGGCGGGTCGAGAAAATCATTATCCGTCCCGGCGCGCAGGTGAAGTCGGATACGGTTATCCTGGAATTGAACAGCCCCGAGCTCGAACAAGCGGCGCATGACGCCGAACTGCAGGCCAAGGCAGCGGAAGCCGAGCTGACCAGCCTCAAAGCCACTTTACAACGTGAGGTCCTCGATCAGGAGGCGACGACGGCACGCGTCCATTCCGAATACGAGCAGGCCAAAATGGAGCGCCAGACGGATGATCAATTGAACAGGAATGGTCTGGTCGCCGCCCTCACCTACAAGACCGCCCAGGTGAAAGAAGCGGAACTGGCTAATCGCGATCAGATCGAAAACAAACGTCTCGCTTTCTCTCGCGATTCCATTGCGCCGCAGCTCGCCTCCAAGCAGGCGGCGGTCGACCAGGCCAATCAGCTGGCCACACTCAAATTGAATCAGGTTGAAGCGTTGCATGTGAAAGCAGGCATGGACGGGGTTCTACAGCAGCTACCGGTGGAAATCGGGCAGCGCGTCAAAGCCGGCGACAATCTCGCGCGTGTGGCCGATCCGACCAAACTGAAAGCGGAAGTCAAAATCGCCGAAACGCAGGCGAAAGACATTCAGGTCAATCAAAAGGCGGTCATCGACACACGAAACGGCGTGGTGGAAGGCCACGTCGTGCGCGTCGATCCCGCGGTCGAGCAGGGGACGGTGCGGGTTGACGTCACGATTGATGGTGAGCTTCCGAAAGGGGCCCGTCCTGATTTGAGCGTGGATGGCACGATTGAGCTGGAGCGCTTGAATGACGTGGTCTACGTCGGCCGCCCCGCCTTTGGTTCAGAGAACAGCACGGTCGGAATTTTTAAACTGGTCAGCGGCACCTCCGACGCCGTGCGTACGCCGGTGAAACTGGGCAAGAGTTCCGTCAACACCATCGAAATTCAGGGCGGCAGTTTGCAGCCCGGCGATCAGGTCATCCTCTCCGACACGAGTGCGTGGGACGCGCACGAACGAATTCGTCTTAACTAACAAAGAACATATGCCAGCAACTACCACAGCTCCCGAATCCACCCGTACCACTATGTCTAACGGATCAACCCCGCTCATTAACCTCGATGGTGTGACCAAGGTGTTTTTGACCGATGAGGTCGAAACGCACGCTTTGTCCGGCATTCATCTCGATATTCGCATGGGCGAATACATTTCCATTG
>Ga0193751_1001208_pt1 | contig 16907 bp, 15 predicted proteins | sample L1c2metaG_FD_143050 | JGI IMG/M metagenome (GOLD analysis project Ga0193751, IMG submission 143050) | Soil microbial communities from a riparian zone of the East river system, Colorado, United States - L1c2 | ecosystem: Environmental > Terrestrial > Soil > Riparian zone | place: USA: East River... | reverse complement strand
TCATCCGGCGAGGTCAGAAGCTGCGGCTTGGTTTCTAGAGGACCCAGCTGGCGCCGAGGATCAGAGCGCTTCGGCTATGCCGGTAGCCGCGATAATAATCATGGCCCGGCGCGCCATCGGTCCAGGTCACGTGAAGCGAGAGAGGACCAAGCTCGCGCGTCGCCCCGATCCGCCAGTCATATTCGGCGCGCGAGCTTTCGTAAGCAGCCGGGGTGCGTAGCGGCACCAGCACCCCGACGTGCCCGTCGATCGTCCATTTACGGGCAGGGCTGACATTGCCGTTGACCTCCCCGTAAAGGGTCCAGGCGCCCGGCGCGAAATAATGCGGCGACAAATAAACCCGCGAGGACAGCCACTTATGGGCCACGCCGGCATATATTTCGGTGTAGGAATTGTTCTGGCCGCTGCTCGAATAACGCGAATAGGTCGAATGGATGACGCCGAAATCGACCGTGGTTGCTGGCGCAAGCTGCCTGGCATAGCCGGCGTTCAGCAATAGCCCGAGCGGTTCGGGCTCGTCGTCCCGCAACACCCCGCTCGCGGAAATGGCCCCGTAGATGCCCGAGGGGTCGTCATAGGCGAAATCGAGCTGCGCCACCGGTCGGCCGGCGCTGAGCGAATAAGCACGGAAGGTCGCTTGGCTGAAGACCGAGACGGTCGCGCCGACTTCGGCCGATGCCGGCGCTGCGATGAACAGGCCGGCGCCGCCGAGGCAGCAAGCAAGACAAGGTCGAACGAAGCTAGTGCGCGAAGCGCGCGCTGGCGATACGGGAGCTGGCGCACGCGCAATCACAGCGCGCAACCCGTTCCAGCGTTGCGCAAGCGTCGATCGTGCCGCCCTCGGCGCGATCGGACACCAGAGTCAGCCCCCCAGACGGCCGCCGCTGCCGGACCAGCGCCGCCAAACCGCTGACGTGGGCCGCCGCGTAAGAGCTGCCATTGACCAGAAACCATCGTCCTCCCGGCTCCGTCGTCGGCACATCGCGACCGGGCGCACTGTAAACTTGGCCGCGAGACGCTGCCAAGGATAGATCGGAAACCGCGACTACGCCTGGAAACGACGCGGGGAAACCGCCGTCGGTCTTGGTCCGGTCGAACGCGGACACGACAACCGAGCCGCGGGCCAGTGCGGCCTTGAGCAATTCGCGCAGCAGGCGCTCGTCCGGGCCGCTAAGGCTCAGGTTGATCACGTCGGCCTTTTGCTCGATCGCGAAATAAAGCGCCTTGGCGAGGCTCAGGCCGTCGCACACGGTTGGGGATGCCGAGCCCACCTCCTGCCAGCAGGCGCGCAGGCCGAGCAGCCGGGCGCCCGGCGCAACGCCGGCAATGCCGAGCCCATTGTCGGGCTTGGCGGCGATGATGCCGGCGACTCCGGTGCCATGGTCTTCGGCAACTTCGGACTGGCCGGCGACGAAGTTGCGATTGACCAGAAGCTGGCCGCTCAGATCCGGATGATTGGCCTGGATTCCGCTGTCGATCACGGCGACGCGGATCCCCCGGCCAGTCGCCATCAGGTGGAGATCGGCAAGCTGCCATTGCCGTGCCGCCGGTTGCGCCGCATACAGCGGGTCGTTGGGCGCGGCCACGGCCCCTTGCGCCCGATAAAGCTGGACAGGCTCGGCCCAGGCGACTTTGGAATCATGCGAGACCTGTTCGGCTGCAGCGGTCGTCGACCGCCCCGCCGGCACGACCATGATGAAGCAATCGACGCCGATCATCGGCATCGGCCAGCCGTCGACGAAGGTCAGGCCGTACTGGCGGGCAATTCCACGCGCCAGGCGCTCGCGTCCACTGCGCGAGAGGTCATCGCCATAGCCGCCGCCGTATGCGCCGTTCGGCCGGTAATGGTCGGGCGGGTGGTGAACCATGACGAGGATCTCGCGCTCCGGACCCGAAGCTAAGGATTGCTTGGCGAAAGCCGGCGCGCACCACACCAAGGCAACGGCAGCGACGGCGAGCGCGAGCGCGCGCTGAATTGTGACGAACGGCTTCATCATGGCCTGCCGCCGTCAATCGCTTCGGCCATCATCACGTGATGGTCGGCGCGCAGCCGCTTGAGCGCCGCGGGCCGCGATGCTGCCGGGACCGTGAGCAGATAGGCATCGGTCGAGGTCGGTCCGCCAACCAGCGACGCGCCATTCGCGGTGAGCACTTTGCGCCACTCGGCTTCGGTGGTGTCGGGGCTGAACATGACAATGACGTTCGCGGCCGCCGGCGCGGATGCCGATCCGAGCGCGCGATAGCTCGGCCGGCTAAGCGAAAGCAGCAAACCGGCCGCGAAAATGACGAAGGCAAGCTGAGCTGCGGCGAGCAACGCGACCTGCGGCCGGCTCAGCATCCGCCATACGCCGGCAGCCTCGCGTCCCGCCCGGTCGCGCCACGTTTCGCGCGGCTCGAGCCGCTGGCGCAGCCGCGCCCAGCCGGTGTCGATTTCGGGTGTCAGCGCCTGGAATTCGTCGACCATCCGGCGCTCGATTGCCAGTTGCCGCTGGCACTTCGCGCAACTCAACAGATGTTGCTCGACGAGCGCGCGTTCTTTCGGGTCGAGCTGGCCCGTCGCATACCACGGAAGCAGCTCTTCAGCCTCGTCGTGGGGCTGTTCGTCGGTGCGGATCGGATCGGGCATCGCCGCGCTCCTAAAGCCAGTCGGCCAATGTGCCGGCCAGCGCCTGCTTGAGGCGCCGGCGGGCGTGGAACATCCGGGTCTTGACGGTATCGACCGGGCAATCGGCGATCTCGGCGATCTCGCGATAACCCATGCCGTGAAAATAGGTCAGGTCGACCACCGCGCGCTGCTCGGCGGAAAGCTGAGTCATGGCGGTGACAAGCGCGTCGTGTAGCCGCTGGTGGTGAAGCTGGTCGTCGGGCGCCGGGTCCTCGCTGACGCGCGCATGAAGCTCGTCGTCCTCGACCGGATCGGGCCAGCGGCTCCGGGCCTTCAGCGCCTTGCGATAGGCAATGGCGAAGATCCAGGTCGACAATTTGCTTGTCCCCCTGAAACGATCGGCCGTCTGCCACACTACCATCATCGTATCGTCCAGCACCTCTTCCACCAGTTGCGGGCGCTGCACGAGGTTGACCAGGAACCGGGCCAGGCGGGGCTGGTAGATCCGGTACAGCCGCTCGAACGCGTCCACGTCCTGCGATTTGACCCGGTCAAGCAGCTCGCCTTCTTCGCGCGCGCCTGATCGTGCGGCTTCGGTCCTGGGGCGGATCACCGTCCCTACTACATTCAAATCCGGACCCTCCCGCATCGCGTGGGTGCCTTCCTCAGCGGCAAAGGTTCACTTCGATCGCGGCGCTATAGCACGAACATGGCGCGCGAGGCGTCGTCGGGCGCGATCAGGCGTCGATCAGCAACCGTTTGCGGTCGCGGCTAATGAGCGGACGAGAGCCTTGAAAGTCGCATAAACGACCAGATCGAGAATGCGCCGAAGACAGCGGCCTGAATCAGATGGATCCAGAACCAGGTATCCATCCCTCCCATACTCACTAATCTGCGACCGGAGTCGTGCGGCCAAATCACTAGAAAGAACAGCAGCAGGCCGGTCGCATGGGCGACCATGCCCGGATAAATCGAATTCGTGAGGAATGCGGTCACGCCGTAAACAATGTCGACCAACAGATAAAACAGCATTGTCGACCATACGAAGCCTTGGGTCAGCGCATGCCCCGGCGCCAAAGCCACGCCTGCCAGAAGTATCGCCAACCACGCGGGAAGCGCGCGCTCAAATGCGCCCTGCAAATAGCCGCGCATTCCGACCTCTTCAGAAACCGCACCGATCACCGCGCCAGTCGCAACGATCAGCGCAATCGTGACCACGGAATATCTCGAAAAGTCGATCGCCGTGTTGCCGGGCGACTTCGCCAGCTGAAACAGGACGATCCACAGCCCGCAGAACGCCAGCAATGCGAATCCATTGGCGAGCAAGGCAGCGCTCCAGACTGCGCCCGAGACCGGATTCGCGCGCCGGTAGCGCCGCCGCGCCTCCGAAGTGCGTTTGGGCGCGCCCTGCCCACCCGCGTACCGCCAGCCAAGCCAGAGCAGAATGGCAGCGACTGGAACCGCCCACGGCAGCGCAATCCCGGTTTTCAAATTGATCGCGAGCAACGCGCTCCAGACGCCACCGGGGAATAGTGTCAGAAGAAAACACGCGAGCGCAAACGCGCCAAGCTTGATCGCTTTCGGCAATCGCCCCTTCCTAAGCGTCGATCAGCAGCCGCTTGCGGTCGCGGCGGGTCGGCAGGACCAGGGGCTCGTCTACTTCGGCCTCGCTCGCCGCCTCGTCCATCCTCCGCCAGCCGTCGCGGCCGAGGCGTTCGAGCGGCCGGAAGCTGGTCTTGTAAGCCATGCGTGGCGAGCCTTCGACCCAATAGCCGAGATAAACATAAGGCAATCCGGCTCTGGCGGCGCGCACGACATGGTCGAGGATGATGTAGGTGCCGAGGCCCTTGCGGGCGCTCGGCCCGACGTCGAAGAAGCTGTAAATCATGCTGAGGCCGTCGCTCTGCTGATCGGACAGGCACGCGCCGACCAGCTTGCCGGGCTGCCCGTCTTTCGACGGCTCGCGATATTCGATGACATAGGTGCGCACCGGCGTCTGCTCGACCATGTCGGCAAAGTCGCTTTCGTCCATCTCGGCCATGCCGCCGCCCGGATGGCGCGCCGCGAGATACCGGCGGAGCAGCTGGTATTGCTCCTCTGTGGTCCAGGGCTTGCACGCGCTGACCTCGAGGTCGGCATGGCGGCGCAGGAGCTTGCGCTGGGTGACGGTCGATTCGAATTCGCCGGCGAGCACTCGGACCGAGACGCAGGCCGAGCAATCGATGCAGCTCGGGCGGTAGGCGACGGACTGGCTGCGGCGGAAGCCGATCCGGCCCAACGCTTCGTTGAGCTCGCTCGAGTGGCGGCCGGAGAGTTCGGTGAAGACCTTCCGCTCAACCTTGCCCGGCAAATAAGGACACGGGCTCGGGTTGGTGACGAAGAATTTGGGGAAGCGGAAGGGTGCGCTCACCCGCGGAACTCCACTCGATGGTTACCAATGTCTTTATGCGGCGGGTAAACGCCGAAGAAAAGGGTTTGGAAGCGGCGAAAGGGCCGAACGCGAGGAGTGTCCCGCCAAGGGACAGGCGAATTTCTGTCGCGAGGTGGCTTTTCAGTCGAGCGATGCGCGCTCGACCTGGAATCCGGCGGCCTCGAGTCGCGCGACGACATCGTCGATCGCTTTGGCGTCGCGCGCCTCGCATTCGACCTCGATCAGCGTGTCCTTCGCCGGCAGCCGGGTGAAGATCCGGCTGTGGTTGATTTCGATGATGTTGACGCCCGCATCGTGGAACTGGGCGGTGATCGCGGCGAGCGCTCCGGGCCGGTCCTCGGCGCCGACACGAAGCCGCGCGATCCGTCCCTGGCGAACGAGGTCGCGGACCAGGACGTTGGCGAGCAAATGGGTGTCGATATTCCCGCCGCACAGGATGGTCGCGATTCTCTTGCCCTTGTAGCGCTCGGTATCCATCAGAATCGCGGCGAGCCCCGCGGCACCCGCGCCTTCGACCACCGTTTTCTCGATCCCGACCAGCATTGCCACCGCGCGCTCGAGATCGCGCTCGGGCACCAGCACGATGTCGCTCGCCAATTCCTTGAGGATCCGCGAGGTCAGCTGGCCCGGCTCCTTCACTGCAATGCCCTCGGCCAGTGTGTCGCCGCCAAGCGGCATGTTGCAGCCTTCGACCGCGCATTTCATCGACGGATAAAGCTCGGCCTCGACCCCGATCAGCTCGATCTCCGGCTTCACCGCGCGCGCCGCGATCGACACGCCGGACATGAGGCCGCCGCCGCCGATCGGGATCACGATCGTGTCGAGGTCGGGCGCGTCCTCGAGAAGCTCGAGACCGAGCGTCCCGGCGCCGGCGATCACCTGCGGATCGTCGAACGGATGGACGAACACATAGCCATGCTCGAGCGTAAGCTCGCGCGCCTTGGCGTAGGCATCGTCGAACATCGCGCCATAAAGCACGACCTTGGCGCCATGGCCTTCGGTCTGGGTCACTTTGATGGTCGGCGTCGGCTCCGGCATCACGATCGTCGCCTGGATACCGAGCCGTTTGGCGTGATAGGCGACGGCCTGCGCATGGTTGCCGGCCGAAGCCGCGATCACGCCGCGGGCGCGCTCCTCAGGCGTTAGCTGGAGCAATTTGTTGAGCGCTCCGCGCTCCTTGTAGGCGGCGGTGAACTGCAGGTTTTCGAACTTGAGCCAGACCTCCGCGCCAATGATTTCGGACAAGGTCCGGCTGACCAGCATCGGGGTGCGGATCACCGCGCCTTTGATCCGCTCCGCGGCGGCGCGAATGTCGTCGATGGTCGGCGGCTGCATCGAGGAGGTCTGAAGCATGGGCGGAAGCGGCCTAGCCCTTCAACGTCCCCCAAACAATGCTATGCCGCCGCCCATGCACAAACCGCTCCTCGCGCTGGCGGCAGCGCTGCTTTCCTCACCCGCCTGGCCGGACACTTTGATCGACCATGCCAATGGCATCCAGGTCGATGCCGAGGGTCATCTTCAGCATTTCACCGGGCTGCTCGTCGGCGATGACGGCAAGGTCGTACGAGTTCTGAGCGCAAGCGATGCGCGGCCCAATCCAGCTACGACCATCGATGCCGGGGGGCGAACGCTACTTCCCGGCCTGATCGACGCGCACGGCCACGTGATCGACCTCGGTACAGCGGCAATGACGGTGCAGTTGACCGGAGCGAGTTCAATCGCCGATCTGCAGCAACGCCTCCGCGCCTATGCCGCGGCACATCCCGACAAGGCGTGGATCAGCGGTTTCGGCTGGAACCAGGAATTGTGGCCGAACAAGCGCTTCCCGACCGCGGCGGATCTCGATGCGGTGGTTCCCGACCGGCCGGTTGTGCTGGAGCGAGTCGACGGCCATGCGCTGATCGTCAACAGCGCGGCGTTGAGGGCGGCCGGCGTGACCACCGCGACCCCCGATCCCGTCGGCGGGAAGATCGAACGCGATTCAAGCGGCAATCCGACCGGCCTGTTCGTCGACAAGGCGAGAGCCCTGGTCGAGCGCGCCATCCCCCCGAAAACGGCGGCTGACGAAGATGAAGCGCTGGCCAAGGCGCAGGATGAATTGCTCTCGTTCGGAGTAACCGCGGTGGGCGCGATGAGCACAACCGCCGGCGACTGGGCGGCATTCCAGCGCGCGGGCGCCGCCGGTCGGCTGCAGGTTCGGCTGATGAGCTACATGAGCCAACCCGACCAGGTCGCGACCAATCAGGCGCCCACACCCTGGCTGTACGGGGATCGCTTGCGCCTCGTCGGGGTCAAGATTTTCGCCGATGGCGCGCTCGGCTCGCGCGGCGCCTGGCTGAAAGCGCCCTATTCCGACAAGCCCGACACGCGCGGGCTGCAGTTTCATTCGGACGCCGAATATCTGGCCATGGCCGATGCCGCCGCCGCGCGCGGCTTCCAGATCGCGACCCACGCCATCGGCGATGCTGCCAACGCCCAGGTCATCGGGGCCTATGAGCAGCTGTCGCGCAAATACGGGAAGGACCGCCGCTGGCGGATCGAGCATCTCCAGATCGTCGATCCCCAGGACATCCCGCGCCTTGCTCCAGCGGGAATCATCGCCTCGATGCAGCCGACCCACCAGACCAGCGACCGGCTGATGGCCGAGAAGCGCCTGGGGCCGAACCGCCTCGCCGGCGCCTATGCCTGGCAGAGCGTGCTCAAGTCCGGCGAGCGCCTCGCCTTCGGCACCGATTTCCCGGTTGAATCACCCAATCCCTTCCCCGGCCTGTCCGCCGCGATCAGCCGACAGGACATCAACGGCCAGCCGCCGGGCGGCTGGATTCCGAGTGAACGGCTAACCTTCGAGCAGGCGCTCGGCGCCTACACCCGCGGCTCGGCTTATGCCGGGTTCGCCGAGGACCGGATCGGCGCGCTCGAGCCCGGGAAATGGGCCGACTTCATCCTCGTCAACCGCGATCCGACGACGGTCGACCCGCAGCAGCTCGCCCGAACCCAAGTGCTCCAGACTTGGGTCGCTGGGAAGAAAGTCTGGAAGCGCGCGGCAACGCCTACGGCTGTTGAGCGCGGGAAATAAGCTCCGACGGGGTCAGGATCTGCGGCAGCTCCTCCGGCGCTCGGCCCGGCTTGTACCAGACGTAGTAGGGGACCCCCGCGCGGCCGTGCGCCTCGAGGAAACGGGTTATCGCCGGGTCGCCGTTGGTCCAATCGCCGGCGACAATCTTGACGCCTCGCTTCCTGAACGCGTCGCGGACCTCGTCGCGGTCGATCGCGGCGGCTTCGTTCGCCTTGCAGGTCAGGCACCAATCCGCGGTGAAATAGACGAACACCGGGCGGCCCTGGCTGACGTAGCTCGCCACCCGCGCCTCGCTCCACGGTTCGGCGCCAGCAACTCTCGTCCCAGCAACCGGATGCGCCGGCACCTGCCACATGGCGAGACCGACCACGAGCGCGGACAACACGACAATGGCCGGACCGTCGCTAGCCTCGCGACGCTGCGCGAATCCAAACCAGATGAGCAAGGCCGTCAGCACCCCGAGCGCAATCACCGCGACCACCAGCCCACGCTCTCCCGCCTGGCGATAGAGCAGCCAAACGCAGGCGACCGCGGTGGCGCCCATGGGAATCGCGAGAAAGCGCTGCAGCCGCTTCATCCACAGTCCGGGCCTGGGAAGCCGCGTCCGGACCGCCGGAACGAAGGAAACGAGCAAGAACGGAATGGCGAGCCCCAGCCCGAGCGCGGCGAACACCAGCACTGAGCCGGCCGCCGGTAACAGCAGCGCGGTTCCGAGCGCGGCGCCGAGAAACGGTCCGGCGCAGGGAGTGGCGACAAACGCGGCCAGTGCGCCGGTGGCAAAGCCGCCGATGGGCCTTCCGCCTCCGCCGAGCACCGGGAGCTCGAATAAGCCGATGAGGTTGGCGGTGATCGCCGTAGCCAGCAGCAGCAGCAGCATGATCGTGCGCGGGTCCTGCAACTGGAACGCCCAGCCCGCCTCGGTCCCCGCCGCCCGGATCGCAAGCAGGATCGCGCCGAGCGCGCCGGTGCCGATCACCGCGCCCGCGGCATAAGCCAGGGCATCGCCGCGAGCCTCGTCCGCCTCACCGCCGGTGCGCGCCAGGTGGAGCGCTTTCAAGGCCAGGATCGGGAATACGCACGGCATCAGGTTCAGGAGGATTCCGCCCGCGATCGCTCCGAGCACGGCCCAAAGGATTGCGCTAGCACCGATGCTGCCGATCGGTTCGCCTTGGGGCACCGGGCCAGCCACCGCGCGGAATTCGAGGCCGCGTCCGTCGCCGAGCGCGAGAAGCCCCGCGAAATTCGCCGGCATGCCCTTCTTCGGCTGCAGCTCGGCGACGACCCAGTCGCCCGCGCGCCGGAATTCCTGCTTCGCGTCATAATCGACGACGCCGTCGTTCATCGCAAACAAATAGGGCTTCTTCACCGTGACGCTCGCCGGGATCGGCACTGCGACGCGAAGCTTGCCGTCTTCCAGCGCGAAGTGACCGACCATGGCGAGTGGCTGCGGCAGCGCCTGGCGCCAGGCGTCGAATTGCGCTCGGTTCGGCGTTCCGTTGCCGACCGGCAAGTCCAGCGACAGCTCGCCCTGTTCGGGAACGCAGATCTTGTCGGTGCAGGCCAGCCAGTGGACGTCGGCGCGAATCGGGACGGTGCCGTGGGCATTTTTCGGCACCTTCAGCCGGACGAGCACGGCATAGTCGCGCTCGTAGACGTAGTTCATCAGGCCGGCGATCTCGAGGCGGGTCGGAACCGGATAGCGAAGCGGCCCGGCGGTAAATCCCGGAGGGAGCTGCCATTTGACGTCCATCGGCAGGCCGGCATCGCCGGGGTTGAGCCAATAGCCGTGCCAGCCAGGCGCCGGAATCATCCGGATCGCGAGCTCGACTTCGCCGCCGGGAGGCGCCGGCCCCTCAGCAACCAGCTGCGGCGTGATCCCGCGCGCTTCGGCCAGCGCCGGCAGGAGCAGAATTGTAAGCAGGATCAGGAAGCGGCGCAGCATAAAGCCTCTTACCGTCATCCTGACGAAAGTCAGGATCAATGAACACTGTCAGTGCAGGCCTCGCACGCAGGTGTTCATGGATCCCGGATCAAGTCCGGGATGACGAATTAGTCCAAATTCGGCCGAAGCCAGCGCTCGGCGATCTCGACCTCAGCCCCGCGTCGCGCCGCATAATCCTCGAGCTGGTCGCGGCCGATCCGCGCAACCCCGAAATACTGGCTGTCGCGATGGCCGAAATAAAAGCCCGACACCGCCGAGGTCGGCAGCATCGCGAAATTCTCGGTCAGCGTGACTCCCCCAGGGTCGCGCCCAAGCATCTCGAACAACATGGGTTTGAGGCTGTGGTCCGGGCACGCCGGATAGCCTGGCGCGGGCCGGATGCCCTGGTATTTCTCGCGAATCAGCTGTTCGTTCGAAAAATGCTCGTCGGCGTAGGCCCACAGGCGATTGCGGACCTCGGCGTGAAGCACCTCAGCGAAGCTTTCGGCGAGGCGGTCGGCCAGCGCTTTTAAGAGAATATCCGAATAATCGTCATTTCCGGCCTTGAACCGCGCGAGGTGCGGCTCGAGCCCGTGGATCCCGACCGCGAAGCCGCCGATCCAGTCCTCGCTTTCCGGATTGATGAAATCCGAGAGGCACATGTTGGGGCGGCCTTCGCGCTTCTTCACCTGCTGGCGAAGGAAAGGCAGCCGAGTCCAGTCATTGCCGGCGAGCACGAGAACATCGTCGCCCTCACGCTTGCAGCGCCACAGCCCGACCGTCGCGCTTGGCGTCACCCAGCGCTCGGCGATAATCTGATCGAGCATCTTCTGCGCGTCTTCGAACAGACTCTTCGCGCTTTCGCCGACCACTGGGTCGTTGAGGATCGCCGGATAGGTCCCGGCCAGCTCCCACGCGCGGAAGAACGGCGTCCAGTCGATCGACGCCTTCAAATCCTTCAGGGGCCATTCGCCGAACTGATGCAGCCCGGGCCATTGCGGTGGGGGCGCCTGCCCCGACGGGTCGAACGGGAATGCGTTGGCGCGCGCCTCCAGGAGCGTCGCGAGCTCGCTGTGGCCGCTGCGCGAACGCGACTGACGCAAATTCTCGTAATCCTCGGCAGTGCGCTCGACGAGCGGCTCGCGCTGCGTGTCGGACACGAGGCTCGACGCGACGCCGACCGCGCGGCTTGCGTCGAGCACATGGATCACCGGGCCCTCATAGGCCGGGTCGATCCGAAGCGCGGTATGCGCCTTGCTGGTCGTCGCGCCGCCGATCAGCAGCGGCGTCGTCAGGCCGAGACGCTGCATCTCGCCGGCAACCGTGACCATTTCATCCAGCGACGGGGTGATCAGACCCGACAGGCCGATCATGTCGGCGTTATTGTCATTGGCAGCTTTCAAAATGTCCTGCCACGGCACCATCACGCCGAGGTCGATCACTTCGAAGCCGTTGCACTGCAATACGACGCCGACGATGTTCTTGCCAATGTCGTGAACGTCGCCCTTGACCGTCGCCATGACGATCCGGCCCTTGCCCTGGGTCGCCCCGGTCGCTTCCTTCTCCTTCTCGATGAATGGGATCAAATGCGCCACCGCGCGCTTCATCACGCGGGCGGATTTGACGACCTGGGGCAAGAACATCTTGCCCGACCCGAACAGGTCGCCGACGACGTTCATCCCGTCCATCAGCGGGCCTTCGATCACCTCGATCGGCCGTGTGAAGAGCTGCCGCGCTTCTTCGGTGTCGTCGACGATGTGCGCATCGATGCCTTTGACCAGGGCGTAGGACAGGCGCTCGCCGACCGGCAGCGAGCGCCATTCGGCGAGCGCTTTTTCGGCCGCCGCGTCGGTGCCGCGGAAACGCTCCGCCAAAGCGACCAGCCGCTCGGTCGCATCGTCGCGGCGGTCGAGGATGACGTCCTCGCACGCGTCGCGCAGCTCGGGGTCGATCGCGTCATAGACGTCGAGCTGGCCGGCGTTGACGATGCCCATGTCCATGCCGGCAGGGATCGCGTGGTAGAGGAACACGCTGTGCATCGCGCGCCGGACCGGCTCGTTGCCGCGGAACGAGAAGCTGAGGTTCGACAGGCCGCCCGATATGTGCGTGGCGGGGCAGCGGCGGCGGATCTCGCGCGCCGCCTCGATGAAGTCGAGCGCGTAGCGGCGGTGCTCATCGATGCCAGTCGCCACGGCGAAAATGTTCGGATCGAAGACAATGTCGCTCGGGTCGGTACCGTCGGCGACGAGCAGCTTGTAGGCGCGCTCGCAGATCGAGACCTTGCGCTCGGCGGTGTCCGCCTGGCCGATCTCGTCGAACGCCATCACCACTACCGCCGCGCCGTATGAACGGCACTTGCGGGCGAGCTCGAGGAACGGCCCCTCGCCTTCCTTCATCGAGATCGAATTGACGATCGGCTTGCCCGACACGCATTTGAGGCCCGCCTCGATCACGCTCCATTTCGAACTGTCGACCATCACTGGCACGCGGGCGATGTCCGGCTCGGCGGCGATGCGCTTCAAGAACACCGTCATGGCCTGCTCGCTGTCGAGCAGGGCCTCGTCCATGTTGACGTCGATGATCTGCGCGCCGTTCTCGACCTGGTCGCGCGCGACCTCGACCGCGGCGTCATAATCGCCGGCGAGGATCAGCTTCTTGAATCGGGCCGAGCCGGTGACGTTGCAGCGTTCGCCAATGTTGACGAAGCGCGCCCCCGGGCCGGCAACGTTTTCCCCGACTCCGTTCGTGTCGAGCGAAGTCGAGACACGTCCCTCGACCATGCTCGGGACGAACGGTGAGGAGGCGGTTGGAACCGTGCCCCTCACGCCGCGATCAGCATCGGCTCGAGGCCGGCGAGCAGCGTTCCGTTTTGGGCAGCCGGGACGGCGCGCGGCGTGCAATCGCGCGCCGCCCCGGCAATTGCGGCGATGTGCAGGGGAGTCGTCCCGCAACAGCCGCCGACGACGTTGACGAGACCGCTATCGATCCAGTCGCGGACCTGCGCTGCGGTTTCACCCGCCGCCTCGTCATATTCTCCAAGCTCGTTGGGAAGGCCCGCGTTGGGATAGGCCATCACCAACGTGTCCGCGATTCCCGAAAGCGCCGCGAGATGCGGCCGCAGCTGCGCCGCTCCGAACGAGCAATTGAGCCCGATAGTCAGCGGCCGCGCGTGGCGCACCGAGGCCCAGAACGCCTCGACCGTGTGGCCCGACAGATTGCGGCCGGAAAGGTCGGTCAGGGTCATCGAGATCATCAGCGGCAGCTCGCGGCCCAACGCCTGCTCAGCCTCAAGCGTCGCCATGATCGCCGCCTTGGCGTTCAAGGTGTCGAAGATCGTTTCGATGAGGATGAAGTCGACTCCGCCCTCGACCAAGGCATCGACCTGCTCGCGATAGACCGCCTTGACCTGGTCGAAATCGACTTCGCGGTAAGCGGGATCGTTGACGTTGGGCGACAGCGACAGGGTCTTGTTGGTCGGCCCAAGCGCGCCTGCGACCCAGCGCGGCCGCCCGTCCTTCGCGGCGAAGCGGTCGACGACTTCGCGCGTGATCCGCGCCGCGGCGCGGTTGATGTCGCCGACGAGATGTTCCGCCGCATAGTCGGACTGGCTGATGCGGTTCGCATTGAAGGTGTTGGTCGCGAGGATCTCGGCGTCTGCCTCCACGAATTGCTCGCAGGTCGAGCGGATGATCTGCGGCTGGGTCAGGTTGACGAGGTCGTTGTTGCCCTTCTGGTCCCTGATCAGGTCAAGGCCCGCGCAATAGGCTTGGGCGGGCAGTTTCTGCGCCTGGATCGCCGTTCCGTAGGGGCCGTCCTTGATCAGGATGCGCTTGGCGGCTTCGGCGCGAAGGGTTTGAGAAGCGGTCATGCTTTGGCTCTCACGCCGAGCAGGTGGCAGATCGCGTAGCTCAGCTCGGCGCGATTGAGGGTGTAAAAATGGAAGTGGCGCACGCCGCCGGCATAGAGCTGGCCGGCAAGCTCGGCGGCGACCGTCGCCGCGATTAGCTGCCGCGCCGCTGGAAGATCGTCGAGCCCCTCGAAGAGCGTATCCAGCCAGTCGGGAATGCCGGCGCCGCAAGTTTGGGCGAAGCGCCGGGTTGTCGCGACGTTCGACACCGGCAGGATTCCCGGCACGAGCTCGATCGACATTCCGGCCGCCGCGACTTCGTCCTGGAAGCGCAGGAAGCATTCCGGAGAGAAGAAGAATTGGGTGATCGCGCGGTCCGCGCCGGCATCGGCCTTGCGCTTCAAATTATCGAGATCGGATTTGCGGTCACCCGAATCCGGGTGGATTTCCGGATAGGCCGCTACCGAAATGTCGAACGGCGCGATCGCTTTTAAACCCGCGACCAGCTCGGCGGCATTGGCATAGCCGCCCGGGTGCGGCGCATAAGCGCTGCCCGGCTCAGGCGGGTCGCCGCGCAACGCGACGATGTTGCGAACGCCCAAATCCCAATAGTCCTTGGCGACCGAGTCTATTTCCTCGCGCGTCGCCCCGACGCAGGTGAGGTGCGCGGCGGGCGTGAGGTCGGTTTCTTTGAGGATGCGCTCGACCGTCGCGTGGGTGCGCTCACGGGTCGACCCGCCGGCGCCATAGGTCACCGACACGAAGCGCGGATGAAGCGGCGCGAGCGTCTGGATCGACTGCCACAGAGTCTCGGCCATCCCCTCGCTCTTCGGTGGGAAGAATTCGAAGCTGACCTGGATGTCGCCGCGCGCCTCCGCGAACAGCGGCTGGTGACGTTCAAGATGCTCGAATGCGTTCATGCCGCTTGTCGCTGCTGGAGGCCGGCTTTTTCGCCGCGCCACAGGGTGACGGTCAGCTCACCGCCTTTCAAATGCTCGACATGGTCGACGATCAAGCCGGCCGACGCGAACCAGCCAGCCATGACCTCGTCTTCGAAGCCCAAACGGATGTGGGCGTCGGTCGCGCGGAGGTCATCGCGCCCGTGCGCGGCGAAATCGACGATCAACAGGGTTCCGCCAGGCGCCAGCACTCGGGCCGCCTCGGCGATCGCAGTAGCCGGCGAGTGGGCATAGTGCAAAACCTGATGAATGATCACGTTGTCCGCGCTGCCGTCGGGCAGCGGCAGCGCATACATGTCGCCCTGGCGCAGGCTTGAGGCGATCCCGGCCGCTTCGAGCTTGACCCGGGCAAGCCGAAGCATTTCCGACGAACGATCGATTCCGATCGCCTGGCTGGCGCGCGGTCCGAACAGCTCGATCATCCGTCCCGTGCCGGTGCCGATGTCGACCAGCCGGCCGAGCGGTTGTCGTCGTAGTGCTCGATCGATCGCCCGCTCGACCTCGCTCTCGGCGACGTGGAGCGAGCGGATCTGGTCCCAGACCTCGGCGTGCGACGCGAAATAGCGGTTGGCGGCTTCGGCCCGCTCGGCGCGAATGGTCTCAGTGCGCGCGGCATCACTCGCGAACAGCGCTTGCGTCGCCGCGTCGGCCCAGCCGTCGATCAGCGCGAACATCGGCTGGATTCGCTCGGCATCGATGAGGGTCAGGAACACCCAGCTGCCTTCCTTGCGTCGTTCGAGCACCCCCGCGTCCGCAAGAATCTTGAGGTGGCGCGAAACCCGCGGCTGGCTCTGGCCAAGCACCTGCGCGAGCTCACCGACCGAAAGCTCCATCAGCCGAAGAAGCGCGACGATCCGCAGCCGAGTCGGGTCGGCGAGCGCCTGGAATCGGTCGGCAAGAGGAAGCATCACGGTCACAAGATAAGGATATAAAGATATCTTTATATGGTCAATTGGACGTGTGAAAATAATCCCTTGTAGGCTGATAGGGATTGAAGCTATTGCCCCCCGCCTGGCCTTCAGCGACTCGCGAAAGGCCGAGACCGGCGCCCAACCACGGGCGTCTTTGAAGGGAGTGGAACGATCATGAAGAAAGTTGCAGTGACCGTTGCGGTCCTCGCGCTCGGCCTTGCCGCGTGCCAGAAGAGCGCCGAGAACAATGCCGCCAACGAGACCGCGGTTGAGAACAATGCAGAAGTCGACGTCAACGCCGCGACTGCGAACGCCGACCAGGCGCTCAACGCCGCGAGCAATGACGTCAACGCTGCTGGCAACGCCGCCAACAACGCGGTGGCGAACGCTTCGACCAACCAGTAAGCTTTTCGCTTCCAAGCGATACGGAAAGGGCCGCCTTCGGGCGGCCCTTTTTTTGTGTTCGCGCGAAGTGGTATTTCGCACGAGATGAGGACCATCATCCTAAGTGTTGCGCTCGTGCTGTGCGCTTGTCGCAAAGAAACGCCGCCCGCCCCCACGGCCGAGCAGGCCGAGCAGCTCAATGACGCGGAAGCCATGCTCAACGCGATGACCAACAACGCAGAAGGGCCGGAGACGAACGTCCCCGGCCCTTCCAATCAATCGAACTGAAGGACTGGTTTAGAAGTCCATTCCGCCCATGCCGCCCATGCCGCCGCCGCCCATCGGCATCGCGGGCTTATCCTCGGGCAACTCGCTCACCGCCGCTTCGGTGGTAATGAGCAGCCCGGCGACTGAAGCCGCATCCTGGAGCGCCGTGCGAACGACCTTGGTCGGATCGATCACGCCGGCTTTTGCGAGGTTTTCATAGGTCTCGGTCTGGGCGTTGAAGCCCATCGCCTGGTCCTTGCCCTCGAGCAGCTTGCCCGAGATCACCGCACCGTCATGGCCGGCGTTTTGGGCAATCTGGCGCAGCGGCGCATAAAGTGCCTTGCGGACGATATCGACTCCTCGCGTCTGGTCGTCGTTGACGCCCTTCAGGCCCTCGATCGCTTTTGTCGCATAGAGCAAGGCAACTCCGCCGCCCGGAACAATCCCCTCCTCGACCGCAGCACGAGTCGCGTGAAGCGCGTCGTCGACGCGGTCCTTGCGCTCCT
>Ga0193751_1001207_pt1 | contig 16937 bp, 16 predicted proteins | sample L1c2metaG_FD_143050 | JGI IMG/M metagenome (GOLD analysis project Ga0193751, IMG submission 143050) | Soil microbial communities from a riparian zone of the East river system, Colorado, United States - L1c2 | ecosystem: Environmental > Terrestrial > Soil > Riparian zone | place: USA: East River... | reverse complement strand
TTATTACGATTCAATTCCGGGAGTTTGGCGTCCGTCTGGACTTCACCCCCACCATTACGCCGGATGGAATGATTCATTTGAAGGTGAAACCGGAGGTCAGCTCGCTTGATTTTGCGAACGCTCTTTCCCTGCAGGGCTTCACAATTCCCGCGCTCTCCACGCGCCGGGTGGAATCGGAGATGGACCTGATTGATGGGCAAAGTTTTGCAATTGCCGGACTGATGGATAATCGCGTCCAGGAACAGTTCCAGAAAATCCCGGGAATCGGTAGTATTCCAGTATTGGGCAAACTGTTTCAAAGCAGATCGCTGACCAAGAGCAACGACGAACTTCTCATCGTTGTAACGCCGACCATAGTGAGGCCTTCGCCGAGTTACGAATTGCCGCTGGGGCCAGTTTTTCCGCAACCGTTCTTGCAACCAGTGGCGCCCGGGAAAGCGAAAGCACCTGTCCAGTGAGGATTGGTAGGACGCGAGCGATCACGAACACTTATAATAGGGGTCCTATAGGTTCTTAATGATAACTGCAGCGATAGCGAGCGGAGACAAGACCAGCGCGGCGCAGTTACTGGCCGCGTTGGAACAGACCGGCATGGTGGCTTCGATCAAGCAATGGTCGATTCCCGCGGAAAAACTGCCCGATTCGTCTGAGAGTCTGCCTGACATAATATTTTTGGACTTGGCTCGAGATCCGGAGCTTTATTTTGCATTTGGTGCGCAACTAAGGCGCATACGCCCGGCTATTAAGCTCGTGGCCTGCTCGGCCACCGTGCCGCCCACCGCTCATCTTTTACTGGAAGCCATGCGTAGTGGGGTGCAGGATGTCCTGCCGAAGCCGGTCAATGCCACCGCACTGAAGGAAATCCTATCGGCTTTTGTTCGGGATCATGAAACCAAGGACCGCCAGTCTCTCGAGAAATTGATTGTGGTGATGGGCTCGAAAGGCGGCGTGGGGACTACCTCGATTGCAGTGAATCTGGCCGTGCAACTTTCGACGTTTGCACGGAAGCGTACGGCCCTGCTCGACTTCGCGTGCCCCTTGGGTAACGTTCACCTTTTGCTTGACGTCCAACCGCGTTTCAGCATCCGTGACGCCGTCGATAGCATGGATCGGTTGGACAGCCATTTTTTTACCGGCCTCCTGACTCACCATAAGTCGGGTTTGGACGTCCTGTGCGGAACTTCCCATCCGGAAGAATGGCAAACTATTCCCATACCGCCGCTCGAACGCATCGTAAACGTCGCGCAGAACGCCTTTGACGTGGTGTTGGTGGATATGGGCCCACAATTTTCATCAGAGTGGGCGTCCGTGCTGCGGTCGTCCCGGATGATCTTGATCGTAGCCGAGGCCAACGTGCCATCGTTATGGTCTCTGGAGCGCCGGTTATTGGCATTGTCAGGCTTGGGAATTTCCCCGGATCGAACGCGCATTATCATTAACCGCTGGCATAAGAGTGATGATGAAACCTTGGACAGCATTCAGAAAGAGATGCACCGGCCCATCTTTGCGTGCGTTCCCAACGACTTCAGGAAGGCCAGCCAGGCCATCAATTTGGGGGTTCCCCTGATTGATAACCACAATAATGTGCTCAACGATCGGTATCGCGCCATCGCCGGTCAGATCGCCGGAATCACCTCGGAGCCTGGTTCGTCCAAAAAGGGCAGCTTTTTTACATTTGGGAGAAAGGTAACCTAAACGAATGGCTCTCACCGAACGAATGGCTCTCGGCGGCAGTCCCGTTACGCGAACAGATTTTGCCGCGGTCAAGACGGCGATTCACCGTAAGCTCATTCAGAAGCTGAACCTCGAGCGCTTGACCGAAGCGAACCGAGAGGATGTCCGCCGCGAGGTCAGCCAGATCCTGGAGACGCTTGTCGTCGGGGAGTCCACCCCGATGAATCTGCAGGAAAGAGAACGCCTGTCCCAGGAAGTGTTGGATGAAGTTTTTGGACTTGGGCCGCTTGAGCCCCTGCTTGCCGATCCGGCGGTTTCAGACATTCTCGTAAATACTTATAAGCGCGTCTACATCGAGCGCCGCGGAGTTTTGGAATTAACGTCGATCCAGTTCCGCGACGATGCTCACTTGATGAGCATCATTGATAGAATTGTTTCGGCGATTGGGCGCCGCGTGGATGAGTCCTCACCCATGGTGGATGCGCGCCTGGCCGACGGCTCGCGAGTAAATGTTATTATTCCGCCGCTGTCGGTGGACGGGCCGTGCCTTTCGATTCGCCGCTTTGGACGCGACCGGCTGACTTTCGAAGACTTGGTTACAAAGAATACTTTAACGGAGCCTATGCTGGAGCTGTTACAAGGGTGCGTTAAAGCGCGACTGAATATGATCATTTCCGGAGGCACCGGCGCGGGAAAAACCACTCTTCTGAATGTTTTGTCGTCATGTATTTCCGAGCGTGAGCGGATTGTAACGATCGAGGACGCCGCAGAGTTGCAACTGCATCAAGATCACGTGGTGCGTTTGGAAACGCGCCCTCCCAATATCGAAGGGAAAGGCGCGGTCCAGCAGCGGCAGTTGGTCATCAACTGCCTGCGAATGCGGCCGGACCGCATTATCGTGGGTGAGGTTCGAGGCGAGGAAGCACTCGATATGTTGCAGGCGATGAACACGGGACATGATGGCTCGCTCACCACAATTCACGCCAACACTCCGCGCGATGCTCTGGGCCGGTTGGAAACCATGGTCGCCATGTCCAATCTAAATATCCCTCAGGACGCCATGCGCAGGCAGATTTCGTCAGCCCTTGACTTGGTGATTCAGGTCAGTCGTCTCAGCGACGGAACACGCAAGGTGATTAGCGTTGCCGAGGTTACCGGAATGGAGGGAGAGGTGGTTACGATGCAAGATCTCTTTGTGTTCCGGAAAAAAGGTATTCGCGAGAGCGGCGAAGTGCTGGGCGAATTTATCGCGACCGGGATTCGTCCGAGGTTCTCCGAGCGCTTGGCGGTTGCCGGCATTCATCTTCCTGTGGCTATGTTTGATGTGCCCGCGTCGTAGCTAGGAGCATACGTGTCCGCATCGCCCCATACGCGTCTTCACGATCAGGATTGCTTCTCCTCCTGCAATCAGGGAGTTTAATATGGCGTTACTCGTCGCGCTAATTACTTTCATTATCGTTACCACGATCGTTGCTCTGATTTTGATGTTTTCCGCGGTTACCAAGGATCAGGAAGTCGTCCGCAGGCGAATTGAATCCGTGCGGAAGGCCGAGAAGCGTGGCACCCATTCGTTGGACCTCGATTTGGTGCGCGACGAACTCCTCAGCGGTGTCCCCTTGATTAACCGCCTTATGTTGCGCTGGTCGTGGTCGACCCGTTTTCACACCTATCTCGTTCAGTCCGGCCTCAAAATTAAGCCCGCTAAGGTTATTTTAATCAGCGGTGTTGTGGCCGTGCTGTCTTATTTGATCGCCAGTTACTACAACCTTCGTTTTCCTATCCCCGCGGTCACCGGACTGGCTTGCGGCGCGATTCCATTTGGTATCATAGCCTGGAAACGAAACCACCGATTGCGGCAATTCGAGGAACACTTTCCAGAGGCCCTCGATCTGCTCGGCCGTGCGGTTCGTGCCGGCCATGCCTTCACGACGGGCCTCGAAATGATTGCCAAGGAATCTCCCGAACCGATTGCCAGCGAATTCCGCACCACCTTTGAAGAGCAGAATTTTGGTTTGCCGCTGCGGGACGCGATGTTGAATCTGGCGGAACGTGTCCCTTTGGTTGACGTTCGTTTCTTCATTACCGCCCTGTTGATTCAGAAGGAAACGGGTGGGAATTTGGCCGAAATTTTGGACGGCCTGGCTCGGGTAATCCGGGACCGCTTCCGCATTTATCGCGATGTACAGACACGTACCGCGCAGGGAAGATTGACGGCACTAATACTCATCTCGCTGCCGCCCATCATGTTCCTCATACTCAGAGTAGTGAATCGCGATTACGTGCAAGTCTTGTTTGACGATCCGCTGGGACCAACGATTTTGGCCATTACCCTCGGAATGCAGATCGTCGGATCTTTTCTGCTTTGGAAAATAATTCATATTAAGGTTTAGTGCTGAAGGAGTTAAATATGCTTTTGACGCTCACTTTGATGACCTTCGTCGCCACCGTTGCCATCGTTGGAGCGTTGGTTTACGCCTTTTCGCCCGGCGCGGTCGGAATTGCCGGTCGCATCTCCCAATTGCTGCAAGCTTCCGCACCGAAAAAGAAGGAGGTGAGTTTCGCGGAAAAGCAGAAGGAGGTGGCCCAGAGTACCCTTGCGTCGGTGGGGAAACTGGTGGGCCCACCGCAACCGCAGGGCGCGCCAGTGCCGATTCTGATGCTGCGCGCCGGGTTTCGGACCAGCAATGCAGTCCTGGTCATGCGGGGTGTGAAGGTGTTGTTACCGATCGTTCTGGTGGCACTGGTTTTTCTCACCGGGCTTTACCGCGAGACGATTTTTCTTGTTTTCGTTGCGGCGCTCGCGGGATATTTATTGCCCGAAGCTTGGCTTGTTTGGCGGGTTCATGCGCGCCAGCGCCGCTTGCAACTGTCTCTTCCCGACGGCTTGGATCTGCTTGTGATTTGCGTGGAAGCGGGGCTCGGACTGGACCAGGCCCTTCTGCGTGTGTCCCAGGAATTGCGCATCACCCACAGCGAACTGAGTGATGAACTACAGTTAGTTAACAGCGAAATGCGCGTGGGCAAGACACGAATTGAAGCTCTTAGAGAACTTGCCCGCCGGACCGGCCTAGATGACTTGAAATCGCTTTCGGCCATGTTGATACAAACCGAGCGCTTTGGTACCAGTATTGCTCAATCACTTCGGGTGCATTCCGATGATCTGCGCATGAAGCGGCGCCAGCGAGCGGAGGAAATGAGTGCCAAGACCACCGTGAAAATGGTCCCACCGCTGGTATTTTTCATTTTTCCCGCTTTAATGGTGGTGATTCTGGGCCCGGCAGGACTTACTTTGATGCGCACGTTAATGCCTGCGTTGAAGTAAGGTAAGCGGCGCACAAAACGTCACACTATATTTAGGAAGGAGTAAACAAATGGATACAGCAATGCTGGTGCGTGTTGCAGCGGGTGTATTAGCCGTAGTCGTTGCGTTTATTATTATCTGGCGTCGGCGCAGGAAGGTGACTCAGTAAATCTCTGACGCACGACCGGGCTTCTACCTGCGGAGGGGCGGGTACGTCTAATATGGCTGCTCGAAATGGAAATAATTATATTTACGTCTACAACAAGACGCGAGAGGCTTTTATAGCTACCGAGGCGACCCTCGCCGACAGCTACCTTGGCAGACTCGTCGGGCTTCTGGGGAAAACCAAACGGTGGGCGCAATTAGGTCGGGGACTTTGGATCGTTCCCTCTCACGGCGTGCACACGATTGGTATGTTGTTCCCCATTGATCTCGTTTTTCTTAGCAAGGAAAATCAGGTCGTACATGTCGAAGAACATCTTCGGCCTTTCCGCATCTCCAGCGTATCTCTCAAGGCTACCAGTGTGCTGGAGCTGCCGCCCCACACGATTTATCGAACTGGAACGCAAATAGGAGACCAGCTCGAGATCAAGCGATTGGACCCTTAGGTCGGCCGTGCGCTCGTCGGCAAGGTATCTAACCACGACCCGGTCCGAGCGCGGCCTATCCGGAATTCCTGACAATTTGCCCTTTTCAGGAAGGTGAAGGGCCTTAGTACCCGCTTTCGCCGTTTTCTGCCAGTTCTATGTTACATCGCTTCATATACTTACAGTGAGTATGGTTTGGCACCGTAACTGCGTTCCTTCAATTGGCCTCGCGGAGTCCCCCGCGATTCACCAACAAACTGCCTTTATAGGAGGACCGGATGAGACTTACTCTGAAAAGATTGTGGAAAGAGGAAGAGGGTCAGGACTTAACTGAATATGCTCTGCTCCTGGTTCTGATATCGCTGATTGCCGTCGCTTCGTTGCAAGTTGCTGGACAAGCGGTCAGCGACGCCTTTTCTAATGCGGCGGCCAACCTTACCACGAACACGTAGGGATAATAGCCGAGTCGCTTCGAACGTATTTGGCAATATCCCCAGGTACCCGCGCCCAAAAACACCGGACCGAGGTAAGGTCGTAAGTTCGGTGTTTGCGCGCGAATTCAGGACTGAACCCGATGTTTAAACTACTGGTCACAAGGGCTAGAGATCGCTTACTGCGGCCCGGCCGGAAGTTCGTGAAATGCACAGGCTAATTGATGGGCTGGGAGCACTCACTTATATTGCGAGTTGGTACTGGAACCTCTGTACCACCAGGAAATGAATCGCAAGTATCATAGACGCGCAGGCCATCAGCGCACAGAATAGGCCCTGTTGAAGCCACTTTAGTATCCGCGGAACCGGGACGACAAGTGGCTGCAGCAGCGGATTCGATCCGTGCATAGAGCAATTGAATTTTTCCAAACTGGAGGAATTATCTAAATGCGAATGCTAAAAATGTTGTGGAAGGATGAGGAAGGCCAGGACCTGACTGAGTATGCCTTGCTCCTGGTACTGATTTCGCTCATCGCGGTGGCTTCACTAAGAGTCGCCGGCCAAGCGGTCAGCGATGCCTTCTCAAACGCCGCCGCCAATCTGACTACCAACACTTAGTCGGCCGAGCACGGCAGTGTGATTGCTAATCCCTTGGGCAGCCACCCTGTTTGGCGCGTGGATTCCGGGTTTTCGATGTTGCGGGTCTTTCCTGTTCTTGAAATCTCCCAAGGGAGTTAGACTTTTAGGCTTTCCGTTAACTCCGGACTATGGGATCGACTGTATCGCTCAATAGCCTCTTACTTCCAAGTGATCACAGCCAGAAATCTTCTGGTTGCCGCGCGCTCGCATTGCCAACATCGGCATTGCGTGGAGGACGGTGAATATGGAACTCGGTCTCGCAATGCCGCAAGAGGCTCCAGAAACAGGTATCCGAAAAGGGTTTCTGGAGGACTTGGCCTTGAAGGTTTTATACTTGAATGGAGAAATGTCGCTTGTTGAGCTAAGTGACCATCTCTGTCTGGGCCCCGGCGTTATTGACGGAATCTTTCAATTCCTCCGTAAAGAGCAGCTCTGCGAAGTGAAAGGTATGGTGGGAAGCATCCACCGTATCGCCGCCAGTATGCAGGGAAAAATGCGCGCGGCGGAACTACTCTCGTTAAGCCAGTACGCCGGCCAGGCTCCAGTTTCTATCGCCGATTACAAGATACGAGTCCGAGCACAAACCGTGCAGCAATCTGTTGTTCGGCTAGAGGACCTTGCGCGGGCGTTTCACCGTCTGGTTCTCAGTGACGATGTTGTGTCGCAGTTGGGCGCGGCTGTAGTCTCCGGAACATCGGTGTTCTTGCATGGCCCTTCGGGCACTGGAAAGACTAGCATCGCCGACAGTATTGCGGCCGTTTATACCGACAATGTCTGGATTCCGTATGCGGTCGAGGTGGATAACCAAACGATTAGTGTCTATGACCCGGGAGTGCACCATCGGGTCAAAGACTTCGCCGTGGAACAATCCGACAGGCGTTGGGTTTTGTGCCACCGGCCCAGGGTTTTTGTCGGGGGCGAACTGTCCGCAGCCATGCTGGACCTGCAATACAATCAAGCCAGTCGCTTCTATACCGCTCCACTCCAGATGAAAGCGAATAACGGTGTCTTGATCATCGATGATTTCGGCCGGCAGCGCATGGGGGCCGAGGAATTGCTCAATCGCTGGATGACTCCTCTGGATAAACGCATCGATTACCTCACTCTGCCTGGAGGCAGGAAGTTCGAAATACCTTTCGATTTGTTTGCCGTGTTCTCGACAAATATCAATCCGCGGCAACTGGCTGACGATGCGTTTTTACGAAGAATTCCGAATAAAATCAAAGTAGACTATGCCACCCCTGCCCAGTTTCTCAAAATCCTTGGCAGAGAATGCGACCGGCGGCGGCTGTCCTGCGAAGACGGCGTTGGTGACCAACTCATCCGCTTCATAACTGACGAAATGAAACAGCCGCTTTGCCCATGTCATCCAGCTGACCTTCTAAATCAGATTTCGTGGGCCGCTACATTCCGCGCTGAGCCGCCCCGCGTCAACAGCGGCACGCTTGAACAGGCATGCCGCTCATATTTTTTGAGCTCTGAGAAAGAGTAAGCGCGCTTTTCATTGTTTGGGCATACCTTGTTGATTGAAGCTGGGACGTTATCTGTGGCCCGGCGCTACGAGCTTCTCCGTTCACTTCTCGACAATTTTGTCTGACATGTAGGAAGTGCCTCTTCCTCCCGGTAAGCTGGCCTGCTTTAGACGAGTCCGTGCCGCCATAGTGTTTGCCGATACTTGTTCTCCCATCACCGGTGCACCGTAGCCTAGTGATTGAAAGCTAGGCATTCTTCTGCAAGACTGCGGTTCATGGGCGGCAATATTTCACTATATTGGCCTGGGACGATGGTCTGAATTAATTCGCACCCGGAGTGTCATCCGCCGCGGCGTAAATTGCAACGAATGTCAGAATTCGATCGCGGAACGCAGCACTGTTATCACTGAACTGTTTGGCGTACAATCCACCGTGAAATGACTACCATGGGACGATCGATATCTAGGGTGGCTTTGCTAACCGAGAGCGGATATCTACATTCTAAATATGCTCTTTCTCGCGAAGAACCTGAGTTACTCCGCGCTCGGCGGTCTAAGCACGTTCTTTCCGGTCCGGTTTCGTCCAAATTGCGCGCATGAATTCCGTGAATCTAAAAAAAACGTTCGGTCTAAACGACCGATTGCTGTTGCCCGCCATTGTCGGCCTGACCACGGGCCTCTGTGCGCTGATTCTCTGGCAGCGTCTCATCACCCAGCAGGGCGTGAATATTCAGGCCGTCACCCGGACGCAGGCCTCCCTGGTTCAAGACAAAATGGAATCGGAATTGAAAGCCCGCATTCTGCCGCTGCAGCTTTTGGGCGAACGATGGCAAGTCCACCGGGATGATGCGGATTTGCAATCCGACGCCGCGTTAATCGAAAACCTGGACCCCGTTTACCACGCTATTGAATGGGTGGATCCAGCCTTCCAGGTGCGCTGGATGATGCCCCAGAGAAAAGATGGGGCCGACAATAACGCGAAATTGTCCGTGGATGCGCGCCGCACCGCTCTAAAGGCCGCAGTGGACAGTGGACGCATGACGGTTACCCGTGCCACCGGTCCGCTGCCCGGCCAGGGAGATCTGGAGGTTTGCGTTCCGGTGTACGGTGCGAACGGGGTTGATGGCTTCGTCGTAGGAATTTTTCTTTATCAGGATTTGCTTCAGTCCATTCTCGAGGACGTAGCCCACGACTATTGGGTGTCCGTGTACGACGCGGGCGAGAAGATTTACGAACGCTCGGGGCCAGGACCGCCTCCGGCGGTAAATGACTCGGCGAAGGAGACCGAAAAGAGTTCCCCGCTCCCGCAAGTGGCGCTGGCAGGCGGACTACTGCTCGCTGTTTTGCTGGCCTTCGTCGTCTATATGGCCGAAACATCGGAGTTTCGCGCACGGCAAGTCACTAGCATCAATGACAAATTACAAACCGAGATTGCGGGGCGGGAGAGAACGGAGGAAGCCCTGCGTCACGCACAAAAGATGGAAGCGGTCGGACGTTTAGCGGGTGGCGTCGCCCACGACTTTAACAACCTGCTTATGGTCATTCGCGGCAATGCCTTACTTTTGCTGGACAGATGGTATATCGATCCCGATAATCCGCGGCGCGAGCGGCTGAGCGAGATCGTAAAGACGGCCGACCGAGCTTCCGCCGTCACCCGCCAGCTATTAGCCTTCAGCCGCAAGCAGGTTCTCCAGCCCAAAGTGCTCGATCTGAATGCTCTCATCGCTCAGGTGGCAGAACTCTTGCCGCCCGTGGTGGGCGCAGACATCCGGCTAGACGTGGACCTCGATCCTGGGTTGGGACGCGTGAAAGCTGACGCCTCTCAGCTGGAACAAATCATCATGAATCTGGTGTTCAATGCCCGAGACGCCATGCCCTACGGGGGAGACTTAACGATTCGTACCACCAATGCCGATATAGACGATACTTGGGAAACACTTTACCCTGGGGCCCAGATTGGGCCGTACGTTGTTGTGGAGGTACGTGATACCGGCCACGGAATGGACAGCGAGACCCGGTCGCGTATTTTCGAACCCTTCTTTACTACCAAGGAAAGGGATAAGGGTACCGGCCTGGGTCTGGCAAGTGTCTATGGGACCGTCGACCAGAGCGGAGGACGCATCAGCGTGACAAGCGAGGTCGGCCAAGGAACAACAGTTCAAATCTATCTTCCCCGGGTCGAGGAATCCATTGAAAGCGTCCCAGCTCCTCCGGGGATTCATAAATTCGCAGCGGGCAATGAGACCATTCTGGTTGTCGAAGATGATGATGCAGTTCGGCGCATGACACTCGAGTTCTTGAAAATTAGCGGCTATACCGTTACGGAGGCGACTAACGCCAAAGATGCAATTCAATTAATCGAGCGCCACAATGGGACGATCGACTTGGTTATCACCGATGTGGTGATGCCCGGGATGAAGGGACGCGAATTGGGCGAAGTTTTGTCGAAACTGCGTCCCAATCTACGAATGCTCTACATGTCGGCTCACGCAGAAGACATCATAATAGACCACGGTATGCTCGATCCGGGAGTGGCTTTCATCGAGAAGCCCTTCAGTCCGGATGAATTGGCCCGCAAAGTGCGCGAAGCCCTGACAAACAATGTGTGAAAAGGGGGGACTACTCGCCGATCGTTGGAATCTTGCCGAACCTTTATATTCGGCCCTTTCTGGGCGCGCGATTGCCTCTTGTGTGAAAAGCTTTACCACACTATTATGTGTGTTTGGTTGACGTTGGAACGCTAAGTCTTTTATTTTTAAGCGCAGTGATCGCAAATTGTATGGATCAGTTTGGAAGATATCGTGCTCGACCAGTTCAGTGAAAATATCTGAGCTGCACAGCTCCTCTTTCCTTCCATCTTGGCGGCGTTATCTTGCCTCTAAGAGGAGAGGCGAGTCGGTGATGACCTATCGCGCGCTCCAGAATATTCTCTTGGTTGGGTGCTTTTTTTTACTCATCGTTGTGCTGTTTCCGTCTTTTCTTCTCGAGAAATGGGAGTCGCGCCCGAAAGTAGACGTACCCACCGTGACGGCAGCGACAATTGTGCGGGTTTGGACTTACCAGAAGACCGGTCTTTATTACTGTCCGGACAGCAAGTTCTACGGAACGTTGAAACCCGGCCGCTACATGGTGCAAGATAAGGCCTTAGAGAGCGGCTATAGGCCAGCCGGCCAGCAATTCTGCCGATAACTCGCCTATCAACCTCGGCTGTTTCGCTCCCTGCCCAAACGCGCAGCCCTTCGTCAAGCCCAGTGCCGACCATTCTCAACGCGTATTGCAGAGGCTGCGACGACTATGTAGCGGGTCCCGAACGGTAGGTCGGAACGAGCCGAACGCCGGGCCGGAACCGCAGAGCCCTTTGTGGACATCACTCCAGAAACGTTTTCCAGCGGGAGATATTGATTATTCCTTCTCCATCGAGCGCCGGAATCGCGACCAAACACCTGATCAGCGCGATGAGTTCATCCGCCACTGCAGCGAGTGCATCGTCGGGCACCGTTCGCGCTCTTATTTCGATCCTGCTAACATCCTGAAGGTAGGAGAAAACGTTGTTTTGAACCGCGAGCAACGCCTTCAGGCCGACGCATCTCTTCAACAATCCTAAGCGCAGTTCCGCTGCAAAATAGGCCAGGACGAACCTCCTCAGTTGGCCCCTTTTGACCTGGAGCCATCTGAAAGTTTCACGAACAGCACCACGACACATCTGGTCCCGTTGTGACCCGATTGCTCCGTAAATGAATGGGGAATGCGCGATCTTGCCGTCGGAGAAAGCTCGTAAATAAAACAGTACTAATGGGCGGGATACTATTCAGGTACAGCGGGCTCGTCAAGACTTTTTCACACACTTTTTACACAATTGATACACACCCTAAAGTGGGGGCCGGCTCTGTTCCGCCGGGATTTTTTATTTGGCAGGCAGTTAATGCCCGCTACAGCATCTACAGTATGAATTCAAGGGAACAGCTTCACAGACTCTACAGGTTTCCACACCAGGTTCGCCTTGCCGTTAGGGGCTGGCCCGCACTACAATTATCGGTACGCGCAGCAATCGATCGTGCCAAGTGGAAGCCTGATTTTGCTTCCCGGTTCGGCCGGCGAGGCCTTTTGAAATCCGAACTAAACATCGTGCCTTTGATTCCATCACCGAACAACTGCCCGGTCGATGAGCGGCGTCGTCACCCACGGCACACGCCTTCTTCAATCATGTACGTCACGCTCGGTTCGGATAACGGCGGCATCCTTTTGAATTTGGGTGTGGGCGGACTGGCATTTCAAGCGGCCAGCAAGCTGAATCAGGACCAGACTTTGGCCCTGCAGTTCAAACTCGCCGGCACGCGCAAGACGATTCAGGCGGAGGGACAAGTAGCATGGCTCGGGCACACTCACAAGGAAGCTGGAATTCGTTTCACGAATCTTCCCGCTTCGGTGGGGCAAATCATCGCCGAATGGATCGCGCACCAGGAGGAAACGCCAAACGCGGCAGGTAAACCGGCAGCGAAGCCGGCCGGTGCAGAACACGCGAATTCTGTCTCGCCGGGGGCCGTCCCGCTCGCTGGCGTCCCGGGAACGGCGCCGAAATTGCCAGCCGCCCCAGCAACATCGTCCGGCGAATCCCGAGAAGAATATTCTTCCGGCGCTCAAAAAAACGCGCTCCCAGTTGGCGCTGTCGTTGCCCCGGAGAACTCCGGAAACGTATTCATTAATCCGCCGGCGCAATCAGTCCCGGCCGAGCTTCTGCACTGGGCCGTGCAGCAGCAGCCGCAAGTCACGCGCCCCGCCGCTAGGTCTGGCCCGCGTGAAATCCTGGAGGCTTCGGAACGGACGGATCGATTAGATCTGAACAAGCTCTTCCAAAGCTTTTTGAAGCGGGTTGTCGGGATCAGCATTCGAGATGACCAGCCGAGCCCCGCAACGTCCAGCGATGGCGTACGGAAGCCTTTCTTCCTTAGTGAGGTGCGCGGAACTTGGTATTGGAATGGCGATGGCAGCAGCCGGCAAAAAATCATACGTGATTGCGCCGTGGGTGAGGAACTGCACCTTATACCGGAGCTGGATCGCTTTGGCGTGCTGGCGGTGAAAATCTGTCGAGCGAATGGCGAGCAGCTAGGCTTTTGGGATGAGGACAGGGAAATAACAAAGTCTCTCTCGTGCGCGCGTCATTACCGTGTAACCATTCACGAAATATATGCCTTTAAAGAGGACGCACAAAAAAGGGGAGTGAAGCTCCGCATTGATGTCTTCGATTAGCCTCGCTGCGGCACACTGCGGCACAGCGATCGGTCGTGCTGCGGTCCAGCGTTCGATGGTGCCAAGGCTGTGATAGGCGGCAAATCACAAGAGTAGCCCCGTACCCAACGTAGCGGCCTTGCAGTGTCGCTGTGCACCGCATTTGGTATTCCACGGGAAGCTAATAGCAGTAACCGCCGAGATTGGGCTGGTACCCGCTTTGAAGCGCCTCTGCTTGGGTCATAAACGACCCGGTTTTCAGTTTTTCAATTTCCGGGCTTCCCGCACAGTAATAAAAACCATTTCGTTGATGCGTCCACACGGGCACGTTCTGGAGAATCGGATCCAGTTTTGGGGTCGCGTCGTGTCGAAACATTTTCTTCAGGAGGGCAGACCATCCTGTATCTGCGTCCACTGGAATGCTCTGTTGAACCGCGAGCTTCCTCTCCGTCTCCAGCTGATTCACCGGCGGCGCAACATCGATCACGGCCTCCCTACTCGGAACAGGGTTCCGCGGAACCTTAGCGGTTCTCACGGAAATCGCAATCCCCGCGAGTAGCACCAAGCCTGCTGCCAGCGCCGCCAAAACCAGTTTCCGCCGTGTCTGCTTTTCTCTAGAAACAGACGAAGCCGGCAAAATTCGTGAGTCGGCCAGTACCTCCGACGGGGCCAGCAGCTCCGATGACGCCAGTATCTCCGGTGAGCCGAGTACCGATGATTCCACCAGCATTCCAGCAGCCTCGGCGGGAGTGAACGACAGTCGCGCGGGCGCCGCTGCGACCGGTGACAATCCGGCGCCAGCGAGCGACAGTTTAGCCTGGCTCGCGGCGAGCGGCGCTACCTCGGCAGACTCGACGGTAGGCAGGGATCTGGCCGGACCTTGGTTGGCAAGCCACGCCGGTACTTCCACAGGTAACGAAGAGACGCGTCTGGGTGCACCATACATCATGCTAAAGCCGGCGCTTTTGTTTAACTTGCCATTGGTTTGTTGCTGACGATTTTCACTTCCGCGATGCTCACTTTCCACCAGACCGCGATCGTCAGCCGTGCTGGAAGGTCTTGAAGCCCGGCTCGCTGGAAAGGCGTCTCCCGCCCTCTGATTCAAGATCGCTCCCGCAGGCATAGAGGAGAAAGTTCCTGGAGGAGTAATCAGTTGGTTAGAAACTGGCCCCGGTAGAACGGAATTTCCTGGTGGTGCGGCGACCGGCTTCGGGTTCGGCCGTACTTCGATCGTAACGCTCTCCTGCCTGGCGATCCATTCGGCGATTCTGTGCTCTATGGCGGCGGGCAGACCGGCGAAACAAACGCCCGCTTCTTTTTGAGTCGGCCCGAGCCATGCAACACGCCCGACGGTCGTAATTGTGTCTCGGCTGCCAGCCAGCTTAAATTGTAAAACTAACTCCTGATCGGAAGTTAATTTGCCCGCCGCTTGAATTGCTAGCCCGCCAATCCCGAGATTCAGAAGCAGTCCGCCATTCCCCGATCCCGCCGTAATATACATGATCGAGGCGGGCGTGCGCCGCGCGTGGCGCCTGCGTTCGGCCACCGCATTTCTGCTCTGTGACATCGTTAAAGAAGCCATTGCTTCCTGTTACGCGGCGTCAAACACGCGTCTGCGCGACTGTTTTCCGGATTACATGATTCTTGGGTCTGCCCCGACCCCACCATTGTAGTTCCGCCTGAGTGATTCATGCAAGGCGGTTGACCTCCTAAACTACCCTTCGTGAGCATCAGTCCGACCGTAAGAAAATTAGCCTAAATACCTAGGAAATCTGAACGATACGCGGTATCGTTAGGGTGTACTTTCGTTCGGGATGCAAGGAGCCTGGCCATCATGGGCCTTAAATCTCCCCGAAAAAGAGTAGCGCGATACCTTCATAGAATTGTCTTGCTTGTCTGCGTTCCCTTCATTGTTCCGCATCTGGTTTTTGCACAGGCGGCAACTGAGGCCGCGGGGGCCACTTCGACCTCCGCAGGTATGACGACGGGCGCGAAGCCTCCCGCCGTTTCGCCAAAACCTGCCGCCGCAGAAAACGATCCGTACCTGGCGACTCGCGAAGGGCCGCCTCCAGAAGAGACCAACCGAAAAACTCTGGAAGAGGGAGCCGGTAAGGACGCCGCAAAGTTACTGCTGCGATCGGTGCCATCCGGGGTTCGCGTCTACGTCAATGAATTATTTGTGGGCCGATCGCCCTTATTATTGATCGTTCCGCCGGGTAAGTACCGAGTACAAATGCGGGGCGAACGTCAAGAGCTGGGGGAGCGCATCGTCGGTCTTCTGCCAAATGACACGGAGAACGTCACGATCGCGCTGACTCTCCGATATCCCTCACGTATCACGATGAAATAATCGGTGATGGAGCCTTAGATGCCAGAACTTGAGATTAATTGGGCCCGCGTAGCTGTATTTTTAATGACCTTGTTAGGCGTAGTGGCTGTGGGATTTGTCGGCTACAAATTGATCGCGGACGCAGGCGGCACTTCGCCCAATTTAGACAATCGGAGCCTCGCCCAAGTACAGCTTCAACTAACCGATATTGAAAAACGCCTGGACGAATTGGAGAGGCGCCGTAAACCTGTGTCGGATTCGGCAGCGCCCGTGACAAATATGAAAAGGTCCGAGAGCGAAGAATCCGCTGCGGAAAGCGCTTCAAAACCTCCCCGAGCGAAATATACGGTATCACCTACGATTGCCCAACAGCCTTACCGTGCAGCTCCTGATCCTGTATCGCCGGAAAGGCTGGCAAAACTTCAACAAGGGATAGGATCGCTGCAGGGCGAGACGAGCTCCAACCAAGACGCTTGGCGAGCAACGTCGAACCGGCTCGCGGATGTAGCTGGAGAGTTGGCCTCGCAGCAAAAGGATTTAGGTGCGCAGCGAGGGCAAATCATCCAAAATCAGGCTGAACTAAACCGATTTCTTACCCAAACCGAGCACACTTCCCTCACTTTTGAACTTACTCGGGGCTCTAGGCCCCAGCAGGTCGGTCCTGTCCGCCTCGCACTTCGTAGCTCCAGCGATAAGAGTCAGCGCTACACCATGTGTGTATACATTCAGGCTTCTTGCATCGAGACAAAAGACCGCGTCCTATTTGAAGTCGTGCAGTTGGCGGTCTCTCGCGATACCGCGCCTTTGGAACTGATCGTGACCAACGTTCTTAAAAACGGAGTCGCCGGCTACCTGGAAGTTCCAAAAGCTACCATCGCGCATTAGTCTTGGATGGTCCAGAATGCACCGCGCGAAAACACGCGGAAATTTCTGCATCTGCAATATCAACGGCCTCGTCCAATCACGTCCATCAACAAAAGACGACGGCCACACCAAGGTTATTCCACTTTATGGTCGGGGCTGATATCCGTAGGTGTCGCTTTTTTGCGCCAAGCCTGCGCCCAACCAAAACGAAGTACCATACATACAATCCCGAACCATAGCAACAGGTCGCCAATGCTGAAAATACCCGCCCATCGAGCTTCTGAAACGAAGAATCGGTCCATTAACAGTGGTAAGCGGGTGCCCGCAATCGCGGCGCAGTGGGTCGCGTTGAGTGAAGAATGGGTCGATGCGAGCAGCGCCAGATCGACCGGCATACGAAGTCCGTTCGCCGCCA
>Ga0193751_1001206_pt1 | contig 16940 bp, 16 predicted proteins | sample L1c2metaG_FD_143050 | JGI IMG/M metagenome (GOLD analysis project Ga0193751, IMG submission 143050) | Soil microbial communities from a riparian zone of the East river system, Colorado, United States - L1c2 | ecosystem: Environmental > Terrestrial > Soil > Riparian zone | place: USA: East River... | reverse complement strand
CGCCGAAGTCGATCACCGCGCCGCGTGCGAGGCCCGCCTGATCGACGAGAACCTGGACGATGTGGCCCATGTCCTCCCCGGTGGCGCTGTGCACGGGGGCGCCGAGCACGGCCTGCAAGTCGCGGTGCGTGAACACCGTTTCAAAGGTGGCGTAGCTGGCAATGTCATTCCCGCGCTCGATGCTGCGATCCTGGGCGAGGGGCGCGGAGGCTGGAATTGCCAGGCAGCCGCACGCGATAATGACCAAACCGAAGGTGGATGTGCGCATGATGACCCTCCCGTCCGTTGCCGGCCGTCTGGTTGAACGCCGGCACCGCCCGAACGGTTCCAACACATTGGCTGATCGATGAGGTCTCACGCGGGGCAGGGATCGAGGCCGCCTTTGGCGCGACGATCAAGCCCGTCGAGGAGCGCGACAATATGCGGCGGGATCCCCTCCCTCACCACGTCATCGTACATGGCCCCGAGCGCCCGGCCGATCTCACGCCGGCCGTCCCGTCCAAGCTTCGGCGCGGGGCTGCGGCTTTGCGGCCTGCCGTGTGCATTCTGCGCCATCGCTCGCGCCTTCCTGGCGACCGGTTTGTGACGGCCATGTCAATTTGATGAATTCGCTGGTCGCCATCATCTAAAGGCGAACGCGGCGATCGCCGCATTGGTTCCGGCAACCGCACGGCGTTGTAGGTTTTGCCGTGCTGGTGTGCGGCCGCGACAAAGCGCAGCAGCGGCGGAACGAATGCCGGCGGTGGCTTTTGTCCCCGCAATGCCGGGCGGAGACCCCACCCCCCGTCCCCCCGCCGCCCGGCATAGCCCCGGCCGGATACGTCCGGCCGGGGCCCATTGTGCGTTTATCCGGTTTTTTCAGTGCCTCTCCGGGGAGGCGCCGAGCAAATGTTTTGCAGCGAGGAACCCTGGGCCGCCCTCGCGGGTTGTCAGGAGCCGGCTACCAACCCGAGGCCCCTCCATGCTCACGCTTGATCTCGTCGATCGGCTTCTTGCCAGCACGCTGGTTCCCCGCGACGCGAAGCTTGCGGCCGTGGAAAGCTGGCGGCGTGAGCTGGCGGCGATGCGCAACAAGCGGCAGGAATTCCACCGGCTGGAGGAACGGCTCGCCGAGGCAAGCCGGATGCTGGCCCTTCCCTGGTGGGCGGCCGCGGCGCAATACGTTGCCCGGGTGCTGGCGCTGGGCGCCGGTCAGCTCAACGAAGCGAGGCCCGTGGCGACCGCGCGCGCTACCCGCGCCAATAGCGGTCCTCCCAGCTACGCGACAGACGCATGGCGCTGAGGATCAGGCCGGCCATGGAATAGGTCTGGGGGAAATTGCCCCACAGGACCCCGGTGTGCGGGTCCACGTCCTCGGACAGCAGGCCATAGCGGTTGCGGTGTCGCAGGGCGTCGCGGAAGAGATCACGCGCCTCCTCGCGGCGGCCGAGCGACCACCAGGCGTCCACCAGCCAGAACCGGCAGATCAGGAACGCGGTGACCGGCATGCCGAAATCGTCGGCGCTGGCATAGCGCATGACGTGCTTCTCGCGCACCAGCTCGCGCTCCATCGCCGCCACCGTGCTCACGAAGCGTGGGTCGTCCGGCTCGACGATGCCGAGTTCCGGGAGCAGCAGCACGCTCGCATCCAAATCGTCGGCGCCGAACGCCGCGGTGAACGCCGCGCGTTGCGGGTGCCATGCGCGGCTCATCAGGGCGTCGTGGATCGGCTGCGAAACCTTATCCCAGTAGGCGGCCCGATCCGCAAATCCGAGATGGGAGGCGATGGCCGCAAGGCGATGACAGCCCGCCCAGCACATCGCCGCCGAGTGGGTGTGAACGCGCTGGCGTCCGCGATATTCCCAGATGCCGGCGTCCGGCTCGAGCGCGAGCTGCGCGGCCTTGTTGCCGAGCACCTCCAGCAGGCGAAACAGGGACTCGTCGCCCGCCCGCGGCAGCCGGCGGTCGAAAAACATCGGCATCGCCGCCAGGATGATGCTGCCGTAGGTGTCGTGCTGGGCCTGCGCGACCGCCGCGTTGCCGATGCGAACCGGGCCGTCGCCGCGATAGCCGACGAGGTCCTCGGCCGTGCGTTCGTCCATCGGATCGGTCGGCACGATGCTGTAGACGGGCCGCAGCATCTCTTCGTTGTTGGCGGCAATTCCCAGGGTGAAGGTGATGAAGTCCTCCATGGTCTGGGTCGCGCCGATACGGTTGAGCGCCTTGACCACGAAATAAGCGTCGCGCAGCCAGCAGAAACGGTAATCCCAGGTCCGGTTGGAACCCGGCGCCTCGGGAATCGAGGTGGTGTGCGCGGCGACGATGCCGCCGGTCTCCTCGAAGTTGGAGAGCTTGAGCGTGATCGCCGCGCGGATGATCTCGTCCTGCCAATCGTACGAGATCGAGAGGTTGCGCACCCAGTCGAGCCAATAGTCGCGCGTGCGGTCGGAGAACTCCCGACAGGTGCTGACCAGGTCGCCGGCGAACTGCTCGTCGGCGCCGAACACCAGATGGACCGGCCGGGTGAGGACGAACGGCGCCTCGCGCTCGATGTAAGACAAGGGTGCGTCGGTGGTCAGACGAATGACCGCCGCGCCGTCGTGATAGCGAATGTGGTTGCTGCCGATCGAGTAGCGCTCGTTGGGCTTGCCGTAGTCGTGGGCGGGACGAAACCGCAAGGTGACGCGCGGCAACCCGGCGATCGGCTCGATGATGCGGACGAGTTGCGGCGGCCGGAACACCCGTCCCAGCTGGCGAAAGCGCGGCGCGAAATCCGTCACCCGCACGGCCCCGCCATGGCGGTCGGTGAGCACGGTCGACACCACGGCGGTGTTGCGCAGGTAGTTGGACTGGTACTCGACCATCTGGTCGAGGACCACATCGGCGAAGCCCTTGTCTTCATCGCCCGAAAGCAAGCGGCAGAAGATCGGATCGCTGTCGAAGCGGGGAAAGCACCACCACACGAGACGCGCGGTGGGATCGACAAGCGCCGCCGTCCGTCCGTTGCCGATGACGGCCAAGTCCAACCCGTGATCGATCATAGCGGGCGAATTCCGTCGCCGGCCGGCAGGCGCTGCAGCCAGCGGCGCACTTCGTCGGGCGAGGCGAAGCAATGGGCGGTGCCGGAGAGGCGGCGCCCGACCGAGAAGCCGATGCCGTCGAACTCGGGCATCACCGCGAACGCGGATTCGTCGGTCGTGTCGTCGCCGATGAATATGGGGCGGCGGCCGGCGAACGGCGTGTGCTGCATCAGCGTGCGGATGGCGGCACCCTTGTCGAAGCCCGCCGGCTTGATCTCCAGGACCGACTTGCCGGGCAGGATCTCGATCGGCTCCTGCGGCCAGTCCGCCTGGATCGCGGCGACCGCCTGCCTGACCGGCTCTTCCTGCTCCGGTGCCAACCGGTAGTGCACCGCCAGCGCGTAGCCCTTGTCCTCGACCAGGACGCCGGGCGCGCTGTCGGCGATACCGGCCAGGCGGTCCCTCAGGCCGCCGTCGAGCGGGCGGGCGCGATCGGCCTCCGCCTCGCCATCGGCGGAGGTCCGAAGCTCCGCGCCGTGGCCGCCGACCGCGGGCAGGCGCAGCGGCGCGAACAGGCGGTCGAGATCGGCGAGCGAGCGGCCGCTCACCAGCGCCAGCGCGCCGCCGGTCTCGCGCGACAGGCGCGCCAGCGTCTGCCGCAGCGCCGCCGGGACGGTCACCGCGCCGGGCGTCGGCGCGATGTCGATGATGGTCCCGTCGACGTCGAGCAGGATCGCCAGGTCGCGCAGCTTCACCGAGGGGAGGGGAATGGTTTCGATCATGGTCCAATGCGGCGATGCCGCCGAATCTGCGTGCTCAAATTACGACCGTGGGGGCAGGAGAGCAATTTGCGGCCGATGCGTGGCTGCAATGCCGCGGGTTGGCAACCGGCTCGGCGGGCCCGGGCCGAAGCAATTCGCCCAATGAAAGAACGTATCGGGGGGCCAATAGCAAGGGCGAGCCGCCGGACCGGCCGCAGTCGCCGGCCAATATCCTGTTGCGCAAGGCACATGCAGGAGCGGAACGCCAACGCCTTCGTGGTGCCGGCCAATCGACCGTATCGGCCATGTGTCGAAGCACCGCACCGTCCGTCCGTCGCCGCGGGCGCGCCGAACGTGGCTGCCTGCCGGCGCGGCCGGCGTGTCGAAAGAAGTCGAATGCATGGATGCCGGGGTCCGATTTCGAAGGCGAAAGGCCGAGGACAACGCGGCAAGCGGTATTTAGTTGCCTGCCCGCCTTTTGGCCTCGCCGTCCGCTCAGCCCACCGTCGCCAGGGGCCGCGCGACCTCTTCCAGCGGCTTGCGCTCGGCCGCGATCCCGAAGCGCAGCTCGACCGCGGCGGCGGCCACCATCAGGGCTGCTCCCAGGAGGTAGCCGCCGAACACGCTGGCGCGCGATCCGCTTTCGATCAGCAGGCCGAACAGCAGCGGACCGATGACGCCGCCGATCCCGGTGCCGATCGCGAAGAACACCGCGATCGCGAGCGCACGGATTTCGAGCGGAAAGGTCTCGCTCACGGTGAGGTAGGCGGAACTGGCCGCGGCCGAGGCGAAGAAGAAGATCACCATCCAGGCGATCGTCTGGGTGGTGGCCGAGGTGGCGCCGATCATGAACAGATAACCGCTTGCCGCCAGCAGCACGCCGGACAGCGCATAGGTCGCGCCGATCATAAGCTTGCGGCCGATCGTGTCGAACAGCGGACCGAGCAGCGCCGGGCCGAGGAAGTTTCCGGCCGCGAACGGGAGCAGGTACCAGCCGACGTCGTCGGCGCGAATGGCGAAAAAGTCGGTCAGGATCAGCGCGTAGGTGAAGAAGACCGCGTTGTAGAAGAACGCCTGCGAGGCCATCAGGCTCAGGCCCACCAGCGCCTGCCGGCGATGCACGACGAAGAGCGTGCGGGCGGCCGCGGCGAGCGGGGTGAATTTGCGGCCGCGCAGGCGCGTCCGCGGCAGGGGCACGGACGGCAGCGTGTGGCCGGCGCTGCGCAAGCGGTCCTCGATGTCGCGCACGATCGCCTCGGCCTCGGGCGCGCGATGGTGGGTCATGAGCCAGCGCGGGCTTTCCGGGATCCACAGGCGCATGACGAACACCACGAGCGCCATGGTCGCTCCGACGAGGAAGGCGAGGCGCCAGCCGTATTCCGGGTTGATGACGGCCGGGTCCAGCAGCACCAGCGACGCTGCGGCGCCGAGCGCGGCGCCGATCCAGAAGCTGCCGTTGATCAGGAGATCGACCCGCCCGCGATAGCGCGCCGGGGTGAGTTCCTGGATGGCGGAATTGATCGCCGTGTACTCGCCGCCGATGCCCGCCCCGGTGATGAAGCGGAAGAGGGCGAAGCTCCACAGATTCCACGCGCACCCGGTCGCCGCGGTGGCGACGAGGTACACCGACAGGGTGATGAAGAACAGCTTCTTGCGTCCGAGCCGGTCGGTGAGCCAGCCGAACAGCAGCGCGCCGAGAACCGCGCCGGCGAGGTAGGCACTGGCGGTAAGGCCCACGTCCGTGTTGCTGAAGCGCAGCACCGGGCTCGCCTTGAGGGCGCCGGCGAGCGCGCCCGCGAGCGTCACTTCGAGCCCGTCGAAGATCCAGGTGATGCCGAGGGCGGCAACCAGCAGCGTGTGGAACCGCCCCCACGGCAGCCGGTCGAGCCGGGCGGGCACGTCGGTTTCGACGATGCCGTCAGTCGTCGGCGCGTCGACTACGGCCATGACGGGTGCGCGACGTTGGGCGCGCCGCCGCCGCGGCGGCAAACGCGTCGGCGGAAGAAAACAAGGTCGAAAAGCGGCGAGGTGGATCGCGAATTAGCGCAGCGCATTCTCGCAAGCCCCCGATCCGTCTTGGAACGCGCGATTATGCGGCGGGTTCCGGGACGGCGGTATTACGGTGGAGAACGGTGGAACTTTCAACATATTCGTGAGTTACGAAAGAGATGGACGGTGGAGGCGTTTCAATGAGCCTGATTCTCGTGTCGAATCGCGTGGCGCGCCCCAAGGCCAACGAGCCCATGAACGGCGGCCTGGCGGCGGCGCTGCTGCCCGCGGTGACGGCATCGGGAGCAATCTGGGTCGGTTCCAGCGGCCGCCTGACCGATAACGCCGACAAGCGCGAGCCGTTCGCGGAAATCGAGGCGCTCGGGGCCGGCGCGCTCGCCACGGTCGACCTGCCGGCGGCGCAATATCGCGGCTTCTATCAGGGCTTCGCCAACTCGGCGTTGTGGCCGGTGCTGCATTCGCGCACCGACCTGATCCGCACGAGCGCCGAGGACTACGCGGCCTATTGCGAGATCAACAGCATCATGGCGCGGGCGCTGCTGCGCTTCGCCAAGCCGGATGCAATGTTCTGGATCCATGACTATCATTTCATGACGCTTGCCGCGGATTTGCGTCGGCTTGGCATCGAGCAGCCGGTCGGCTTCTTCCTGCACACGCCGTTCCCCTCGCGCGACGTGATGCAGAGCCTGCCGCACCATCGCGAGCTGGTGCAGGGCATGCTTGCCTACGACCTCATCGGGTTCCAGACCGACGATGATCGCGCCAACTTTGCCGACTACCTGGTGCAGGAGCTCGGCCTGTCGATGCGGGGGGCGGACACGGTTGCGACCGAACGCGGCACGCGGCTCGCGACCTTCCCGATCGGCATCGACGCTGCCGCATTCGCGGATCGCGCGGCGCGCTCGGTCAATCGCGCCGAGGTCGCCCGCTTGCGGGCGAGCCTGCTCGGCGCCCGGCTGGTGATCGGCGTCGACCGCCTCGACTATTCGAAAGGCCTCGACAATCGCTTTCGCGCGTTCGACCTGGCGCTGGCACGCGATCCGGCGCTCAAGCGCACGGTGCGGCTGCTGCAGATCGCGGTGCTCTCGCGCAGCCAGATCGGTGCCTATAAGCAGCTGCAGAAAGAGCTCGCGGCGCTCGTTGGCGCGATCAACGGCCGGCACGCCGAGGCCGATTGGACCCCGATCCGTTATTTGAACCACGGCTTCGGCCAGTCCATCCTGGCGGGCTTCTACCGCCTGGCGCGGGTCGGGCTGGTAACGCCGCTGCATGACGGCATGAACCTCGTCGCCAAGGAATACGTGGCGGCGCAGGATCCGGCCGATCCGGGCGTCCTCGTGCTCTCGCAATTCGCCGGCGCAGCCAAGCAGCTCGACACCGCCTTGCTGGTCAACCCGCATGACGTCGATGCCCTGGCGCGGGCGATCAAGGCCGCACTCGTGATGCCGCTCGACGAACGGCGCAAGCGGTGGACCGCCATGATGGCCGAGCTCGAGGCGTCCTCGCTGACCCACTGGTTCTCGAGCTACGTGGCCGCGCTCGAAGCCTTCCGCGCGACATCGCAGGTGCGCGACCGCGGCAACGTCGCATGGCCGGCATTCCGGCGCCTGAAGGTCGAACCCGCCGCGTCGCCGGCCCTTTAGCTGCCAATCACTTAGCCTGATCTTCTCGACCGGATACCGAACGGGCGCGGCCCGGCCGGATAACCCCCATACATTTGCCGCAAGTGCGGTGTTTCACCGGGCCCCTGGAAGGGCGCAGGTCAGGCATCCATGGCACTCTCTCGGTTGGCGGCGGGCGCGGCAGTTCTGCTCGTTTGTGCTTTGTGTCAGGCAGCGGACGCGCAGGGACCCGCAGCGCCACCGACCGCATCGCCCGACGGCACAGCGCCCGCGACGGCGCCCCTTCCGCCCGCGGGCGTGGCGGGTCCGCAGGCCGCGAGCGATGCGCCGCGCATCGAGTGGGAAGTCAAGAACCGGTTTCGCCTGTTTCGCAGCGAACGCGACTTCCAGCGCCACGTCGCCGCCTACCGGGCCGACGGCGTGCTGGCGGCGGAGGAGCGGCTCGAGCGCGACACCGGCGGCCGCGGCTGGGCGCGCACCATGGTGGGCAGCCTGTGCGTCGATGCGGCCGGCAACCTCGGCGAAACCTGCACCCGCGACGGCGTGGTGGAGAACTACCTGGCGCCCGACGATCACCACATCGGCGCGGTGCTCGCCAACGCCCCGGCCGATGCCACCTGCGCCTGGAGCTTCGACGACGGCGAACGGCCGCCGCAACAGGTCACCTTGCCGTGCGAGGAAGAAATCTCGGCGCGGGTGCGCTACGGCCGCACCACCCGCGCCCAGGTCGATATCGCGCGCAGCGACGGCGCCAGCGACCGCGCCACCGCCGACATCCTCGTGCGCGACCTGCTGATTGCCGGCCTCGGGGATTCCATCGCGTCGGGCGACGGCAATCCGGACCGGGCCATTTCGCTGACCGACGAGGGCTTCTGCTTTCGCCGCTTCCTCGGCGGCGGGCGCAGCGAATATTTCCGCCCGGGGCGGGCGGGCTATCGCGGCGTCAAGGCCTGCGGCAACGGTGCCGAGGGAGCGAGGATCGACACCGACTGGGCGCAGCACGGGGCGCGCTGGCTCAACGCGGCCTGCCATCGCTCGCTCTACGGCTATCAGATGCGCACGGCGCTGGCGCTCGCCATCGAGAACGCCCACAGCGCCGTGACCTTCATCCCGCTCGCCTGCACCGGGGCGACGATCGAGGACGGCCTGCTCGAGCGCCAGCGCGCGCGTGAGACCGCGTGCGGAGGGCGCGCCTGTCCGAACGTGGTTCCCGCGCAGCTCGCGCAGCTCGGCAACGCGCTTGCGCTCGCCCATCGCCGCCGTCCCGACCGCAACCTCGATCTCGTGCTGCTGACCATCGGCGCCAACGACATCGGCTTTTCCGAATTGGTCGCCGACGTGATCATCAAATCCGCGACCGAACGGGCGTTGTTCAAGCGGGGCGGCATGATCGCGGCGGTGGAAGACGCCGAGCAGGTGCTCAACGCCAAGCTGCCGATCAACTTCGCCCGCCTGCGGGCCGCCCTGAAAGGAATGGTCGGCGGCAATCTTGCGCACGTGGTCTTCGTCTCCTACGGCCATCCGGCCCTGCAGGAGGGCGGGAACCTGTGCGGCGGCGGGCTTTCCGGATTCGACATCCACCCGGCTTTCGCGGTCGATCCGGAGCGGCTGCAGCGGATCGGCGACTTTGTCGCCGGCAAGTTCCTGCCGGCCCTCAAGGCGTTCGCCACCTGCGCGGAAGGGTTCTGCCAGAATCCGTCGACCGACCGCATGACCTTCGTCGATGCCCACCAGCGCGCCTTCGCCGATCACGGCTTCTGCGCGCGCGCGGACAGCGACCCGGCGTTCGACCGGGAATGCTTCTCCGCGGACGGCGAGAGCTTCCACAAGGACCCGGTGGAGGCGGCGACGCACCCGCTGGTGTGCGACCACAGCGTCGCCGAGTTCCGCCCCTACGCGTCGCGGGCACGCTGGATCAGGACCGCGAACGACAGCTATTTCACCGCCATGACTTATCCGGAGGGGCTGCCCTCGGCCCTGCAGCCGAGCGACATCCACGACGCCACCTGGGGCGCCTCGAGCGCGGTCTACGGCGGCGCGCTCCACCCGAGCGCCGAAGGCCATGCCGCCATGGCGGACGCGGCGCTGCCCGCCGCGCGCGAGGCGCTCGGCCTGTCCGCTCCGACGCAGTAAGTCTACGCGCGCGATTGACCGCCCGCCGACGGCGCTGGCACACTCGGATGGGCAACCGAGGCAATTCGAGATGAAACAGGCTTTACTCGCGGCGGCCGCGATCCTCGCTGCCGGCGGCGTGGCGTTGGCCCAAGCGCCGGCCCATGAGCCGCCGCTCAGGACCGGCGTCGACGCCACCTTCGCGCCGCACGCCATGCCCAAGCTCTCCGGCGGCATCGAAGGCTTTAATGTCGATCTCGCCAATGAGATCGCCAAGCGGCTGCATCGCGCGATCGAGATCGACGCCACGCAGTTTTCCGGGCTGCTGCCCGGCCTGCAGGCCGGCACCTACGATTTCATCGCCGCGCCCACCACGGTGACCAAGGAGCGCGCCGACAACCTGCTGTTCACCGAAGGTTATCTCAACACCGATTTCCAGTTCGTGGTGAAGAAGGACACGCCCGACATCAAGGCGCTCGAGGAGCTCAAGGGCAAGGTCGTCGCCGTCAACAAAGGCTCGGCCTATGACTCCTGGGCGCGCGACCTCGCCGACAAGATCGGCTGGACCATCGAGTCGTTCGGGACCAACACCGACGCGGTCCAGGCGGTGATTTCCGGACGCGCCTACGCCAACGTCGCCGGCAACACCGCTTCGGCCTGGGCGGTCAAGAACAACCCGGCGATCAAGCTGTCCTATCTCTACAGCACCGGCCTGGTGTGGGCGACGCCGGTGCGCAAGGACAACACCGCCCTGCGCGACAAGCTGGAAATCGCCATCGAGTGCATGAAGCAGGACGGCACCATGGCGCGCATGCACGAAAAATGGTTCGGCGTTCCGCCGCCGCCCGGCTCGGCCGCCGCCGTCATCTTCCCCGGCTCCGGCGTTCCCGGCATGGCCGGCTACGATCCCACGCCGCACCCGTTGACGTGCTCGTGAAGCCGTCGCTCCGCAGCACCGACTTTCCCGAGCTTGGCGAGCGGCTCGAAGGGAAGGTCCGCGACGTCTACCTGCAGCCGGACAGCGTCGTTCTCGTCGCCACCGACCGCCACTCGTCGTTCGACCGCATCATCGCCTATGTGCCCGGCAAGGGCGAAGTGCTCAATCGATTGAGCGCCTTCTGGTTCGACCAGACCAGGGACATCATCCCCAATCACCTGCTTGCCGTGCCCGACCCCAACGTCACCGTCGCCAAACGCTGCACGCCGCTGCCGATCGAGGCGGTGATGCGCGGCTATCTCTCGGGCGTGACCGGCACCTCGCTGTGGACCCGCTACGAAAAAGGCGAGCGCGATTTCGGCGGCTTCCGGCTGCCGGACGGGATGCGCAAGAACGCGAAGCTGCGCGAGCCGGTGTTCACGCCCTCGACCAAGGACAAGGAGCACGACCGCAACGTCACGCCGCGCGAGATCGTCGAGACCGGCCTGCTGTCGCGCGACCTCCTCGACCGGGTCGAGGACGCCGCCCGCCGGCTGTTCCTGCGCGGCCAGGACTTGGCGCGCGCCCGCGGCCTCATTTTGGTCGACACCAAATACGAGTTCGGGCTCGATGCCGAGGGCGCGCTCACCCTGATCGACGAGGTGCACACGCCCGACTCCTCGCGCTACTGGCAGGCGGCCACCTACGAGGGCCGCATCGCCGCCGGCCTGGAGCCGGATTATTTCGACAAAGAGTTCCTGCGCCTGTGGTTCATCGAGCACTGCGATCCCTATAACGACGCGCGCTTGCCCGAAGCGCCGCCCGCAATGGTCGAGGAATTGTCGCGCCGCTACGCCGCCATCTTCACGCAACTGAGCGGCGAGACGGTCAGCGCCGGGGAAGAGAATATCGTAGAGAGGATCCGCAGAAACCTCGCTGCGCGGTTGCGCCGGGCATCGTGACGATGCCGGCTCCGATCCTCGACGTGCGGGCGCTGTGGAAGTCGTTCGGCAGCCATGCCGTCCTGCGCGGCGTCGATCTCGCGGTCAAGCCGCAGGAACTGGTGTTCATCATCGGCCCGTCGGGCTCGGGCAAGAGCACGTTCCTGCGCTGCCTCAACCGCCTGGAAGAGCCGAGCAGCGGCTCGATCCTGGTGGACGGCGTAGACATGATGGCGGCGGCGACCGATCTCAACGCCATGCGCCGGCGCATCGGCATGGTGTTTCAGTCGTTCAACCTCTATCCGCACATGACCGCGCTCGGCAATGTGACGCTGGCGTTGCGCAAGGTGCTGCGCATGGATGCAGCGGCGGCGGCCGCGGTCGGGCTGGCCGCGCTTGCCCGGGTCGGGCTCCAGGACAAGCCGCGCGCCTATCCGGCCGAGCTGTCGGGCGGCCAGCAGCAGCGCGTGGCGATCGCCCGCGCCATCGCGCTCGAGCCGAAGATCATGCTTTTTGATGAGCCGACCTCCGCGCTCGACCCGGAGCTGCGCGGCTCGGTGCTCGCGGTCATGCGGGATTTGCGCACCTCCGGCATGACCATGGTGGTGGTGAGCCACGAGATGCGCTTTGCCCGCGAAGCGGCCGATCGCGTGGTGGTCCTGGAGGAGGGGGCGATCGTCGAGCAGGGGCCGCCCGCCCACATTTTCGGCGCCGACGCCGGCGCGCGCACCCGCGCCTTCGTGGCCGAGATCGGGCACTGAACCGTCGCCATGCAGCATTCGGTCTTCATCGACAGCTTCTTCAAGCCGGAGCTTGTCGCCCGCTACACGCCCGACATCCTCAAGGCCATGGTGGTGACGGTCGAGGTCGCGGCGCTGGTGGTGGTGACCGGCCTGGTGCTCGGCCTGCTGCTCGCGGTGGTGCGCAGCTTCCGCTTGGCGCTCGTCGACATCCTCATCATCGTCTACGTGGACGTGTTTCGCGCTTTGCCGCCGCTGGTGCTGGTGCTGCTCGTCTATTTCGGCCTGCCCAACGTGGGCATCAACCTGCCGAGCTTCGCCGTGCTGTGGCTGGTGCTCAGCCTCGTGCTCGGCGCCTTTGCCGAGGAGATTTTCTGGGCCGGCATCCTCTCCGTGCGCAAGGGTCAATGGGAGGCGGCGCGCTCGACCGGCCTCGGCTTTGCCGCGACGCTTGCCTACGTGGTGCTGCCCCAGGCGATCCGCCTGACCGTGCCGCCGCTTACCACGTCGCCACCACCGCCGAGAGCTTCATCGGCAACGCCACCCCGCTCACCATGGGAGCGCTTGCGTATGTGGCGCTGTTCGTCCCGGTGGTCATTTTCGGGCGCTGGCTGGAGACGCGGTATGCCTGGAGGCGCGCCTGATGGACGCCGTCATCCAGCAATTCTTCAACGTCGGCATCATGGCGAGCGTATTCCCCCTGCTGCTGCGCGGCCTCGGCATGACGCTCATCGTGTGCGCGGTGGTGATCCCGCTCGGGCTTGCCGGCGGCCTGGTGGTTGCGCTCGCCATGGGCGCGCGCTCGCGCCTGTTGCGGGCGATCGTCGCCGCCCTGATCGACTTTTTCCGCGCGGTGCCGCCGCTCGTGCTGCTGATCTTCATCCATGCCGGCCTGCCGTTCGCGGGCATTCGCCCCACCGCCTTCATGTCGGTGTGCCTCGCCTTCCTGCTCAACAACTCGGCCTATTACGGCGAGATCTACCGCGCCGGCATCGAGAGCATCGGCCGCGGCCAATGGGACGCGGCGCGTTCGACCGGGCTCGGCGCCGGCCAGGCGGCGTTCTACGTCGTGCTGCCGCAGGCGATCCGCAACGTGCTGCCCGACCTCGTCTCCAACACCGTCGAGGTGGTCAAGCTCACCTCCCTCGCCAGCGTGGTCGCCCTGCCGGAAATGCTGTATTCGGCGGACATGGCGCGCTCGCTCACCTACAACGCCTCGCCGATCGTGCTCGCGGCGGCGATCTACCTCGTCCTGCTGTGGCCGGTGGTCCGGCTGGTCAGCCGGATGGAGCACCGCGTCGGTCATTGATCTGACAATAGGGGAAGCTGTCCATGCGCGTCGTTACGGTCGCCGCCGCCCAGATGGGGCCGATCCAGAAAGCCGAAGGCCGCCAGCAGGTGGTCGCGCGCATGCTCGACCTCATGCGCGCCGCCAAGGCCAAGGGCTGCGACCTGATCGTCTACCCGGAGCTGGCCCTCACCACGTTCTTTCCGCGCTGGTACATGCCCGACTGGGCCGAGGTCGACACTTGGTTCGAGCGCGAGATGCCGAATGCCGCAACGCGCCCGCTGTTCGACCAGGCGAGGGATTGCGCCATGGCGATGAGCTTCGGCTATGCCGAGTTGACCTCCGATGGCCATCGCTTCAATACCTCGATCCTCACCGACAAGACCGGCCGCATCGTCGGCAAGTACCGCAAGGTGCATTTGCCGGGCCATTCCGAGTTCGACCCCAAGCTCAATCACCAGCATCTGGAAAAGCGCTACTTCGAGCCCGGCGACCTCGGGTTTCCGGTGTGGCGCACCCTCGGCGGCGTGTTCGGCATGTGCATCTGCAACGACCGCCGCTGGCCGGAAACGTTTCGCGTCATGGGGCTGCAGGGCGTCGAGATGGTCGTGCTCGGCTACAACACCCCGTCGTTCAACGCGAGCGACAAGGCCGAGGGCCCGGCCAAGCGCCTATTCCACAACAACTTGGTGCTGCAGGCCGGCGCCTATCAGAACGCGACCTGGGTGGTGGCGGTCGCCAAGGCGGGCGCCGAGGACGGCCATCCGATGATCGGCGGCAGCGCCATCATCAACCCGGATGGCGAGATCGTTGCCCAGGCCGCCGGCGAAGACGACGAGCTGGTGGTGCATGCCTGCGATCTCGACTTGACCGCCTTCGGCAAGAAGACCGTGTTCGACTTCGCGCGCCACCGCCGCGTCGAGCACTACGGGCTGATCGCGAGCCAGACCGGCGCCGCGCCGCCGCCGGAGGCGTGACATGCTCCAATTCGATTTCCGCGCCATTGCGCGGATCGACCGCTACAAGCTCCTCACCGGCCTGGTGGTGCCGCGGCCGATCGCCCTGGTCACGTCGCTGTCGAAGGACGGCGTCGTCAATGCCGCGCCGTTTTCGTTCTTCAATGTTTTCGCGGAGGATCCCGGGATCGTCGTGCTCGGCATCAACGGCCGCTCCGACGGCTCGGTCAAGGACACCGTGCAGCACGTGCGCGACACCGGCTGGTTCGCGGTCAACCTGGTCGATGAAGCGCTGGCGAGCGCGATGAACGATTGCGCGGTCGACTTTCCGCCGGGCACGAGCGAGCCGGAAACCCTCGGCCTCGCGCTTGCCGCCGGCACGCACATCCCGGTGCCGCATCTCGCCGCCGCGCCCGCCGTGCTCGAATGCCGCAAGATGATGATGATCAATATCGGCCCCGAGCGCTATCTGGTGATCGGTGAGGTGCTGGGGATCGCGGTGCGCGACGGCGTCGTCGATCCGGTGACGCTGCGGGTCGACTTCGAAGCCTATCGGCCGGTCGGCCGCCTGGTCGGATCGCTCTACGCGCGCCAGCACGACCGCTTCAGCATGACGCGCGAGAGCTTCGACGAATGGACGAAGCGCATGGGGAACGGCTCGGCGCCGCGCGGGACTGGCGCATGAGCGAGCGAACCCGGAAGAGAGAACCATGAGGGCACGCAGCATCAGGTCCGACGGCAAGCTCTTGACGGCAGCCGTCGATCGTCGAACCTTTCTGGGACATGCAACGCAAGCGGCAGGTGCAGCAATGCTGATGGGCTTGAGCAGCGCGCGCGTTCTAGCGGCCGACGCGCCGGTCGCCGAGACCAGCGCGGGCAAGATCCGCGGTCGATCGCTCGACGGGGTCAATGCCTTCAAAGGCGTGCCCTACGGCGCGCCGACCGGCGGCCGCAACCGTTTCATGCCGCCGCAGAAGCCCGCGCCTTGGGCCGGGGTGCGCGACGCGCTCGACTGGGCCGGCCACGCACCGCAGGCGCCGTCCAGCCTCAAGCAGCGGCCGGAGCTTTCGGTCCTGCCGGGTCCGCGCGATACGGTCCCCGAAAGCGAGGACTGTCTGACCTTGAACCTGTGGACGCGCGGCCTCGACGATGGCGCCAAGCGTCCGGTCATGGTCTGGTACCACGGCGGCGCCTTTGCGTTCGGTTCCGCCAACATGCCGCGGCTCGACGGGACGAGCCTTGCCGCCCATCACGACGTGGTGGTCGTGACCGTCAATCAGCGCCTCAACATCCTTGGCCATCTGCATCTCGCCGACCTCAACGGCGAGGGTTTCGCCAGCTCCGGCAATGCCGGCACGCTCGACATGGTCGCCGCGTTGCAATGGGTGCGGGACAATATCGAGCGCTTCGGCGGCGATCCCGGCAACGTGACGATCTTCGGCCAGTCGGGCGGGGGCGGGAAGGTGAGCACCTTGCTGGCCACGCCGGCGGCGCGCGGCCTGTTCCACCGCGCCATCGTCATGAGCGGCGCGGTGATCAGGCTGACCGAGCGCGAGCGTGCCGGCAAGCTTGCCGAAGCGGTGCTCAAGCAGCTTGGCCTCACGCGGATGCAGCTCGACCAGCTGCAGACCCTGCCGTTCGAGCGCCTGATAGCGGCCATCGAGCCGGCTAAGAAAATGGTGGGCCCGCCGGCGGCGCCGCTGTTCGACCGCTACGATTTCGGGCCGGTCGTCGACGGCGCCGTGCTGCCCGGGCATCCGTTCGATCCGGCGGCGCCCGACGTCTCCGCCGATATTCCGGTGCTGGTCGGCGGCGTGAAGGACGAAATGGCGATCTACCTCGCGCCCGAGGACAAGGTCTGGGAGCGGGTGCTCTCCGAGGACGAGCTGCGCGCGCGCGTCGCCGCGGTGGCGGGAGAGGCCGCCGACCGCGTTGTCGATACCTACCGTCGCCTGTATCCGGGCGCCAATCCGGCCGAGCGGCTGATCGCGACGCTCACCGATTCGAACTTCCGCATCCGCTCGCTCGTGCTGGCGGAGCGCAAGGCCGCCAAGGGCCGGGCGCCGGTCTGGCTCTATTCATTCGATTGGGAAACGCCGGTGTTTGGTGGGAAGCTCAAGGCGTTCCACGCGCGCGACGTGCCGCTCGTGTTCGACACGATCGATCTGGTCGGCTCGACCGACCGCGGCCCGGTGGCGCACGATCTGGCCCGCAGGATGTCGGCGACCTGGGCGACGTTCGCGCGCACCGGCAAGCCGGACAACCCGGCGATCCCGTCCTGGCCCGCCTATACCCAAGCCGAACGGGCGACGTTGATTCTCGACCGCGAGTGCCGCGTCGCCAACGACCACGGCCGCGAGACGCGGCTGCTGTGGAAAGAGATCACCGGCGTCTGATAAGTAGGATGGGTTGAGCGGCGCGAAACCCATCGTTCGCAAGGACTGCCGCGAAGGTGATGGGTTTCGCTGCGAGACTGGGCAAGAATTCATAGCGCATCGGGCTGATCGTTGTACGATTCGTTTATGACGAATCGCAATTTCAAGGCGGGCATCAGCCGGGGCCAGCCGAGTTTCCTTCCGCCGCGCATGGAAGACT
>Ga0193751_1001205_pt1 | contig 16944 bp, 12 predicted proteins | sample L1c2metaG_FD_143050 | JGI IMG/M metagenome (GOLD analysis project Ga0193751, IMG submission 143050) | Soil microbial communities from a riparian zone of the East river system, Colorado, United States - L1c2 | ecosystem: Environmental > Terrestrial > Soil > Riparian zone | place: USA: East River... | reverse complement strand
GCGACCACAAACTCGCGGAGCTTCCACAGGTTTGTCCTCGGGCTCGGAACCGATCTTCGCGTGCACGGGCCTCCACTCTCTGAAGAGTTCGTTTACCTCAGCCTTGCTGCCGAGATTGAGCCAGAAGGCCGCCGCTTCGCCGGGACTTTGGAATCAGCGGGGGTGTTCTCTCATGGCATTTTGAGAGCTACCCGCTGGTTCCAGGGTGCCACACTTTCCTCATACTCCATGGGATCGCCGAAACCTTCGGTTTGGACGCCGAGTTGGCGTAGAGCGTCCAAGGCCATCAATCGGCGATGCGCGTTGAATGTCATGATATGGGCGAAGACGCCGCCGTACGTGAAGGTCTCAGCCGGTTCGCACAGAGCGTCGACGAACGTATCATCCCAGCCGGAGCGGTTTCGGATGTCACCGAGAATACGACGCAGTTCAGCATCCGTCTTTTCGAGCCTTTGCAGCAGCGCTTGCGGGGAGCGCTGCGATTTGGGAGGGCCGTTCATATCCATATCGGCTCCAGACAGCGCGGCGGTCCAGACTTCCTTAGTGAAGATAATGTTTTCTAACAGCTGCCTTAGAGTCTTATTCGACTCTCGCCAAGGCAGTAGCTCTACGACCGTGGGCAGCGGCCGATCCAATTGTTCCTCTGTTAAAGTACCCGCGTATTCCAGCAAACGCCGCGTGTGCCAGGAGTCGTTGCCTGCAAAACGATCGAATAAATCCATGTCTTTTCCTCCTTTTGTTGACGAACCAGGGGCAAAAAAGTGAATTTTGTTGGACGCCGGCAAATGAAAGTGCGGATCACGCATGCGCCGGTAGATGCTGGGAGAAGTTCGAAAAGCCCTTCTGAAAGCGCGAGTGAAGGCCTCCAGCGAATCGTAGTTGGCGTCCAGGGCAACGCCCGTGACCGACATTCCGGTATGGCCCAGTTGATATGCTGCTCTTTCCAACAATAGCCGTCGTCGCATGGCTGCCGGAGTTTCTTCGACCACGGTCCGGAACAACCTGTGGAACTGCGTGCGGCTTTGATACGCTTGGCGCGCCAGATCTTGCGTTTTCGCCGGAGTGTCCAGGGAGTTCGCGACAATTGCAGAGAGGCGGTCTGCCGTGTCCTGACCATCCGCTTTATTCATGCGTCCGGTTCCTCATCTTGAACGAATCATAGACAAAAGATGACGCCTCCGCCTGATCGTACGTACCAAATCTTCTACCTCAAAAGCCGGACCAAGGCGAATGAACACATGGATACTCGACGCCGCGATTGCACGATTACTCTCCACAAACGCCGTTGTGTTGACCGAACAGCCTAACTCCCAGATGGTCGGCAACCCTTACCTTGGGATTACTTCAGGGTTCCCCGTGATACGCCCAGAATTGGGTCGCACGATACAGAGTCGAATCAAAATCAATTTCCCCCAGCGGGACTTCTGGGGAGTCAGCGAGATTTTACTTGTCCGGTAACGGCGTTAATCAAGCATGTGGATTACTTCCGGTGTGCCATCATCCCCGGCAGGCTCACTTCCGCATGTTTTCGTCTAGAAAGGCAAACACGTCGGGCTCCCAAATGTTCACGCCGAGATGGAGGAAGTCATGCCCATCGTCCACCGTGTGGCCGATGGGCGGATAGATTTTCAAGCGATGCGGCTTACCGATGTGCTCGCGGCGGGCGTCCAGCACCTTGCCGGACGAGAGGGAGTAATCGTTCTCGGCGTGAATGAAGAAGACCGGCGCCGCGACGTGGTCAATGGCGGCCAGGAGCCGCGCTCGCAACTCCGGAGAACGATCGAAGCTATACCCGGCTCCGGAGAAGACTACCACCGCTCGCAGGTTCGGTTCACGTTCGGCCAATAGCACCGTGAGCGAACCTCCAAACGAGTGCCCGATCGCGGCGACATTCCGCGCATCGACGTAAGGGAGCGCCCGCAGGAATTTGAGTCCGGACAGGGCGTCGTCCATTTCCCTGTTTTCCAGCAACTGCAACTGCAGAGCGTTGCGCGCCTCTTGCCCGTGTGCGGCGGATTCGCTGTTCATCAGGTCAACGGCGTTAGCGCCCTGGTCTGTGGAAAGCCCGACGCCGCGTCTAAACAAGTACAGGAATACATAGCCATGGCGAGCGAATACCGGTCCGAGTTTCTCAGCATTTCGCTCATACGGTCCGAGGCGTTCCAGATCTTCACGGGTACGGCCGCTGCCGTGATTCAGCAGGATGGCGGGGAACGGTCCGCGGCCCTGCGGGCGCCACAGCATCGCGTGCAGGGTAGCCGACCCACTGTGGACGACTACGGTTTCTGGCCCGCCAGACGTCTGGCCCGAGGCCGTCGCGACTGTGAGTGTTAGAACGAGCAGCACCAGGACGAACGCGTACAGCTTTGTCATTTGGCACTCCCCAATCACTGGATACCACGGATGCCGCCGACTCTGTCGGAATGGGCCCAGTATATCCTCATCGCTGCTAAGTCTGAGGACGCAAAGCTGCGATAGTTATCTGAAGCGCTTCGAGAAGGGTCGGCACGGTTGGCTAAGTCCCGGTTAGTCGCCAAACCGGAAGTTAGCGCCCAGAACCGGCCGGCAGGGTCAACAAGGAACGAATAATCGCGTTCCAAGGGTGATAGGCGTTCTGAAGAGTGCCCGCCTTCTAGTATTTTGGGCAGCGACCAAGAACCGCGAAATGTTGCCTTCATCTCAATTGGCATAACCAGGGCGTTATCCGAGCACTCAAGAACAAGAATCTGCCCGCGACTGGAAAACGACTCTGATCGCTGGTGAAGAGGAACCCACGCCCGAAAATCAAGCCTGGCGAGCAGATTAAATGGGTCTAGCCGCGCCAACCTTAGTAAGTTATTGAAAATAAATGAGATGGTGGAGGCGGCGGGAGTCGGATTAGTACGTCTGATTGAAAACAGGGAAGTTATTGATTCCTCACACAATCGCAAAACGCTCAATGCTCCAGATTGGGCGAATCGTTGTACGTGTATTGCACGCGGAGTCTCGGACGCACGGAGTACAGCCCTGGTAGGAGATGTAAAATCCGCTAGTTTACTATTCGAATCGACAAGGGCCTCATGCTCTGTTCCGGGCCCAGCGAATTGAAGCCAAAATCGTCGCGTATCAATGCGAGTCTCCAGCACGCTTAATGCGCGTTGGGTCGAAGCGAGTTTCAAAGCTGCCAGTGACTGAAACTCGAAATCCCTTTTCAAACGGAGCGCCTTCGATTCCATCTGCGATCAAGTGGATGGTGAAGGTGCCGGAGTGAGTGAACGTGTGCGATACGGTTTGTCCCGTAAAGCTTGTGCCGTCTCCAAAGTCCCAATGATATCCAAGCGGCGACACACCCTCAGGGTCGCTTTCCGCTGAAAATTCCGCGGGAAGGCCAACCGTGGCCCGCTCCGGAATCCGGGCACTCACGATTGGCGCCGCCGGCGGAATGGACGTGTTGATGATCTTCAGCATCTGCACCGAGCGGGGCGCGAGAGTTGATGAGATTGAGTCTTCGTTCTGTGGGATTGACGTCTGCCCTCCAAAAATGTCGAGGACTTCGTATTTCCCGCTCGGCAACCCCAGCTCCGAAGATCCGAAATGTCGTGGCCTTTCCTTGTCGGTCCAGTTAAATAACGTCAGGACAGTCTGGCGCTTGCTCTCATGCAAGATGAATGCGCTTGGGATTTCGTCTTCTGGAGCAGAGGTCATCAAATCCAATGGTGTGGAGGCACGACCTAACCGGGCCATGTCGATCAAGTCGTGATTCTGCACCAGCGCCATGCGATCTGGGTCCTGAAACAGGGTAGGCAGATCGTCCCCGATTTCGAACATCCCTCCCGAAACCGCAGCCAGAGCGATGGACACGCGTGCCTCGTCCAGGGTGAGCGGACGTTTGCCACCATGCCACTCCTGTTCATCAACGGTTTGACGTGACACGGTAAATGCGTCTGGGTCACTGATAAAGAAGTTGCGGTTCATGTAATAGCGCGCCGCGATGCCGATGGCTGCGTCCCGGCTGGCCTCAAAAGTATGCCCCGTATCCTGAGAAATTCGCCCGCAATCCACAATTCCAACCGGATTCAGCATGGGACTGCCGTCCTTATCCAGGATGACATCTTCTCCGACAGCCTCGCGGATGAGCTGCAACCCTATTCTTTGAGCTTCCAGCGCGGTTGTGTGCGGACGAAAATAGTGGCCTTCGACGGCCGTGTCGTCCATGAAATCGAGTTTGATGTAGTGAATCCCCCATTCGCTGGCCAGCGTGCGGTAGGTCTGACGAAGATAGCTCTGTGCACCAGGGTTGGTGACATCGAGAATATATAGCGCATCCAGATGCTTGTTTTGCTCCGGCTCGCTGATCACGAATCCGGCATGAATCGGCTGCTGCTTTGCATTGTGCAGCAGCCAACCTTTATGGGTCTGGTAAATCCACGACCGCTCGGACACCTCAAACGGAGCCGTCCAGATTCCCGGGATCAATCCCAGGCTTTGTGCCTTGCGTTCCAGCGCTTTCATGCCGTCGGGGAAATTGGTCGTATTGGCGGTGGTGTATTCCCCGCGGGCGTACTGGTAACCTTCGTCGATGTGGAAAAATGTATAGCCCAAATCTTTCAGATGTCCGGAGAGGAGCTGAGCATTGGTCAGAGCCGCACCCTGGTTCAAACCGAAATAGTAGGCGGTCCAGCTCCACCAACCCATGGGCGTTGGCAGGCTGATCCTGGCGTGATGCAGGTTACGAATCAGATTGCCGTAAGCCTCCAACTGGGCGTGGTAATCCGATCCAAGCTCGGCCACAATCTTTTCCGACAGAATGCTGTTCGCTGATTGGAGCGGTAAGCTGAGTTCAATCCGGTCTTCCGGGGGCGAGGCTTGCAAAGAATTTTCGGTTGCAAGTTCGGTGGTGCCTGTGGAGTCCACTTCATAGCCCGTAATCTTTCCGGCTTGGGGCTGCACCCGTAGCCGCAAAACCGTCAACCACCGGTCCGAAGTCAAGGCACCCAGAAAAAGGCTCTGCCCGCTTTGCCGGTTATAAATCAACTGGCTGCCTACGGCCTTGTGCACTCCCACGTCGGTGTCGGACAAATCGTGAATCGACATCGCCGGCCGGTCTTCGCTGAAGCTGTCAGAAAGAATCCGATCCGCGGATTCCGGACCGCCGAGGTCCAACATCCGCGGGTTACCGAATTCGACAACGCGGAGCGCTTGCACCTCAAGTTGTTTCGGAGTTGTATTACGAACCTCGATCTGAATCTCGGCGCGCGCAGGCCTTGAGTAGAGACGCAGAGAGCAAATCAGGTCGGGGTTTCCGGCCAAACCAGTATTGGTAATGGTCAGTTCAGAATCGTCCGCGGCTGTCGCACCCGGCGATGAGCGCAGCGAATGTTTGGGGTAATCGCTGGAGTGTAACCATCGACCGTTAACCTTGGCCGCGATTCCGGCAGTGAATTGGGCGGCGCCCGTTCGCTCCTGCAAGGTATATTGTCCGGTCGCGCCGTCGGCCCGAATCAACAACTCCGAGTTTTCGATCTGCACGAAACCGGTTTCCGCCGCAAGGCCGGTAGAGGTTGCGAGCACTACGAGGGTCACCAACACGCTGCGAATTAGGTCTTGTCTGGCGATCATTTCCCTTCCAGTGGATCGCAAAACCGAAACGTGGGATTACGCTGTTCGCTTCTTGGACAAACCCCACAGTTGCGGTATATTGCGAAAGATTACTTTTACTTTCGTTCAGGGAAGTTGTCAACACGAGAAGATAAACAGCGAGGATCCCTCCCATGACCATGAAACCGGCGACAACCTTCTTGTTATTCATGGTGTTTATCCTGTGGCCAGCCCCACGAGCCGTCTCAAGCCCACAAGTGGGCTCGAAAGAAGAGATCGGTTATCACTCAGCCGAGGATGCAGAGCAGAAGAAGACGCTGCTGCTGAAAGACTTTCATCCGGTTTCGATGCTGCACGCTCCGGAACATAACGTTGATCGGGCAAAGTACTACGTGATTGACGTTCATAATCACACCAATGACGCAATGCGTATCGAAGATCACATGCCGCCCTCGCGCGTGGTAGAGATCATGGACAATACGAACGTGCGGACAGTGGTGATCCTCACCGGAATGTGGGGAGAGAAGCTGCAGCGGGTGATCGATGAAATGGTCAAACCCTATCCTGGGCGCTTCATTGTTTTCTCGCAGATTGACTGGAGCAAGATCGACGACCCCAACTTCAGCCAGGAGATGGTTGCCCAGTTGGATGACGCGGTGGCGAGTGGCGCCAGAGGCCTGAAACAGTTAAAGGATCTGGGATTAAACATCCGCGACAAGACCGGAAAGCTCGTTGCCATTGACGATCCGCGACTTGACCCGATCTGGGAGGAATGCGGACGGCTGGGAATCCCCGTTTCCATCCACGTGAGCGATCCGGAAGCGTTTTTCCATCCTGTGGATAACACCAACGAGCGTTATGAAGAGCTGATCGAACACCCCGATTGGAGCTTCTACGGGCCACAGTTTCCCAGCAAAGAATCTTTATTAGCGGCCCGAGATCGTATGTTTGCCAAGCACCCTCACACCACCTTTGTCGCGCTGCATATGGCGAACTGGCCGGAAAATCTGGACTACGTCTCTCACCTTCTAGACACGTTGCCTAACGTAATGGTCGAGTTCGGAGCACGCGAAGCGGAACTGGGTCGCCAACCGCGTCGGGCCCGCGATTTTTTTATCAAGTATCAGGACCGCATCATGTTTGGTACCGATAACGGTATGGACGAGGCCATGTACCGCAATCATTTCCGCTGGCTGGAAACTGGCGATGAGTCCTTCGACTACTGGGGGTACCCTGGCCAGGGACGCTGGAAAATCTATGGCATGGAACTCCCTGATGCGGTATTAGAAAAGGTCTATCACAAGAACGCCGAGCGCATGTTCCAGCAATTCCGCGGGACAGCGAGCATCCGGGAGAGCGGAAACAACAGCAAGCCCTAGACCAGGGTAATCTGCACTCCCGCTTTCTTGATGGCCGCTAAATCTGTCTTGGCGATTCCGCGGTCGCAGATTAAATAGTCGATCTCCGAAACTGGCGCGATGGAAGACAAGCTGCGCTTTCCGAACTTGCTCGAATCACACACAGCGACCACAACCCTGGCTACATCCATCATGGCGCGATTCACTTTGGCTTCGAGCAGGTTCGGGGTGCTCAAACCGTAATGCACGTCGAAACCGTCGACGCCCAGGAATAGGATATCCGCGTTCAAGCGATGCAGCGTCTCCTCGGCTATCGGTCCCACCAGGGAAAACGAATTCTTCCTCAGGGTGCCGCCGGTAAGAATGACTTCGACCGACGATCCCGACAGTTCCGCGGCAATGTTGACGGCATTTGTTATGACCGTGAGGTTTGCAAATTCCCGCACTGCACGTGTAATCGCCGTCGTTGTGGTCCCAGAATCCAGAATTACGACCTGTCCCTCTTTCACCATGCGAGCAGCCGCGGTGGCGATTTGCAGTTTCTCTTTTCGGTGCAGTCCTTCCTTTTCCCGGAGGCTTGGGTCTTCCAAAACGCTTTTCTGCGACGGCAATGCTCCACCATGGCTGCGATGAATTCGTCCGTTTGCCTGCAGAAGATCAAGATCCTTACGAATGGTGACCTGAGACGTGCGGAATTGCTTGGCCAGATTCCCAACCAGGACGCGGCCGTCGCGGTTCAGTATTTCCAGAATTAGCCGACGGCGTTCTTCGTTCAGCACAGGTTTTGCTCCTACTCAGATTCGGCTCGATCTTGCTTACGGACCTTACATGCCGGCGCAGGCCTTTTCTCGGAGAAAGCGTATTTTACACTTGACAGTCTATCTGGAGCGAAAGTAAAAGTTATAAAACGAAATGATACGAAAGTCGCTAAGCGAGGCATGGGCACTCCGGTCGGCGGCGCCTCCCGGGAACACAAGACGGCCCTACCAGTTCTGGTTGGCGCTGATGGTGCCCCTTGCCCTGGCAGCTCACGCGGCGCCCGACTCTAGCGAGCAGAATTGGACCCATTTCGTGCGCATTGGAGCTTACGGACTTAAGAGCGACAATGCAGCTCAGATTGTCGAAAACGCGCAGCAAGATCACATATTCGGTATTGAGGTGGATAACGATATAGAGGGCCGATACGAGAGCTTTGTGAATCCCACAGAAAAGCTGAAGGCCATCCGCGCCGTTGCCGAAAAGGCCCACGCGGCAGCGAACTACGCCTTCGTCTATATCGCGGGGACCGAATGCATAACTGCCAATGCCGATAAAACGCCGCACACCCTAGCCAAGGAACATCCCGACTGGCTGCAACGCAAGCTGACAGGTGAACCAGCCGTCTTTGGAGGAGGAACCGCTTTCTGGATTGCCAAGGGCGACGAAGACGTCTGGGTCAGCCCCTACGCCCCAGTTTGGCGGCAGACTTACATGCAACGCGTGCGGCAGATTGCGGCCACCGGCATTGATGGGATCTACGTCGATATCCCGTACTGGATGACGCACTTTGAGGGCTGGGAAGACAGCTGGGCGAGTTTTGATGACTATACCGTCGCGGCGTTCGAGAAGAAGACTGGCTTGAATGCCCGGAAGGACCTGAGACTCGGGGACTTTTCCGACCCGACCTTCCGAAAATGGATCGCGTTCAGAATTCAAACCTTCACAGACTTTATGCAGGAAATCGCCAGCAACGCGAAGACGGTAAATCCTGCGATCAAGGTGATTCCTGAAATTTATCCTGGAATTGAAGAAGAAGCGGTTCGCGTCGGCGCCGATGTCTATCGGCTTTATCCGGTTGTGGATGCCGTTGCCCATGAGTACGAGTTTGGCGACGGCGATCACATGGCTTCGTCCAGAACGCAGCTGGACTGGTTTGAGTACCAGGTCGGGATGCACTCGTTCCGGGCGTTCGCGCAGGGAAAGGCTACCTGGATTTTGAACTACTCGTGGGATGGAGATCAGAAAGTGGACCCCCGCGAGGCACTGAAGAACCTGGCGGTTTCAGAGATCATGGCGGGGGCGAATTTCTGGGATGCCCCGGGGCATTCGATGGCTGGTTCGAACGATCGCTCAACTCGAAGACAAATATTTTCGTGGATCAAGGTCCACGAAGAAACTTTCTATCGGCCCCGCGCAGCGATTTCTCCGATTGGAGTTTACTTCTCTCCGGAATCCCGAGACTACGACTCCGGCGACTTTCTTCCGTCCTACCGGGGCATTTTGATTCTGCTCATGCAGAAGCACCTGGAATTTCAAATTGTTACTCCCCGGACGCTTGAGGATTTTCGGGGGAGTACTTTAATACTTCCCGATGTCCGAATCGCGAACGACGCCGAGAAATCCTGGCTGAGAAATTACGTGCGGACCGGCAAGACACTAGTGATCACAGGGCAGGACGCGACGGGAGTCGGCCCTGCCGACAATGTTATCCGGTTCAGCAAGTGTCCCGGTGCGGACTACATGGCCGCTTTGAAGAACAATTTCGAGTCTGCGGCCCCGGAGCAGGAGCAGTCTTTTTTGGACCAACTGAAAGGTAGAAACGCTGTACGAGTAGTTGCTTCACCCCGCATCGCGACCTCCATTGCGCGAGTTGATGGCAAGCCCCATGTGTTCTTTGCGAACTTTGCAGGGCTACGCGGGAGAGTGAACCCGATCCAGACTCCCCAAAAAGGGACACAGGTCGTGATAACTGGGGCCCGAAAGGGTCACGGATTTTTTCTGCCGTTTCTTGGCGACGTGGTTTCCATAAAGGGAATTGCCGGCACAGACCAGCTTACGTACAACCTGCCGCCGATTCAGAAGGGAGCAGTGTTCTGGTGGGGGCCATGACTGCCAAAAGGCAGTACATCTGTGGTGCCATGCATAAAGGAACAACCGAACGTGAATGAACTTTCCAAATTATTGAGTCTGCCGGAGTCTGAGAAGATCAGTCGAGGCCTGACTCATACTCCTGGGGAAATCGCCCAACAACCTGAAACCTGGGTTTCCACCTTCCAACTGTTTCGTTCCAGGCGCGAGGAAGTTGTGCAGTTTCTGTCGGCAGCCGGGGTGTCGGGTGCCGCCGATTGCAACGTAACGGTGTTTCTGGTTGGTGCTGGGACGTCGGACTATATCGGACATTCGTTGACGCATTTGCTTCGCAAGCTTTGGCAATGCGAAGTCATTGCTGTCCCCAGCACAGATCTCCTGACGCACATGGATGAGTTGCTGATCCCCGGGCGGAAGTATTTGTGGATATCCTTTTCGCGTTCGGGTGACAGTTCGGAAGGAGTCGCGGTCTTAGACAGAGCATACAACCACCGACCCGACATCCACCATTTTGTGGTTTCGTGCAATGAAAGCGGCCGCATGGTGGTTGAGAACGCTCATAAACCGCAATTTCTTACCGTCTGTCTGAGCGATGCCGCAAACGATCGTGGATTGGCTATGACCAGTGCCTTCTCCAACATGGTCATTTTCGGTCATTGTCTGGCTCACCAGGGGGCCCCCGATCGCTACGAGCCGATCTTGTTGAAGTTGGTGGCGGCGGCGAAAAACTTCTTGCCTCGGGCGGCTGATTGCACGGCAGGATTAGCCAAAGAGGAATACCGGAAGGCATGTTTTATTGCATCGGGTCCATTGAGAGCAGCCGCAAGGGAATCCGCGCTGAAGCTGCTGGAATTGACAGCGGGGAAGACTCTCACCATGTCGGAGTCTGCTTTAGGACTGCGTCACGGTCCCATGGCTGCCCTCGACCACGATACGCTCCTGGTTTCTTTTCTTTCGGGGAGCAAGCCGGTGCAGGCATACGAAAGGGATTTGTTGCGAGAGGTTGGAAGCAAGCGGTTAGTTGGCTCAAGGATTGTCGTAGCGGGTGGAGAACAGGGACGGGACTCCTATGCTGAACACTGTCTCGCCCTGGCTGAGTTGGGCACTGTGGGCGATGAGTATCGCATCCCCGTGGACGTGATATTCGGACAATTGCTGGGACTATTTTCTTCGATTCAATGGGGGATAACGCCGGATTGTCCGAGTCCAAGCGGCGCGATCAGCCGTGTGGTGGAAAACATCAACATTCATTCGTAACGGCGGCTCCGAGGCGCCGGAAAGATTGAGAGGAAGTCTCGAATGATTGAGGTTTGCGTCGTCGGTGAGCTCAACCTGGATCTCATTATGTACGGGTTGCCGAAAGATTTGCTGCAGGACCGTGAGCATTTGGCCACCAACATGGCCTTTACTCTGGGTAGTTCCTCCGCGATCTTTGCGCACAACTTGTCGGTGCTGGGAACCAAGGTCGGCTTCATAGCGAAGCACGGCAGCGATCCTCTGGGAAAAATGCCTGCGGAGCGGCTATCCGCAGCCGGGGTGGATATCACTCGAATGAAGCAAGGGACGAGCAAAACATCGACTGGGCTCACCGTCGTTCTCCCCCACACACAGCATCGCTATATTTTGACTTATCCGGGAACAATGTTCGAGATGCAGTTTTCGGATATCGACATGGATTATGTTCTGAGCGCTCGCCACCTGCATCTCTCCTCATTCTTCTTGCACCGCGCGCTGAGGCCACGAATCCTGGAGCTGTTCCGCAAAGCCAAGCAAGCCGGCCTGACCACTTCTCTGGATACAAATGATGATCCTGAAAACCGGTGGGGGGCCGATCTGATTGAGGTTTTGAAGTATGTCGATGTGTTTCTTCCCAACGACCGCGAGGCAAAGAAAGTGGCCGACACGCAAGACCTTGCGCAAGCCCTGAGCCGGCTGTCCGAGTTGTCGAAGATTGTGGTCGTCAAACGCGGCTCGGGAGCAACCATATGCCGCTCCGGCGGTGAGCAATTCTCTCTGCCGCCTCCGGTTGTCCGGGCAGTGGACGATGTTGGCGCGGGCGACACGTTCGACGCTGCCTTCATTCGTTTATACGTGCGTAAGGCAAAGCTGGAAGATTGCCTGGCCTTCGCCAACATCGCCGCCGCATATTCGGTTACTCGCGAGGGAGGCACGGAGGCGTTCCGGGACCGGACTGGGTTGTGGAGCTTCTTGCGACAGAATTGGGACTCCGCGCGCGGACCATTGCCAGCGAATACGACCGAAGTGGCGTTCGTGGCTGATTTGAAGAAGTAGGCGGAGGCGTGTTTATCGGCCTGCGCACGTGGGCCGTGGACAGTAGGCACAGTAAGAATACGAAATGGAGGCTCACCATGCATAGGATGGCACTGATCTCGCGTTGGATTTTGGTGGCGTGTTTGTCTGCGGGCTCTGCCGCGTTGCTGGTCGCTCAGGGCAGCTACCGGGCTCAAGTCCGGGGTGTGGTCACTGACGCTACCGGGGCTGTGGTGCACGACGCGAAGGTTACGATAACAGATGCCGGCACGAGTGCCTCCAACATCGCACACACCGACGACAAGGGTGCTTACTTCTTTACCGGCCTCCGGCCCTCCACGTATTCGGTGAAGGTGGCAGCGGCGGGGTTCCGAGCCGCCCAGCGGGATGGCGTGGTGCTGGCCGTGGATCAGGAAACAACCATCAACTTCAGCCTGACTCCCGGTGCGGTGGACACTACGATTGAAGTCAAGGCTGCAACGGCACTGATGGATACCGAGAGTTCGACCCTGGGCACTGAAGTTACAAACGAATACATCAAGAATATCCCTCTGCCCGGGCGGAATTTTTTTGGGCTTACTTTTCTTTCCGGAGGGGTCACTGAAACTACAGGATCCGGCACGACGGACAATTACCCAGCGGGGACGAATTTTGTCTCCAACGGACAGCGCAACGCAACCGCCGAAGTTCGCATTGACGGAGCCTTGATCAGCGCACCGGAACAAGGAGAAGGCGCGACCAGCAACGTTTACTACGAACCCTCGGTCGAGGTCATCCAGGAGTTTAAAGTCCAAAACAACAGTTTTTCAGCGGAATTTGGGAACAACGGCGGCACGGTCGTGAACATGGCGCTGAAGAGCGGGACCAATGCGTTTCATGGCAGCGGGTGGTGGTTCGGGCAGCGTGCGGGAACCGATGCTCGCGACTTCTTCAACCCTGAGCCCAACCCAAAGCCTAACCATGCGCGGGACCAATACGGCCTGTCGTTAGGCGGGCCGATTCGGAAAAATCGGACGTTTTTCTTCTTCGACATGGAGAAGGTGCGAGACAACGAACCTATCAACATTGTGGCCACCGTGCCGATGAATGGAATGTTTCCGGGGACGTCGAATGAGCGGGCCGGCGATTTCTCAGCGCCGGGGACGAATCCAATCTATGACCCCATTAACTGCAGTCCCGATTGCTCAACCAGGAATCAGGTCCAATCCAACGGCGTTCTGAACGTCATTCCCCCAGGTGAAATCGACCAAATTGGACAGGCCATCATCAACCAGTACCCGCAGCCCAATCTGCCCGGGGAGTTCAACAACTATCGTCTGTCGACGTTGTCGCACTCTCCGGACTATCAGTTCGACATCAAGCTGGACCATCAGATTTCGGACAAGCACCAGATTAACGGGCGGTATAGCCGGCTGCATAGCAACCCCACAACCCCGCTAGACCTCGGGGATGGCGGCGATGGCACCGGGGACAACGGCGGGATCGCAAATGCTCTCCTCACGGTGCAGAACGGCTCGCTGGAATACACCTGGACACTGAATCCCCGAATCATTTGGGCCAGCCATTTTGCCGTGGATCGAGCCGTGCAACCTCAGACAACGAGCATACCCAGCCTGTCGAGCGCCGGATTGCCCAGTGTGCTGAACGCCAATGGAATCGACCGCATGCCGACTATTCAAATGACCGGCGCGTCTCCGTGGAGCAGCCTCTATGATCAGTGCTGTATCAACACGAATTTCGCCCATACCCTTTACAGCTATTCCTCTCAGTTGGTCATCTCCAAGGGGTCTCATCTGATGAAGATGGGCGGCGAGCAGAGGCTCTTCTTCAACAACTTCTTTCAGCCCCCGTACCCTACCGGTTTGTTGAACTTCACGGATTATGTGACGTCGCCGTTTCCCAATAGCGAGACCGATAGTAGCGGCAATCCCACGGGTAATCCGTTCGCCAGCCTGCTGTTCGGATATTCAGACAATATCAACGGGGGTGCCAATGGGGTCAGTTCGATCAACATCTACCCGGCGGTGGAAACCAAATCGAAGGAAACCGGCTTCTACTTTCAGGACGATTGGAAAGTGAACTCGAAACTTACCCTCAACCTTGGTTTGCGATATGAATGGAGTACGCCTTATACGGAGCGCAACAACCTGATGCAGTTCAGCAATTTCACGGGCAGCAGCGGCATGTCCATCGATTTGAGCAGCGGCGGACAGACGCCAGGATTGGGAACCGTAGCGTTGAACGGGACTACCCTGTTTCCCACCTCGAGTACGAGGAGAGTCCCTGTATACCGGAAGAACTTTGGGCCGCGGCTCGGCTTCGCTTATCAACTGAATCCGAATACCGTCGTGCGCGGTGGAGGGGGTATTTACTACGGCATGAGCGTGGCTACGAACTTCCAGTATCCCGGCACCGCTTTCCGCAAGAGCGCGACCATGTTCTTTACCCAGGATAACTTCAACAACATGTCCGCAAGCCTGGCCAATCCGTTCCCTGGCGGCTTAACGGGTCCGCAGGGGAAGCAGTACGGCGCCTTGGCGGAGTGGGGCTACGGGAACGGGAATGATCTGGGGACAACCGCCGATCGGAATGCGGACATCTACCAATGGAACCTTGGGATCCAGCGTCTGCTGCCGAGTCAGATCGTCATCGGGATCGACTATTCCGCCAACCGGAGCATCCATCTTCCCTGGGGCGGATATTCCAGCACGCGCAATCGGGATTTCATACCGTCGAGCCTGCTGGCGCAGATTTCGGCACAACAGCACGCATTAGACCCCAACTGCGATGCTGACGGCTGTGTCAGCAATTATCTGCAGACGGGTGTCGCGAACCCGTTCTGTTCCTGGTTCGGCGGCGGGTTCAATGGGCCGGCGAGTTGCCTGTTCAACGAGCCTAACTCCAATTATGGCCAGGCGATGCTTCCGCTGGTGAACCTGCTCCGGCCGTATCCCCAGTTTGATGGAGATTTCGAAGCCCTTCCGCGGCTCGAAGCCAGCTCCTGGTACAACTCGATGCAGATTCGCTTCCAGAAACGCACCACTCATCACGTCAGCTTTGAAGGAAGCTACACGTTCTCCAAACTGACGGATGATTCATCAGCGGGCGCGAACGCATTTGTTGGCACCCTCAACAGTGGGAACCCGCAACAACTGGACAATTTGAAGGCCGAACACGGAATCAGCGCTAACGACACGCCGCAGCGGCTGGCGGCGGCAATCATCGTTCAGCTACCCATCGGGCGGAAAGACTGGATCGGTGGCAATATGAATCGCATTCTGGACGGGTTCGTGGGCGGATGGTCCATCTCGACCCTGCTCACGGAGCAATCCGGCCAACCGCTGGGGATTCCAATGGCCAATTCACGGCTGACGGATGGGAACCAGCGTCCCAACGTGCTATGCGGCGGCGGCATGGGGATCAGTTCGAACCAGGCGGCACTCCACCAAGTCCCGTACTTGAACATTAATTGCTTTGCTGATCCCGGCGATCAGATTCCAGGTAACGCTCCGCGATATTTCTCTGGCCTGAGGACCGACGGAATTCACGATTTGGACGTGAGTCTTTACAAGGAGTTCGTACCTAAGGAGGGGATGAGCGTGCAACTGCGCGCGGATGTTTTCAATTCCACGAATACACCGCGCTTTGCGCCTCCCGACACGGGTTACGCTCCCGGCAACACAACCTTTGGCATCATTAGCGCGACCGCCCCTGGCTTTTCGCCACGCAGAATCCAGTACGGCGTCCGGTTCGAGTTCTAGATTCCAGATCGCTGTGCCCGCCGGGCAAGAGTGCGGCTTTTCGCTCTGCGTGCAATGCACGTGCAACGATTCGCCTTAATCTGGAGTATTGAGGGTTTCGTGATGACGTAAGGAATGTCTGCATTCAGTGTCAAGCCAGCCAGGCGATGAGCGATGACTGAATCCTCGGCCAGCGTGCGGGAAGGAGTTGCGGCGCCTCGCCTGAAGCGCGTCTTGACCCTCTGGGATCTGATTTTCTACGGCATCGTTCTCGTCCAGCCCATCGCCCCGGTGCCCTTGTCTAGGATTCGCGCTGCGCTACCGCTTTTGAGAAATGTTGAGCCCAACTCTTCCAGAAAACGTTGTACCCAGACCGCACGACCGTTTCGTGCTTACGTAAGGGAAACTGTCTGCCCTAAGGGTTGGGAGGGCGTTGTCATTCCCGAGAATCGTAGGTCTGTGAGAGAGCGAAGGTCAATAGATGGGGCTGCAGCGTGGATCATTTCCGGATGGTCGTCGGCAACTCGGAACTAATCTAAACGAGACAAACAACAAAATAACGCGACGCAGATCTCAATGCGGATGTTTGACCAGCAGGCACCACGGCAATCGCCGGGTGTAGGGAGTAACTGCAAAATCCGGCGCTGTTGCCTGCTCCCCACTCATCGCTCGGCAAGCGATGACACTGGGGCTTCCCCAAGCCGCTTTGAACCACTGCAATTCGACGCAGAATTCTTCCGGTTGTAACCAAAGGCTGATCCCTTCGCACATCGGTTGCGAACATAGATTTGGTTGTCCTAAACAGTGGATCACGAAACGTGTGAACCGCCTGCTCCTCGCAGAGTTGCGTTTGACCTCACATGAATATAGAGTGCAAAATGTGGGTGCAAGATCGGGTGCAGTACCTTTTTCGTTTTGAGGCTATTGCTGCTAACATCATGTGAGGTCGTAACTTAATAAGAGATACTTGGCAGACTTTTTGTCTTGCTAAGAAACTACCTCTTAAGTTGTTGATTATAAAGGCGGAAGTGGTGGAATTGGCAGACACACCATCTTGAGGGGGTGGCGCCGAAAGGCGTGGGGGTTCAAATCCCCCCTTCCGCACCATCGCCTTGTTAAGCGGAAAAACCTGGTAAGTGAAATTCCGGAAA